>Ga0255336_100042_pt1 | contig 302807 bp, 274 predicted proteins | sample MeOH1_35cm_T3_17_FD_189102 | JGI IMG/M metagenome (GOLD analysis project Ga0255336, IMG submission 189102) | Sandy soil microbial communities from University of British Columbia, Vancouver, Canada - MeOH1_35cm_T3_179 | ecosystem: Engineered > Artificial ecosystem > Sand microcosm > Unclassified... | reverse complement strand
GATAGGTGCCGGGCGCCACGTTGATGCAGTCGCCGCCGGTCCGCGAGGCGCTGTCGGCATGCTGGATCGTCGCCCAAGCGGTGCTCGGGCTGGCGCCGTTGTTGCCGTCGTTGCCGGTCGTCGAGACGTAGAAATTGTTCACGCAACTATAGAAGGGAGCCGCGAAGAGCGCGGTGCTGGGGCCAGGTTCTTCCGCCGCTCTTGCCGATGTCAGAGGAGCAGCACTCAGAACGCCAAGTAGAGTCAGGATTCCCAGATGCCGAAAATAGTTGAATATAGTCATCATCCCTCATGTTCTCCCGAGTCGCGTGCAACGCCCGTCAGTGCCGGCCGAAGACACTTCGCTCATTCACGGATTTTGGCGCTTTTACCGGCCGCTAACCCCCGTGCGTCCACGAAGCGAGCTGTTTCAGCCCGCTTCCCACTAGTCTGCCGGTCGCAGGCCGTCCAATCCGGCCTGTGATGCACAGATAATTCCTAAACATCTCGATTATGACTGAAATTTGAATACGATCGGCCCGACCGTGCTGTTTTGGTTCAAATGATATGGCCACGGGCCCAGTTGTATCGAGAAATCCGACACATTATCGCAATAAGAAATTCGAATAATAAGTACAATTCTTACGAACTGTAGTGTCACTGGCGCTCTTGTAACACAGGATCCTTAACGCGAGATTAGAAAATGAGAGAATGACCTAGGGCTTTTGAGGGACAAAATCGGGAGACGAATGGCTTTATCCACAGTGATCCGCGAATCGCCCGCGCGTGAGGCTGAAAGTGGCTGGGTCGGGCAGTGTCAGTAACGTCTATCCTGATTGTCTTCGATTTTTTACCTTAGCTTCCCCTAACTTGATCGCCGCGGGGTCCAGGAATTTGTCAGATCACATGCCCCAATTGGTTCATTTAAGCGACATTCGGTGGTCGAATGGTTCCAAATGGGCGTAAATTCAGCGCCGGTGCCGCGAATAAGTGCACCTCACCTCTCAAATCCGAAGCGTCAATCCCAGCGTGTAGCAAAGTATCTGATGCGCGGATAACGTCTTCTGCCGAGGGTTGCCTGGCGGGAATGCCCGCAGCCCTACCCGGTCAATCGGTCCAAGACAAGTAGCGGCTCGGATGCATATTGATCGGGCTCGCGCTCCAGCCGGCCAAGTGCGGATTTACCAGCGTCTGGGTCACGCCGAAATCGATCGGGATCAGGATCTGATCGGATAGCAGCATCGCTTCGGCCTGCTCGAGCAATTTCATCCGCGCATTCGAGTCGGCGGCCTGACGAGACTGGTCGAGCAGCGCGTCGTAGCTCGGGTTGCGATAGTTGGAGATGTTGAGCTGTGCGGCGTCGCTCCGGTAATTGGCGAGATAGGTCCAGGGGTCGACGTAATCGGCGGCCCATCCGTAAAAGGCGAGCTGATAATTGTCGTGGTGCAGATCCTGCTCCAGCACGCTCCACTCGGAGGTGTCGAGCGTGGCATCGATGCCGAGCGCCGATTTCCACATCGATACGATGGCCGAGACGATGAGCTCGGCCTGCTCGCTCTTGACGGTGCGGACGGTGAGGCGGAGCGGTGGCGCATCGACGCCGCGCGCCGCCGCCATCAACTGCCGGGCCGTCTCGATCCGGGCCGGCAGCGGCTGTCCGGCCCAATCTGGCTGGGGCGGTTCATAGCCGGGAATGCCGCCGGGCGGGATCAGGCCGACGGCCGGAAGCTGCGCGCCCTTGAGCACCCGTTTCACCAGCGTGTCCCGATCGAGAACCATGGATAGAGCACGGCGGATGCGGACATCCGCAAACTCGCCGCGATTGAGGTCGATCGCGAGGAAGGTGGTCGAAAGGACCGGATTCAGATGCAGTTGATCGGGGTAGTCGATCTTGGCCTTGTCGACCTCGCGGCCCGGTATCGTCACATTGTCCAGCTCGCCCGCCGCATAGCGGCGAAAGGCGGCGGTCGGATCGTCGGCCAGGATATGATGGACGATCGCGATCTTCACGGCGGCCGCATCGTGAAAGTTCGGATTGCGCGCAATCGTTATCTCGCCGTGGGGGACCCAGCCCGCCATCGCATAGGGGCCGTTGCTCACCATGTTTCCGGGCCGCGTCCATTTATCGCCGAACGCCTCGATCGCCTTGCGCGGCACGGGATACATCGCGTGATGGGCGAGCAAGGCGAGCAGCCAGGGCGTCGGCCGCGCCAGGGTGATCTTCAGCGTTTGAGCATCGACCGCCGCAACCCCCAACGACGCCGGCGGGGCATGGCCCGCGACGATCTCGTCCGCCCCCGCGATCGGCGACAGCGCGGCCGAATAGGGCGATGCGGTCGCGGGGTCGACCTCGCGGCGCAAGCTGTAGACGAAATCCTCGGCGGTGAGCGGGTCGCCGTCCGACCATTTGCCGTCTGTCCGCAGGTGAAAGGTCCAGACCAGCCCGTCCGCGGTGGTGTCCCAGCTCGAGGCGGCGCCGGGCAGCGGCTCCCCGGTGGCCGACGCTGCCAGCAGCCCTTCGAAGAGATCCTCGAGCACGACCGCTTCGGGTTGGCCCGAGACTTTCTGGGGGTCGAGCGATTCCGGCTCGGCCACCATCTGTCGGTGAAGTTCCGGGTCGGCCGAGGCCGGGTTCGTCCCCAGGACCAGAAGGAGGGAGGCGGAAAGGGTCAGGACAAAGCGCAGCATCAGGCCTCTGAATGAAGTGTGGTTCATGAAATCCCGGGTGGGACGGTTACGAAAAATGCGTCCTCAAGGCGTCGCCGGCCTCGTCGAGCGCTGTGCCTGCCGCCGGAATGGCCTTGCCCATGGTGATGAAGCCGTGGATCTGGCCGGGAAAGAGGCGCCGCGTCACTGCCACGCCCGCGGCTTCAAGGCGCTTTGCATAAGCTTCACCCTCGTCGCACAGCGGATCGTAGCCGGCGGTCAGGATATAGGCCGGCGGCAGGCCGCGATGGCTCTCCGCCAGGAGCGGCGACGCCCGCCAATCAGCCTGATCGGCGGGATCGGCCAGGTAATGGCCGCGAAACCAGGCCTGGTTGACGCGCGTCAGCAGATAGCCTTCGGCATAGCGTTCCTGCGAGCCGTAACTGCCGGTGAAATCGGTTGCCGGATAGATGAGAAGCTGCAGCCGGATGCCCGTGAGCCCATGGTCGCGGGCGAGTAGGCTGACGGTCGCGGCGAGATTGCCGCCGGCGCTGTCGCCGCCGACCGCCAAGCGCGTCGGATCGAGCTTCAGCGCTGCCGCCTGCGCCGCCACGAACCGGGTGGCGGCGAAGGCGTCGTCGACCGCGGCCGGGAATTTATGCTCCGGCCCCAGCCGGTAATCGACGGCGACGACCGCGCAGCCGCCGCGATTGGCGAGATGGCGGCAGACCACGTCATGGGTGTCGAGATCGCCGATGACCCAGCCGCCGCCATGGTAGAAGACGAGCACGGGCAGGATCTGCCCTTCCTTGCTGCCTTCCGGGCGGTAATACCGGAGCGCAATCGGCCCGTGCGGACCTTCGGCGCTCAGCGCCTCGACGGAGGCGACCGGTGACGGCTCCGGTGCCAGCGCCTCGCGGCCGCCGCGATAGAGCTCTCTGGCGACGCTCGGCGGCAAGGTTTCATAGGGCGGGCCGCCTGCCGCCTTGATCATGTCGAGGACGGCTTGGGCGGCGGGGTCGAGGGGCATCGCGGGACCTCCTTGGCGTTATTGCCGAGGAGTATGACGCGAGCCGCGGCGGTCTTGGAAGAGGTGCCGGCCGGTGATCGGCTTTCAGGTCTGTTCGACCGCGGTGGCGGCGGCGTCGATCGCGGCGGCGATGGCGCGGATCTGGGACTCATCCACCCGGTCGCGGGCGAGGCGAAGCCGCAGCGCCAATTTCAGATTCTCCATGCTGCGCAGGATCTGCGGCGCCGGGCCGGCGCTCGGCCCCGCCTCGGCGAAGCGTGCGAAGATGGCGCTCACCGACGGGGCGTTGGCCTCGAGAAAGCGTGTCCCGTCCTCGGTGATCGTATGGAGCTTGCGCGGCCCGTCGCCGGTGCTGACCGTGATATGGCCGAGCTCCTCCAGCAGGGTGAGGGTGGGATAGACCACGCCGGGGCTCGGCGTATAGGCGCCGCCGGCCAGGTCTTCGATCGCCTTGATGATGTCGTAGCCGTGCCGAGGGGTGTCGGCGATCAGCTTGAGCACCACCAACCGCAAATCGCCATGCTCGAGGAATCGGCCCAAATGGGATCGGCGGCCGTGATTGCGGTGCCCCAAGCCTTCGCGATGGCGCCGTCCCCGCCCGTCGGGGCTTTGCTCGTCACGCATGAACCGGCGGCCCATGCCGCCATGCCTTCCGAAAAATCTCATGTCTCGTCCTTTTAGACAGTGTTTCGATATAACGAAATTACAGATATATCTAAACACAGTCTGATTCAAGCTCTATCTGTCGTGGATGTTTGATCGGGCCGTCAGGCGGCCCGGCAAAGCTCCGGCGGAAGATGAACCGTGACGCAGGTCCCGCGACCGGGCGTGCTGGCGATCGCGAGGCTGCCGCCATGCAGCTCGACCAGATGTTTCGCTAGCGGCAAGCCGAGGCCGGCTCCTTCGACGCCGGCCGTATGCGGGTTGTCGAGGCGGACGAAAGGCTCCAGGCAACGTTCGAGGTCGCCGGCCGCGATGCCGACGCCGGTGTCGGATACCTTGATGTCGAGGCCGCCATCGGCCATTTGCAGCGCCACCCCTACGCGCCCGCCCTCCGGCGTATATTTGATCGCGTTGGACAGAAGGTTCAGCAGGGCCTGGCGCAGCATCATCTGGTCGGCCATGAGAAGCGGCATCGGCTGCACGATGCGGCTGTCGAGGGTCTGGTGCTTGAGCGAGGCGCCATGTTCCACCATGCGCAGGCATTCCTCGACAAGGGTCGACGGCACGATCTCGCTTGCCGAGAGGGAGAGCTGGCCGGCTTCGGCGCGCGACACTTCCAGGATCGCGTCGATGAGATCGAGCGCATGCCGTCCGCTATCATAAATATGGTGGGTATAGGCGTGATATCGTTCCGAGAGCGGTCCGAACAGCTGATCGCGCATGAGCTCGGAAAAACCGATGATGGCGGTCATCGGCGTGCGGAGCTCATGGCTGAGATGGGCGAGCGTATCCCATTTCGATCGCGTCGCCGCGACGAGCGCCGCATCGGCGCGCGAGACATTGTCGGCCAAAAGCTCATTCTCGGCCCGAAGCGTCAAGGCGGCGAGAAAATGCTTGCTGTGCGATGTCGAGTTGAACCAGGTGGTGAGCATGTAGAGGAGGATGAGCAGCGTGAACTCGCCGGATTCGTGCTCGGGGCGCAGAAAATTGACATAGGCGAGCGGAAGGAAGGAAGCGATGCAATAGCCGAAGAATGCCGGCAGATAAGCGCCCAGCGCGCTCACGCAGGCGGCGTTGCACGCCAGAACGATCACGGTCAGGAGCATCATCTGGTCATGTGTCAGGCGCGGTCCGAAGGCGAGGCAGGCTCCGCCCCAAACGGCACCGAGCATGGTGGCGAACAGGCAATGGGTCGCGAGCCGGCGGCGCGGACTCCGCTCTGGCCCGCCATCGCCCCGCCGCCAGGGCAGGCCGCGCACCGAGATGCCCAGTCCCGCCACGATCGCCGCGGTGACCGCGATCCAGAGCTCGATCCATGACAGAGGCACCGAGCTTCTGATCGCGAAGCTCGTGATGATGACCGCCGGCAGGTTGGCGGCGCCGCTGAGCACGCGGTCGCTGAGGAACTGGGCTTGATGCGACCGGATGCGCTCGCCGACCGCGTCGGCCCGTTCGGCAGCCTGGGGCGGCGTTGTCGCAGCGGCGGGGCCGGACTCTGGCAAGGTATCGGTGATGGGAATGTACTGCGACAAGCGTACTGACCTCACTGCCGCACAGTGTTTCGACGGGGCCCTGGCGGCCAAGCTCCGCTTCGACGATAGGCCCATATTCCGGTGAATTATTCGTTCAGGCTTGGACAGGGGCGCGAGTTGACCGCCGAACGCGGCGGGGGCGCTTCTCGTCGGAAGCGTGGCGCGATTGGATCGGCTTGAAACAGCCAGTACGTGAAGTCGCCGCTGGAAGAGAAGCTCGACCGACCGATTTGGACGGTAACCCGCTGTCCCGCCGGCATGTCGGGGCGCGGCCCAAGCCAAGCGGGTCGGACGGAGGAAGCTGTGCCGAGCGGGCGATTGGCCTCTTCCGCAGCTGCCTTGTTCAGTGCGCCATGAACATCGGCAACGTGCTGTGCCGCAGGACGTGCCGGGTCACGCCGCCGAGGAGGACTTCGCGGATGCGGCTATGTGTAAAGGCACCCATGACTATCGCAGTTCCACCCGCTCGGTCCGCAGTCTCCAGCAGGGCTGCTCCCACCGAATCCCGGTCGTCGATCGGATGGATATGCTCGCAGCGAATGCCGTGCCAGCGCAGCGCGTCCGCCAATTCGCTCGGCTGGCTCTCGTCCCTGTGCCGCGGCGTCGAGAAGATCGAGACGCGTTCGGCCTCATGCAGGATGTCGACGCATTGCCAGACCGCGCGGGTCGCTTCCAGGCTGCCGTTCCAGGCGAGCACGACATGCCCGAGGATATTGGTCGGCGCCTTGGCCGGGGCGACGAGAGTGGGACGGCCCGAGGCGAACACGGCGGCATCGAAACAGAGGCTGGCAGCCAAATCCGCTTCCGGGCTCTTTACCACGATGAGGTCGCTGAGGCGGCCGCGCCGCATGACGGTTTCCTCGATCGTGCCGTCGATTTCCTCCCAGGTCGCGAAGGTGCTCGCCAGGGCGTGCTCGACGGCTTTGTCGCCGAGGCCGTTGCGCGCGCACCATTCCTCGAACTCGTGTTTCCGCTTCTTCAGGCGTGCAGCGGCCGCGTCCGCCAGTTCCGCGAGCCAGACGCCGGTCGCCGCTTCGGGAACCAACCCTGCCACCTCCGCCACCGGATTGGTTCTGACATAAGTCACTCGAATATGCGCACCGAGCGGACGTGCGATGGAGAGCGCGCTATCGAGCTGCGCCGCCAGTCCCGTTTCGCCACAGGCCGGGACCTCGATCAGTCGAACCGTCATTCGCATCTCCTTTCGAGCCGGCCCTGGATTGGCCGGTCCACGCAGGATGCTCGTTTTCGGCGGCGCCGTGTTTGATCGAGGTCAAGCCGGGCAGGTCGGGGGCTTGGATCGAGAGATGGGTCCAGCGATACAATGACGAAACCCGCCTGACCCATCGATCAGGCGGGCTGTTCACGGAGTGCTATTGGGCGTAGGCGACACCGCGATAGACCGTGCCGTAAGTCGGGCCGGCCACGGTCTGGAAGGTTTCCTGCGTCGCCACGCCGGTCAAGGTCGTGGAAGCGAGATTATCGGTGATCTTCACCACGCGGTTCGGATCGGCACCGTTATCGCCCGAAGCGCTGGAAGTCGCGGTCGTGGCCCAGAGGGTCACGGTCCCGCTGCTGCTCACCGCGCCGGTCAGGTTGCGCAGGCCGACTGTGGTCACTGTGGGGTAGGGGCCGGCAGCACCGGTCAGATTGGCGTCGACGAGGCCGATCAGGCCCTGGGTCAGCACGTAGTCGAGCTGCCACACGCCCTTGACCAGGCTCCACTTCTGGAGGCCGGCATGGGTCGAGGCGTCGGTCGCGTTGCCCGAGCCCTCATCCGTCACGTACATGGTCTTGTCGTTCGCGAAGAAGATCGCGAACGGCGTGAAATTGCCGCCGGTCGATTTGGCGGAATCGGTCGGGAAGCCCGGCACGATATTGATCGCGACCGAGGCCGCGTCTTCCTGGAACGGCAGCGCCGGCACAGTATAGACCGTATCGACGCCGTTGCTGCCGCTGCCCTTGGTGAAATAGAGCGCGCCGTGATTCTCGGTCAGGCCGCGGAAATTGTCGTCCTTGCCCGGCTTGTCCGCTTTGCCGTTGAACGTGAATTGCAGCAGCGGATCGACTTCGGCCGACAGGAACGACGGCACCGCAACGAAGGGCGTGGGCGAATCGAGCGGAAAGACGGTTTCGAGCCCGGTCGTCTCGGTCACGTCGGGCGAGGTGCCGTTGCTCGGACCGAACGCCGCGGCATTGCCGTTGTTGGCGTTGCCGACCGTGTAGTAGAGCCCGTTCGAGCCGAGCAGCGCGGAACGGCCGTTATTGCCGCCGTAATTGATCGTCGGCGTGTAGGCGAAATTGCCGTGCTCGTCCATCGAGACGATCGTGCGCGGAAAGGCGTATTTCGGCCCGAACGCAAACGTCACCGGATTGGTCGGATCCTGACCGGGGACCGCATCGGAGTTCGACGCGTCGATCGAGCCGACGCCGGCGCCGCCATAGCCGACGAAGACGAGGCGGGGGCCGTTCTGGCCCGTGGACAGATGCAGGCCCAGCTCGGACTTGGACGAGAAGCTGGTTGCAACCGAATCCGGCGGGACCTCGATCGAATGCAGAACGCTGCCGGTGATCGCGTCGATATCGGTCAGACCGATCGGCGAGGTGACGCCGAAGGCGGCATCGACCGTGACGTTGTTCCAGACGGTGACATAGTTGTTGCCCGAAATGGCCTTGACCGTCTGGGTGGCGGAACCGGGCAGCTTCGAGCCGACCGCGAGCGAGGCGACGTCGCCCTGCGTCGCATCATAGGTGCTGCTGCTGATCACCACCGAGCCATGCTCGATCACCAGCGGATCTTTCTTGTCCCCGGCGTGGGCGGCCCCGGCCGATATCGCGAGGACAAGGGCGGTGCCGCTCAAAAGGCGAGCGCGATGGGCGGATTTTTTATAAATGCGCATAGTACCTCAGGGAGATTGCCGAGTTTGTGACGTGTAAAATGCAAGCTATTCCGGCAATATTTCACGGTGGCGAACGCCGTGTGGCGCTTCCGTGACACTCGAGGAGGGCCGATCGTCGGGTCGTCGCTAAAGCGGCAGGCCGTGCGCCATCCCCATCTCGCGGGCGAGCTTGTCCAGATCCGCCAGCGTGTCGGACGGCAGGGCGAGGCCGCCGGCCCGATTGCGCGCGTCGTTCCGGGCTTCGACCTCGCCCGGATAGAAGATCTCCTCGGTGCCGGGTGCCCGCTTGGCGCTCTTGAGGCCGGCGATCATCGCCTCCATGCGGCGGCCGAAATCGGCGAGCGACTGGAACGGCGCGATGTCGAGCGCGATAAGCAGGTGCCCGGCGCCGCTGCGCTTGTCGGGCTGATAGGGGCCGGCGACGGCGGGGCCGAAGGAACTGCCCGTGAGCACCCCCGACAGCATGTCCATGATCACCGAGATGGCATAACCCTTGTGGCCGGCCATGGGCTGGATGATGCCGGCCAGCGCCGCTTCAGGGTCGGTCGTGGGCGCGCCCTCGGCATCGACCGCCCAGCCGGGCGGGATCGGCTCGCCGCGCTGACGGGCGAGATAGATCTTGCCGCGGGCGACCGCGGTGTTGGCGATGTCGAGCACCATCGGCGCATGCCGGCCGGCGGGGGCCGCCCAGGACCAAGGATTGTTGCCGACCAGTTTCTCGCGACCGCCCCAGGGGGCCATGGCCGGGCTGGCATTGGTCGACATGAACATGATGCAGCCTTGCGGCGGCGCCATCAGCGTGTAGTACATCGCCGTGCCGAAATGGTTCGAGTTTCGGAGCGCCACGGCACCGATGCCGTGCTGCTTGGCACGCCGGATCACATCCTTGGCGGCGCGGGCGGTCAGGATCTGGCCCATGCCGTCATGGCCGTCGATGACGGCGATAGCACCGGCATCGACGACATATTCCGGCTCGGCGACCGGTTTCGCCACCCCGGATTTGAGTCGGGCCACATACCAAGGCAGGCGCATCACGCCGTGCGACTGATGGCCCCAGAGATCGGCCTGAACCAGCGTGTCGGCGGCGAGGCGTGCATCCGCCGGCGGCATGCCGGCCTCGGCGTAGATGGCGGCGGCGAATTCGAGCAATTGATCGGCGCGGATGCGCGGCGTATCCGACATGTTACCCTCTCTTTCCGCCACGATAGCTCGCTCGCCGCACGGCGGATATGGGTGCCGATCGCGCGGATTGCCGTTAACATCTGGCCAGTGCGCGAAACGGAGCCTGCAATGTCTGACCACAAGAAACCAACGATCCGCGTCGGCATCGGCGGCTGGACCTTCGAGCCCTGGCGCGGCGGCTTCTATCCGGCGGATCTGGTGCAGAAGCGCGAGCTCGAATATGCCAGCCGGCAGCTCAGCTCGATCGAGATCAACGGCACCTATTACGGCTCGCAGAAGCCCGAGAGCTTCGCCAAATGGCATGACGAGACGCCCGATGACTTCGTCTTCTCGCTGAAGGGGCCGCGCTTCACTACGAACCGGCGGGTCCTGGGCGAGGCGGCGGAGTCGATGGAGCGCTTCTTCGCCAGCGGCGTGCTCGAGCTCAAGGACAAGCTGGGGCCGATCAATTGGCAATTCATGGCGACCAAGAAATTCGACGCCGCGGATTTCGAGGCCTTCCTGAAGCTGCTGCCGGCGAGCATCGAAGGGCGGGCCATCCGGCATGCCGTCGAGGTCCGGCACGACAGCTTCAAGGTGCCGGAATTCGTGGCGCTGGCCCGGCAATACCAGGTCGCGATCGTGCTGGCCGCGGATTCCGAATTTCCGCAGATCGCCGACCTGACGGCGCCGTTCGTCTATGCCCGCATCATGGGCACGGCCGAGACGGAGAAGGCCGGCTATTCCCCCGCTGCCATCGAGATCTGGGCCGAGCGCGCGCGGGCGCTATCGGCCGGCAAGGTGCCCGACGGGCTGGAAACGGTCGCGGCCCCGCCGGCCAAGGCCGAAGGGCGGGATGTCTTTCTCTATGTCATCAGCGGCTTCAAGCCGCACAATCCGGCGGCGGCGATGGCGATCATCGAGAAGCTGAAATTATGAGCGAGGAGGCGCCCTTCGATCTCGACCATTTCGTCGAGGCGCAGGCGCCGGCCGTGGCGCAGGTCCGGCGCGAACTGGCCGAGGGCCGCAAGCGCAGCCATTGGATGTGGTTCATGTTTCCGCAGCTGAGCGGCCTCGGCCACAGCGCTATGGCCAGGCGTTACGCCATCGGCTCGCTCGACGAGGCGCGGGCCTATCTGGCCCATCCGGTCCTGGGCAAGCGGCTGGTGGAGTGCACTGAGCTGGTCAATCAGGTCGAAGGCCGCTCGATCCATGAGATCTTCGGCAGTCCGGACGATCTGAAGTTCCATTCCTCCATGACGCTCTTCGCCTTGGCCGATCCCGCCGAGCCGATGTTCCGGGCGGCGCTCGACAAATATTTCGGCGGCACGGCGGACAGCGCGACGACGGAACTCCTGAGTTAGAAATCGTCGAGGCCGAGCACGCGGAAGGCTTCGGAGAGCTGCAGCGAGATCGGCAGGTCGAGCATCTCCCCGGTCGGGGTCGGCTGCAGGAACCATTTTCGGTAGGTCGCCACCAGACTCCGGTCCGCCGCCATGTGCGAGAAGGCTTGGCGCACCGCCGCGGCCAGTTCCGGATCGTCCTTGCGGAACATGATGCCGTAGGCCTCGTAGGTGATGAAATCGCCGACCACCGCCATCGTGTCCTGCGAATGCTTGGCGGCGATGAAGCCCGACAGCAGCACGTCGTCGGTCGCGAACGCGTCGGCGCCGCCTTGCTCCAGCAGCGCGTAGGAGGCTTCGTGATCGGGCATCGACACGATCTTGATGCCGAGATGGTATTTCTCGTCGAGCAGCGTCATCGCCTTCTCGTTGGTGGTGCCGCTGGTCACCACCAGGGTCTTGCCGCCGAGGTCTTTGTAGGAGGCGATGCCGGAACGGCGTTTCACCATCAGCTTGGTGCCGGCGACGAACATGACCGGTGAGAAGGCGACGCTCTTCTGCCGCTCGGTATTGCTGGAGGTCGAGCCGCATTCGAGATCGATCTTGCCGGAGGTGACCGCCTCCATGCGCGTGTCCGACGTCACCAGCCGGTACTCGGTCCGGATCGGCGCGCCATGCAGCTCGCGCACGATCTCCTCGACCAGGCCCCGGCATAGATCGATCGAATAGCCGAGCGGGGCGAGCTGGTCCTTCCTGACATAGGAGAAGGGGAAAGAGGCGTCGCGATAGCCCAGCGTCACGACGCCGCTATCTTCCACCTTCTTCAGCGTGCCGGTCAGAACCGCCGGAATGGCCTCGTCGTCGACGGGCGGCGGCGATGCCGCCGCACCGTCCGTATCTTCGGCACGCGCCGAGGATATCGCGAGCGCCGTCAGTACGGCGGCCAGGGCGATGAGCCCTTTCATCAGGCCCGGGCCGCTTCCGGCAGCGCCTCGTTGCCGCGTTCGTCATGGGATTGGCCGAGCTCGCCCTCGAACTTGGCGACGGCGGCCGCGGCCAGCGAGTTGCCGATGACGTTGGTGGCGCTGCGACCCATATCGAGGAACTGGTCGATACCGAGGATGAGGAACAGGCCCGCCTCGGGAATGCCGAACTGCTTCAGGGTCGCGAGGATCACCACCAGCGAGGCGCGCGGCACGCCGGCGACGCCCTTGGAGGTGATCATCAGGGTCGCCGCCATCAGCAGCTGCTTGCCGATCGGCATGTCGATGCCATAGGCCTGCGCGATGAAGAGGGTGGCGAAGGTGGTGTAGGCCATCGTGCCGTCGAGATTGAAGGAGTAGCCCAGCGGCAGCACGAAGCTGGCGATCTTGTTGGGCACGCCGAAGCGCTTCAACTGATCGAGGATCTTGGGATATGACGCCTCGGAGCTGGCGGTCGAGAAGGCGAGCAGGAAGGGTTCGCGCATCCGCTTGACCAGATCGAACATGCGCTGCCCGAAGACGAGATAGCCGACCCCGACCAGCATCACCCACAGGATCGCGAGCGTCAGGTAGAAGCCACCCAGGAACTGGGCGAAATTGATCAGGATGCCCGGCCCCGACTTGGTGATGACCGAGGCGACCGAGGCGCAGACGGCGATCGGCGCCAGCTTCATCACATAGCCGGTGATGGTCAGCATCATGTGCGAGACATCGTCGGCGATCGCGATCAGCGCCTTGCCGCGCTCGCCCAGCGCCATGAGCGCGATGCCGGCGAAAATCGCGAACACGACGATCTGCAGGATCTCGCCCTCGGCCAGCGATTTGAACAGCGAGGTTGGCACCAGATGGTCGATGAAATTCTCGATGCTGAAGGCCTGGGTCGTCAGGTTGGCGGTGTTGGCGCCCTGGTCGGCGATGGTGATGCCGACGCCGGGCTGCAGCAGATTGACCATGAGCAGGCCCAGCATCAGCGAGACGATCGAGGCGCTGACGAACCACGCCATGGTCTTGGCGCCGACGCGGCCGACGGTGGAGGCATCGCCCATATGGCCGATGCCGACGATGAGCGTCGACAGCACCAGGGGCCCGATGATCATCTTGATCAGCTTCAGGAAGATGGCGCTGATAAGCGACATGTATTTGGCGATGTCGGCCGCCGTCGCATGGTCGGGGAAGGCATAGTAACTGCATGTGCCGAGAACGATGCCGAGCACCAGCCCGATCATCACGTAGATGAAGTTCCTATTCAAATTCCCCTCCTTGGCTGACCCCCGAACCTGACCGATCTGAACGGCCGATGCGCCGGCCGTCCCGAAGGATAGTAAGGAACGCGATGGTCCACGAGCGCAAAAGGAGGGGCTTGCGCCAGATTTTTCATTTTTGTGACGCCGTCGGGCCGATCAGGCGGCCGGCCGGCCCATTTTCGGGTGGCGTTGCCGCCACCAGGCCCAGGCGGGGCCGAGCAGTCCGGGGGCGACGAGGGCGAGGCTGCCGGGCTCGGGCACTGGCAGCTCGGCATCGATCCTGCCGCTGAAGGAGGGGAGCTGAGAGCCCTCGAAAGGTGCCAGCGAGAAGGTCGCCGTCTCGAAATAGATCGGGTTGATCGAGAGCGGCAGCGCGTCGCTCCTCAGCAGGGTGGTGTTCGTCGTCTTGAAATCGATGTCGAAGCCATAGCCGGTCAGCAGGGAGCTGGTTTCGATCTCGAACTGATCGATGCCATCATCGTCGTCGAGCACGGTCACGAACTGAAAGGATCCCAACGACAGAATGAGAAAGGCAGGAAGGACAATTGTTCTCATCGGAACGGCTCCCCACAATAATCAATGATAATTTGATTACGTCTCCGGCGTCCGGCGCAGTGATATTTTGCGATATCTTGATCGGCGAAGGCTGATTTCTCGCCTGTCAAGGGAACTAGAGCGTGTATGGCCTGAAAATATTTCGTCTTTTTTTTGACACGATACGAGGCGGCGGCCACGACTTGCTATGGGGTGGCGGCGAGACAGTTCACCAGGGACGAACCTTTACCGGACGATATTGCAAATGATTCTCATGGCGATGCTCGACGGGCGGCCTTTGGGCTGGGTAGGGTGCGGCCGAGACGATCGAGCGCGGGAATGACGAAACAGGATCATGTAGTCGGTCGATATCGATTGAAGCCGGGCCACGGGTTGATTGCGGGGGGCGAGACTGTGCATGTCGGCGCCAAGGCGCTCGATATCCTGACGGTCCTGATCGAGGCCGGTGGCGATCTCGTCACCAAGGACGAGTTGCTGGACCAGATCTGGCCCGGCATCGTCGTTGAAGAGCACAATATTCAGGTTCATGTCTCGGCGCTGCGCAAGGCGTTGGGTGACGAGGCCGGATGGATCGTGACCGTGTCTAAACGCGGCTACCGGTTTGTCGGACCCTCGAGCGGATCCCGGACGGAAGCACCGTTCCTGCCTCGGCCGATCGGCCGACTCTTCGGCCGCGAGGAGGAGCTGGTGACCATCCGGTCTCTGCTCGAACGGGCGCGCCTGGTGACGATCGCGGGACCGGGCGGCATCGGCAAGACGCGCATCGGCCTCGAGCTCGCTCGCGAGATCGCCGGCCGCTATCGCGACGGTGCCGTCTTCATCGATCTTTCGGTGCTGCAGGATCCCTCGCTGGTGCCGAGCCTGGTGGCGACGACGCTCGGAACCGTGCTCAATGGCGACGAAATGATCGGGCAGCTGGTGCGCCGGTTGCGGGATCGGGAGATGCTGATCCTACTCGACAATTGCGAGCATGTCGTCGATGCGATCGCACCGCTCGCCGAGCGCATTCTGGTCGAAGCGCCGGGGATCAGCCTGCTCGCCACCAGCCGCGAGCCGCTCGCCTGTCTGGGCGAGCAAGTCTATCGCCTGCCGCTTCTGCCTGTCCCTGAGGTGACCCGCCTCGCGAAGGAGGCGCTGATGTCTCCCGCCGTCGCCTTGCTGGTGGATCGGCTCGAGGCTGCCGATCTGCGCTTCAAGCTCACCGACGCGTCGGCGGAAGCGGCGAGCATCATCTGCCGACGTCTCGACGGGCTCCCTCTCGCCATCGAGATGGTCGGAGCACTCGCCCCCGGGCTCGGACTGGAGGCGCTTGCTGCCAAGCTGGAACTGCCTTTCAGCCTGCCTTACAGCATCACGCGCACCATCGCACCGCGCCATCGCTCTCTGGAAGCGACGCTCGATTGGAGCCATGCGCTCCTGTCGCCGGCCGAGAAGGTGCTGCTGCGGCGGCTGTCGGTATTCCCAGGACCGTTCTCGCTGGCGGCGGTCGAGGCTGTACTGGGCGGCGAGGAACTGCCCGGACAGGGATGCGGCGATCTGCTTGCGAGGCTCGTGCGGAAATCGCTGGTGTCGATCGATGCGACTGCCGTCTCTCGTTCCTATCGGATGCTCGAGACCATTCGCACCTACGCAGCAGAAAAGCTCGATGAAGCCGATGAGCGGAATCTGCTGCATGCACGGCATGCCGAGTATGTGATCGGCACGCTCGATCACGCCACGCGAGAATGGAAGACCGCGACGGATAGCGTCTGGAGCGAGCGCTATCTCTGGCTGCTGGCCGATCTCCGTGTGGCCTTGCGCTGGAGCTTCGGGCCGGACGGCGATATCTCGCTCGGACTCGGGCTGGCGGGTCTGTCGCGGCAGATCTGGCATATGCTGAATCTCAATGGCGAAGGCCGCCGCTGGGCGGAAGCCGCGGCGGCAGAGCTGACGGCGGATACGCCGCCCAGGGTCGCGGCTTTCGTATGGGCGGCGATTGGATCGTTGACAGGGGTGCGTTCGTTCGAGCGCACGATCCCGGCCTGGCGCAAGGCGGTCGAGCTGTTCGGCCAGACCGATGAGGTTGCCGAGCTTGGCTCGGCGTTGGTCGCGCTCGGGCAAATGCTGACTCTATCCGGCCAGACGACGGCGGGAGGGGAGGTTCTGGAACGTGCGGATGCTCTGATCGACTCGCATACCGGCAATCGTCGGCTCGGCATGTTCGCGATGACCCGCGCCATGCTTCATAGCGCCCTGGGATCATGGTCGGAGGCGACGCGGCAATATGAGCGGGCTTTGCCCCTGTTTCAGGCGGCCGGTGCCGTTCGCTCGATGACGGTGGCCTCGTACAATCTCGCCGATATGCTATGGGCCGAGGGCGCGCACGAGGCCGCGATCGGCGCTTTCCGTGCCACGGTCGAGCTCGGCCGCCGCAGCGGTCCCAGGCGCACCATCGGTCTTGCCTTGGGCAGTCTTGCCGGGGTGCTTGTGGACCGAGGCGATCTCGACGCGGCGCTCGCCGCGGCAGGCGAGGCGGTGCCGATTCTGCGCGAAGACGAACTGATCGATTGGCTGTTCCCGCATCTGGCTTTGCGTCTCGCGAAGGCGGGAAGGCCGGAAGATGCCGCGCGGCTCTGGGGCTATGCGGAGCGCGTGATCGGGAAGGGGGTCGTCCGGCAGAAGAACGAGAGGCGGGCGGCCGAAGCGCTCGAAGCGCTCTTGCGGGCCACGATACCATCCGAGCAAAGAGAGGGGTTGGTCACCATCGGCCGCCACCTGAGCGAGGATCAGGCCGTCGCACTCGCTCTCGATCCCCAAAACGGCGTGATGAATCGGACGCCGGAATGACGAAGAAGCAGGATCATGTGTTCGGCGGATATCGATTGCAACCGGGCAGCGGCCTGTTCGTGGAAAACGGCGCCGTGGCGCTTAGCGGCAAGGCCCTCGACATCCTGACGGTCCTGGTCGAGGCGGGCGGCGATCTCGTCACCAAGAACGAGCTGCTGGAACAGGTATGGCCCGGCCTCACCGTCGAAGAGCACAATATCCAGGTTCATATCTCGACGCTGCGCAAGGCGCTGGGCAACGAGGCCGGGTGGATCGTGACCGTGCCGAAGCGCGGTTACCGGTTCGCCGGGCCGGTGGGCGAGAGGCCCGCCGCCGCATCGCCATCGTCCTTGCCGCAATCGCTCGGCCGGCTGTTCGGCCGCGAAGAGGATCTGGTGACCATCCGCTCGCTCTTCGATCGGAGCAGGCTCGTGACGATCGTCGGGACGGGCGGTATCGGCAAGACCCGCCTCGGGTTGGAGTTCGCCCGCGAGATCGGCAATGCCGTCTTCATCGATCTTTCGGTGCTCCAGGATCCGTCACTGGTGCCGAGCCTGGTTGCGACCGCGCTTGGTATCGAGCTCAAGGGCGATGGGCCTGACGCTCAGTTGGCGCGTCGGCTGAGAGGGCAGGAATTGCTGATCCTGCTCGATAATTGCGAGCATGTGCTTGATGCCGTGGCGACGCTCGTCGAGCAGATCTTGGCGGATGCGCCACCGGTCAGGCTGCTGGCGACCAGCCGCGAGCCGCTCGCCTGCCTCGGCGAGCAGGTCTACCGTCTGCCGCCTCTGCCCGTTCCGACCGATGAGCCGCATTCTCCGGCAGAGGCGCTCGCCAGTGCCGCCGTCGCTTTGCTGGTTGACCGGCTCAAGGCCGCCGACGTGTATTTCGAGTTGACCGAGGCGGCCGCCAGTGCGGCGAGCATCATCTGCCGGCGGCTCGACGGCTTGCCGTTGGCGATCGAGATGGTGGGAGCGCTCGCGCCTTCTCTCGGCCTGGAGACCATGGCGGTCAGGTTGGAAAAGTCGTTCAGCCTGCCTTACAGCGTCACCCGCACCATCGTGCCGCGCCACCGCTCGTTGGAAGCGACCCTCGACTGGAGCTATGCGCTCCTGTCGCCGGAAGAGCAGGTCGCGTTGCGCCGACTGTCGGTGTTTCCGGGACCGTTCTCGCTCGATGCCGTCGAAGCCGTTCTGGGCGACGGCGGGCCGGCGATACAGGCATTCGGCAATGTGCTGATAGGCCTTGTGCGCAAATCGCTGGTGTCGATCGATCCAGGGGCGGCTGTGCCGTACCGGCTGCTCGAGACCATCCGCGCCTATGCCGCGGAAAAGCTCGACGAGGCCGGCGAGCGCGAGCTGCTGCATGCGCGGCACGCGCGTTATGTCGCCGATAGGCTGATGGAAGGCCTGGAGGCCTGGGACGCGACCGGCGATGCGATCTGGCGCGACCGCTACGGCTGGCTGCTCGCCGACCTGCGCACGGCGCTGGACTGGAGCTTCGGCATGGAAGGGGACACCAATATCGGCCTCGCCATCGTCGGGCGAGCCGGGCCTCTCTGGTCGGTGCTGAATCTCCGCGACGGTCGCCGCTGGGTGGAAGCGGCAGTGGCGGTACTGGACGACAGCACGCCCGATCTGATCGCGGCGCATGTTTGGATGGCGTTCGGCTTTCTGATCTCGGAGCGCTCGATCGAACGGGCCATCGCGGCCTTGCGCAAGGCCGCAGATCTATTCGAACGCCTGAACGCGCCGAAAGATCGTGCGTCAGCTCTGGCCGGGCTCGGCCAATTGCTGGCGATGTCAGGGGACACGGAAGGGGCCAAGGAAGCCCTGGCGGCCGTCCGGGTGCTTCTTCCGCAGAATTCTCCGAGCCGCCGCCTCGGAGTCTGTCTGCTCTCCTTCTCCATCCTCTACACGGCAGAGGAGGCCTGGTCCGATGCGCGGCGCGAGTGCGCGTTGGCGCTGAACATGTTCGAGGGCGTGGGCGCCACGAAAATGGTGATGGGTACCCAGTATGAACTCGCCGACCTGCTCTGGACCGAGGGGACGCTCGCGCCGGCCATCGATGCTGCCGTCAAGGTGCTGGACATGGCGCGACGCCATGGCAACCGGCGTTATATCGGTCATTCGGCCGGAATCTTGTCCGGGATGTTCACCACCCAGGGCGATGTCGAGCAGGCGCTCGTTTTCGCCCGGGAAGCCGTTCCGCTTTGCCGGGAGGATGACTATGTCGACTGGCTGTTCCCGCACCTCGCCCTGCGCGCCGCCAAGGCGGGCCGGCCGGACGATGCGGCGCGGCTGCTGGGCTATGTCAGCAGCGGCATCGAAACAGGGGCCTTCCAGCAGTTCAGCAGCAAACGGGCGCTCGCCTCCCTCGACACGCTGCTGCGCGATGCCCTCACTGCCGATCGGATGGAGCAGCTGGTCGAGACGGGCCGGCATTTGAACGAGGATCAGGCCGTCGCCTTAGCGCTCGGCTGAGGAGTTTCCACGGAACTGACCACTGGCACCGTAACCGCAACGAAGTCGGCCGCAGGATCAGGCCTGGACGAGCTTGTCGCCGAGCGCCATCCAGCCGGCGGGCTCGCGGATCAGCTTGGCCACGTCGTAAGAACCGAGCGCTGCGGTCAAGGCGCGCCGAGTGAAGATCTCGTGGAAGATCTGCGTTGCCGGCCCGACCTTTAGGCGGTTCCGGGCGGCGCTGCCGGCGATCACCTGCTCCTGGAAGGCGCGCCAATGGATCTCGATGGCGGTCGCATAGCAGAGTTCGCTCAGCCCGACCTTGTAGCCGAGCGCGGCGGCGACCGCCGCGATGTTGACCACCTGGTCGGCGATGGGGATGGGCAGCACGTCGGCGACGATCTGCAGCGTCCGCTCCCCGAGCTTCATGCTCTTCATCTTGATGATCGCATCGCACCAGCGGGCGATTGTCGCGGTATTTTTGTAGGATCGGGCAATCGCCCTAATGCCCAGGAGATGGCCGCTGGTCGAGACTGCGGCGCTCAGATGCTGGACCGTGCCGCTGGTATTGACGCCGGCCGTGACGAACTCGCCGAGATTGCCAGCGAAGCTCACGACGGCGCCGCTGAAGGTCTTCAGGTCCCGGTTGCGCAGATAGGTCTGGGTGTCCGGGCTTTCGCGCTCGTCATGGCCGTTGGCGACGAACCAGGGATTGGCACGCACTTTGACGTTGCCGACCTTGTACCGGGCGGCCAATCCGCGGCCCAGCGCCTGCAGCCCCTGGCTTCCCGCATAGGCATGCCAGTTGCCATGCGTGGGGGCATCGATCACGAGCGCGATGAGGTCCGCCACCGCGAAGGCGATGTCGAGCCGAGTTGCGCGTCCCTCGCCACGCACGCCGGCCGCCAGATCCTTGCCGATCTCTGCCAATTCCTCGCCGGCCGGGGTGCCGATTTGCGGTGATTGTTCCAACGCCGGGACGTTGGGATCGGCGTTCGGAACCGGGATGGGGGGAAGGGGCCGAGGCGCGGCCTGCCCGGGAACGGGGGGAAGGGGTCGAGGCACGGCCTGCCCGGGGATAGGGGGAAGGGGCCGAGGCGCGGCCTGCCCGGGAACGGGGGGAAGGGGCCGAGGCACGGCCTGCCCGGGGATAGGGGGAAGGGGTCGAGGCATGGCCTGCCCGGGGATAGGGGGAAGGGGTCGAGGCATGGCCTGCCCGGGGATAGGGGGAAGGGGTCGAGAGGGCGGTCTGGAAGACATGGATATTCCCGCGACGGTAGCCGGACGGGACGCTAGCGGCAGGCAACGTGAAAATGCTATGTGCGAATAGCCAGCGGCTTCCGCTTCACCCGCCGCAATGCAACTCAGCCGGCCTGCGCCATGAAATTCTCGATCGCCGCCAGGAAGGCTTCCGGCATTTGCAGTTGGGGAACATGGGCGCAACCGGTCAGGATCTCGAGCCGCGCGTCGGGCAGCAGGCCCGCCAATTCGTGCGACATGGGCGGGGGCGTCGCCTCGTCCTCGGAGCCGACCAGCACGAGCACGGGAAGGCGCACGCTGCCGACCTCGCCGCGCAGATCCAGGCCGGCCAGGGCTTGGCAGGCGGCCTGAAACGTCTCGGGGTCGGTGCGTAGGAAGGCTGCGCGCCGCTCCCCCATGAGGGCCGGCTGGGCCGCTTGGAATTCCGGCGCGAACAGGCGACGCATCGCGGTTTCGGCGATCGCTTCCAGCCCTTTGGCCGCCGCCGCTGCCGCCATGGTACGGAACGCTTGACGGCCCGGCTCGGAGAAGGCGGCACCGCAATCGGCCAGGATCAGGCGCCGGGCGAGGGCAGGGTGGCGGATCGCCATCTGCAGCGTGACGAAGCCGCCGAAGCCGTTGCCGAGCAGGATCGGCCGCTCGCTCTCCGTCATCTTGCCGATCGCGGCCGCCATTCGGTCGGCGACCGCCGCGAGCCCGCCCTCGACCGGCGTCGAACCGCCGAAGCCGGGCAGATCCGGGGCGATCACCCGGAAGCGGCGCGACAGAGGTCCCACGATCCGATCGAAGCTGCCGCGATCCGCCAGCAGCGAGTGCAGCAGCACGAGCGGCCGCCCCTCGCCCTCGATCGCGGCGCTCACCGTTCCTCCGTCCAGATCGATCTTCATCTTTCGCCTCTCGCTCATGCTGCCCGCGCCTCTCGCTCATGCTGCCCGCGACGACGGGTCTCATCCCGGGATTTGGGGTTTGACATGATATTTCACGAGTGTCATGAAATATCACGAATTCGAAATTCATCGATCCTGATAGGACCAGATATGCTGCTTCGCGACAATGTCTATGATTCGGTTCGGGCCGATATCCTGACATGCCGCCTCGCTCCCGGCGCCGAGCTGCGCGAGCAGGAGCTGGCGCTGAGATATCAGGTAAGCCGAGCGCCTGTGCGGGATGCATTGCTCAGACTTGAGCGGGAGAAGCTGGTCACGGTCAATCCGCGCCAAGGTTCCACCGTCACGCCGATCTCCATGATGGATGCGCGCGACCTGTTCGGGCTGCGCCTGGTGCTGGAACCGGCTTGCGCGACGGAGGCGGCAGAAAACGCACCATCTGATATTTTACAGACGCTCGATCGGTTCCGGCATTTCGAACCTGGTGAGGATTTCATCGACTATAACCGCGCCTTCCACGGCGCGATCGCGCAGGCCTCGGGCAATCGCCGGATGGCGGCCGTGACCTGCGAGCTGATCGACCAGGCCGAGCGCATGGTCCGGGTCAGTCTGGCCAGCATCAAAGGGCGCGATCCGACCCAGCTCGTGGCCGAGCACGCCGAACTCATCGACGCCATCCAGCGGCGGGATGGGCGCAGTGCCGCCCGTCTTCTCCGCGATCACATCAGCAAAGCGGAACGGCGCGTCCTCGCAGCACTCGCGAGAAGCGCCGTCGTTTCCTGAAGGGAGCAAGCCTTGGACACTCTTGAACAGCGTGCCGATATCAAGACGCACGGCAATTTCGTCGATGGGCGCGAGATCGAGGCCGGAGACGGCCAGCTGATCGATGTCCGCAACCCGGCGACCGGCGCCGTCATCGCCCGCATCCCCAATTCCAACGCCGCCGATGTCGACCGGGCGATGAAGAGCGCCCGCGCCGCCTTCGAAAGCCCCGAATGGGGCGGGCTCACCACGCGTGCGCGCGCCCGGCTGATCAACCGCATCGCCGACGCGTTCGAGGATAATCTCGACAGCCTCTATCAGCTCGAGACCCTGAATAACGGCCGGCCGGTCAACGAGACAAGGGCGCAGATCAGCCGCCTGCCGGACTTCTTCCGCTATTTCGCCGGCCTGGCGCTGGCGCGGCGCGACGATGTCATTCCGGTCGAGGGCGCCTATCTCAACTACACGATCCGGACGCCGATCGGTGTGGTCGCCAATTGCACGCCCTTCAATCATCCGCTGATGATCATGTGCAAATCGCTGGCGCCGGTGCTGGCCTCGGGCTGCACGACGGTGGTGAAGCCGTCCGAATATACGCCGCTCACGACGCTGAGGCTGGCGCAGATCTTCACCGAGGCGGGCCTGCCCAAGGGCGTGTTCAACATCGTGCTGGGTCTGGGGCCGACGACCGGCAAGGCGCTGTCCGAGCATCCCGATATCGACAAGCTGGTGCTGACCGGCGGCACCGAGGCCGGCCGTATCGCCGGTGCCGCCGCCGCCAAGGTGTTCGCGCACCAGACCATGGAGCTGGGCGGCAAGACGCCGGTCATGGTGTTCGACGATTACGATGTCGACCAGGCGGTGAACTATGCCGCCTTCGGTGCCTTCATCGGTGCCGGCCAGACCTGCGTCTGCGCCTCGCGCCACCTGGTCCAGGCCTCGATCTATGACGAGTTCGTCGAGAAGCTGGCGCGCAAGACCAAGACGCTGCGCATCGGCGACCCGTTCGATCCGGCGACGCAGCTGGGTCCGGTCATCTCCGCCAAGCAACGCGATCGCGTCCTGACCTATGCGCGCTACGGCCATGAGGACGGGGCGCGGCTGGTGGCCGGCGGCGTGGCGGCGACGGTGCCGGGCCTCGAAGGCGGCTATTTCGTCGAACCCACGGTGTTCGCCGATGTCCGGGCCGAGATGCGCGTGTTTCAGGAAGAGGTGTTCGGCCCCTTCACCATCGTGACCCCGTTCAAGGACGAGGCCGAGGCGCTGAAGCTCGCAAATGACTCGCCCTTCGGCCTGGCCGCGGCGGTGCGCACCCGCGACGTTTCCCGCGCCCATCGGGTCGCGGCCAAGGTCAAGGCCGGCATCGTCTGGATCAACGATCACCATCGGCTCGACCCGGCCTCGCCTTGGGGCGGCGTCGGCGATAGCGGCATCGGCCGCGAGTGCGGCAGCGAGAGCTTCAACGACCATTTCGAGACCAAGAGCGTCATGCTCCCGACCGAGGAGCGGCCGTTCGACTGGTACCGCGACACGGCCAATCAGCGCCGCCTGAACTAGTTCATCGCCTGCGGGGCGAGCGAAGGTCCGCGTGAGACGGGCCGGCTCGCCCCGTCATCAATCAACAAGGGGAGCGAATGCCATGTCGGTCACGGTCAATGCCGGAGGTCGGCTCGATCGCCTGCCGATCGGTCCCTTCCACTACCGCATCATGTGGTTGATCGGCATCGGCATGTTCTTCGACGGCTTCGACATCTATGTCGGCGGCACCGTCCTGGCATCGACGCTGAAGAGCGGCTTTTCCACCCTGTCGCAGAACGCGCTGTTCGTCTCGGCCACCTTCGTCGGCATGATGATCGGCTCGTTCCTCACCGGCTTCCTCGGCGACCGCTACGGCCGCCGCTTTACCTATCAGGCCAATCTGCTGGTCTTCGGCCTGGCCTCGATCGCGGCCTCCTTCGCGCCGAGCATGACGGTGCTCATAGCGCTCCGCTTCATCATCGGCATGGGGCTCGGTGCCGAGAACGTCGTCGGCTATTCGACCCTGACCGAGTTCGTCCCGGCCAAGACGCGCGGCCGCTGGCTCGGCCTCATGGCGGTGTTCGTCGTGACCGGCCTGCCGATCGCCTCGCTGGTGGGCTATCTGGTCGTGCCCGCGTTCGGCTGGCGCGCCATGTTCGTGATCGGCGGGTTGGGCGGGCTCATAGTCTGGTATCTGCGCAAGAGCCTGCCGGAATCGCCGCGCTGGCTCGAATCGGTCGGCCGCGCCGCCGAGGCGGACACGCTGCTGTGCCAGATCGAGGCGACGGCCGCCCGGCACGGTCCGCTGCCCGAACCGATGCCGTCGGCACCGCCACCTTCCGTCCGGCCCGACCTTGCTAGCCTGTTCCAACCGCCGCTGCTGGCGCGCGTCGTCGTCGGCTGCATCTGCCTGATCGTCATCAACACGCTGCTCTATGGCTTCGTCACCTGGCTGCCGACCTTCTTCGTCAAGCAGGGGCTGAGCATCGCCACCTCGTTCGGCTATGCACTGCTGATGGCGTTCGGCGCCCCGATCGGCTCGGCCATAGGCGCGCTTACGGCCGACCGCTGGGGCCGCAAGCCTACCATCATCGGCGCCTCGTCGCTCGCCGTCGTCTTGGGGGCGATCTATCCCTCGGTCAGCGATCCGGTGCTGCTGCCGCTGATTGGCTTCGCGCTCACCGTGCCGATCTATGTGCTGGTCGCCCTGCTGTTCGGCATCTATATCCCGGAGCTGTTCCCGACCGAGATCCGGCTGCGCGGCGCCGGCATCTGCAACATGTTCGGCCGCGGCGCCACCATCGTGACGCCCTTCATCGTCGTCTCGCTGTTCAATTACGGCGGTGTCGCCGCGGTCATGAGCCTGATGGTGGCGCTGCTGGTGATCCAGATCGTCACGGTCTTCCTCTACGGCATCGAGCCGGCCAACCGGCGGCTCGAGGAGCTGAAGCCGGAGGAAGAAGCGAAGGGCCGTCCGGTCGAAGCCAATTTCTAGCCTTCCATCCCCCTATCCAGGAAAACGCCGATGGCCCACTCGATTCTTCCTCACTGGCTGAACGGCCGGCGTGTCGCCGGCACATCGGGCCGCGTCTCGCCCGTCTACAACCCGACCAGCGGCGAGATGAGCGCCGAGCTGGCGCTGGCTTCCGCCGAGGAGGTCGCGACCGCGGTCGAGCAGGCCAAGGCAGCGTTCCCCGGCTGGGCCGCGACCACGCCGCTGCGCCGGGCGCGGGTCATGTTCAAGTTCCGCGAGTTGCTGGAGGCGAATGCCGGCGAGCTGGCGGCGATCATCGCGTCCGAGCACGGCAAGGTGGTCGACGACGCCATGGGCGAGATCATGCGCGGGCTCGAGGTCGTGGAATTCGCCTGCGGCATCCCGCATCTGCTCAAGGGCGAGCTCACCGAGAATGTCGGCACCAATATCGACGCCTTCTCCATGCGCCAGCCCTTGGGTGTCGTCGCCGGCATCACGCCGTTCAACTTCCCGGCCATGGTGCCGATGTGGATGTTCCCGGTGGCGCTCGCCTGCGGCAACGCCTTCATCCTGAAGCCGTCGGAACGCGATCCGTCGGCGCCTCTTTACCTCGCCGAGCTGCTGAAGCAGGCGGGTTTGCCCGACGGCGTGTTCCAGGTCGTGCAGGGCGACAAGGCGGCGGTCGATGCCATTCTCGACCATCCCGACATCAAGGCGGTGAGCTTCGTCGGCTCGACCCCGATCGCGCGCTACATCTATGGCCGCGCCGCCGCCAGCGGCAAGCGCGCCCAGGCGCTGGGCGGCGCCAAGAACCATCTGGTGGTGATGCCGGACGCCGATATGGATCTCGTCGTCAACGGCCTGATGGGTGCTGCCTACGGCTCGGCGGGCGAGCGCTGCATGGCGATCTCGGTCGCAGTGCCGGTGGGCGAGGACACCGCCGACCGGCTGATCGAGCGGCTGGCGCCGCGTGTGCGCGCGCTCAAGGTCGGCGCCTCGACCGACCGCGAGGCGGAGATGGGGCCGCTGGTCACGCGTCAGCATCTCGACAAGGTCAGGGCCTATGTCGATGCCGGCGTCGAGGAGGGCGCCGAACTCGTCGTCGATGGCCGCGACTTCCGGCTGCAGGGGTTCGAGAACGGCTTCTTCATGGGCGGCTGCCTGTTCGACCGGGTCACGCCGGAGATGAAGATCTATCGCGAAGAGATCTTCGGGCCGGTCCTGTCGGTGGTGCGCGCGGCCGATTACGGCAGCGCCGCCGCCCTCATCGACGCGCATGAATATGGCAACGGCGTCTCGATCTTCACCCAGGACGGCAATACCGCGCGCCAGTTCGCCGCCGATATCCAGGTCGGCATGGTCGGCGTGAACGTGCCGATCCCGATCCCGATGGCGTTCCACTCCTTCGGCGGCTGGAAAGCCTCGCTGTTCGGTGATCATCATATGCACGGCCCGGAAGGCGTGCGCTTCTACACCAAGATGAAGACGGTCACGACACGCTGGCCGGTCGAGAAGCCGGCCGGGGCCGATTTCATCATGCCGACGATGAAGTAGGGGCCTCGCAAGCCTGCAGCATCCGGGAGAGATCCGCGTGCAGGGCATCGTCGCGGATGCGCGGCAGCATCTGCCGGAGCCGCAGGACGATCCGGTCCGGGTCGCATGGGCCGAACGCCGCAGGAGCGCGTGTTCCGCCCATGCGCGCGAGATGGCGGCGCAGCATCCGGCGATGCCCTCCGGCCGCGAGTAGCTCCTCAAGCAAGTCGATCAGCTCGCGCCGGTCGGCATAGCCCATATAGGCATCGCTCACCTCGCACATCGAGCAGGCGGGCGAGCTGAAATCGTCGCCGGGCCGGCGCGTCATGGCCCGGCGGCCACCGGTGCCGGCCGAACCCGTTTCGGCCTGATCTCGCCCTTCTGCGCGGCGATGCCCATTTCCAGGCTATCGGCGATCCGATGGGCCCGTTCGAGGAAATGGGCGGCCGCCGGCGCAGGGCAAAGCTCGCGGGCGGTGTCGGTGAAGATTTCGAGCCAGCGATCGAAATGCGGCGTGTCGACGGGCAGGGGCAGGTGGGCCACCATCGGCCGACCGTGATACCGGCCGCTCATCAGCGCCACGGACGACCAGAAGGCGCAGATTTGGCGGATATGATCCTCCCAATCATGCACCTTGCTCTCGAAGACCGGGCCGATCAGCGGATCGAGGCGAGCCCGGCCGTAGAAGGTGCGGACCAGCCGCTCGATCATGGCCTCGTCGATACCGGTGCGCGCGATGATCTCCTCGACGATCAGATCCCGGCCTGCCGGCGCGTCCGTGCCCATGCTCATGGTCCTTCGAAGAGCGATGCCTCATAAGATATATATCATATGCACCTTATTGATCAATGAGCAGGCGTCAAAGATTATCGTCGGACTCTCCGAGCGAAGCGTCGGTTTCCGCCGGCTGCCCGGTATGCGGGGCGGGGTAGGTACGGCGAATGGGGATGAAGTCCGGACCGGGGCAACCATTCGGGTCAGCCTTCGCGCGCGGCCCGATGAAGGGCAGGACAGCCTTCACCAGTTCGAGAGCGGTCTTGAGGGCTGCCACGCCCTCGATGAGTGTCCGTCCATCCATGGGACTGATTCCTTCCTCTCAAGGAAGGGATTATAGAACATATCATGAACATTTGGTCTGGGCAAGTTAGGACAAGGGTGGCCCGTAATTGGGGCGGCCCAAGACGGCATGGATCGGCCCGTGCTACCAAGCTGCGCGTTGATGCTCGGATGAAGGAGATCTCCATGCACCGCTTCCTGGTGGCACTATCCATGCTTGCGAGCTCGCCGGCACTGGCCCAGGCGGTGACAGCGCCGCTGATCACGGGCGCGGGGCCCGCGGTCGTGCTGACCAACCCGTCATCGACCGCGACCCCGGCCGGAATCGTCACTTTCGGACAGGTTTTTGCACCCGGCGCCGTTCCCAAGGGACATGGGATCACGGCCTCGCTGCCGGTCGCCATGGATGTCAAGGCGCGGCACCCGGACGGGTCGGTTCGCCACGGCATCGTTTCGATCAAGGTGCCGGCCTTGGCGCCGCATGCGAAGCAGGTCGTGAGCCTTGCTGCGGGCGACGCCGCCCCCGAGCCGGCCGCGATCAAGGCCGCCGATATCCTGCCGCAGGGATATGCCCTGACGCTCACTCTCGCTTTCGGTGCCGGGGAGGTGCCGCAGCGCTTCGACATCGCCAAGCTCGTCGCCGCGGCGCTCGAGAAGGGCACGGCCAAGGCCTGGCTGAACGATGCGCTGGTCAAGGAGGTGCGGGTCTCGACGCCGGTCAACGCCCAGATGACGGCGACTTTCGATGTCCGCGCCACCGCCGACGGCCAGATCATGACCGATGTGATCGTGGCCAACGATCAGGCTTTCGCGCCGGCCATGGATTTCATCTACGGCGCCACGGTCGCAGATCAGGGCAAGGTGCTGTTCGAGGAGAAGAGCATCAGCCACTACGCCTATTCGAACTGGCACAAGCAATTCTGGACCGGTACGGCGCACCCGGCGGTGATCGTCGCCGTTGATCCCGAATATATGGCCAAGGCCGGGGCGATCGCCGAGTATGATTTCTCGCTCGGAGTCGATGCCAAGACGCTTGCCGACATGGCGGCGCTGCAGCGCAAGGCCAATGTCGGTCCGGTCAAGCCGTCGCTGATCACGACCTGGATGGAGACGACCGGCGGCCGGAGCGATATCGGCCTGACCACGGGGTGGGCCGCGAACTATCTGATCAGCCAGGACCCGACGGCGCGTGCGGTCATGCTGACACAGGCCGATCATGCCGGCAGCGTGCCTTGGCATATCCGCGACAAGGAGACCAACCTGCCGGTCTCGATCGACCGCCATCCGACCGCCTGGGCGGACGGCAGGGTCGGGGGCGATACGGTGGCGGCGGACCGCTTCGCCGTGCCCTTCGAGCCCAAAGGGGCGCTCAAGCAGTATAACTGGTTCATCGACACGGCTCATGAGCCGGATCTGTCCTTCATCCCCTATCTCGTCACCGGCGACCACTATTACCTGGACGAGCTGGAGAGCCAGGCCGCCTATATCCTGGTCTCGGGCAATCCGGTCTATCGAAAGCTGGGCGAGGGTCTGTTCTACACCGTCAACCAGGTGCGCGGCGTCGCCTGGAACCTTCGCGATATCGCCAACGCCGGCTGGATCGCGCCGGAGGGCGATCCGCTCAAACCCACGTTCGACAGCCGGCTCGCCAGCAATCTCGGCGGCATGGCGGCCTATATCGAGAAGCTCCATGCGAGCGGCGTCGAAGGGCAGATCGAAGGCTACTGGCCCGATGTCGCCTTCGGCTCGAACAAGGTCGCCCCCTGGCAGAACGACTTCCTGGCGCTGGTTCTGCAGCAGGAGGCCCGCCGCGGCGTCGCCAAGGCGGAAGGCATCGCGGCCTGGCTCGGTAAGTTCAATGCCGGGCGCTTTACCCATGGCGCCGAGGGCTTCAATCCGCTGAACGGCCCGGGCTATTGGCTGACGATCGCCGGCACCAGCAATGATACGGGGCTCGCCCCCAATAGCTGGGCGCAGTTCTACAGCCATAATTTCGGCAGCCAGCCGGTGCCGACGGTGCTGCAGAACTTTCCCGATTGCTCATTCTGCTATGGCGCGAATGCGCTGGCGGCGCTGGCCGGGGAAATCGCCATGACCCGCTCGCCCGCCGCGATCTGGGCTTATGCGTTCCTGGTCGCCAACACCCCGATCCTGCAGGCGCGAGGCTTCGCCGCGGATCCGAGCTGGCATCTCACGCCCGTCCTGCCGGACGGCTATCATCTGCGGACGGCCGACATCCATCTGGTATCGGACGAGGGCGGGACGGTTGCGGCCGGCGGCGCGCACAGCCTGCTCGCCGGCGGCAAGGGCAACAATGTGCTGAACGGCGGCAGCGGAATCACCATCCTCTATGCCGGTTCAGGCAAGTCGGTAATGAATGTCGGCTCCGGCACCACCTATGTCGTGGCCGGTGCCGGCGAGGGCTCGAAAGGCTCGACCATCGTGGTGAACGCGGCCGCTTCGGGCGAGGAGACGATCATGGATTTCGCTCCCGGTCCCGGCAAGCTCGAGATCCGGAACGCGCACGGCGCACCGTCGGTATCCGCGGATCCCGCCGGCAATATGGTGTTGACCGTCGGCACCAGCCATAAAATCACGCTGCTGGGCGTGAAATCGACGGCGCCGACGGCGGGCTGGCTCAAGCAGTGATGTTAGAGGTTCGCATGCCGATTCGCCTGAAGTCCGAGGTATCGGACTTCAGCATCGGGACGGCGGAAGCGGGCGAGGGTGCCCGCTTCCTCATCGATCAGTGGGTCAGGGCCGCCTTGTTGCGGACGACGAGATCGTCGTTCTGACGGCTGATCTCGACCGAGACCGGCTCGACTCCGGCGGCGCGGGGCGTGGACAGCACGACGCTCTGGCCCGGGACCAGCATGGCTTCGAAACGGACCGGCGTGCCGGCCTCGCCTTCGCCGAGCGTGGCGACGACGTGGTAGCCGCCCTTCTCGACGGTGTAGTAGGCGACGCCCGAGACGGCGCCAAGGTCGATGTCCCGACCCTGGATCGGCTTCAGCGTATCCGCCTGGGCCGCACCGATCAGGGGCAGTACCGAAGCGGCGGCGAGAACGAGAGAACGAACCTTCATGATATGCTCCTTGGCCTCAGCGTCGGGCTGGGGTCACGGGCATATGCGCCGTGCCGCCGCCGGTTCAATCCGCGTGATTGTGCATCGCGGCATGATTTTGTTGCATTGCGATATCAGCATGGCGTCCGTGCGTGCGCCTCGCGCTCTTCAGATAAATTTCACCCCTCGGCGCTATGGAGGGGATCCGCTGACCTCTCGCACGGATTTCCGCCATCATGCTGAGCAATCTCGCGATCCGCTCCAAGCTCCTCACCGGGTTTGGCGCGCTTCTGCTTCTCACCATCGCCATCAGCGTGCTGGCGCTGACGCAGATCGGCACCGTCAACGACGCGGCAGCGCAAATCCGGGACAATTGGCTGCCGTCGATCGATACGCTGGGCGACATCAAGACCCTGACCGCGCGTCAGCGCGTCGCCACCGGCCGGGTCGTCGGCGCCGCGGAGGCGAGCCGTGCCGAGGCGACGAAGCTCTACGACAAGCAGACGGCCGATCTGGGTGACGCGCTCGCCCGCTTCGAGAAGCTCGGCATCGGCGGCAACGAAAGGGCGCTCTACGACGCGTATCAATCGCTGCGCGGGCCTTACGAGGCGGGCATCGCCAAGGCATTCGATCTGGCTCGCCAGGGCCAGCGCGAAGCGGCCGAGCACGCCATGAACGACGAGCTCGTGAAGAATTTCCGCCAGGTGCAGGACGCCCTCGAAGCCCTGAGCGGCTACGAGCGGAAGGGTGCCGGCCAGGCTTCGGCAGTTGCGGCCGCGGCCTATAGCCGGGCGTTTTGGGTCATCTCGGCCGGCGCTCTCGTCGCCATCCTGCTCGCTATCTGCGCCGTGCTCTGGCTCGACAAGGATCTGGCTCAGCGGCTCCGGCAACTGAGCCACGCCATGCGGCGGTTGGCCGAGAAGGATTACGGCTTCGCGCTGGCGGACAAGGCGCGCGGCGACGAGGTCGGCGATATGGCGCGTGCGATCGAAATCTTTCGCACCAGCATGCAGGAGGGCGACGCGCTCGCTGCGGCGCAGGCGGCCGAGGCGGAGGCCAAGGCGGCACGCGCGAACCATGTCGATGCGCTGGTCCAGGTCTTCGACCGCGATGCCTCGGCTATTCTCCAGTCCGTAGCCTCGGCGTCGGCCGGGCTGCAGGATACCGCGCAAAGCCTGACGCGCACGGCTGAGGCCGGCGCCCGCGACGCCACCGCGGTGGCGAGCGCTTCGGAGCAGGCCGCGTCGAACGTCCAGACCGTGGCGGCCGCGGCCGAGGAGTTGGGTGCTTCGATCAACGAGATCAGCCGGCAGGTTTCCTCATCCTCGACGATCGCGGCCAAGGCGGTCGAGGAGGCCGGGCGGACGAATGTGACGGTCCAGACCCTGACCGAGACGGCCGAGCGGATCGGCGCGGTCGTCTCGCTCATCAGCAATATCGCGAGCCAGACCAATCTCCTGGCCTTGAACGCCACGATCGAGGCCGCGCGTGCCGGCGAGGCGGGCAAAGGCTTCGCCGTGGTGGCGAGCGAAGTGAAGGCGCTCGCGAACCAGACCGAGCGGGCGACGAGCGACATTCGCGGACAGATCGAAGCGATGCAGGCGGCGACCGCCGAGGCGGCCGGCGCCATCGCCACGATCGGGCAGACGATCGAGGAAATCGATCACATCATCACCGCGATCGCGGCAGCGGTCGAGGAGCAGGGCGCGGCGACGCAGGAAATAGCGCGCAACGTCCAGCAGGCCGCCCTCGGCACGAGCGAGGTCAGTGCCGGCATGAGCGGCGTCAGCGAGGTGGCGGCCGGGACCGGTTCGGCCGCGGCCAAGGTGCTGGAGGCGGCCGGCGCGCTCGCCCGCGACGCGGCCGATCTGCGCGCCAATGTCAGCACCTTCCTCGGTGGCCTGAAGACGGCATGAAGGCCGCACCGGACACGGTCCGGGCTTGAGCTTCGCCGCCGGGAGGATCAAGATTCCCCAGATCCAGGCCGCTACTGCGCCCAAGCGTTCCCTGTGATGGAATTGTACTAACACCTTAGTACGGATAAGGGCAGCGTTCCCCGGAAGCTGGGGGGGTTACGCCTCATTACGCGAAAAACTAGTACGTTTTCATTTGATAACGGGATTTTGATGTTCTAGCATCCTAGTATGCAATCAGGACGGACGAACCCATGATCCGAAGCCTCGATCGGTCGCTTCCCATCGCTCTGGGCGTGCAGTTGCGTGGACTTATCGAGTACGGCGTCGCCTGCGGCGAGCTGAAGCGCGGCGAGCGGCTGCCCTCCGTGCGCGGCCTCGCGGCCCAGCTCGGCGTGGCGCCGATGACCGTGGCACAGGTTTTCAAGGAATTGCAGATCGCGGGGGTGATCCGGTCGGAGCCGGGGCGCGGCAGCTTCGTCGCCGGCGACGTGACGACCGACGGGCCTTACGGGCGGTTCGCGGCGCGCGTGCGGACGCTCACCGAGGAGGCCGCCGTGCTCGGTATCGGACGCAGCGAGCTCGCCGCCATGATCGAAGGCATGCCGCTCAGGCCCAATGCGAGTTCCGAGCCTCGGCTCAAGCTCACCTTCGTCGGCAATTACGAAGAGGCGACGGCGAGCTATGTCGCGGCCATCCGGGCCGAGCTGCCCGGCGCCGATGCGATCACCGGCATCACGCTCGACCAGCTCGCCGCCGATCCGCGCGTGCTGGCCGCCGCCCGCAGCTCCGATCTGCTGCTGACGGTCGCCAATCGGGCCGGCGATCTGCGCCGGCTGATCGGCCGCCAGCCGCCGATCCAGATTCTGAGCTTCATTCCATCGGAACGGACGCGGCGGCAGCTCGCCGAGCTCGATCCGCGCACGCGGCTCGGACTGGTCTCGACGCTGCCCGAGTTCCTGCCGATCATGAAGGCCGGTGTCGGCCGGTTCGCGCCGCATATCCCGAATGTCGGCGCCAGCCTGCTCGACGATTCGGCGCTCGACAAGTTCCTGGCCCAGTTCGACGTGATCGTGCTGGCAACCGGTGCCGAGGCGGTCATGGATCGGCTGCCGTCGTCGGCACGCGCGATCGAATACCGACATACGCCCGACCCGCTCGATATCGACCGCGTGCTCAAGCCGCTGCTGGAGCAGCTGCGCGCGCAGCCGTCTCATGTTCGGGCCGTGGCAAGCTAACTGAAGGAGCAGATCCCGTGTTGATTCGCGACATGACCTGGTTCCAGGTCGAGGAATATCTGAAGCATGACGATCGCGCCGTGCTGCCGGTCGGCAGTACCGAGCAGCATGGGTTCCTCAGCCTGTCGGTCGATGCGATCCTGCCCGAACGCGTGGCGCGCGACGCGGCCGAGCCGCTGGGCGTGCCGGTCTTTCCGGTGCTGGCCTATGGCATCACACCTTATTTCAAGGCCTTTCCCGGCACGATCAGCCTCAGGGTCGAGACCTTGCTTGCCCTGGTGCGCGACGTGCTGGACGGGCTCGGTCAGCAAGGCTTCCGCCGTATCCTGATCGTCAACGGCCATGGCGGCAACAATCCGGTCCAGTCGCTGGCGTCGGAATGGATGGCCGACAATCCCGGCACCTCGGTTCGTTTCCATAATTGGTGGAATGCGCCCAAGACCTGGGCCAAGGTCCAGGAGATCGATCCGGTGGCGAGCCACGGCTCCTGGATGGAAAGCTTCCCCTGGACCCAGATCGGCAATGTTTCGCCGCCCAAGGAACAGAAGCCGATGGTGCCGGTCGAGCAGATCCGCAACATGGGCCCCGACCGGGTGCGCGCGCTCATCGGCGACGGCAATTTCGGCGGCTACTACCAGAAGCCTGACGAGGAAGTGCTGGCGCTCTGGCAGGTCGCCGTCGAGGAGACGCGCGAGATTCTGGAGCAAGGCTGGCCATGACGGCCGGCCGGCCGATTCTCATCTGGGGGGCCGGCGCTATCGGCGGCGTCGTTGGGGCGTATCTCATCCGGGCCGGCCACGACATCGTCTTCGTCGATCAGGATGCCGAGCATGTCGCCGCGATCAACAATCAGGGGCTGGAGATCGAGGGGCCGATAGACGCCTTCACTGTGAAGGCCAAGGCACTGCTGCCGGGCCAGGTTCAAGGCGAGTTCGACCATATCTATCTGTGCGTCAAGGCACACCATACCGAGGCGGCGACGCTGGCCCTGGCGCCGCATCTGGCGGCGGACGGCTACGTCCTGTCGCTGCAGAACGGCCTCAACGAGCTGGTCATCGGCAACATTATCGGCCGCGATCGCACGATCGGCGCCTTCGTCAATTTCGGCGCGGATTATCTCGGCCCCGGGCTCATCACCTTCGGCGGTCGAGGGGCCTTCGTGCTGGGCGAGCTGCACGGCGCCACGACGCCTCGGCTCAAGGCACTGGCAGAGCTCATCCGCGGCTCGTTCGAGCCGGGCGCCGAGATCACCGGCAATATCTGGGGCTATCTCTGGGGCAAGCTCGGCTATGGCGCGCTGCTGTTCGCGACCGCGCTCACCAACGCATCGATCGTCGATGTGCTGGGTTCCGCCCGCCATCGCGACCTGCTGGGGGCGCTCGGCCAGGAGGTGACGGAGGTGACTGTCGCCAAGGGCATCCGACCCGAAGGTTTCAACGGTTTCGACCCGGACGCCTTCCGCGCCGGCGCCGATCGGGCGGCGCGCGATGCCTCTTTCGATGTCATGGTCGCGCATAACCGCAAATCGGCGAAATCGCATAGCGGCGTCTGGCGCGACCTCGCCATCCGCAAGCGCAAGACGGAAGCCGATGCTCAGTTCGGCCCGATCGTCGAGGCCGCGCGCGAGCTCGGCATGGAAGTGCCGATCACGGAAGCCCTGATCGCGCTCATCCACGAGATCGAGGACGGGTCGAGGCCGCTCGACTGGTCCAATCTCGACGCGCTGGCCGACCGCGGCAAGTTTCAGTCCTGACTTCGCATAAGGGAATAGACGATGAGTGACCCGTTCCTGTTCGACGGCCAGACGGTGCTCGTGACCGGCGCCGGCCATGGCCTCGGGCGGGCAATCGCCCATGCCTTCGCGGCGCGCGGCGCTGCCGTCTGGGCCGCCGATGTCAATGCCGCCGGTCTGGCCGAGACCGCGGCGGCATCGCCGGCGCCGATATCCTGTCTCACGGTCGATGTTACGGCCGCGGCGCAGGTCAAGGAATTCGCCGAGGCGGCCCTGGACGCGACCGGCCGGATCGACGTGCTGGTCAACGACGCCGGTGGCGTCTGCGGTCAGGTCGGCCGGCCGATCGAAGATGTGTCCGAGGCGGATTGGAACGTCATCTTCGCCGTCAACGCGACCGGCTCTTTCCTGTGCGCTCAGGCTGTGGTGCCGACCATGAAGACGCGCGGCTATGGCCGCATCGTCAATGTGTCCAGCGGCGCCGGCCTCGGCGTCAGCCTGACCGGCATCCAGGCCTATGCCTCGGCCAAGGCGGCGCAGATCGGGCTCACTCGGCAGCTTGCCCATGAGCTGGGACCGTTCGGCATCACGGTGAACAGCGTGGCACCCGGCTTCGTGCTGTCCAATCCGACGACGCAGCGGCAATGGGAAAGCTATGGCGAGGACGGGCAGAAGGCGCTGGTCGAGCGCATCGCCACGCGCCGACTCGGCAAGCCGGAGGACATCGCCTATGGCGTGATGAGCTTCGCGGCACCGTCCGCGGGCTGGATCACCGGGCAGACGCTGAGCGTCGACGGGGGGCGGTGATGTCGGCCCTCGCCTATGTCGAGAGCCGCTTCGACGCGATCCTCGACGATCTGATCGCTTTCGCGCGCATCCCCTCGGTCTCGACCGATCCCGCCTATGCCGGCGGCATCCGGGACGGCGCCGAATGGCTGGCGGCGCGGCTGCGCCGGGCCGGGCTTGCCAATGCGGCGGTGCGGCCGACCAAGGGCCATCCGGTGGTGACGGCGAGCTGGCTCGCGCGGCCGGGCGCGCCGACCATCCTGGTCTACGGGCATTACGATGTGCAGCCGCCCGATCCGGCCGAGCGCTGGATCACGCCGGCGTTCGAGCCGACCATTCGCGACGACCGGCTCTATGCCCGAGGCGTCTCGGACGATAAAGGGCCGATGCTGATCCCGGTGATGGTCGCCGAAGCCTTCCTCCAGGCCGAGGGACGCCTGCCGGTCAACGTGAAGTTTTTGATCGAGGGCGAGGAGGAGCTGGGCAGCGCCCATCTCGAGGATTTCGTCGCGGCCAATGCTGATGAATTCGCCGCCGATTTCGTACTCTCGGCCGACGGTGCCATGTGGCGGGCGGATCTGCCGACCGTCATGGTCGCCAGCCGCGGCATCTGCACCGTCGAATTCACGGTCCAGGGGGCGGCCAAGGATCTCCATTCCGGCCGCCATGGCGGCTCGGCGCCCAACCCGCTCCATGCCATCGCCCGCCTGGCCGCGAGCCTGCATCACGATAGTGGGCAGGTCGCTGTGGCCGGCTTCTATGACGGCATGGTGCCGTTTTCCAACGTCCAGCGCGTGGCGATCGGCACGGTGCCGTTCGACGAGACGGCCTACCTCGCCGAGATCGGCGCGCCCGGACCCGGTGGTGAGGCGGGCTACAGCCTGTTGGAGCGCAACTGGATCCGCCCGACGCTGGAGCTCAACGGCCTGTGGGGCGGCTATAACGGTCCCGGCTCCAAGACCGTGATCCCGAGCGTGGCGCACGGCAAGATCTCGTGCCGGCTGGTGCCGGGCCAGGATCCGCGTGCCGTCCAGCAGGCGATCAAGGCGCATCTCGAAGCGCATTGCCCGGCCTCCTTCACGGTCGAGGTGGCGTTGCCCGACCATGTGGCGCTGCCCTATGCGATCCCGGACGATCATCGCGGGCTGGTGCTGGCCGAGCAGGTGCTGACCGACATTCTGGGCCGGGCGCCGCTGCGCGTGCGCATGGGCGCCACCATCCCGATCGGCGAGATCTTCAGCCGCGTGCTCGGTCTCGATACCGTGTTCTTCTCATTCTCGACCGTGGACGAGGATTACCACGCTCCCAACGAATTCTTCCGGCTGTCGAGCCTGAAGAACGGTCTCCGGGCGTGGGTCGATTATTGGCAAAGACTGGGCGCTGCCGCCCGCTGACCTCATGAGGGTTCGATGAGCTATCAAAATTTCAAGACGCGGCTGGGTGCCATCAACGACGTGCTGACCTCCAGCTCGGTACTGGTCTGGGATTCCCGGACGATGATGCCGCCGCGCGCGGTCGGCGTGCGCGGGCAGCAGATCGCGACCCTGACCATGATCGCGGCCGAGATGCTGCTGTCGGACGAGACCAGCCGCCTGGTCGATGCCGCCGACAAGGAGACGGGCCAGCTGCCGGAAGACGCGCCCGAGCGCCGCGCGATCCGACAGGCGCGGGAAGGGATCGACATTCATCGGCGCATCCCGTCGGGGCTTCAGCATCGCCGGGCCGAGCTGAAGGCGACGGCGCAGGCGGCCTGGATCGAGGCGCGCGCCAAGAGCGATTTCTCGATCTTCTCGCCGCTGCTGACCGAGTCGGTCGAGCTCGCCCGCCAACTCGCCGATGCGATCGGCTGGTCGGCGCATCCCTATGACGCGCTCATCGGCCAGACCGAGCCGGGCGAGACCTCGGCCAGCCTGCGCGACCTGTTCGGCCAGATCCGCACCGGCATCGCTCCCCTGTTGCGCGCGATCTCGCAGCGGCCGGCGCCGCGTACCGATTTCCTCGAGCGCGATTATCCCGAGGACCAGCAGAGCGCCTTCGCGCAGCTGATGGCGGAAAAGATCGGCTATGATTTCGAGGGCGGCCGGCTCGACCCGACGGTGCATCCGTTCGAGATCTCGTTCACGCGCGACGATGTCCGCATCACCACCCGCTATCCGCGCAACTTCCTGCCGGCCAGCATTTTCGGCACGCTGCACGAGGCCGGTCACGCCATGTACGAGCAGGGCGTCGATCCGGCCTATAGCCGCGGTCCGCTCGCGACCGATTTTCCCAATCTCTATGCGGTCGGCGGCGTCAGCTTCGGTGCCCATGAATCGCAGTCGCGCCTGTGGGAGAATCATGTCGGCCGCAGCCGCGCCTTCTGGGCGCTCCATTACGGTCTGCTCAAGGATCTGTTTCCGGAACAGCTCGCCGGCATCGACGACGAGGCCTTCCACCGCGCGGTCAACAGCGTGAAGCCGGGGCTCATCCGGGTCGAGGCGGACGAGCTGACCTACGATTTCCACATCATGCTCCGGGTCGAGATCGAGAGCGATCTCATCGCCGGCAAGCTCAAGGTCAAGGATCTGCCCGAGGCCTGGAATGCCGCGATCAAGCACGATCTCGGCCTCGACGTGCCTGACGACCGGCGCGGCGTCCTTCAAGACATCCATTGGTCGGCCGGCTATATTGGTACTTTCTGCACTTATACGATCGGCAACGTCATGGCAGCCCAGCTCATGGAAACCGCGCGCAAGCAGATGCCGGGGCTTGGCGGCTCGCTCGCCCAGGGCGATTACGCGCCGCTGCTCGGCTGGCTGCGCGACAACGTGCACCAGCATGGCCGCCGCTTCTCGCGCAACGAGCTCCTGACCAGGGCGACCGGGCGGCCGCTGGAGGCAGGTCCCTATGTGGCTTACCTCACGGGCAAATACACCGGCCTCTACGATCTGCCGGTCGGCTGAGCCGCGATGGCGGCGTTCAGGATCCGGCGCCGGCAGCGGCGTGTAGAAGCGGCGTTGGTCGAGCGCTTCCGTGCCGTTCCGGTCTCGAACGTCAGCGACGTGATGGCCCGGACCGAATGGCCGGCGCCGAGGCTGCGGCCGATGCATCGTGGCGGCATCTTGGCCGGTCCGGCCCTCACGGTTCGGACCCGGTCCGGCGACAATCTGCTGGTGCACAAGGCGATCGACATGGCCGAGCCCGGCGATGTCGTCGTGGTCGATGCCGGCGGCGATCTCACCAAAGCGATCATCGGCGAGATGATGGCCGCCCGCGCCCAAAAGCGCGGGTTGGCGGGGCTGGTCATCTACGGCGCCGTCCGCGACAGTGCCGCCCTGCGCGCCGGCGATTTTCCCGTCTTTGCCGCCGGCATCACCTATCGCGGCCCGACCAGGGAAGGGCCGGGCGAGATCAACGGACCGGTCGGGCTCGACGGCATGGATGTGGCGCCGGGCGATCTGATCCTCGGCGACGAGGACGGCGTGCTGTGCGTGCCGTTCGATGGCGCGGCCGCCATCTTGGCGGCGGCAGAGGCCAATCAGGCGGCCGAGGAGAAAGCGCTGGTCGCGATTCGCGCCGGCACGCAGGACAAGAGCTGGGTCGACGAGGCGTTGCAGCGCCTCGGTTGCGTGATCGAGCCGTAAGCTCTCGGCCGGTATTCCCGCTTCAGGCCGCCATCAATTCTCGCCGTTCGACCGTCAGTATTCCGGCGTCCGGCGTTGGATTGCTATTTCTCCGGTATCTCTTCATCCTGGCTAGAGCACGGTCGCATTGGCTGGAAACAGCCAATGCGTGAATCGTGCTCTACTATTTGAGTAGAGACGGATTCACGGATTGGGTGGATCGCTGTGCGAATCCACCCAATCCGATCCGGCTCTAGCGGTTTCATCTGCCGAAACCGGCGCGCGTGACCGAAGAACTCCGGGAGTGGCCGATGGACATTGTTGCCCGCGTCAGGAACATCCTGCTGTCGCCGAATGCCGAATGGCCGGCGATCGCCCTGGAGCCGACGGATATCGCCGGGCTCTACAAGGGCTATATCTTGTTGCTGGCGGCGATTCCGGCGCTGGCGAAATTTCTGGGCTTCCTGGTCATCGGCATCCCGCTCGGGATCGCACTCACCGCCGCGATCACGAGTTATGTCGGCAGCCTGGTCGGCGTCATCGTCGTCGCCTTCATCGCGGCCAAGCTCGCCCCGACCTTCGGCGGCCGCGACGATCTGGTGCAGGGGCTGAAGCTGGCGGCCTTCAGCTTCACGGCGGCCTGGGTCGGCGGTATCTTCCTGGTCATCCCGCTCCTGGGCCAGATCCTCCAGCTGCTGTTCGCGCTCTACGGGATCTATCTGCTCTATCTCGGCACCACGCCGGTGCTCAGCATCGCGCAGGACCGCGCGGTCATCTTCGTCATCGTCCTGTTCGCGGCCTGTATCATCCTCGGTTTCATCGTCTCGGCGGTCCTGGTCACGGCCGGGATGCAGATGATGTAGCGTCTTATATCGGGCCTCAATCGCCGGACGCCCACCTCCGGTGGACTTGGCTTTCGCGCCATGCGGCGCGCGCTCGCCGTCGCTCGCGATAGCAAATCCCGATGCGTCGGGATTTGGTATTACTTCGCCCAGTCGGGCCGGGGAATCCGCAGATAGGCCTCGCGCAGCGCGCCCGACCAATGCTCGCGGATCATCTTGAAATATTCGTCCTCCTCGGTCAGGCGCCGGCGCAGCTCGATCTTGAGCTGGTCGCGCCGATAGACCAGCAGATCGATCGGCAGCCCGACGGTCAGGTTGCTGCGCAAGGTCGAATCCATCGAGATGAGCGCCAGCTTGACCCCGTCATAAAGCTCCGTGCGATAGCTCGTGGCGCGGTCGAGGATGGGTTTGCCGTATTTGTGCTCACCGATCTGCAGGAACGGCGTGTCCTGGGTCGCTTCGATGAAATTCCCGGCCGAATAGATCTGGAACAGCCGCATCGGACCGCCCTTGATCTGGCCGCCGAGCAGCAGCGAGACGTCGAAGGTGACGTTCTGCGCCTGCATCGCCTCGCCATCGATGCGATAGACCCGGCGGACCGCCTCGCCGACAAGCTGGGCGGCGCGGAACATGCTCCTGACCGTCATCGGCGTCTCGACGGCGCCGTCCTCGGTCTCGACCCCCTCCTGCATCATGTTCACGATCGACTGGGTCAGGCCCAGATTGCCGGCGGCGAGCAGGATGATGACGCGCTCGCCCGGCACCTCGAACGTGTACATCTTGGAAAAGGTCGAGATGTTGTCGACCCCGGCATTGGTCCGGGTGTCGGACAGCATCACCAGCCCGTCCTCGAGGTCGAGCCCGACGCAATAGGTCATGTCCGGCGCTCCTCTATTGCTGCTCGGCGCCGGTCCGGGTCACGCGGACCTCGACGGCGAGCGTCTCCTCGGCGATCCCGCGGCGCACGCCGCGCACGGGAGCGGCCGACCAGTAGTCGAGGCCGATGCTGGTGCGGATATAGGCTTCGGTCGGGCAGATGCGGTTCGCCGAATCGAACCCGACCCAGCCGAGATCCGCGACATAAGCCTCGGCCCAGGCATGGCTCGCTTGATACTCGCGTGCCTCCTCGCCTGTCCAGAGATAGCCGCCGACATAGCGGGCCGGGATGCCGATCTGCCGGGCGGCGGCGATGAAGAGATGGGCGTGGTCCTGGCAGACGCCGGCACCGGCCGCCAGCGTTTCCGCCGCAGTGGTGGCGACATCGGTGGCGCCGACCTGGTAATCGACCCGGTCACGCACGGCGTTGAGCAGATGGTGCAGCCATTTCAGCGTCGAGCCGTTGCGCGGGATCGACCCCGCAAGCTCCTCGATCGCGGGGTGCGGCAGGGTCAACGGCGTCGAACGCAGATAGAAGGCGGCCGGAAAGCGCTCGATGGTGCCGCGCACGACGCCATGGGTGTTGCTGGTCTCGACATCGCCTTCGACCAGGACCACGGCACTCGTATGCGGATGATTGACCGAGTGGCAATGGGTGAGGTTGCCGTAGCCGTCGGTATAGCTCGGCAGCTCCTGGCGCGTCTCGCTCCGCACCTTCCAGCGCAGCACGTTCATGCCGTCATAGGACCGGGGGGTCAGGCGCAGCGTCTGGATCGCAGCCGCGATCGGGCTGTCATAGTGGTACGCGGTCTGGTGGCGGACACGCAGTCGCATCGGCTACATCAGGTAAAGCCGGCTGATCTCGCTGCCGAGCGTCGCCGACCGGTCGATGAAATCGATCAGGAATTCGTGCAGCCCGGCCTGGAAGATGTCGCGGATGCGGCCGTAGCGCAGTCGGGCATGGAGTTCGCCGGCGATCCGGTGGCATTCGCCGCGCTTACCGCCATAGGCCTCGGCCAGGAGCTCCAGATTGTTGACGATCTGATCGTAGCAGCTGAGCAGCGAGCGCGGCATTTCCGGCCGCAGGATCAGCAGCTCGGCGACCAACCAGGGCTTCAATCGCTCCTGATAGACCCAGTGATAGCTGCGCAGCGCCGAGACCGAGCGCAGCATCGCCTGCCAGTGATAATAGTCGAGCGCGCCGCCCACGCTTTCGTCACGCGGCAACAGCACATGATATTTGACGTCGAGGATGCGCGCCGTGTTGTCCGCCCGCTCGACGAAGGTGCCGAGGCGGGTGAAGTAGAAGGCGTCGTTGCGCAGCATGGTGTTGGCATAGGCGCCGTTGAACAGCAGCGAGCGTTCCTTGACCCATTCCAAGAGCTCGATCAGCCGATCGGGCTCGAACAGGCCGCGATCGATGCCGTGGGTCCGAAGCCAGGTCTCGTTGAGCGCATCCCACATATCGACGGTAAGGGCCGTGCGCACCGCGCGCGCATTGCGCCGCGCCGTGTCGAGGCAGGAGAAGATGCTCGACGGATTGTCCGGGTCGCGCACCAGATAGTCGATCGCGGCCGCCGCCGTCGCCTCGCCATGCTTGGCGAAGAAGCCCGGCTGGCAGCCGGTCGCGAGCAGGGTCGAGTGCCATTCATTGCCGGGGTTTTCCAACGACTTGGCCATGCTCGCCATGCGGTGGCCGACCATGACGAGGCGCGCGACATTCTCGGCCCGCTCGATATAGCGGGCGAGCCAGAACAGGCTGTCGGCGGTGCGGCTCAGCATCGGGTCAGCCCTCCAGCACCCAGGTATCCTTGGTGCCGCCGCCCTGGCTCGAATTGACCACGAGCGAGCCTCTGCGCAGTGCCACGCGGGTGAGGCCGCCCGGCACGATGCGCACTTCCTTGCCGACCAGCACGAAGGGGCGGAGATCGACATGCCGGGGAGCGACGCCGCTTTCGACCAGCGTCGGGCAGGTCGAAAGCGCCAAGGTCGGCTGGGCGATGTAATTGCTTGGATTGGCCCGGATCTTCTCGGCGAACAGCTCCAGATCGGCACGGCTCGCCTGCGGGCCGATCAGCATGCCGTACCCGCCCGAGCCGCGCGTCTCCTTGACCACCAGCTCGCTCATATGCTCCAGCACATAGCCCAGCTCGTCCTCCTTGTTGCAACAGAAGGTCGGCACGTTGTTGAGGATCGGCGCTTCGCCGAGATAGAAGCGGATCATCTCCGGGACATAGGGATAGACCGACTTGTCGTCGGCGATGCCGGCGCCGACGCCGTTGGTGAGCGTGACGTTGCCCGAGCGATAGGCGTTGAACAGGCCGGCCGTGCCCAAGGTCGAATCCGGACGGAAGGTCAGCGGGTCGAGATAATCATCGTCGATCCGGCGATAGATCACATCGACGCGCTTCGGCCCCTCGGTCGTGCGCATGAACACGATGTTGTTGTCGACGAACAGGTCGGCGCCCTCGACCAGTTCGATCCCCATCTCGTCGGCGAGGAAGGAATGCTCGTAATAGGAACTGTTGTAGGAGCCCGGCGTCAGCAGCACAACGCGCGGGTCGCGATCGCAATTGACCGGCGCCACCGATTTCAGCGTATCGAGCAGCTCTTCGGGATAATGCGAGACCGGGGCGATGCGATGGCGGGCGAACAGGTCCGGGAACAGCCGGACCATCGCCTCGCGCCCCTCCAGCATGTAGGAGACGCCGGAGGGCGTGCGGCAATTATCCTCGAGCACATAGAAGTCGGTCGGGCCTACGCGCACGATGTCGATGCCGGCGATGTGGGTATAGACGTTCTGCGCCGGGTCGAAATCCTGCATTTCGGGACGAAAGCCCTCATTGTGCAGGATGAGCGCCTCGGGCACGCGCCCGGCGCGGATGATCTCGCGGTCGTGATAGACATCGTGGAGGAAGGCGTTGAGCGCCTGGACGCGCTGGGTGAGGCCGCGCGACAACAGGTCCCATTCGGCCCCGTCCAGCACGCGGGGGACGATGTCGAACGGGATGAGCCGCTCGGGATCGCCGCCCTCGTTATAGACCGCGAAGGTAATGCCGATGCGGCGGAACAAAAGCTCCGCCTCGCGCTGCTTCAGCGCCAGCGTTTCGCCCGGCGTCGCCGCGATCCAGTCGCGTATGGCCTCATATTGCAGGCGGCAGCGATCGGCTGGCCCCATTTCATCGAAGGCCGGGGCCGAGATCCGCTGAGACGCGGTGGCCTGATTCATAAGGCATCCCTCGCTGCCGAACGGCCCGGACACGCCGGGCTCTTATGAAATCTAGCACGCAAGCGGCGGGCCAAGTGAATTGTCGCGCGCGCGATCCCGCAGGTTGCGGATCGATGACAAGATCTGATCAAAAATTGAGCAATTGGCGCTATTCTGCCGCTGCTTGTGCTGGATAGCGGGCGGAAGCGAGCACGCCGCAATGCATGCCGAGCATGCCCAGCAGCGCCGGGAGGATGGCGAAGCTGAGCGGCAGCCCGCTGGCGGCGACGGCGGCGGCCATCCCGCAGGCGAGGATGGAACCTGTGTCCCAGCCTGCTTCCGCGAAAAAGGTGAAGGCGAGGGCGCCATGCTGCTTCGCGCGGTTATAGAGAGTGGTCATGTAGGTCGGCGTGTAGAAGGAGCTGGCGAGCGCGCTCAGCGCATTGACCAGGAAGGCCGCGGTCGGATGCCCGACGGCGAGCGCGCGGGCGGCGATGCCGATCACCATCACGGTCGAGACGGCGAGCAGCACCTTCCTGGTATGGCCGAGATCGAGCGTGCGCCCGACCGCGAGGCCAAGCAGGGCCGCGACCATGCCCGAGAACGCCATGGCGCCGCCGTAATAGGCGAAATCCTCGCCCAGCGTCTGGAAGAGGGCGAGGCCCCAGACGAACCACCAGCCGATGGTGAGCCAGCCGTCGGAGGCGGCGAGCAGGAAGCCCAGCCGGTCGCCGTTGAGCGAGCGGCGGAGCGACGGGATCGGACCGGCCGGCACGTCCGGCAGCGGCCACAGCGGCAGCAACGCCAGAAGCTGGATCGCGGCACCCAGCGCGAAGATGGCGCCGCCGCCGAAGATCGCGAGCAGCCAGCCGCCCAGCGCCGGACCGGCGATGCCGGCGAGCGCGCGGATCGCCTCGAGCGTGCCGAGCTGGCTGCCGCGTGTATGCGCCTCGCCGACCGCCGACATGAGGGCGTGGAACACCGGCCAGTAAAGCGCGTCGGCGAGCGCGCTCGTCAGGACCCAGACGGCGAGCCAAACCGGGTCGCCGCCATAGATGAGCGGCACGAACTGCGCCGCGCGCACGATCGTGCCGAGCACCAGCGTGCGCCTGAGGCCGAGGCGCCGGACGAGCGCCAGCACCATGAAGCGCAGGAAGAAGCGGATCACCAGCGTCGCCGCATAGGCGAGGATGGTGAGCGGCAGGCTGACGCCGCTCTTCAGGAGATAGACGGCGAAGAAGCCGCCGGCGACCTGGATCGAGGCGGCGATCAGGCCGGCATGGGCCGTGACCAGCCGGGCCGGCATGAGCAGCCCCGGCCGGTCGGAAATGGCACTGGCGATGGCCCGGCTACTCCGCTGCGGTGATCCGATCGATCTCGGCGAGTTCGTCCTGTGTCAGCCGCCAATCGGCCGCCTTGACGTTCTGCTCGACCTGCTCGGGCTTGGTGGCGCCGGCGATCACGCTCGACACGTTCGGCCGCGATGCGAGCCAGGAGAAGGCCAGCTCCAGCATGGTCCGCTCGCGTTCGGCGCAGAAGCTTTCGAGCTTCTCGACGATCGCCCAATTGCGCTCGCTCATATACCGGTCCGACAGGCGCTGCGTGACCGTGAGCCGTGCGCCCTCCGGCATCTCGGCGTTACGCTTGTACTTGCCGGTGAGGAGGCCGCTCGCGAGCGGGAAATAGGGCAGCAGGCCGATGCCGTAGGCGCTCATCGCCGGCATCAACTCGCGATCGATGCCGCGGACGAGCAGGCTGTATTCGTCCTGGCAGCTGACGAAGCCGTTGAGGCCGCGGTCGCGTGCCGTCCAATGCGCCTCGACCACTTGCCAGGCCGGCAGGTTGGAGCAGCCGACATAGCGGACCTTGCCCTGGCGGATGAGGTCGTCGAGAGCGCTCAGCGTCTCCTCGATCGGCGTCAGCGGATCGGTCGTGTGAAGCTGATAGAGATCGATCCAATCGGTCTTGAGCCGCTTCAGGCTCGCCTCGACCGCCGACATGATGTAGCGCCGGGAGCCGCCCTTGAGCGCGTCGGTATCGTCCATCGGAATGCCGAACTTGGTCGCGAGCACGATGCTCTTGCGGCGCTCGCCGAGCACCTGGCCCATCAGCTCTTCCGAACCGCCGCGATTGCCGTAGACATCGGCGGTGTCGAAGAGCGTGATGCCGAGATCGATCGCCTTGTCGATGACCTTGCGGGTGGCCTCCAGATCGATCCGCATGCCGAAATTATTGCAGCCAAGACCGACAGACGAGACGCGCAGCCCCGATTTGCCCAGATTTCTCGTTTCCACCGAAGATCCCTTTCGCGGCTCACCCGAATGCGCGGCAATCCTGCCATAGAACACTGGAACTGCAATGTGTTTCACGCCCTCCGCAGCAGCCCGGACTTGCGGTATAGCGTCGCTTTCCCCACTGTTGCGCTTCCTTCGCTTCTTCGAGGCAGCGGCATGCGGCGGTTCCTGGCGATCATTCCTTCGGCGTTGCTCTGCCTCTCTTCGGTTGTGCCGCCCGCCGCGCGCGCCGAGGAGCCCGCCATACTCAGGTTCGGCAACGGATCGGAGCCGGCGACGCTCGATCCGGGCAAGTCCGACGTTCAGCAGGATCTCAATATCGAGACCGACCTGTTCGAGGGGCTGGTGACGCTCGATGCCGACACCAACATCCGACCGGCCGCAGCCGAGAGCTGGAAGGTCAGCGATGACGGGTTGATCTATACCTTCACGCTCCGGCCCGACCTCCAATGGTCGAACGGCGATCCGGTGACGGCGGAGGATTTCGCTTTCAGCTTCCGCCGCATCGTCGATCCGGCGACCGGCGTGCAATATACCTTCCTGCTCTATCCGATCCGGAATGCCGAGGACATCGTCGCCGGCCGCATCAAGGATCCAAACGCGTTGGGCGTTCGGGCGATCGACGCGCGCACGCTGGAAATCACGCTCCGGGCGCCGACCGCCTATTTCGTCAAGATGCTGGCGGCACCGAAATTCCTGCCGGTGCATCCGGACTCTGTCCGTCGCTTCGGCTCATCCTATTCGCGGGCCGGCAATCTCGTCTCGAACGGGCCGTTCATGCTCAAGGAATGGACGCCGCAATCGCGTGTCGTGGTCGTGCGCAACCCGCATTTCCACGGTGCCGCCGCCGTCAAGCTGAGCGAGATCGACTATCTGCCGATCGAGAACGAGAATGAGGAGCTGAAACGCTATCGCGCCGGCGAGGTCGATGTGACCTGGAGCGTGCCGCGCGACCAGATCTCGATGGTTCGCGGCAGCATGGCCGAGGAGTTCCGCAGCTTTCCTTTCCTTGCCGTCTATTATGCCGGCCTCAATCTCGAGCAGCCGCCCTTCAAGGACAATCCGATGCTGCGCCAGGCGCTGGCCATGGTCGTGGACCGCGAGGCGATCGTCGAGAAGATCATGAAGACCGGCGAGACGCCGGCCTATGGCTGGATTCCGCCCGGCCTGCCCGGCTACGAGCAGCAGCATTTCCCGTGGGAAAGCCTGTCTATGGCCGACCGCATCATCGAGGCCAAGAGGCTCTATCAGGAGGCGGGATACGGTCCCGGCCATCCGGCCAAGTTCGAGCTGCGCTACAATACCTCGGCCAATCACAAGGCGATCATGATCGCGCTCGCGTCGATGTGGAAGCAGGCGCTCGGCGCCGAGGTCACGTTGGCCAACGAGGAGTTCAAGGCGCTGCTCGAGGAGCGCAAGCAGAAGAAGATCACCCAGGCGTTCCGCGGCACCTGGTCGGCCGATTATCCCGATCCGTTCAATTTCTTCGAGGTGCTGCAGAGCAATTCCGGCCTGAACGACATGGGCTACGCCAATCCGGACTATGACGCGCTCATCGGCGAGGCCGCCCGCACGCTCGACCCGCAGGAGCGCATGAAGCTCCTGGAGCAGGCCGAGCGGATGGTGCTGACCGACCTGCCGATGGTGCCGGTCTATTTCTCCGCCTTCCCGCACATGGTGAAGCCCTATGTCCAGGGCTATCACCCGAATGTGCTGGGGCAGTGGCACTCGATGGACATCTCGCTTCTGCCGCATTAGGTCTTTGGGTTACCGAGCCTGGATGACGATACCGATCGATCGCATCGAGAGTTTTCAAAGCTCTATCCCCTCGCTCGTCTAAATTTTTAAGACTTCGTTCACCAATGAGGTGCGATTTATACGGGCAAAAGCAGGGCTAAAAAACAGCCCTAGGCAGAAGGGACCTAAAGCGTCATGGCCGTTTCATCGCTGTCGGTGGCAACATTGCTTTCGTCGAACTCGGCATCGGTGACGGCGAAGTCGGGGACATCGACAAATGGCACGCCGCCCAAGCTGACGTCCGCATCCATCCTGAACAGCGGCACGTCCTCCACGTCGGCAAGCTCCGCCGCCACGACATCGAGCAGCCAGTCCGGCTCTCCCAAGAGTGTGGAAGACAAGCTCAAGGATTTGGGCAAGGAGCTGCTGCTCGCATTGCTGCTGACCGACCCGGCTCAGCGGGCGCAGGCGGCGGCAAAGCTCTATAAGCAATTCTCAGACCTCGCTAAGCAAGTTAGCGGCGGCGACTCTCCTTCCGCCACGCCAACCGCCACCCTGGCGGCCGCTGCCGGTTCGGGTGCCGCGGCTGGCGCAGGCTCCGCGGCCGTCGCTGCGGCGACGACGACGGACGGCGCTGCATCTGCTGCCGGCGCGGCCGATGGGGCTTCCGCCGGCGATGCGGCGAACACGGCCGTAGCGGCAGGTACGGCCGGTGCGACATCCGCCACCACCGCGGCGGCAGCGCCCACCACAGCGGCAGCGCCCACCAGCACGGCGGCCGCGACGGGGGCCACGGGAACGATTGCGAAGACCGGTCAAACCTCGACAGCCAACGGCAAGGGGGCTCCGCTGACGCAGAGCGGCACGCTCACGGCAGCGAACATTCTTTCGGAGTCCGACCCGACCGGGCTGTCGCTCAGCCCTACCTCGGTGAGCAACTTGCAAAATCCGATCCTGAAACAGATCACGGTCTTCGCGAATTTCGCGCTCAGCGCCTATAATTCCGCCGTCGAGGAAGCGCGCCGCAAAGGCGAGCAATCGAGGCTGGGCTCGACGACCAAGGAAGTCGAAGATGCCAACAAGGAGCTGAACCAGGCTGTCGACCACGCGGAGGGGGCGTCGAGCGGAACCGCCAGCGGCTACACCGCCGGTGGCAGCGTGACCGCTTCCCCGAGCCCGGTCCTGAGCGTGGTGACCTGACTGCCGATCGTGCTGTAGGTCGGAGCCCGTTTAACGGAGCTCCTCGACGACGTGGGGACAACAGAAGCTAGTCAGGCAACACATCCTCGTGTAATCCGGCGCTCTGTCCCGTCGATAGAGCAGAACTCCATGACCACGCCTGGAACGACAGACCGATCGCCTGCCGACCCGCAGCCGGTAGCCGCTCCGCTGAGCCGCGCCGCGATCTTCCTGGTCGTCACGGTGAAGCCGGGCATGACGGCCGAGACCGCCGTGCGGGCGCTCTCGGCCGATCTTTCCGGCCTGTTGCGTTCGGTCGGGTTCCGTGAGCCCGACGGACATTTGTCCTGCATCATGGCATTTGGGTCGGCGATATGGGATCGCCTGTTCGGCGCCCCTCGGCCGGCCGAACTGCATCCGTTCCAGGAAATCGTCGCCGGTCCGCGCCGCGCCGTGGCCACGCCGGGCGATCTGCTGTTCCATATCCGCGCCGACCGGATGGATTTGTGTTTCGAGCTGGCGACTCAGATCATGGCGCGGCTGGGCGATGCCGTGTCGACGGCGGACGAGGTGCACGGCTTCCGCTATTTCGACGCCCGCGACCTGCTCGGCTTCGTCGACGGGACCGAAAATCCGAACGGCGCCCTGGCGCTCGACTCCACGCTGATCGGTGAGGAGGACCCCGCTTTCGCCGGCGGCAGCTATGTCATCGTGCAGAAGTATCTGCACGATATCGCCGGATGGAATGCGCTGCCGACCGAAACGCAGGAACGCATTATCGGCCGCGCCAAGCTGTCCGATATCGAGCTGGACGATTCGATCAAGCCGAGCTGCGCCCACAACGCCCTGACCCAGATCGTCGAGAATGGGCGCGAGATCAAGATTTTGCGCGACAACATGCCGTTCGGCCAGGCGGGGCGGGGCGAGTTCGGCACCTATTTCATCGGCTACAGCCGATCGCCGCGCACCATCGAGCAGATGCTGGTCAACATGTTCGTCGGCAGCCCGCCCGGCAATTACGACCGGCTGCTCGATTTCAGCACCGCCGTGACGGGCAACCTCTTTTTTGTGCCCACATCGACGTTCCTGGATGATGTCACGGCCGACCAACAACCCACTGGCTCATCGCCGGCACCGCTCAATTCGCCCATGCCCGACGGCTCGCTCGGTATCGGCTCGCTCAAAGGGGAACCATCACGATGAACAATCTGCACCGCGAACTGGCGCCGATCTCGGCCGAGGCCTGGGCCGAGATCGAGGAAGAGGCGTCGCGGACCTTGAAGCGCTATCTGGCCGGGCGGCGGGTCGTGGATGTCGAGGGACCAGCGGGCAGCGCCCTGGCCGCGGTAGGAACCGGGCACCAGAAGACGATCGCAGCACCAGGCCCGGGCATTCTGGCGCGCCAGCGAGAAGCGAAGCCGCTGGTCGAGCTGCGCGTCCCGTTCGTGCTGGATCGCGACGCGATCGACGATGTGGAGCGGGGCTCGGAGGATTCCGACTGGCAGCCGGTGAAGGACGCCGCGCGGCAGATCGCCTTCGCCGAGGACGGGGCCATCTTCGACGGCTATGAAGCCGCCGGCATCCAGGGCATCCGGCAGGGCACAAGCAATCCGATCATGGCGCTGCCGGCCGATGTCCGCGCCTATCCGGATGCGATCGCCCAGGCTTTGAACCAGTTACGCCTCGTCGGCGTCGATGGCCCATATTGCGTGATCCTGGGCGCCGATTCCTACACCGCTCTGCAGGAAAGCAGCGATGAAGGCTATCCGGTCCTGGCGCATATCAAGCGCCTGATCGACAGCGAGATCGTCTGGGCGCCTGCGATTTCGGGCGCTTTCGTGCTCAGCACGCGCGGCGGCGATTTCGACCTGCATATCGGCCAGGATGTATCGATCGGCTACTCCAGCCATACCGATACCACGGTGACGCTGTACCTGCAGGCGAGCTTCACCTTCCTGCTGCTGACGAGCGAGGCGGCAGTGGCGCTGTCGCCCGCGAGCCCGGTGCAGCCGGCCTGAATGCGGACCGCTGACCGGGTTCGACCCCGGTCAGCCGGCGAGCGCCAGATTGTCGAGGCGCAGCGTCAAGCAATAGGCCGAGCCGCCGCTGCGTCCGAACGAGCCGAGCGGCACGGTGTGGACCTGGTAGCCGCGCTTGACGAGCGTGGCCCTGAGGCTCGTACCGCAATGGCCGAACACCACGTCGCGCCCGACCGAGACGGAGTTGGCGGCGAGCGCCTCAGCGTCCTCGTCGGCGACCGGGATCATGTGCTCCGGCCCCACCAACGTGCGGACGAGTTCCACGCCTTCCTCGGTGAAGGCGCTCGGCACATAGAGGATGTCGCCGCCCGACAGCACGCAGAAGGCGGTGTCGAGATGGTAGAAGCGCGGATCGACCAACTCCAGCGCCACCGTCGGCACGCCATAGACCCGCTCGATCGTGTCCTTGGCCGCCTTGTCCGAGCGCTGGCCCCAGCCGGTCCAGAGCAGGCGGCGATGCATGTCCCAGTAGCAATCGCCGGCGCCCTCGAACATCACGCCTGACGGCGTCTCGTGGATCTCGTCGACCACGCCTTTTTGTTTCAGGATCTCGAAGAAGGCGCGGCCATGCGGCTCCTCGCCCTGGCGCTCGGGGCATTTGTAGCGGGCGAGCACGACCTTGCGGTCGAGCACCACGGCGGAGTTGGCGGTGAAGACCAGGTCGGGTAGGCCCGGCTGCGCCGGCATGATCTCGATATGGGCGCCGAGGGCGCGATAGGTCTCGTAGAGGCGCTGCCAGCCCTCGCGCGCGTCGCGGGCGAGGGTCTCGGCGTCGGCCGACCAGGCTTCCGGATCCATCCAGGGATTGATACGGTATGAGACGGCATAATGTTCGGGCGGGCACATGACCAGATGCGGGCCTGTGGAAACCTCGCTCGGGCGGATCGTCTGGTCGAGCAGGCCTGTGTCGTTCATTGGCGTCATTCCCCCGATTACCTCTTCGATGATGTCGAGCGCCCAATCGAGCTCGGCCTTGGTGATGGTGAGCGGCGGTGCCAGGCGCAGCACCGTCTCATGGGTTTCCTTGGTGAGGATGCCGCGCTCGGCCAGCTTCGCGCACAGCAGTGCGGCATCTGCCTTGGCCGGATCCAGCTCGACCCCCACCCAGAGGCCGAGGCCGCGCACCGATTTGATGATGGGCGAGCGGATGGCGCCGAGCCGGCCGAGAAGATAGCGGCCGAGCACCGCACTGCGCGCGACGAGCTGCTCGTCGGCGATGACGTCGAGCGCTTCGAGCGCCACGGCGGCGGCGAGCGCATTGCCGCCGAAGGTCGAGCCGTGGCTGCCGGGATTGAACAGATCCATCACCTCGGCTGTGCCGACCACGGCCGAGACCGGCAGCAACCCGCCGCCCAGCGCCTTGCCGAGCAGGACCAGGTCGGGCCTGACCCCTTCATGCTCGCAGGCGAGCCATTTGCCGGTGCGGCCGAGCCCGGACTGGATCTCGTCGGCGATCAGCAGCACGCGATGTTCGTCGCAGAGTTCGCGCAGCCGGCGGAGCCAGCCCCGGGGCGGGAGGATGATGCCGGCCTCGCCCTGGATCGGCTCGACCAGGATCGCGGCCGTGTTCGGCCCGATCGCCGCCGCCATGGCGTCGGCATCGCCGAATGGCACGCTGCGGAAGCCGGGGGTGAACGGCCCGAAGCCGTCGCGATAGGCGGCTTCCGACGAGAAACCCACGATGGTCGTGGTGCGGCCGTGGAAATTACCTTCGGCGACGATGATCTCGGCCTGGTCGGGTGCCACCCCCTTGACCTTGTAGGCCCAGCGCCGCGCCGCCTTGATCGCGGTCTCGACCGCCTCGGCGCCGGTATTCATCGGCAGGGCGCGGTCGAGGCCGGTAAGCTGCGCCAGCCGCTCGACCAAAGGCCCCAGCCGGTCATTGTGGAAGGCGCGCGACGGCACCGCCAGGCGCCGCGCCTGCTCGGCCAGCCGGTTGACGAGGCGGGGATGGGAATGGCCGGTGCTGACGGCGGAATAGGCGCTCATCATGTCGAGATACTTATGGCCCTGGACATCCCAGAGCCAGACGCCTTCGCCGCGCGTCAGCACGATCGGCAGCGGCTGATAGTTGCGCGTGCCGTACCGCCGTTCCAGATCGAGCGAGCCCATGGCCGCCTCCCTTCACAAGGCATGATTCTACCTTGAAGCGATCGGCAGGAGCGGCCGAACCCGTATGGTCGTACAGCAGAATCTGCTGTGTGGCCGGTCTCTCGCTTGGAGGCGGTGTGCCACGGACCGTCAACTGCGACGGCCTGGAAGCGTTCAACCGGCGGAGGGAGCTGCGCCGAGAAATGAATCATTGACAGGGACATAGCGCGAACGGACCTTCGGTTCGCGGATTCGTGAGGTCCGTTCCAAGGAGGGTTTCCGCTCTGCTGCAAACATTCGTAGCGCTGCTCGCCGCAGCGGTTTTGTTCGTCTCCTTCACCCGGCGCTTCGGGTTCGGCAGCGTGTTGGGGTATCTCCTCGCCGGCGTGGTGATCGGGCCGTCCGATCTGGGACTGGTCAGCGATGTCGACCAGATCGCCGAATTTTCCAGCCTGGGCGTGGTCATGCTGCTGTTCCTGATCGGGCTGGAGCTGCGGCCGCAGCGCCTTTGGGTGATGCGTCGCGCCGTCTTCGCGCTGGGACCGGCCCAGCTCGTGGCTTCCGCCGTGGCTATCGCCGCGCTCGCTCACTATGCCGGCGTGGATTGGAAGGGTGCCGGCGTGCTCGGTGTCGGGCTGGCGCTGTCCTCGACCGCGATCGTGCTGCCCATGTTCGGCGAGCGCGAGCTGCTCGGCACGCGCGCCGGCCGCGACGGCTTCGCCGTGCTACTGTTCCAGGATCTGGCCTTCATCCCGTTGGTGGCGGTGGTGCCGCTGGTGGCCGACGGCCATGTTCCCAACATGGTCCCCTGGATCGAGGTCGTGCGCGCGATCGGTGCCGTCGCCTTCATCCTGCTCGGCGGACGGTTCCTGATCCAGCCGATCTTCCGCGCCATCGGCGGCGCCCGCATGCCCGAAGTCTTCACCGCCACGGCGCTCCTGATCGTGGTCGGCACGGCGGCGCTTGCCGATCTGGTAGGGCTGTCGGCGTCGCTCGGCGCCTTCCTGGCCGGCGTGATCCTGTCCGGCTCCGAATATCGTCATGAGCTGCAGGCCGATATCGAGCCGTTCGAAGGCCTGCTGCTCGGCCTCTTCTTCATGTCGGTCGGCATGTCGGCGAATATCGGCCTGGCCGCGAGCGAGCCCATGCTGATCGGTGCCGGCGTCGCGGGGCTGCTGCTCGCCAAGATCGTCATCGCCTACATCCTGGCGCGGCTGGGAGGCCAGGACCGGCCGAACGCGGTCCGCTTCGCGCTGGCCTTGCCGCAAGGCAGCGAGTTCAGCTTCGTGCTGTTCGCAGCCGCGGTCGCGGCCGGCGCGCTGTCGCAGGAATCAGCCGAGCGCGCGACGCTCGTCGTGGCGCTTTCGATGGTGGCGACGCCGATCCTGTTCGCCGTCTCGGAACGGCTGATCATGCCTTACCTGACAAGGCGCGACGACCCCGATTACGACATCATCGACAATGCCGGCGCCCCGGTCATCATCTGCGGCTTCGGCCGGGTCGGCCAGATCGTCGGCCGCGTGCTCAGGCTCGAAGGCATCGATTTTACCGCCCTCGACAGCGATGCCGGGCAGATCGAGGTGGTGCGCCGTTTCGGCAACAAGGTCTATTTCGGCAATCCCGCTCGGCCCGACCTGCTGCGGGCGGCCGGCGCCGAGACGGCGAAGCTGATCGTCGTGGCGCTCGATAATATGGAGGAGACGCTGCGCGTGGTCGACGTGGCGCGCCGGAATTTTCCCAACCTCAAGGTGCTGGCGCGCGCGCGCAATCGCCGCCACGCCCATCTGCTGATGGATCGCGGCGTCGACCAGTTCGTGCGCGAGACCTTCTATTCCAGCCTCAAGCTGTCGCGCATGGTGCTCGACGCGTTGGAGATTCCCGAAGAGGAGGCGCGCCGGGCGGTCGAGCTGTTCCGGCAGCTCGACGAGCGCAGCCTGATCGAGACCCATGCTTTCTATGACGACGAGAGCAGGCTCATCCAAAGTGTGCAGCAGGCGGCGCAGGAGCTGTCGGAGCTGTTCGAGGCCGACCGCGCCGCCCGCAACCGCGTCATAGAGGTGGAGGAGGCGACGGAGGAGGACGCCGGCGGCGAGCTGGCGACCGAGGCGAATCCTCCCTGACCAGCGCGTAGCCGGAGAATTGCCGGATCGGCTTGATGATGAAGTTCGACACGATGCGGCCGACCGGCAGATCCGGATCATCGATCCAGGCGGTCGTCAGCTCGTTGTAGCGGTCGATGCTGGGACAGACGATCTGGGCCAGGTAATCGAACTGGCCGCCGACCAGATAGCATTCGACCACTTCGGCGCAATCGGCGATTCTGCGCTCAAAGGCAGCGAGCGCTTGCGTCGCCTGGCTCTTCAGCGTGATCTCGGCGAAGGCGGCGACAAGGTCGGGCAGGGCCTCGATGTCGAGAATCGCCCGGTAATGGGCGATATAGCCGGCCGCTTCGAGCTGACGCACGCGTTCGAGGCACGGGCGCGCCGACAAGCCGATCAGCTCCGACAGGCGCTGGTTGGTGATGCGGCCCTGGCGTTGCAGCTCGGTCAGGATCTTGAGATCGATCTGGTCGAGCCGTCTTCCCTTGCCGTGCGGGGTGCCGACCATGACGGGCCTCGACTGGGTTTGAAACGCCTAGAGCCGGATCGGAATGGGTGGAATCCACCCATTCCGTGAATCCGCCTCTATTCGAACAGTTAGAGTACGATTCACATATTGGCTGTTTCCAGCCAATATGATCGTGCTCCAGACCATAAGAGCAGGCGCGGCCGCGCGCCAAGACCCGAATCAGCGGGCGCCTTCCGCTCGCCGGCGTTCGTGCCAGCGCTTGAGCGCCACCAGCGCCCAGATCGCCTCGACCAGCCCGAACGGCCAAGCGCCTTGCATGAAGCCATAGGCCGATCCGAGCGCGCACGAGACGGCGAAGCCCAGGACGTACCAATGGGCGCGCGCTTCGAGCATGTAGAAGACGAGCATGCCGGTGACGGCGAATAGGCCGAATGCTGTAAGTTCATCCAAGGGCGTCCGCCTTCTGTCCTTCGTCGGGTAAGTTGACCATAGCCCTCCGCTCACGGCCCGGATCGTTCAATTTAGTCGAATCGATGCACTGATCTCTCGCATCTTTTCCTTGATCGCGACGGCTTCGAGGCCGATTTCATCGGCTGCCACGAGCACGTCCTTCGCGGCAATGCCGGCGTCGGAGGCGGCCGTGGCGGCCTGTTCGACATTGCTTGCCGCGGCCGAGGCGCCGTTCGCGGCATTTTGGGCGCTGCGCGCGATCTCCTGCGTGGCGCTGCTCTGCTCCTCGACCGTCGCGGCCACCATGGCGGCGATCTCGTTCATGGTCTTGACCGTGACGCCGATCTTGCCGATCGAAGCCACGACATTCTCCGTCGCGGCCCTGATCTCTTGAACCTGGCCGGAGATCTCCTCCGTGGCTTCGGCAGTCTGTGTCGCCAACGTCTTGACCTCGTTGGCCACGACGGCGAATCCCTTGCCGGCGTCACCGGCGCGCGCGGCCTCGATGGTCGCGTTGAGGGCGAGAAGATTGGTCTGCCTGGCGATCTGCTGGATGAGAACGACGACATCGCCGATCCGCGCGGCCGCGGCGGCCAGCCCGTCGGTGGCGGCGCTGCTGTGGTCCGCCTCGGCCGCGGCGGCACCGGCGGCGCTGATCGTTCTCGATACCTGTTCGCCGATATCGCCGGTGGCGACGGCCAGCTCTTCGGCCGCCGTCGCGACGGCATCGACATTGGCCGAGGAAGCATGCGTGGCACGGGAGGCCTCGCCGGACCGGTCGGACGCGGTCGAGACCGCCGCGGACATGGTGTCGGACGAGGTCCGCAAGCGCGTCGCGGCAGCGGTCAGGATGGCGGTGAACTCGTCGGCCTGGTCGTCGAGCCTTTGGGCCGCCAGCGAAAGGGCCGAGTGCCGGGCCTGCTCCGCCTCCAGCCGCTGCGCTTCATGACTGTTCCGGAGCGTTTCGGCTTGCTGGAGCCCGGCCCGGAACACCTCGACGGCGCGGGCCATGGCCCCCACCTCGTCCTTGCGAGTCCGGGCAGGGATCTGCAATGCCAGCTCGCCTGCGGCCAACCGGCTCATGGTGCTGGTCAGCTGCCTCACGGGGCGGGCAATGAGGCGCGTCATGCTCCAGGCGATGGCGATGATGAGCACGAGGCAGGCGGCGGCCGAACCGAGCAGGACATCGAGATTGCGCGCCGAGGCGGCGGACGCCTCCGCCACCTTGGCTTGATGCCGGCCGGCCGCGGCGCCGGAGACCGCCGCGAGCGCGCTCTCGAGCTCGGCATGCGTCTTCAGCACCTGCTTCGCCAGCGCATCCTGTGCCGCCGCGTCCTCTTTCTCCAGCTGTGCGGCGATGGAGAGGTAGCTGCCGATGCGGCGCTTGGCCGATTCCAGCCCATCCTTGAAGGCGGGCGCGGGCTCGGCGATCGGATCGAGTTTCCGGACGATCTCGTTAACCTTGGCGGCCGCGTCCGCAAGCTGATCCGGACCGTCGGGTTCCCGGAGCACGAGATATTGCCAGGTGGTCGAGCGGACGCCGCCGACGGCTGCGGCAAGGTCGGAAAGCATTACCAGCGCCTGGGGTGGCGCCGAGCCTGCGGCGCTGCGGAGAGCTGCCAGTGCCGCAGCGTCGGAACCGGCGAAGAGATCGTCGCGCGTCTCCAGCGCTTGCCGCTGAAGATCGGAATAGCGCTGCGCCGCCTGGTCGAAGGCGACCCAGCGTTCGCGCACCTGGTCGAGTGCCTGCTTCGCCTCGGCATCGGCCGTCGTCCGGCTCGCCTTGTCGCTTTCCGCCGTCCCGTCGGCGCGCGCTTTCTTCGCCCGGGCTGCCGCGCGCGCCAGCTCGCTGCGGTCGCGCGCAAGCTGCATCTCGCGCATGGCGAGGACCGTCTCGGCGGCGAAGCCGCGCGCCGCATCGATATCGGCGACGAGCTCGGTCGCACGCGCCGTCGCCTCGATCGCCGAGCGCGTCGTGGTCGAAGTTTCGATGCCGAATGCCGCCATGCCGGCGACGAGCACGAGGATAATCAGAGAGGAAATCGCCAGCTTTGTGCCGATATTCAAGTCAACGAACCACATAGTCGGCCGATCTATCGAAAGGTCCTTCATATAACTGACACAAACAATTGAGGGTTGAGCAGATATATTGAGACAAGTTTTAAGGGAGGGCGCATTATGCCTCGTTGTGCTGGCGCGTTTCCTATCAGAGTCTTTCTATCCAGTCTGTTAATGCCGCCGATGGCGAAGCCGGCGTTGCCGCTTCGAAAGCGCCTATTGGCCCGATGTCTTCCATCTGCCGTAGAGTGTCGGCCGAGCCTGCACGCTGCCGTGACTTGACCGATCGCCGGGAACGCTATCTCCTTTCCGGCAGTGCCCGTATCGCTGGAGCGGAGGATGAAGGCGAGCATCATCGGCACGACGCCGGCCGACCCGCCATCGGTCCTCCTGGTCGAGGACGATACGACGCTGTGGCGTCTCTATCTGGCCTATCTCGAGCGGATCGGCATCGCTGCCGTCCATGCCGGATCGGTCGGCGAGGCCAAGGCAGCGCTCGTCCGGCATCCGCCTTCGGTGGTGCTGCTCGATCTCATCCTGCCCGACGGACATGGTTACGAGGTGCTGCGCCAGTTGCGCGCCAGCGGCTCGGATGCGCCGGTGATCGTCATAACCTCCGCCGGATCGATTTCGATGGCGGTCGAATCGATGCGCGCCGGCGCTTATGATTTCCTGGTCAAGCCGTTCAGTCCCGAGCGGCTGGAAGTGACGCTGACCAACGCGCTCGAATTGCGGCGGCTGAAGCGGCTCGAGCGCGATCTGGTGCAGGAGCCGACCGATCGGTTCGAGAATTTCATCGGCAGCTCGCCGGTCATGATGGCGGTCTATCGGACTATCCGCGACGCAGCACACAGCCGGGCACCGATCTTCGTAACCGGCGAGAGCGGCACCGGCAAGGAATTGGTGGCGGAGGCAATCCATCGGCTGAGCCCCCGCGCGGCCCGGCCGTTCGTCGCCATGAATTGCTCGGCCATCCCGCGCGACCTGGTGGAAAGCGAGCTCTTCGGCCATGTCAAAGGCGCCTTCACCGGTGCGCTCCAAAATCGCGACGGCATCGCCGCCCGCGCCGACGGCGGCACGCTCTTTCTCGACGAAATCGGCGAGATGGATCTGCCGCTGCAGGCGAAGCTGCTGCGCTTTATCCAGACCGGCAGCTATCTGCCGGTCGGCGGCGACCAGACGCGGACCGTCGATGTCCGGTTCGTCTGCGCCACCAACCGGGATCCGCTGGCCGAGATCCGCAATGGCCGCTTCCGCGAGGATCTCTATTATCGGCTCAATGTCGTGCCGATCGAGCTGCCGGCCCTGCGCGAGCGCGGCTTGGACATCCTGCTCATCGCCCGGCACTTCCTCGAAATCTTCGCCCGCGAGGAGGGCAAGCGCTTCACCGGCCTCGATGCCGAGACCGAGAGGTTGCTGCTCACCTATCGCTGGCCCGGCAATGTTCGCCAGCTTCTGAACGTGCTCCGGAACGTCGTCGTGCTGAGCGCCGGCGGGATGGTTACCCCCGACATGCTGCCCGCCGCCCTGCGCGAGGCGGGCGGGCAGGGACGGACGAGCGGGGCATTCCCGGCCGCCGCGACGGAGCCGCCCGGAATACGGCCGCTATGGCGCGTCGAGAAGGAAGCGATCGAGCAGGCGATCGCTTCCTGCGGCGGCAATATCGCCAAGGCGGCGGTGCTGCTGGAGGTCGACGCCTCGACCATCTATCGCAAGAAGCGCGAATGGGCGCGAGAGGACGAGGTCAAGGTTTAGAACGTAGTCCCATGAACACAGGCCACGGTCCCGTTAGACCGAGATGGGCATCTTGGAGCTCCGCTGGTCGCTCCTCATTGGGTATTGATTATGCTTGACCGCCGTCGAGCGGCGTTTTGGTCGGCCTTTCTGAACAGCACTGGCGAGCAAAGGACGCAGATCCACCTCGATACAAGAAACGGGGCTAAGATAGCCGTCATCCCAAACACAAAGCCAATCGGGCTGTTCTCGATTCCCAGTTTGCGCGTGATCGGCCGTATGAGGACGATCACCACGAGGAGCAATGGAAGAGCGATGCCCATAATCCATCGATGAGCGGTTACCTCTTCCGGCGACCAGCCCTTTCGGCTGCTGATTGACCGAGGAAACGTGAACCACCAAGGCATCTTTCTTTAGCTTTCGATACTGCAATCACTCAACGCAATGCTTGGACAGCTACTCCTCCGGCGGTTCCGCGTGGGTCATGATGCGGCGCGTGTCGGGCCAGCGCTCGCGCAGCCGGGTCTCGATCTCGCTCACCGTCCGATGGACGAAATCGACCGATTGATCCGGCGCGAAGGTGCAGTGGAAGCTGATGAAGAGTCCGCTGGCGCCGCGCCGGACCCGGACATCGTGGGTGTCGATGACCGATTGATAATTCGAGGCGATCGCCTCGATCGAGGCCGCGATCGCCTCGGTCAGCGGCGCCGGTGCCTCCGTGCCGCCGATCTCTTCCGGCAAGAGCGGCTCGATATGGGTATCGACCTCGATCTCCTCGCCGAACTCGGCGCGGATGGCGGCTTCGAGCTCGCTCGCCGTGATATGCGCCTCGCCCAGGCTTTGCCGCCCATCGATCTCCAGATCGAGGCTGATCGAGAGCTTCTCGCCCAGCTTCTGGACCGTGACATGATGAATGGCTTGGCCGTGATAGGCCGCGATCATCAGCAGCCGCTCGCGCATGGATTCGTCGTCGAGTGCCACGGCCGTCGTGGTCACGGCGATCTCGGCGTCGGGCAGCGCGCTTCGGATGCGGCCGGCGAGCTGAAGCTTGAGCTCGGCCACGCGTTCGAGCGGCAGGCTTCGGTTGACGCCGGCCTCGATATCGACATGGAGCGTGCTGCCGACGCCGCGCGCGCGCACGCGATCGACCTTGACGATCCCGGGCGTGCGCCGCGCGATGGCATGGACGCGTTCGGCGATGCCGGCCGGCGCCGTGTCGATCAGCGTATCGATCGTCCGCCGGCCGAGCCGCCAGCCGGCAAAGCAGACGAAACCGGCGACGCCGATCGCGGCGATCGAATCCGCGATGGGATAGCCGAGCCGGACCAGCAGCAATCCCACCAGAACGACGGCGGAACTTAATATGTCGGATGAGAAATGCAGCGCATCGGCTTCGAGCGCCTGGCTTTTCGTTTGGCGGGCCACGCGCATCAGCGCCCGCGACCGGCCGATGTCGATCACGATCGAAGCGACGATCACGCCGACCGACCACCAATTCGCCTCGACCTCGCCGCCGCCCATCTGCAGGCGCCTGACCGCCTCATAGATGATGAAGAGGCTGGTCGCGAAGAGCAGGGCGGTCTCGCTGAGCGCGGCTACGCTCTCGACCTTGCCGTGGCCGTAAGGATGGTCGTCGTCCGGGGGCTTGTCGCTGATCCGGACCGCGAAATAGGTGATGAGTGCCGCCCCGACATCGAGCGCACTGTGCGCCGCCTCGGACATGAGCCCGATACTGCCGGTCATCAGCCCTACGACGAGCTTGGCGGCCGTCAGCGCGCCGCTGGCGCCGACGCTGCCCAAAGCCGCGAGCTGTTTTGTGTTGGACCGATCCGCGTGGCTCATCGAAGCTTTCCGGCGAGAACAGGGGGAGCCCATACCCTTACCGCTGCTGCACTGCAATAGGGTTAAGGCTTTCGGTAGTATCTTGGCGAGCGAGGACGAAGCGGCGTAGCCTGTCCGAAAATTGCAAGGAAGCGCCGTCATGCCACAGTCTCTGATTGCCCGTTACGCACCGCCGACCGACCTCTATGCCGGAAGCTGGGTTGGGCGTGCGTGGCTGCCGGGTGCTGAGGGCGGGCCGGCGGTGGTGGCGCTCAGGCCGGACGGAATCTTCGATATCACCCGCTCGGCTCCGACCGTCTCGGCGCTCGCGGACCAGCCCGATCCGGCCGCGTTCCTTCGAGCGGCGCCGCTGGGTGTGCGGCTCGGCAGCATCGAGGAGCTGCTGGCGAACAGCGACGAGGGTGGGCGCGACGAGACCAAGCCCTGGCTGCTGGCGCCGATCGATCTGCAGGCGATCAAGGCCGCCGGCGTCACCTTTGCCGCCAGCCTGCTCGAACGCGTCGTCGAGGAGCAGACCAAGGGCGATCCCGCTGCCGCCGATGCCGTGCGCCGCGCGCTCACGGCCGAGATCGGCACCGATCTGGCGCGGGTGAAGCCGGGTTCGAAGGAGGCCGAAACGCTGCGCGACGCGCTGATGGCGCGCGGCATGTGGTCGCAATATCTCGAGGTCGGCATCGGCCCCGATCCCGAGATCTTCACCAAGGCCCAGCCGCTTTCGGCGGTCGGTTTCGGCGCCATGATCGGCATCCATCCAAAATCGGTCTGGAACAATCCCGAGCCCGAGATCGTGCTGGTCATATCCAGTGCCGGCAAGATCGTCGGCGTCACGCTCGGCAACGATGTCAATCTGCGCGATTTCGAAGGGCGAAGCGCGCTGCTCCTGTCCAAGGCCAAGGACAATAACGGCTCGGCCGCGATCGGCCCCTTCCTTCGCCTGTTCGACGACAGCTTCAAGCTCGACGATGTTCGCGGCGCGGCGGTCAGCCTGCACGTCGAAGGCGAGGACGGCTTCGTGATGGACGGCATCTCCTCGCTCGCCCAAATCAGCCGGGATCCGACCGAGCTGGTGGCGGCCTCGATCGGGCCCAATCATCAATATCCCGACGGCTTGGTGCTCTTCCTCGGCACGATGTTCGCGCCGACCAAGGATCGCGGCGATGCCGGCGGCGGCTTCACCCACAAGCGGGGCGATATCGTCACCATCGGCTCGCCCAAGCTCGGCACGCTGGTCAACCGCGTCGGCTTTTCCGATCAGATCCCGCCTTGGCGCTTCGGCTTGCGCGCGCTCATGGCCAATCTGGCGACCCGAGGATTGCTCGACGAGAAAGGATCGTAATTAAAATTTCACGACCAATCGCTCTGCAGGCTGGTTCCGAGTCAGGTTTCGTTAAGCTTTGGACGATCAACATACAACCTTTGTGACGAGCATGTTCCGTGTAAAACACGGTTTTCGTGTCGGTAGATAAGCCTCATAAAGGAGCGCGCCTTGTCCATTTCCACCATCGGCGGGTCAACGACGACCCATTCCATCTATGGAAGCCAGGATATTTCGGGACAGGGCCAGAAGAGCTCGGCAACCCAATCTTCCTTCGACCGCACGATCGACACCGAATCCCAAACGATCCTGTCGCTCAATCAGGATCCGAGCAAAGCGCCCGACAATACCGAGACGGATCAGATCGCCCAAGGGCTGGCCAGCGCCATCAACGTGGCGACGACGGTCGATCCGGTCACCGGTCAGCGCGAGCTTCTCTCGGGCGCCAGCAGCATTCTTGCCACCACGGTCACCTCGCTCCTCACGCAGAACGGCTTCAGCGATGACGAGGCGAAGGCGGCGGTTACAGAGCTGAACAAGGAGTTGGCGCAAGGCGGCAAGGTCTCGCTGTCGCTGCAGGAATCCTCGAACGTGACGACCTCGAAAGCCGCGGGCCTGGCAAACGCGTCGGGCGCCGCCGTGGGCTCGCAGGTCACTTCCAGCGCTTTCTCCAGCACGATCGATATTGGTATCGACCTTGGTACCGGGTCGCTGTCGGTGTCCTTACAGTCGCAGAGCACCTTTTCCACGGCGACCTCGACCGCTCAGAGCGGGAGCGCCGCCGGCAAGGGGCTCGATTCCTTCCTGAACGGCGCACAGCAGCCCGGCACGGTCTCCATCTCGCAGTATGGGCTGTCGGTGCAGAGCAGCAGCAGCGTGCAGGAGCTTCTCAATACTGACCAAAGCCCCCAAACGCCGCTTCAGCAGTTGCTCGACCATCTGTCCGGCGCCAAGGTCCACAAACCGGACCAGACCTCGAACGCGCTCCAGCAATTGGCGCGGATCGCCTCGGGCGCCAAGCAGGGCAACAGCGCGGCACAGAATGCGGCGGCGATCCTCGCGCCGGGCGTCACCGTCAGCCAGGACGGATCCGGCGGCGGCACCGCCTCGACCAAGGTCGGTGTCAGCGTGCCGGCCGCGGTCCGGCATACGGATCACCACGGCTACGGCTCGACGATCTACCGGCGGCCGGACGGCTCGCTCGGCACTTTCTCGGTAAGGCCGACCCGGGTCACAGCCTAACGTTTCGACCAAGTCCAGGAGACGACACGCCAGTCCGGTTCGGATTTTTCCAGCGTGACGGTGACCATGGCGTTTTCCCGGACCGGCTTGCCGTGCTGCTTGAAGCCATAGACCGCTGGAAACGCGGCATAGGCGTGAGGGCCGTCGATTTCGACCTCGGTCGGTTTGCCCAATGTTTGCCAAGGATCGGTGATGCCGTTCGCCTCGGCATCGGCCGCGAAGGACTTCATCCAGTCCGCGACGGCGGTCGGACCCTGGAAAAGATAGGGCGGCAGACTGTCGGTGATCACGATCGAAGGCGACAGATGAGCCGTCGCCGATCCGGTATCGTTGCTGTTCCAGGACTTCATGATCTGGCGCACCAGCGATACGACCGCCGCCTTCTCGCCGGCAGGCTCCGCCGCCGATGCCGTGCCGATCACGGCCAGAGTGCAGATCGAAGCGAGGATGGCGCGCAATTCCGTTCTCCTGGCAGCGGGATGACTGCCGTCTATTGAGCGGGCCTGCCGTTTCAGGGCGATTGCGGCCGAGGTTGCGATTGTAACGCGATGATCAATCCTTGGGATCGAGCGCGTCGCGCAGCCCGTCGCCCAACATGTTGAAGGCGAGGACCACGAAGAAGATCGCGGCACCGGGCGACAATGCCATCCAGGGCGCCTGCGACAGGAAGCTCCGCGCCGAATTCAGCATGCTGCCCCAGCTCGGCTGCGGCGGCTGTTGACCCAGGCCCAGGAAGGAGAGGGCGGCCTCGGCGATGATGGCGCCGGCGATGGTCAGGCTTGCCTGCACCAGGATCGGCGGCATGACGTTGGGCAGAATGTGGCGGACCGCGATCCTGAGCGGCGGATTGCCGAGCGCTCTGGCGGCTTCGACATAGTCCTCGTGCTTCGCTGAGATGACCTGGCCGCGCGTCAGCCTGATATAGGCCGGCATGGCGGCGAAGCCGATCGCGACCATGGCGTTGGCGAGGCTGGGGCCGAGGAACGTCGCCATGGCGATCGCCAGGATCAGGAACGGGATCGCCAGCATGGCATCGACGAAGCGCATGACCGCGCCCTCGACCCAGCCGCCGGCGTAGCCCGCCATCAGGCCGGCGGGCACGCCCAGCACGAGCGCGATCATGACCGAAACGACGCCGGCCAGGAGCGAGGCGCGGGCGCCCCAGATGATCCGGCTCAGCATGTCGCGGCCGAGCTCGTCGGTGCCGAGCCAGTGTGCTGCCGACGGCGCCTTGCGGATAGCGCTCCAATTGCCCTGGATCGGGTCGAATGGCGCCAAGAGCGGCGCGAACGCGGCGACGGCGATGAACAGCAGCACGATGACGAGGCCGAAGAGAGCCGTCTTGCGGCGCGTCACCCGACGGACGAAGCGCTTGAACTCGATCCAGGTCGGGTTGGGCGGCGCCTTGACGCACGCTTGGGCAAGCGTGTCGGCGCTCATGACCGGAGCCTCGGATTGACCACGGCATAGAGCACGTCGGCCAAAAGATTGAGCAGGACGTAAAAGGTCGAGGTCACCAGCACCACCCCCTGCACCACGGCATAGTCGCGATTGAACACCGCATCGACGACGAGCTTGCCGAAGCCCGGGATGGTGAAGATCTGCTCGGTCAGCACGGCGCCCGAGAGCAGGCCGCCGAACTCTAGCGCCCCCAGCGTGATCACCGGCTGCAGCGCGTTCCTGAGCGCATGGCGCAGGATCACGCGGCGCTCCGACAGGCCCTTGGCGCGGGCCGTGCGTACATAATCGGAGCGCAGCGCCTGCAGCATGGCCGAGCGGGTATGGCGCATGATCACGGCGGCAATGGCGTTGCCGAGCACGAAAGCCGGCATGATGAGGGTGGCGAGATTACCCCTGAGGCTTTCCCAGGGGCTGACGAAGCCGGAGGCCGGCAGCCAGCCGAGATCGACCGAAAAGAACAGGATGAGCAGGATGCCGAGCCAGAAATTGGGCGTCGACAGGCCCCAGAGCGCCACCGCGTTGGCGGCCACGTCCCAGCCGGTGCCGCGCTTCACGGCCGCGACCACGCCGGCCGGGATGCCGATGCCCAGCGCGATCAGCATGGCGAAGACCGTAAGCTCGGCCGTGACCGGGAATTTCTCCTCGACCAGCTCCAGCACCGGCCGCTGGATACGGATCGATTCGCCGAGATCGCCATGCAGCACGCCGCCGATCCAGAGCAGGTAGCGGACGGGCAGGGGCTCGTCGAGGTGGTAGCGATGGCGGATGAAGGCGATCACGTCAGGGTCCTGCTGCTCGCCCGCGAGCGCCAGCGCCGGATCGCCGGGCAGCAATTGCTGCAGCCCGAACACCAGCATCGAGACCAGGATGAGCGTCGGCACCAGAAGGGCCAGCCGATGAAGGATGAAGCGGCGCATTCCCATGGCCTTAGGATTTGCTCATGTCTTTGACGCGGATCGTGCCGTCCGAGGCCGGCTGGAAGCCGTGCACGGATTTGGAGAACGCCCAGAGCCAGCGCGGATGATAGAGATAGATGATCGGCAGGTCGCGTTCGAGAATGGTCGAGATCTTGGCGTAGATCGCCTTGCGCGGCTCGAGCTCGACGGTGCTGCGGCCTTGATCGAACAGCGCGTCGATCTCCGGATTGCTGTAATGGGCGAAATTATTGGTGCCGTCGCTGCGCAACGAGGTCAGGCTGTTGCCGTCAGGGTCGATGAAGCCGCTCCAGCCGATCTGGAAGGCGTCGAAATCGCCGCGATGGGCGGCATCGAGGCTGGTGGTGAAATCGGTCTGCTGCAGCTTGATGTCGAAGCCGGCTTCCCCAGCCATCGCCTGGATCATCTGGGCGAGCTGGACGTTGAGCGGCGAGGTTCCGGTCATCATGGTGAAGCTCGGATGCGGAGCGCCGGCCTCGGCCAGCAGCTTCTTCGCCGCGGCCACGTCCCGCTTGGGGATCGGCAGGTCGGCGGCATGGAACGGGCTCTGCGGCGGCTGGAACTGGTTGTCCGGAATATAGAGCCCGCCGGCGATGACCTCGTTGATGGCGTCCCGGTCGATCGATAGCTCCAGCGCCTTGCGGACGCGCACATCCTGGCCGAGCGGCGTCTGGGCGCGGGGGCCTTTGCCGACATTGATGGTGAGCCCTTGATATCCCAACGCCGGCGCCGAGGCGGTGGCGAGCTTCGGGTCTTTCTCCAGCTCGATGAAGTCGGTCGGCTGCACCTGTTCGATCAGGTCGAGATCGCCGGATCTGAGATTGGCGATGCGCACCGTGCCGTCCGGCAGCGGCTGATAGACGATGCGGTCGAGCTTGACCCGATTGGCCGCCCAGTAATTCTCGGACCGTTCCAGCACGATCCGGTCCTGCGCCACGCGCTCGACCAGCTTGAACGGTCCGATGCAGGGCGGATGGTTGCCGACGCCGTTCGGTCCCAGCGCCTCGGTCGCCTTGGGCGCCAGCGCGATGCCGGAGCGGCTGGCCAGCACCTCGAGCAGCGGCGGAAACGGCGCGTTGAGCTCGATCCGGACGGTATGGGCGTCGATCGCTTCGACACCCGCGAGCGGCGGGAACTCGCTCTTGCGGATCGAGCCGGGGAAATTGATGTCGCGATCGATGGTGAATTTGACCGCGGCCGCATCCAACGGCTCGCCATCGGGGAAGCTCAGCCCTGGGCGCAGCGAGATGGTGAGCTGCTTGTGATCCTCGGACCAGGAATAGGCGCTCGCCAGATCCGGGACGATCTCGTTGTCGGCCTTGGTCTCGAACAGCCGGTCGCACATGGCTCTGAGCACGGTGCCGCCGACGAAGGTCCGATCGAGCACGGGGTCAAGAACGTCCGGATCAACGGAGATGCCGATCTTCAAGGTCTGCGCCCCGGCCGGCACGGCGGCGAGTAGCAGGATCAGGGCGGCAGAGAAACGGAAACGGCCGGCCAGGGTCATCGTCTCAACCTTTCGTCAAATCTGTGACCCGGATGACGCCGTCGGGCGCGGGCGCGAAGCCCTTCACCTGCTTGCCGAAGGCCCACAGATATTCCGGATGATAAAGGTAGATGATCGGGAGATCCTGGGATTCGAGCGCCTGGACCTTGGCATAGAGCGGCTTGCGCGCTTCGTCCGCGACAAGCGCCCGCGCCTGGTCCAGCAGCTGGTCGACCTCCGGATTCAGATAATGCGAATCATTGAGCGGGCCGCCGCTGTGCAGGAAGATGTAGGAGTTGCCGTCGGGATCGATGCGGCCGCTCCAGCCGCCGATGATCGCATCGAAATCGCCGCGCTTGGCGGCGTCGAGAGCGGTGCCGAAATCGGTCGCCTGCAGCTTGATGTCGAAGCCGGCTTCGGCTGCCATCGCCTGGATGATCTGGCCGGTCTGGGCGGCGGCCGGCGAGACGCCGATCAGGAGGGTGAAGCTCGGATGCGGCGCGCCCGCTTCGGCCAGGAGCGCCTTCGCCTTGGCGACGTCGCGCGGCGGCACCGGCAGGTCGGCGACATGGTAGGGGCTGACCGGCGCCATGAACTGATTGTCCGGCCGGTCGAGCCCGTTGCTGATGACCTGGTTGATGGCGTCGCGGTCGAGCGACAGTTCGAGCGCGCGGCGCACGCGCGGATCGGAACCGAGCGGCCCCTTGGCGCGCGGGCCGTTGCCGACATTGAGGGTGAGCCCGATATAGCCCAGCTCCTCGGCGCTGGCATGGCCGAGCTTGGGGTCGGCCTCGACGGTGGCCATGTCGGTCGGCAGCACGCCTTCGATCAGATCGAGATCGCCGGCGCGGACATTGGCGAGCCGCACCGAGCCGTCGGGAAGCGGCAGGTAGGTCAGCCGGTCGAGCTTGATGTGGTCCTTGTTCCAATAGCGGTCGAACCGTTCCAGCACGATCCGGTCCTGGGTCACGCGCTCGACGAACTTGAAGGCGCCGGCGCAGACCGGATGATTGCCGAAATCCTTGCCGAGCGCTTCAGCTGCCTTGGGCGAGACCATCATGCCGGCGCGATCCGCGAGCACCACCAGCAGCGGGGCGAACGGCTTCTCCAGCTCCATCTTGACGGTTAGGGGATCGACCACGGTCACCTTGAACGGCGGCAGCTCGCCCTTGCGGTTCGAGCCGGGCAGCGTCAGATCGCGTTCGAGATTGTACTTGACCGCGGCGGCATCGAATTTTTCGCCATCCTGGAACAGCACACCGTCGCGCAGCTTGAAGGTCAGTTCCGTGCCGGCTTCGTTCCATGACCAGGATGTCGCGAGCTGCGGCACGATCTTCATGTCGGCCGACAGATCGACCAGCTTGTCGCACATCGCCTGGAACACGGTGCGGCCGTCGAGCGTGCGGTCGAGCACCGGGTCGAGGATGTTGGGATCGGAGGCGAGGCCGATCTTGAGGCTCTGTGCCGAGGCCGGCGCCGTCGCGAGCAGAGCGGCGGCGAGAGAGGGAATGACGAAGCGCGAGACGGGAAACACTCGGATCAACCTTTGGTCAGGTCAGCGACGCGGACGATGCCGTCCGGCGTCGGCACGAAGCCCTTGAGCTCCTTGGTAAAGCCCCAGAGCCATTTCTGATGGTAGAGATAGACGATCGGCTGGTCCCGCTCGAGGATCGGGCGCGCCCGGTCATAGAAGGCTTTGCGCGCCGGGGTCGAGCCGGCGCTGCGCGCTTCGTCCAGCAGCTCGTCGAGCTGGTCGTCGGCATAGTGCCCGTCATTGAGCACGCCGCCGCTATGCAGGAAGCCGTAGGAATTGCCGTCCGGATCGGTGCGGCCGCTCCATTCCAGGAGAAAAGCCTCGAAATCGCCCCGGCGGGCTGCGGCGAGCGCGGTCGCGAGATCGGTCGCCTGCAGCTTCACCTCGAAGCCGGCCTCCGCCGCCATCGCCTGGACGATCTGGGAAAGCTGTGCCATGGCCGGACTGCCGGCCGGTATCATCAAGGTGAAGGAGGGGTGCGGGACCCCGGCCTCGGCCAGGAGCGCCTTGGCCTTCTCGATGTCGCGCTTGGGTGCCGGCCCCTCGTCATGGAACGGGCTCACCGGCGAGACGAACTGATCGTCGGGCACGAACAGCCCTTCGTTCAGCACCTGGTTGATCGCATCGCGGTCGATCGCGAGGTTGAAGGCCTCGCGCACCCTTGCATCCTTGGCGAAGGGGCCGGCCGCCTTGGCGCCGTTGGCGATATTGATGGTGATGCCCTGATAGCCGAGGCCGGGGATGGACGCGGTGGCGAACTTGCCGTCCTTTTCCAGCGCCCGGAAATCCGGCGGCAGGATGCGCTCGATCATGTCGAGGTCGCCCGAGCGCAGATTGGCGATGCGGACCGAGCCGTCGGCCATCGGCCGATAGATGATGCGGTCGAGCTTGATATGATCCTTGTTCCAATAGCGGTCGAATTTCTCGACCACGATCCGGTCCTGCGGCACGCGTTCGGCGAATTTGAAAGGGCCGGCGCAGACCGGATGGCTGGCGAAATTGGTGCCCGCTGCCTCCGCCGCCTTGGGCGAGACCATCATGCCGGCGCGATCGGTCAGCACGCTGAGCAAAGGCGCGAACGGGACCTTGAGCTCGATGCGGACGGTCAGCGGATCGACGATCGTTACCGCCTCGACCGGCGGGAACTCGCTCTTGCGGCTAGAGCCGGGGAGCGTGAGCGAGCGCTCGATATTGTATTTGACCGCCGCCGCATCGAGCTTCTCGCCATCCTGGAACAGCACGTCCTCGCGCAGCGTGATGGTCAGCTTCTTCTCGTCCTCGGACCAGGAATAGCCGGTCGCGAGCTGCGGCACGATGTCGAGCGACGGCGTGATGTCGAACAGCTTGTCGCAGAGTGCCGCGAACACCTGGCGACCGACGAAGGTGCGGCCGAGTGCCGGGTCGAGCGCGTCGGGATCCTCGCCCAAACCGATCTTCAAGGTCTGTGCCGTGGCCGGCAGCGCCAGGGCGCAGAATGCCAGACCGATCGCCGCCGCTCGAACGCCCCCCGCCATCGTTCGCCCTTTCAAATTGCTGCCTGGAATCGAGCCTGCAGGCGGCGAAGCCGTTCGGCCTGCGGGCTGGTGTCGACCGTGACGGCCGCGATCGCCGGTGCCGGGATCTCCTGCCAGAGATGGCAGGCCACGGCATGGCCGCCGCCGTCATCGGCCAGCCCCGGATCCTCGCGCCGGCAGATCTCCTGCGCGTAGGGGCAGCGCGTATGGAAACGGCAGCCGCTCGGCACCGCGGCCGGGCTCGGCGGCTCCCCGGAAAGGGCGATCCGTTCCGGTCGAACCGAGGGATCGGGCACCGGCACCGCCGAGAGCAGCGCCCGCGTATAGGGATGTCGCGGCCGATCGAACAGCGCGCTCGTCGGCGCCAGCTCGACGATCCGGCCCAGATACATGACCGCGACCCGGTCGGCGATGTGCCTGACCACGGCGAGATCATGGGCGATGAAAAGATAGGCAAGGTCGCGCTGCCGCTGCAAATCCTGCAGCAGATTGACGATCTGCGCCTGGATCGAGACATCGAGGGCGGACACCGCCTCGTCGCAGACGATGAGACGCGGCTCGACCGCAAGCGCCCGGGCGATGCCGACGCGCTGGCGCTGACCGCCGGAGAATTCATGCGGATAGCGCCGCGCATGCTCGGGCAGCAGGCCGACCGCCATCAGCAGCTCGTCGACCCGGCGCTTCACCGCCGGCCCCTTGGCGAGCTTATGCAGCCGCAGCGGCTCGGCCAGCATGTCGCCGACGGTCATACGCGGGTTGAGCGAGCTGTAGGGATCCTGGAAGACGATCTGCATCTCGCGCCGAAGCGCGCGCAGCGAGTTCGAGGACAGCGAATAGAGATCGCGCCCGTCGATCGTGACCTTGCCGGCCGTGGGTTCGAGCAGCCGCAGCAGCAGCCGGCCGGTCGTGGATTTGCCGCAACCGGACTCGCCGACGAGCGCCAGGGTCTCGCCGGCGTCGAGGAAGAAATCGACGCCGTCGACGGCGCGGACCAGCCCGCCGCCGCTTTGCGCGAAATGCTTGACCAACCCTTGGGCCGTGACCAGCGCCGTCATGCCGCGTCCTCCAGCGGCGCGCGCCAGCAGGCGGCGGCATGGCCGGGGGCGATCTCGGCGAGCGGCGGTGCTGCTTCGCGGCAGCGATCGACGGCGAAGGGACAGCGCGGATGGAAGCGGCAGCCCTCGGGCGCCGAAAGCGGGCTCGGCACGCTGCCTTCGATCACCGCCAGCCGCTGGGCCGGCGCGTCGAGGCGGGGGACCGAGCCCAGGAGCCCGATCGTATAGGGATGCTGCGGCTCGGCGAAGAGCCGCGCCACGGGCGCGCGCTCGACCACGCGGCCGGCATACATGACCACGACCTCGTCGGCGAGCTCGGCGATGACGCCCAGATCATGGGTGATGAGCACGACGGCGGTGCCGGTCTCGTCGCGCAGCCGGCGCAGCAGATCCAGGATCTGGGCCTGGACGGTCACGTCGAGGGCCGTCGTCGGCTCGTCGGCGATCAGGAGCTTGGGGGCGCAGGCGAGCGCCATGGCGATCATCACGCGCTGGCGCATGCCGCCCGAGAGCCGGTGCGGATATTCGCCGACACGCCTTTCCGGCGACGGAATGCCGACCTGGCGCAGCAATTCGGTCGCGCGTTTGGTCGCCTCCGCCCGCGACAGGCCGCGATGGCGTTCCAGCACCTCGCCGATCTGATCGCCGATGGTCAGCGACGGGTTGAGGGAGGTCATCGGTTCCTGAAAGATCATGGCGAGCCGGTCGCCGCGCAGCGCCGCCAGCTCGCGCCGGGACAGGCTCAGCAGGTCGCGGCCCTGGAACATGATCCGGCCGCTCGGCACCTTCGCCGCTTTTTGCGGCAGCAGCCCCATGATGGCGAGCGAGGTGACGCTCTTGCCGCAGCCGGATTCACCGACGATGCCGAGCGTGCGGCCTGCCGGCAGGCTGAGGCTGACGCCGTCGACGGCGCGCACGGTGCCGTGCTCGGTGCCGAACTCCACGACGAGGTCGATCACATCCAGAAGCCGTTCGGCGGTCGAAGACGAATCAGGCACGGCGCTCATTTCGCAGTTACAGCCGGATAGTAAGCATGAGGGAAATCGCCCGTCGATGGTGCCGCCGACGCCGCGCCTCACGATTCGGTGAGGACCAAAACGCGCCCGGGCATTCGGCAGCCGCCGCTTGCACGTCCTAGGCCAGCTGCTCTATCAGTGCCTCCGGCGCATGTCCATCGCGCCGGGTAGTGGCAGCGAGGAGGCTTGGCCGATGTTCACGACGCGTCCGGAAATCAGGGGGACGTTCGGCGTCGTCTCCTCGACCCATTGGCTGGCTTCGGGGGCCGGCATGTCGGTTCTGGAGCGCGGCGGCAATGCCTTCGACGCGGCGGTCGCGGCGGGATTCACCCTCCAGATCGTCGAGCCGCATCTGAACGGCCCGCTGGGCGAGGTGCCGATCCTGCTATGGGACGGCAAGGCCGGTCAGGCCCAGTCGATCTGCGGCCAGGGTGTCGCCCCGCAGGCGGCGACCATCGAGGCGTTCGCCGGGCTCGGCGTCGATCTCATTCCGGGCAGCGGTCTGTTGCCGGCCTGCGTGCCCGGCGCCTTCGACGCCTGGATGACCATGCTGCGCGACCACGGCACCTGGCGCGTCCGCGACGTGCTGGAGTTCGCCATCAATTATGCCGCCAACGGCCATCCGATGGTCGAGCGGATCGTCAAGACCATCGGCACGGTGCGTGAGCTGTTCGAGACGGAATGGAGGAGTTCCGCTGCGGTCTATCTGCCTAAGGGCGAGGCGCCGGTGCCGGGCATGCTGTTCCGCAATCCGGCGCTCGCCGGCTTCTACAAGCGGCTGGTCGAGGAGGCCGAGGCCGGCGGCGGCGATCGCGAGGCGGAGATCGAGCGCGCGCGCAAGGTCTGGTCGGAGGGCTTCGTCGCCGAGGCGATCGATCGATTCTGCCGCACCCAGGAGGTCATGGACACGACCGGCCGCCGCCATAAGGGGCTGCTGACCGGCCAGGACATGGCCGATTGGCGCGCCAAGGTCGAGGCGCCCCTGAGCGCCGAGTATCACGGCTGGACCGTGCTCAAATGCGGCGTCTGGAGCCAGGGGCCTTCGTTCCTGCAGAGCCTGGGCATGCTCAAGGGCTTCGATCTCGGCGCCATGGACCCGCTCGGCGGCGAATTCGTCCATCATGTCGCCGAGGCGCTGAAGCTGGCGCTCGACGATCGCGACGCCTGGTACAGCGATCCCGATTTCTTCGACGTGCCGCTCGCCGGCCTGCTGTCGGACGAGTATGCCGCGCAGCGGCGCGCGCTGATCGGCGAGACGGCGTCGTTCGAGCATCGGATCGGCAGCCCGGGCGGGCGCAATGCGCGCATGCCCGACCGGCCGGATCTGCGCCGGCTGCAGGATGCGGCTCTGTTCGGCGCCGCGGGCGAGCCGACGACGGCGCGGATGGGCGAGGTCGCGACCGCGCGCAACGGTGCCACCCGCGGCGACACCTGCCATATCGATGTGATCGATCGCTGGGGCAACATGGTCGCGGCGACGCCGAGCGGCGGTTGGCTGCAAAGCTCGCCGGTCATTCCGGAGCTGGGCGTCTGCCTCGGAACGCGCGGCCAGATGTTCTGGCTCGATCCGTCCGTGCCGGCGGCCTTGGAGCCGGGCAAGCGCCCGCGCACGACGCTCACCCCGTCGATGGCGCTTCAGGACGGCGAGCCGCGCCTCGCCTTCGGCACGCCGGGCGGCGACCAGCAGGAGCAATGGTCGCTCATCATGTTCCTGCGCCATGTTCATCACGGCTACAATCTGCAGGAGTCGATCGACGCGCCTTCCTTCCACACCGAGCATATGTGGAACTCATTCTTCCCGCGGAAGGATCGGCCCGGCGCGCTCGTGCTGGAGAACCGCTTCCCGGCCGAAACCATCAAGGATCTGGAGCGGCGCGGTCACCAGGTCGAGGTCGGCGAGGCCTGGACCGAGGGACGGCTCTGCGCCTGCGCCCAGATTTCGGACGGCGACGCCAGGATCTTGAAGGCGGCGGCCAATCCGCGCGGCATGCAGGGCTACGCCGTCGGCCGTTAGCGCGCGGTTGTGCTAAACTGGCAGCGGTTCGGCTGAAAAGGGCATCCGGTGACGATCGAGAAAATTCTAGTGACGGGCGGGGCCGGCTTCATCGGCTCCGCCGTGATCCGCTATCTGCTGCGCGAAACCGGGGTCGAGATCGTCAATCTCGACAAGCTGACCTATGCGGCCAATCCCGCGGCGCTCGAGGGGGCGGAGCGCAATCGGCGCTACCGGTTCGAACAGGCCGACATCGCCGACGGTGCCGCGATGCGGGCGATCCTGGCCAAGCATCGTCCGGATGCGATCCTGCATCTCGCGGCCGAGACCCACGTCGATCGGTCGATCGACGGGCCGGCCGATTTCGTCCAGACCAACATCGTCGGCACCTATGTGCTGCTGGAGGCGGCGCGCGACTATTGGACATCGCTGCCGCCGGAAGCGGCCGAACACTTCCGATTTCATCACGTCTCGACCGACGAGGTGTTCGGTTCGCTCGGCGCCGACGGCGCCTTTACCGAGGCCACGCCCTATCGGCCGAGTTCGCCCTATTCGGCGTCCAAGGCCGCGTCCGATCATCTGGTCGGCGCCTGGCACGCGACCTTCGGCCTGCCGATCGTCTCGTCCAACTGCTCGAACAATTACGGGCCCTGGCAATTTCCCGAGAAATTCATCCCGCTGATGGTGGTGAAGGCCGCGCGCGGCGAGCCCATGCCGGTCTATGGCAAGGGCGAGAATGTGCGCGACTGGCTCCATGTCGACGATCACGCGCGGGCGCTCTGGCTGATCCTGACGCGCGGCAGGCTGGGCGAGAGCTACAATGTCGGCGGCCGGGGCGAGCGGCGCAACCTCGAGGTCGTCGAGACGATCTGCGGGATCATGGACGAGATGGTTCCGGGGCGGGCGCACAGGCCGCTGCTCAGCTTCGTCGCCGACCGGCCCGGCCATGATCTGCGCTATGCCGTCGATTTCTCCAAGCTCTCGGCCGAGCTCGGCTGGCAGCCGCGGGAAAGCTTCGAGAGCGGACTCAGATCGACGGTGCGCTGGTATCTCGACCATCGCGACTGGTGGGACGCAATCGGCCATTACCGCCAGACGCGGCTCGGCGCGGTCAAGGCGGCGTCATGAAGGGCATCCTCCTCGCCGGCGGCGCCGGCACAAGGCTGCATCCGATCACCCGCGTCGTCTCCAAGCAGCTATTGCCGGTCTATGACAAGCCGATGGTGTTCCATCCGCTTTCGACCCTGATGCTGGCCGGTATCCGCGACATCTTGATCATCACCACGCCGGCCGACGCGGCCTCGTTTCAGGCGCTGCTCGGCGACGGCTCGCGCTGGGGCATCAGCCTCAGCTACGCGGTCCAGCCCAGGCCCGACGGGCTGGCCCAGGCTTTCATCATCGGCCGCGATTTCGTCGGGGCCGATAGGGTGGCGCTGGTGCTGGGCGACAATCTCTTCCACGGCGAAGGCTTGGTCGGAACGCTGCAGCGCGCTGCGGCACGAGATCGCGGCGCCACCGTCTTCGGCTATCGCGTGCGCGATCCGGAACGCTATGGCGTCGTCCAGTTCGACGAGACCGGCCGCGCCGTCACGATCGAGGAGAAGCCGTCGAACCCGCGTTCGGACTGGGCGGTCACCGGTCTCTATTTCTACGACAATCGCGTGCTCGACATCGCTGCGGCGGTTCAGCCCAGTGCCCGCGGCGAGCTCGAGATCACCGACGTGAACAACACCTACCTGGCGTTGGGGGAGTTGCATGTCGAGCGGTTCGGGCGCGGCTTCGCCTGGCTCGACACCGGGACTCACGCCGCGTTGCTGGATGCGTCCAACTTCGTGCGCACGGTCGAGGAACGCCAAGGGTTGAAGATCGCCTGCGTTGAAGAGGTTGCCTGGGTCATGGGCTACATCAGCGACGACCAGCTCGCGGCACTGGCGGCACCCTTGCTCAAATCGGGCTATGGTGAATATTTGGTGCGTTGTCTCGAACGCGGACGTTGATTCGGGTAGGGGCCCAAATGGCCGGTTGCCTGAAAAAAGTCGAAATAACTTGTTACATTTCTGCGTGTCTCGCGTCGACTGACTGAAACACGGGTGCATTAGCGTGCCGCCGCGGGTATGACGGTCCTGGGTCTATCGCCGTTTCACGATCTGCGGGAAACGAGCCATGGAGAGCGGACCGCGATGACGGCGCGACGCGGGCAGCGGGCGCCGACCATTCCGTGAACGACCGAGCAGGTCGGCCCCGGCCTTCCGGAGAGAGTTGCGAGCATTATGGACGATTTGGACACTAGGGTGGGGCGTGCCCCCGAACGCATGATGCGCGCGCCGGTGCCGCAGCGGCGCCGGTCCCGGCTGCGCTGGGCGATCGCCATCCTTCTGATCGCAGCACTCATCGGCGGCGCGGTCTGGGAGTTCCGGCCCGCTTCCAAGCCGGCGGCAGGACGCGGCGGCCGGTTCGCGGCGAACGGCCCGATGCCGGTGGTCGGCGCCGTCGCGACCAAGGGCGACATGCCGGTCCTGCTGAACGAGCTCGGCACCGTGATGCCGCTCGCCACCGTGACGGTCAAGACCCAGATCGCGGGGCAGCTGATCCAGGTCGCCTTCCAGGAAGGCCAGCTCGTCAAGGAAGGCGATTTCCTGGCGCAGATCGATCCGCGCCCCTATCAGGCGGCGCTCGAGCAAGCCCAGGGGCAGCTCGCCCGCGATCAGGCGCAGCTCGCCAACGCCCATATCGATCTCAATCGCTACAAGAAGCTGTTCGCCCAGGATTCGGTCGCCCAGCAGACGCTCGATACCCAGGCGGCGCTGGTCCAGCAGCTCGACGGCACGGTCAAGACCGACCAGGGGCAGGTCGATACCGCCAAGATCAACCTGGCCTATTGCCATATCGTGTCGCCGGTCACCGGCCGCGTCGGGCTGCGCCAGGTCGATCAGGGCAATTACGTCCAGACAAGCGACGCCAACGGTCTTGTCGTTATCACCCAGCTTCAGCCGATCGATGTTCTCTTCACCTTGCCGGAAGACAATCTGCCGGACCTGATGAAGCGGATGCATGCCGGCGCCACGCTGCCGGTGGTGGCCTTCGACCGCAGCCTGACCAGGAAGCTCGCGACCGGCGCCGTCGCCACCCTCGACAACCAGATCGACACCTCGACCGGAACGGTCAAGATCAAGGCGCTGTTCGCCAACCAGGACGAAAGCCTGTTCCCGAACCAGTTCGTGAACGCGCAGCTGCAGCTCGACGTGCTGCACGATGCGGTTCTGATCCCGGTCTCGGCGATTCAACGCGGCGCGCCCGGCACCTTCGTCTATGTCATCAAGAGCGACAATACCGTCGCGGTTCAGCCGGTGACCACGGGCCCGAGCGACAGCACCAACATCGCCATCACCAAGGGTCTCGATGTTGGAACCAAGGTCGTGATCGATGGCGCCGACAAGCTCAAGGATGGCTCCCAGGTCACGCTGCCGCAGGAGAAGGCCGCCGACCAGCAGGCCGAGCCGCCGGATGCGCGGCAGCAGCGCCAGGGCGGTGACCATCCGCATCGCCGGGGCGCTCAACCGGAATGAGCCTGCGATTGTCGCCTATCCGCGCCGCCGGCACCGGCGCTTCGCGGAGACAGGGTGAATGAACCCATCCGAAATATTCATCATCCGGCCGGTCGCGACCTCGCTGCTGATGCTCGCGGTCATGCTGGTCGGCATCGTCGCCTACGGTTTCCTGCCGTTGGCGGCCCTGCCGCAGGTCGATTACCCGACCATCCAGGTTCAGACCTTCTATCCGGGCGCCAGCCCGGAAGTCATGACCTCGTCGGTGACGGCGCCGCTCGAACGGCAATTCGGCGAAATGCCGAGCCTCAACCAGATGTCCTCGACCAGTTCGGGCGGCTCGTCGGTCATCACCCTTCAATTCGGCCTTGATCTCAGCCTCGACGTGGCCGAGCAGGAGGTTCAGGCGGCGATCAACGCGGCCGGCAACCTGCTGCCCTCGGACCTGCCGGCGCCGCCGATCTATGCCAAGGTCAATCCGGCCGACGCGCCGATCCTGACGCTGGCGGTGACCTCGAAGACCTTACCGCTGACTCAGCTCGAGGACATGGCCGACACAAGGCTGGCCCAGAAGATCTCGCAGCTCTCCGGCGTCGGCCTGGTCAGCTTGAGCGGCGGCCATCGACCGGCCGTGCGCGTGCTCGCCAATCTGCGCGCGCTCGCGGCATACGGCCTCAATATCGACGATCTGCGCACGACGATCGCCAACGCCAACGTCAACACGCCCAAAGGCAATTTCGACGGGCCGGCGCGCGCCTACACGATCAACGCCAACGACCAGATCCAGAGTGCCGCCGAATATAAGCAGATCGTCGTCGCCTATAAGAACGGCAATCCCGTTCGGCTGTCGGACGTGGCCTCGGTCGTGGATGGCTCCGAGAACGTCAATCTCGGCGGCTGGATGAACACGACGCCGGCGATCATTCTCAATATCCAGCGCCAGCCGGGCGCCAACGTCATCCAGGTCGTCGACAGCATCAAAGCCCTGATGCCGGCGTTGACCGCGAGCATGCCGGCCGCAGCCGAGGTCTCGATCCTGACCGACCGGACCCAGACGATCCGCGCCTCGGTCGCCGATGTCGAGTTCGAGTTGACGCTCGCGGTCGTGCTGGTCGTGGCGGTGATGTTCATCTTCCTGCGCAACATCCCGGCCACCATCATTCCCAGCCTGTCGGTGCCGCTGTCGCTGGTCGGCACGCTCGGCGCCATGTATCTGCTGGGCTTCAGCCTCAACAATCTGTCGCTGATGGCGCTCACCATCGCCACGGGCTTCGTCGTCGACGATGCGATCGTGATGATCGAGAACATCGCGCGCTACGTCGAGGCCGGCGAGACGCCGCTCCAGGCAGCGCTCATCGGCTCGAAGCAGATCGGCTTCACCATCATCTCGCTGACGATCTCGCTGATCGCCGTATTGATCCCGCTCTTGTTCATGGGCGATGTCGTCGGCCGGCTGTTCCATGAGTTCGCGATCACGCTCGCCGTCACCATCGTCATCTCGGCGCTAGTCTCGCTGACGCTGGTGCCGATGCTGTGCGCCAAGCTCCTGCGGCACACGCCGGACGAAAAGAAGAGCCGCTTCTCGCTGGCGAGCGAACGGGCGTTCGACTCGATCATCGCGGGCTACGGAACGGCACTGCGCTGGGTGCTCGACCGGCAGTTCCTGACGCTGATGGTGGCGCTGGTGACGCTCGGCGTGACGGCCTATCTCTACATCATCATCCCCAAAGGCTTCTTTCCAGTCCAGGATACCGGCCTGATCCAGGCGATCACCGACGCGAACCAGTCCGTCTCCTATGCCTCGATGGCCGAACGGCAGGAGAATCTGGCGGCCGCGGTGCTGAAAGATCCCGACGTGGTCAGCCTATCCTCCTTCATCGGCGTCGACGGCAACAACATCACGCTCAACAGCGGGCGCTTCCTCATCAATCTGAAGCCGCGCGACGAACGCACCGAGACGGCGAGCCAGATCATCCATCGCCTGCAGCGGGAGACCGCCGACATCGCCGGCATCGCGCTCTATATGCAACCGGTGCAGGACCTGTCGATCGACACCACGGTCAGCCGGACGCAATATCAGTTCGTGCTCGAGGATGCGAACCCGGGGGAATTCACCACCTGGGTCCCAAAGCTGCTGGACGCGCTGAAGCAGGTGCCCGATATCGAGGATGTCGCGAGCGACGCTCAGAACGAAGGGCTCTCGGCCTATATCACGATCGATCGCGACACGGCCGGGCGCTTCGGCATCACGCCGGCCACGGTCGACAACGCGCTCTATGATTCCTTCGGGCAGCGCATCGTCTCGACCGTGTTCACCCAGTCGAACCAGTACCGCGTGATCCTGCAGGCCGACCCCTCCATGCTGAGCGACCTGCAGTCGCTGAACGCGATCTACCTGCCGTCCTCGGTGTCTGCTTCGGGCCAGGTGCCGCTGTCGGCCCTGGCGACGATCACCCAGAAGACCGCACCGCTCCAGATCAACCATCTAGGCCAGTTTCCGGCGACGACGATCTCCTTCAACCTGGCGCAAGGCGGCTCGCTCGGCGCCGCAGTCGACGAGATCAAGGCGGCCGAGAAGCAGATCGGCATGCCGGCCAGCATCATCACCACCTTCGAAGGCTCGGCACTCGCCTTCCAAGCCTCGCTCGACAACGAGCTGATGCTGATCCTGGCCGCGATCATCACGATGTATATCGTGCTGGGCGTGCTCTATGAGAGCTTCGTCCATCCGATCACGATTCTCTCGACCCTGCCGTCGGCCGGCATCGGCGCCCTGCTGGCGCTGCTCATCGCGGGCAGCGATCTGGGCGTCATCGGTATCATCGGCATCATCCTGCTGATCGGCATCGTCAAGAAGAACGCGATCATGATGATCGACTTCGCGCTCCATGCCGAACGCAACGAGGGCAAGTCGCCGCGCGATGCGATCTACCAGGCCTGCCTGCTGCGCTTCCGTCCGATTCTGATGACGACCATGGCGGCTCTGTTGGGTGCGCTGCCGCTGATGGTCGGCACCGGCACCGGCTCGGAGCTGCGTCATCCGCTCGGCACCAGCATCGTCGGCGGCCTCATCGTCAGTCAGCTGCTGACGCTCTTCACCACGCCGGTGATCTATCTCTATTTCGATCGGCTGGCGCTGCGCTTCAGCGGCGGCCGACATGGCGGGCAGACGGCGGAGAGCCCGGCGGAATGAATCTGTCGGAGCCCTTCATCCGGCGGCCGGTCGCGACCACGCTGCTGACGATCGGGGTGGCGCTCGCCGGCGCCTTGGCCTTCTTCCGGCTGCCGGTCTCGCCGTTGCCGCAGATCGATTATCCGACCATCTCGGTGCAGGCGACCTTACCCGGCGGCAGCCCCGAAACGGTCGCGACCAGTGTAGCCACGCCGCTCGAACGCCATCTGGGCCAGATCGCCGATGTCAGCGAGATGACCTCGCAAAGCACGGTCGGCCAGACCCGGATCACGCTGCAATTCGGGCTCAACCGCAATATCGACGGGGCGGCCCGCGATGTCGAGGCGGCGATCAACGCCGCCCGCGCGGACCTGCCGACCAGCCTCAGGAGCAACCCGACCTACCGCAAGGTCAATCCGGCCGACGCGCCGATCATGATCGTCGCCATGACCTCGAAGACCCTGACCCAGGGCCAGCTCTACGATTCCGCCGCGACCGTGCTCGAACAGTCGCTGTCCCAGGTCCAGGGCATCGGGCAGGTCAATATCGGCGGCAGCTCCCTGCCGGCGGTGCGGGTGGAGCTCAATCCGAACGCGCTGTTCAAATACGGCATCGGGCTCGAGGATGTGCGCGCGGCGCTGGCCGCGGCCAATGCCAACAGCCCCAAGGGCGTGTTCGAGCAGGGCGACAACCGCTTTCAGATCTACACGAACGACCAGGCGACCAAGGCCGACCAATACCGTCCGCTGGTCGTGGCTTATCGCAACGGTGCCGCGGTCCGGCTGACCGATGTCGCCACCGTCGATGATTCGGTCGAGGATCTGCGCAACCAGGGCCTCTATAACGGGAATCCTTCGGTGCTGCTGATCCTCTATCGGCAGCCCGGCGCCAACATCATCGACGCGGTCGATCGGGTGAAGGCGATGCTGCCGCAGCTCAAGGCCTCGATCCCGCCGGATATCGAGCTTACCGTCGCCAACGACCGGACGACGACCATCCGCTCCTCCCTGCACGATACCGAACGGACGCTCGTGATCGCGGTCGCGCTCGTCATTCTGGTCGTCTTCGTCTTTCTCCGGAATTTCCGGGCGACGCTCATTCCCGCCGTGGTCGTGCCGGTCTCGCTCATCGGCACCTTCGCGGCGATGTATCTGCTGGGCTACAGCCTCGATAATCTGTCGCTGATGGCGCTCACCATCGCCACCGGCTTCGTCGTCGACGATGCGATCGTCGTGCTGGAGAATATCTCGCGCCATGTCGAGGACGGCATGCCGCGCTTCCAGGCGGCCTTGCTGGGCGCGCGCGAGGTCGGTTTCACCGTCGTCTCGATGAGCATATCGCTGGTCGCGGTGTTCATTCCGATCCTGCTGATGGGCGGGCTCGTCGGTCGTCTCTTCCGCGAATTCGCGCTCACCCTCTCGATCGCCATTCTGGTGTCGATGGTGGTGTCGCTGACAGCGACACCGATGATGTGCGCCTTCATCATCAAGCCGCGGCCGGAGCATGAGCGGCCCAATTGGTTCTTCCGCACCAGCGAGCGGATGTTCGACGGCATGCTCGCCTTCTATGACGACACGCTGCGCTGGGCGCTGCGCCATTCGGCGCTGATGATGCTGATTCTGTTCCTGACGATCGGCGCCAACATCGCCCTGTTCAAGTACGCCGTCTCCTACGGCTTCTTCCCGCAACAGGATACGGGCCGGATGATCGGCGGCATCCGTGCGGATCAGAGCATCTCGTTCCAATTGATGCGACAGAAGCTGACGCAGTTCGTCAACATCGTGAAGGCCGATCCGGCGGTCGACAGCGTGGTCGGGTTCACTGGCGGCGGCCAGACCAATGGCGGCTTCCTGTTCGTGGCGCTGAAGCCGCTGAGCGAGCGCAAGCTGAGCATCGACCTTGTGATCGCCCGGCTGCGCGGCAAGCTCGCTCAGGTTCCGGGCGCGACACTGTTCCTGCAGGCGGTGCAAGATATTCGCGCCGGCGGCCGGCAGAGCAATTCGCAATACCAATATACGCTGCAATCCGACGATCTGACCGAGCTCTATACTTGGGCGCCGAAGCTCACCGAGGCGCTGAAACATGTGCCGGAGCTGACCGACGTCGATTCCGATCAGCAGCAGGGCGGCCTCGAAGTCGATCTCAAGATCGATCGCGAGACCGCGTCCAGGCTCAATCTGACGCCGAGCCAGATCGACAACACCCTCTACGACGCGTTCGGTCAACGCCAGGTTTCGACTATCTATAATGCGCTCAACCAGTATCATGTGGTTATGGAGGTCGAGCCGAAATACTGGCAGAGCCCGGAGACGCTGAACCAGCTCTATGTCAGCACGGCCGGCGGCTCGGTCAGCGGCACGGCCGGCACCAACGCTGTCGCCGGCACGGTTTCGTCTGCGGCGCGCACGAGCACGGCGGCCTCGATCGCGACCGACGCGGCGCGCAACCAGGCCAACAACAGCCTGGCCAATACCGGCCATGGCAGCGCCTCCACCGGCTCGGCCGTCAGCACCTCGGCCGAGCAGATGGTGCCGCTATCGGCCGTCACCAGCTTCGGGTCGGGCACGACGCCGCTCGCGGTCAACCATCAAGGCCCGTTCGTCGCCACCACCATCTCGTTCAACCTGGCGCCCGGCGTGGCGCTCGGCGATGCGACGACGGCGATCCGGCACACCATGGCCGAGATCGGCATGCCGAGCACCGTGCATGGCACACCGGCCGGCACCGCCCAGCAATTCGCTTCCTCGCTCGCCAACGAGCCGGTGCTAATCGCGGCAGCGCTCGCCGCCGTTTATATCGTCCTCGGCGTCCTGTATGAGAGCTACATCCACCCGATCACCATCCTTTCGACCCTGCCCTCGGCCGGTGTCGGCGCCGTGCTGGCGCTCCTCGCCTTCAATACCGAGTTCAGCCTGATCGCGCTCATCGGCGTCATTCTGCTGATCGGCATCGTCAAGAAGAACGCGATCATGATGATCGATTTCGCGCTCGAGGCGGAGCGAACCCAAGGGCTCGATTCGCATGCGGCGATCTATCAGGCCTGCCTCAAGCGCTTCCGCCCGATCATGATGACCACGCTTGCCGCCATGTTCGGCGCCGTGCCGCTGGCGCTCGGCACCGGCGACGGCGCCGAGCTGCGCCAGCCGCTCGGCATCTCGATCGTCGGCGGCCTGATCTTCAGCCAGGCCCTGACGCTCTACACCACGCCCGTCGTCTATCTCTATCTCGACCGTTTCCGCCTGTGGGCCCTGAACGGCTGGCGTCGGGCCTATCCCGCCACCGTCACGAGCCGCGCCGTCGGAGCGCCGGGGGAATGACCTCATCCGCCATGAAGCGACCGCGCATGACCCGTTCGACCAAGCTCCTTGCCGTTCTCCTGACGCCGGCCTATCTCGCCGGCTGCGAGGTTGGGCCGGACTATGAAAAGCCCGACGCGCCGGTCTCGGCCAGCTTCAAGGAGGCGGCCGACGGCTGGAAGGCGGCGGCGCCGCAGGACGAGAAGGACCGCGGCGAGTGGTGGGGTATCTATCACGATCCGGTGCTGGACGGGCTCGAGCGCCAGATCGAGATATCGAACCAGAATCTGAAAGTCGCGGAGGCGCAGTACCGGCAATCGCGCGCGATCGTTGCCGAGACGCAGGCGACCCTGTTTCCCACGGTTGCCCTCGATGGTTCGGGCCGGCGCTCGGGTCGCGGGCCGGGGCAGGGATCGGGCCAAGCCGCCTTCGTCTCCGGCGGTACGGTCATCACTTCGAGCGGCGGCGGTGGCGGTTCCGCTAACACCCAGATCAACGGCACGGCCGATCTGAGCTGGGATCTCGATGTCTGGGGCAAGATTCGCCGCACCATCGAAGGCGATGTCGCGACCGCTCAGGCGAGTGCCGCCGATCTCGCCAATGCCAAGCTGTCGGCCCAGGCGAGCCTGGCCTCGACCTATTTCCAGCTGCGGGTGCAGGACGAGTTGAAACGCCTGCTCGACGATACCGTCACGGCTTTCGCGCGCTCGCTGGAGATCACGCAGAACCAATATACGGCCGGCACGGCCGCCAAGTCGGACGTCATCACCGCCCAAACGCAGCTTCAATCGGCGCAGTCGCAGGATATCGCCGTCGGCATTCAGCGGGCCCAGTTCGAGCATGCGATCGCGGTGTTGATCGGCAAGGCGCCGGCCGACCTGAATGTCGCGTCGGAGCAACTGACCGTCCAGATCCCGGTAACCCCCACCGGCGTGGCCACGACCCTGCTGGAAAGACGGCCCGACATCGCCGCGGCCGAGCGCCAGATGGAAGCTGCCAATGCCCAGATCGGCGTCGCCATCGCGGCCTACTATCCCGATCTGACCCTCGATGCCTCCTACGGCTTCACCGGCTCGGCGCTCAATACGCTTTTCAGGGCCGCGAATTCGGTTTGGTCGTTCGGCCCGAGCGTCAGCGAGACGATCTTCGATGCCGGCGCGCGCAGCGCCGCTGTCGATGCTGCCCGCGCCACCTACGATCAGAACGTCGCGACTTATCGGCAGACCGTGCTTACCGGCTTCCAGCAGGTCGAGGACGAGTTGGCCTCGCTGCGCATTCTCGAGCAGCAGGCCACGGTCGAGGATTCCACCGTCCGCTCGGCACAGGAAGCCGTGCGCCTCGCCATCAACGAGTACAAGGCCGGCACGGTCGCCTATACGACCGTGGTTACCGCGCAATCGACGGCGCTCACCGAGGAAGAAAGTGCGCTTACCATCCGTTCGAACCGCCTGGTCGCCAGCGTCACCTTGATCGAAGCGCTGGGCGGCGGCTGGTCGGTAAAAGATCTGCCAGACCGCGAGGCAATAGAATAATGCTCGCCCTTCGGCGAAGCGCGTGATAAAGGCGCTGAGGCATTTTTTGGCCCCATTCAACTTAGGGCACGGGTGTCGAGCTTTATATGCGGTCGTATGAGTTTCTTGGTCTTATCTTACTGCAAAGAGCGATAGTCTGTAAATTCGGATTACAGTCTTAGCTTTCATGTTATTATCAAAATAAAAAATCACATACCCACGTCATTCGAGTGACTAAGACAAGAGGGCGCAAAGTGCGCGACTCATGACCTCTGTAGCCGTTTTTTCCAGGGTTGATGTAACGTCTCCTCCCACGTCATTGAATATTCTAGATATTCCGGTATGGCATCCACATTGCTTATGTAGGTGGCGAGAGCGAAACGGTCGACTCCGGAGACACGGATGATGAGGCGCTTCACCTACCCGTCTATGGCGCTCCTGCTCATTTCCACCGCGCCGCAGGCTCTTGCCGATGTGGTGGGCGATTTCGGCAGTTCCGTTGTCGATGTTGACAATTCCCCCAACACCAATAGCGGTGCCGCCATAACGCTCGGGAGTTCGGGCGCGATCGAGCAGGTCGTGACGGCGAATGACGGCGGCATGCTCGCCGGCATCGAGCTGTTCGGCGTCACCGGCCCGATCAATCTCGGGATCGTTCTCGATCAGGGCAACGCCTTCGGCGGCGATACGCCTCATTTCTTCAGCCTGAGCCCATCGAGCGGGGTCGCCGTTTCCAATGGTGGCTTCTTCTTCGATGCCTCGGCGTTGGGCCTCGGTGCGATCGATCCCGGCGCGGATTTCCTGATCTATGTCGACCTGCCCGGCGATGTCGAGCTCCTGGGTGGAGCCCAGGCCAGCCAGGGCAGCGCCGGATTCGACGACCTTTTCCAGTGCCAGGGGGGCACGGGATTCGCCTGTGTAGGCGGGGCGATCGTCGATCTCACCAGCGGTGCGGGACTGGACAGCCTGGCCTTCGAGGCCTGCTTCGTCGCGACGGGCAACAATGCCGACGATCCGCTGTGCAGCAGCGGCGGCGGAGGCTCGCCGCCACCGCCCCCGCCACCGCCGGTTCCGGAACCGGGAACCTTGTCGCTGCTGGGGGCGGGATTGGTGATGGCTGAGCTCGCGCGCCGCCGCTTTACGAAAAAACCCCGCCGATAAGGCGGGGTTTTATTTGCCGGATGGTTCAGGAGCCAGTTGCTTGGCGCCAGCGTTGCTGGTTCGCTTGCTGGGCGTCTGAGATCTTGCCGCCCTGCTCGGCGATCTGGCGGTTGAGGGCGAGGAAGGTCGGCACCTCGCTCTCCTCCATCCCCTTCATCTTCTGCTTGCGGGCCATGGCCTGCTCGATATAGGGCGCGAGTTCGTCCAGCCGCGCATGGCGGCGGGCGAGTTCGCGTTCCTTGAATTCGGGCATGACTTCCTTCGCGAATAGTTCGAGCGATTGGCAGATATGCTCATGCCGATTGCGGCCGCCCTGCTGGATGAAGGCGACCTGGTCGACACCGGCCTCCTCGAACTCGCGCAGATGCTGGCGCAGCTGGTCGGGTGTGCCGATGCCACGGCGGGCGCCGGCCTCGGGCAGGGTCGGTCGCGCCTTCTCGAAGGCGGCCCAGATATCGGTATAGCCGGGCTTGTGCGCGCCGAAGACGTAGTGATGGGCAAGCGCGTAGCCGAAGAAGCGGAAGCCGTCCTCGCCCCGGCGCTTGGCCTCTTCCTCGTCGGGATGGACCGAGAAGCCGGTGACCATGGCGATGTTCGGATTCACCGCATGGCCGATCGGCACGCACTCTTCCTTGAAGATGCGGTAGTAATCATCGACCCATTGCTTGGCTTCGCTCGGATCGACGAAGGCGAAGGTGAGGGCGCCGATGCCGTGGCGCGCGGCCAGCTTGATCGTCTCGCGGTTCGAGCAGGCGACCCAAAGCGGCGGGTGCGGCGACTGCATCGGCTTCGGCACGACGTTGCGGCAGGGCATCGAGAAATACTTTCCCTCGAAGCCGGGATAGGGGCTCATCGCCATCATGTTGCAGCATTGCTCGAGGCCCTCGGCCCAGGCGGCGCGCTTCTCGGCGACGGGGATGCCGAAGCCGCCCAGCTCCATGATCGAGGATGATTCGCCGGTGCCGAACTCGGCCCGGCCGTTCGAGACCAGATCCAGCATCGAGATCCGCTCGGCGACGCGGGCCGGATGATTGTAGCCGGGCGGCATGAGCACGATGCCGTGGCCGAGCCGAATGTTCTTGGTGCGCTGAGAGCAGGCGGCCAGAAAGACCTCGGGCGCCGAGGAATGGGAATATTCCTCCAGGAAATGATGCTCGACCTCCCACGCATGGTCGATGCCGAGACGGTCGGCCAGTTCGACCTGGTCGAGGGCCTGCTGGATCATCAGATGCTCCGCGCCTTCCACCCAAGGGCGCGGCAGCTGGTGCTCGTAGAAAATGCCGAACTTCATCCTCGTCGATCCTTCTCATTCGGGATAGTTGCCATTGCTACTATATTGCCGAAGGTATGGGTCGAACGCCAGGGGTCAAATTCGGATGGGTTGCCGGGTTGTGCTCAATGCGCCACGCAGAAGGCGGTGAAGATCTTCCGATCGGGCGGGGCGGCGAGCAAGCTCTCCGCCCCGCCTTGCCGGATCAGTGAGGAACGTGGCGATGGTGGTGGTGGTGATGGTGATGATGGTGGTGCCTGACCACGACTTGCGCCTGGGCGGCGGACACGGCCGTCAGGGTGAACAGGCCGGCCAGTGCGGCGAAGAGAAAGTTGCGCATGATGTTCCTTGTGGCGCGAGGTCGGAGACGAAAACACAGGCTGATCAGCCTTCTACAAGATATCCGACAGGCTCGTTAAGGACTAGTAATCGGGCGGCGGGAAACCAGTCGAATTTCTTGACATATCGGCAACTGGCACGGGTAGCATAGGGTTGAAGTGCAGACGGCACCTCGCTTCTCCGGTCGGCCCTGGTCCTGCCGCCGATTTCACGCCACCATCCGGTTCGGATATATCCTTGAGGAATTAGCCATGGCCGTCTCCGCTCAGCCGCTGTTCACCCCGTTCGTCAGCCGGAATCTCTCGCTCGCCAATCGAATCGTCATGGCGCCGATGACGCGCAGCCATTCGCCCGGCGGCGTGCCCGGGCCGGATGTGGCGGCATATTATCGGCGGCGGGCCGAGAACGGCGTCGGGCTGATCCTGACCGAGGGCACGCTGATCGATCATCCCGCGGCCGGCAACGATCCTGCGGTTCCGCGCTTTCACGGTGCCGACGCGCTCGCCGGCTGGGCTGCGGTGCGCCAGGCCGTGCATGAGGCGGGCGGGCGGATCATGCCGCAGCTTTGGCATGTCGGCACGGCGCGGCGCCAGGGGCAAGGCCCCAATCCCGAGATCCCGCCCGTTGGTCCGTCGGGCTTGGCCAAGCCCGGCAAGCCTGTGGCCGAGCCCCTGACGGAGAATGAGATCGAGCGTCTTATCGCCGCTTATGCGGTCGGTGCCGCCGATGCGCGGCGTCTGGGCTTCGACGGCATCGAGCTGCACGGCGCGCATGGCTATCTGATCGACCAATTCTTCTGGGACGGCACCAATCAGCGCACCGACCGCTATGGCGGCGACGCCGTGGCACGGACTCGCTTCGCCGTCGAGGTGGTCCGTGCGTGCCGGCAGGCGGTCGGGCCGGATTTCCCGATCCTGCTACGCTTCTCGCAATGGAAGCAGCAGGATTACACGGTCCGTCTCGCCGAGACGTCGGATGCGCTCGAGCAATTCCTGGCGCCGCTGGTCGAGGCCGGCGTCGATATCTTCCATTGCTCGACCCGCCGATTCTGGGATCCCGAATTCGAGGGCTCCACCCTCAACCTGGCCGGCTGGACCCGCCGACTCACCGGCAAGCCCACGATAACGGTGGGCTCGATCGGGCTCGACAACGACATGTTTGAAGCCTTTCGCGGTCAAGGCGCGGGCCTCGCCAGTGTCGACCGGCTGATCGAGATGGTGGCGCATGACGAGGTCGATCTGGTCGCGGTCGGTCGCGCGCTGCTCTCCGATCCGGCCTGGGCGGCAAAGCTGCGTGACGGGCGCCTCGACGAGCTTCGGCCCTTCTCTGTCGAGAGCTTAAAGGTCCTGACCTGAGCTACTGGGCCGACACCCGCCAGATCGTGCCGCCGACATCGTCGGCGACGAGCAGGGCGCCGGTCTTGTCCAGCGTGACACCGACCGGCCGTCCTTGCGCCTCGCCCTCGGCCGAGAGAAAGCCCGTCAGCACATCGACCGGCGGCCCGGCGGGCCGACTGCCGGCGAAGGGCACGAAGATAACCTTGTAGCCGCTCGGCGGGCTGCGGTTCCAGGAGCCGTGCTGGCCGATGAAGGCACCCTCGGCGAAGGCTGCCGGCAGGGTCGTGCCGCGGCTGAAGGCGAGGCCGAGCGAGGCGGTATGGGCGCCCAACGCATAGTCCGGCACGATGGCGGCGGCCGTCAGTTCCGGCCGCTGCGGCTGGACCCGCACATCGATATGGTTGCCGTAATAGCTGTAGGGCCAGCCATAGAAGCCGCCATCCTTCACGGCGGTCATATAGTCGGGCACCAGGTCGCTGCCGATCTCGTCGCGCTCGTTGACTGTCGTCCAGAGCACGCCGCTGTCGGGCTGCCAAGCCAGGCCGTTCGGGTTTCTGAGCCCCGACGCGAAGATCCGATGCGCGCCGGTGGCCGGGTCGATCTCCCAGATCGCCGCCCGTTCGGCTTCGGCGGTCATGCCGTTCTCGCCGACATTGCTGTTGGATCCGACGGTCACGTAGAGCTTGGTGCCGTCCGGGCTCGCGATGATGTTCTTGGTCCAATGGTGGTTGAGGGGGCCGGCCGGCAAATCGACGAGCTTGGTGCGCGACGCCGAGATCTCGGTATCGCCGTCCCGATAGGGAAAGCTCAGCACCGCGTCCGTGTCGGCGACATAAAGCCGGTCGCCGATGAGAGCCATGCCGAAGGGCGAGTTGAGGTCGGACAGCAAGGTCTTGCGCATGTCGGCGACGCCGCTGCCCTTCGTGTCGCGCAAAAGGGTGATCCGGTTGGCGCTGACGCCCGTGGCCCCGGCATATTTCACGACAAGCCCGGCGACGAAGCCGGTGACGCCCCTGCTGTCGTCGGGCCTTGTGGGCGAGTTCGTCTCCGCGACCAGCATGTCGCCATTGGGCAGGCGATAGAGCCAGCGCGGATGATCGAGATGGTCGGCGAAGCTCGCGACCTGGAGGCCCTGGGCCGCGACAGGCTTCCCGCCGGCGCTCCAGCCGACCGCCTTGGCCGGGCGGATGGTCGGCAGGATGCGCGCATCCGGGGCGGGCAGGGTCGGAGACGGGCCGAACCCCGCCGAGGCGGGCAGGGTCGCATGCTCGGCATAGACGGCGAGATAGAAGGCGGCGCCGAGCACACCCGCCGCCACGATCACGACAATGCCGGCGATGGTCAGGAAGGGGCGCATGCTGGATCGCTCTTATTGAGGCGGTTGACCCACGATACGCGAAAAACCGCCCCGCCATATACTCTAGTGGTGCGATGCTAACGGATGGCTCCCATCCGTTAGCTGAATCGCTCCACTATCTTATTGGTCTGGTGGTCAAATTCATCTAACGCTTGGGCACCAAGCGTTAGATTTTGACCACTAGCGAACCCGCATCCCGGCCGTCGCGTCGTAATGAAGCGGCTTGTCCGATTTGGGCAGCGGCGCGTCCTGCGGGCCGATCGAGGCGCCGTAGGGCCAGTCGGCCGGACAGATCGCGATATAGCGGGCATAGCCGCCGGTACCGCCGCCGAGCTTCGGATAGCCGATCTCGACGAGTGCGCCGGCCTCCGGCACCTGGTCGAGGTTGGCGACGCCCTCGGCCTGGGTATAGCCGTGGTGCATCAGCCAGTGCTCGCCTTCGAGATCGGGCGTCGAATCCGTATCGAGCGGCTCATGGCCATGGAACAGGATATGCCGCTCGAGATGCAGGAACTTGAGCGCATCGAGGCTGACTCCGGGGAATTGCTTCAGCGTCGCGAGCGCCGGGTCGGGCCAGGCCTTGGACCAGTCGGAGCGCACGAACACGACCGCTCCTTCCGGGATGCGGCCGTGCTGCTGTTCCCAGTACTCGATATCCGCGACCTGCAAAGCGTAATTGGGATCTTTCTTCACCTGCTCGACGATCGAGACGATCACGAGCGGCCGCACAGCATAGGTCGGCGGCAGCTCGTCGATGGCCGGATATTCCGGCGCCCAATGGGCCGGCGGATCGAGCTGCGTGCCGAGCTGATCGGTTTTCAAATCATATTCGGTCGCCTCGAACCCGTGCTGGGCATAGGTGAAGGCCTCGCCCTTCCTGATGAGGCCCTCGATGTCCGTTCCCGCCTTGGCCGGTGCCGAGGTCGAGCCGGCGAAGCCGGCCCAGACCGGAATCGCCGGCGTGATCGTGTGGGTGAGGTCGACATATTTCGCGCCCTTGAGCGCCGAATCATAGACGGTCCACAAGCTCTTATTGTCGTCGGCGAATCCGAGCGACGGGATCGTCGCCAAGATCAGGGCCGCCAGAGACGGTATTGCTTTCATTGCTTCCTCCACCACCCGCCGAACGAGGCTAGCAGCAATCGCGGGCAGCATAGAGGCGCGCTGTGCCGCGGCGTCTGTTCAGGGATGATGATGATGGACATCCGTGTCCGCGTCGGGATCGACGGGATGGCGACAGATCTCCTCGATGGTGCCAATCATCCCGTCGGGATCGGCGAATCCCGCTTCGAGGCCGACGCGACCCGTTGCCCGCAGCCAGCCATTGGCGTCGACCAGGAACTGGGTGTCCGGCAAATGATCGGGCGAGAGACCGGCGATCACGCCATAGGCCGTGCGGATGGCGGGATCCGACGCGACGCAGGTTTCGTCCGCGGGCGTCGTGGATGCTCCCTCCGGCGGCACGAGGATCGTGACGATCTCCATCTCCGCCTTCGGCGCCTCGACAGCGGCGTTCGCGAAGACGATCCGCACGATTTTCCCGCGCAGGTCGGCCAGCGCCATATGCCTGCCGCTGCCGCAGCTCATCGCGAAATCCGGCGCGCGCAGAGGATGCAGCCAATTGTGGAGCGCTGCATGCACCAAGCCGGCATTATGGGACCGGACATAGTCGATCAGATCCCAGCGCTGATCGTCGCTCAGCGCGGCGGCGAAGCCGGGCATGGAGATGCCGCCGCCGGGGGCCTCGATACCGTGCGACAGCCACCAGAACAGCTCGCCGTCGCTGTGACCCCAGAGATGCCCGGCGGTGAGATCCGCCGGGCGTACCGGCAGATCGTTCGCGTTCGGGCCGTCGCCGCGTCCTTCGGCGCCGTGGCAGGTCGCGCAATGTTCGGGGAAGAGGGCGGCACCGGCGGCGATCGCTGTCGCGGCGAAGCCGGTGGGCGAGCGGTAGAAGCTCGTCGGATGGGCCTCGACGAACAGCAGATCGAGATGTTGCGAGGCCAGCCAGGCGACGATCGCCGCCAGCGCCAGCGCCGGCCAGCGCAGGCGCTTGAACGTGATGCCGAGCGCCAGCGAAACGAGGGCTGCGCAGAGCATCAGGGCCGCATCGATGATTTCGCTGCGCGAGGCCGGATCTTCCTGGACCGTCACCAGGCTGAGCTGCTCGCCGAAGGGCCAGACCGGTTGAGTATGGAGGCCCGGCGGCAGGCTGGAGAGGATCCCGGCCGCGATCACCACGGCGAGCCCGAACCCCGTCTGCAGCGCGATGCTGAGGATGAGGGCGCGCTTCGCTTCGGCGCCGTTATCGCGGAGCAGCGCCGGCGCCAGCCGGTATCGATTGAGCCAGGCAAACCCGAACAGCACGACGAAGAGCGCCAGCTTCACCAGCACCATCCGGCCGTAAGCCGTGCCGACCAGCCCCGGTATGCCGCCGAGCAAGGCCCAGGCTTGATAGACGGCCGAGGCGAGCAGGCCGTAGATGCATAATTTCCCCAAGGGCGAGAAGTAGCGGGCCGCGGTGGCGCCAGCCTTGGGCGGCGCCATGCGGACCAGCAGCAGCAGCGGCACGAGCCCACCCAGCCAAGCCCCGGCGCTCAGCAGATGGAGCCCGTCCGAGACAAGCAGAAGGCTCGGTCCTTGCTCCATTGCCAGGGCGTGGCTATGGCCGGCCTGCAGCAGCGTCGCCAGAGCGGCGAGGCCGGCGGCCGCCGGCCAGCGAAATCTGCCGCCGCCGGCGAGTGCCGCGGCGATCACCGGTATCACGGCGAGTTGCAGCGCCACGAGATGGCCGAAGGCGGTTTCCGACAGGACCGGCCCGACCGCCGCGAACGAGCCTTCGAGATCCGTGGCGTCGGCGAGGAGGCCGGACTCGACGACCAGCCAAGCGATCAAGGCCGCGGTCTCCACGGCGAGGCTGGCCCAGACCAGCCGCTTGAGCACCCGCTCGATCCGGGCCGCATTGTCGGGTTCCATCCGCACGAAGGCGCGCGGTGCCACGAGGGCGCCGAACAGCAGCGTGCCGAAGGCCGAGAACAGCGCCGTTACCGACAGGCCGCGGATGAAGGCGAGCAACAGCCCGCCTTCCGCCAGATCGAACGGGATCGACATGCCGTTCGGCATCGGCTACGGCGCCACGGTGAAGCTGTAGCTGCCGTTGGTCTTGTGGGTATCGACCGACGTCGCGCGCCACAGGACCTTATAGCTGCCGGGCTTCAGCGGCTTGAGCCCGACGGCGAAGCGGGTGGCGTCGCCGGCGACCGCATGCGCATCGCCGAGATCGACGCGCTGGCCGCTGCCATCCTGTACCGAGATGCTGGAGAAATGCGGCTCCAGCGCCTCGGTGAACGTGATGGTCACCGCGGTCGGCCCGGCCTTGACCGTGGCCCCGACCGCCGGGTCTGCGGTTTCGAGAAAAGCGTGGGCCGAGGCGGGGGAGATCGCGCAGCAGAGGCAGCCGGCGATGAAGGGCAGGAGATGTTTCGTCATCGTTCAGATCCCGAAGAGAGGGCCGTTGCTCAGGATCGGCCGACCGATCGAGCCCGGGAAGAGATCGTCCAGGAAGAGATGGAATTGCAGCACGGCGCCGACGCCATGTCCCTGACCTTGACCATAGGGGATGATCGCCTCGGCGCCGATCTGGAAGAATTGCCCCGCCCAGATCATGCCGGGCGCCACGACGCCCGAGGTGCTGTTGCCGGTGCCGTTGGTGAGGCCGGTATCGGCGTTGAAGCCGCGATTGAGCGGCGTCGTCGACGTCACTTCCACGAGCGGAATCAGCCGGTCGAAGGGCGCCGGAATCCCGATATCCTTCACATGATGCTGCAGATATTCGAGGCTGTACTCGACGGCGAAGCCGGCATTGAAGGTGGTCTGGTTGAGATCGCCGTCGCTGTTGACGCGCGTGGGAAAGCTCGCGCCGATATTGCCGGTGATCGCGAAGGGCTTAAGCCAGGTCAGGCTGTCCGGCAGGTCGCCGAAGCCTTTGCCGAAATCGAAGGTGGGGGAGAGGGTGGTGTGATCGTCGGCGCCGCCGTGATTGACCGCCCCGGTATGGCCCCAATCGACATCGAGGCCGACCAGCCCCATGAACTCGTGGGCATCGTCGACGAAGAGCTGATATTGCGCGCCGGTGCTGAGACCGCCGAAGCCGGATTGGGCCGGCGCGCCCTTGGGCTGGGCATAGTTCCACGAGTAGGAAGCGGTAAGGCCGAAATCGCTGGTCAGCCGCTTGGCGATGTCGGTCTCGATCAAATAGGACTGGCCGCCGCTCGGGTCAGTCGGATTCCGGGTGAGCGTCGGCAGCGACGCCTCGTCGGCGACGAAGGGATCGTCGGTCTGCAAGGTCGCGGGAAAGAAACGGTCGCCGGCGAAGCCGTGTGCCGACGCGGAATGGGCGAGAGCGAGGCCGCCGGCGCAGACGAACGCTGCGGCGCCTGATTTAAGGCCTGAAGGCATGCTGAATTCCTCGGGTCGAATTGCTGCATCCCGGCGGCCGCAAGGGACGCCGGGCAGTCGGGTGCAGGGTTTTCAGACCGAAGAAGGAGGCGCGCGGGCCTGGGGGATCGCCGCGGCAGGCGGCGGCGGGACCGTCTCGGGTTCCGGAAAATCCGTGGCCAGCGCTTCGCCGGATGCCGGCGGGAAGGCGACGGGATCCGGCGACACCAGGCTGCCGAGAAGCTGGAATGCCTGGCAGACCGGGCAGTCGGGATTGTGATGGCCGAGCGATTTTCCCGGTTTCGAATCCGGGAGCTGGTCGGACGGATCGACATGGCAGATGGCCGGCCCGTCGAGCTGGGACGGCATTTCCGCCATCGCCGGCATCGGCAGCATCGAAACGACGATCTGGCTGAGCAGCGCCAGGAGCGCGAGCAACGTCCCGGTGCGGCGCTGGGCGCCACCTCTTTCGGTCGCTCTCCTGGTCCGGTTGCCGAACAGCATCATGCCCTATCGTCGTGGGACGGTGCCGATCCCGCCTTTCTTCCCATAACACCGGGTGGACGCGCGTGCCAAGTGCGCCGCGGTCGCATGCCGCGGCGCAGAGGAACGCAGCGGGCTCAGGCCTGGCGCCAGCCGGGCTTGTCCGGCTCGATATAGGTGAGCTTGACCGGGCCGATGCCGCAGATGGCGATGACGACCGGCTCCTTGCCGTTCGCGACCACGCCGTCATAGTGCGGCGTCGTCGCCACCCGGCGGACGAAGCTGCCCGCCGGCACCGGCACGCAGCTCTTCGGATCGAAATCCGGCCCGCTATTGACCCACCAGGTGCCGGAGACGACAACGCACAGCCGGTCGGTCGCATAGTAATGCGGCGCGCTCATATAGCCGGGATACCATTTGATCAGGATGTAGTAGAGCCCGTCCTTGTTGAGGTCGCCGAAGAGAGGCGCTTGGGCGACGCTGTCCTTGGGCCAGTTCGGCCGCGTCTGCCAATCGATCTTGTCCTGCATGGTGATGATCGTCTCAGCCGGATCGAGCGTGCTCGCTTCGGCATCGCCCATCAGCAGCTTGGGCGCCGCGGCGAGGAGAGGGGCGAGCAAAAGGCTTCGGCGCTGAAGCGTCAGGTCGGTCATCTCGGGGATTTCCTCAATTATGGCCGGTGGCTATCCCGGCCATTATGACCGAACCGCCCGGCCGCTCAACCGGAATGCCGAGGGTCGTCCTGCCGCTATTCGACCTGCCGCTTGGAGAGCTTGCGGGCGAGCGTGCGGCGATGCATGCCGAGGCGGCGGGCGGTCTCGGAAATATTGAACTCGGTGTCGGCCAGCATCTCGTGGATGCGCTCCCATTCGAGCGTCTTGATCGAGCTGGGCCGCGGGCTGAGCGCAACGCTGCTGTCGCCGCCCTCGCGCTCGAACGCGGCCTCGATGTCGTCGGCGTTGGAAGGCTTGGCGAGATAATGGCAGGCGCCGAGCTTGATCGCCTCGACGGCGGTGGCGATGCTGGCGAAGCCGGTCAGGATGACGATCCGCATCGTCGGATCATGCTCATGCAGGATCTTCACGCATTCGAGCCCGGACGGTCCGATGAGCTTGAGATCGACCACGGCGAAGCCGGGCGAGACGGTCTCAAGCGTCGCTTCCAGCCCGTCGGCGCGCTCGCACAAGGTCACTTCATAGTCGCGGCGCTCGAAGGAACGGCACAGCGCACGGGCGAAAGCCGGATCGTCCTCGACGATGAGCAGCTTGCGCCGCTCGGATTGCACGGCCTCAGTCCGCATGGTGCGCCTCGCCCCCACCCTCGATCGATAGGGCGCGGACCGGCAGGCAAAGCTCTACCGACGCACCGCCATCGCGGTTGTTCCGGGCCATCACCGTGCCGCCGAGCTTTCGCAGCACATTGACCACCAGAAAAAGACCGAGCCCGCTCCCCGAACGATTCTTGGTTGATTGGTAGGGCTTGCCGAAATTGGCCAGGATCTCAGGCGCGAAACCCGGACCCTTGTCGCGCACCGTCACGACCAGCAGATCGCCGCGTCTCGTGGCTTCGATGCCGACCCATTGGGGCGAGGCATCGAGCGCATTGTCGAACACGTTCAGCAGCGTTTGACGCAGCACCGTGTCGGAGGCGATGGCCGTATCTACTCCGATATCGGCCCGATAGTCGAGTTGTATCGGCGAGCGGTTCTCCCGCCATTCCTCGACGACATCCTCCAGGAACTCGCCGATGGTCGTGCGCTCGGCATCCTCACCCCGCGCCTCGCCGGCGGCGAGCAGGATGCGCGACACGATCTCCTTGCAGCGAGCCAACGCCAGCGTCATCTCGGCCAGCTCGACATCGAGCTCGGCATCGGCGCGCAGCGCCGGCATGCGCTCCCAATCATTGAGGATGACCGAAAGGGTGGCGAGCGGCGTACCGAGCTCGTGCGCAGCACCGGAGGCGAGCAGGCCCATGCGCACGATATGCTCTTCCTCGACCGACTGGCGCCTGAGCTCCGAGAGCCGGCTGTCGCGGTCGCGGAGGTTGCCGGTGATGCGGGTCACGAACAGCACCAGCAGCACGGCCGCCAGCAGGAAGCACAGGAACATGCCGTAGAGATGCAGGTCGAAGAAGCTGGGATCGCCGTGACGAGGCCCTCGCTCGTAGCCGGCGAGGTCGATCTCCCGATAGAAGCGGGTGAGACCGATGAAGCAGACCCCCGCCGCGCCGACCAGCATCCAGGTCAGCATCGGACGGAGCAGCACCGCGCCCAGGATTACCTGGAGCAGGAACAGCGAGACGAACGGGTTCCTGGCGCCGCCGCTCAAATAGAGCTGGACCGTGAGGGCGGCGACATCGAGCAGCAGGACGAGGAAGAGCTCGGTGTTCGTGACGATGGCGGGGCCGCGGCAGCGATAGAGGCTGACGAGGTTGAGGCAGAGCAGAAACAGGATCACGCCCACCATCGGCGTGACGGGGAGCGGAATGCCGAGCCAAAGCCGGGTGAGCAGGATCGTCGCGACCTGACCGCCGATGGCGAGCCAGCGCAGCATGACCAGCAGCAGAAGGTTTTTCTTGTCGGCCGCCTCTTGGATGGAGACGGCCTCGGCGCCATGCCCGGCTCTCGGCGGATCGAAGATGGCGCGCAGGAAATTGCGGCGCCGCGGGCGCGGGTCGCGGACAGGCCGGCCGGTCACGATGACGGCCCCGGCACGGTCGGCGGTCCGTTCAAGCTCCGGAACACGGCGCCTCAGCCACTCCCTGGCGTTAAATCATCCATGTTGGATGATCTAGCAGCCAATGCTTAATCCGGCATCACCCCCGGCATCATGTTGCCATTGAGATGGTTCATCACCCAGAGCGAGCCAACCACCAGGATGGCGACGATGATCACGGTGAACACGAAGGCGGCCATGTTCCAGCTGCGGCTGGACGAGCTGTTCATGTGCAGGAAATAGACCAGATGCACGACGATCTGCACGATGCCGAGGCCGACGCAGATCGGCACCACCGTGGCGGCCGGCATGGCGCCGGACATGACCAGGCCGAAGGGAATGGCCGTCAGCAGCACCGAGAGCGCGAAGCCGACCATGTAGGAGCCGACGCTGCCATGGCCGCCGCCGTCATGGTGAGCGGGGGCGCCATGCGCGGGCGCGTAGGCGTGGGAACCGTCCATCATGCCACTCCCATCAGATAGACGATCGTGAACACGCCGATCCAGACGATGTCGAGGAAATGCCAAAACAGGCTGAGGCAAGTGAGCCGCGTCAGATTGTCGGCGGTCAGGCCGCGCCGCAGCACATGGGCGATCAGCACCACCATCCAGACCATGCCGGAGGCGACATGGAGGCCGTGCGTGCCAACGAGCGTGAAGAAGGCGGAGAGGAAGGCCGACCGGTCGGGTCCGGCGCCTTCGGCGATAAGCTCGCCGAACTCGTGCAACTCCAGGCCCATGAAGCTCAGGCCGAGCAGCAGCGTCACGCCGAGCCAGGCGAGCACGGCCGTCTGCTTGTGCCGCTCGGCCGCGATCATCGCCATGCCGTAGGTGAAGCTGGAAACGAGCAGGCAGCCCGTCTCGACCGCGACATAGGGCAGGCTGAAGAGCTCGCGCGCCGAAGGGCCGCCGGCGGTCTGGTCGCGCAGCACGGCGAAGCTCGCGAAGACCGCCGCGAACAGCACGCAGTCGCTCATCAGATAGATCCAGAAACCGAGCGTGGTCGTGGATCCGTCGTCGTGATGCTCCTCATGCGCGTCGAGGACGGCGCTGACGAGCGAGGGGTGGGGGGTGCCGAGTCTGGCTTGGACGGTCATCTCAGGCCTGCACTGGAAGTTGTTGGTAATAGCGGCCCTCGGTCCGGGCGACCTGCTCGGACGGCACGTAATAGGCGCGCTTCTCGTTGAAGGTATGGAGGATGGTCACGACGAGACCGACGGCAAACGCGCCGATCGCCAGCCACCAGATGTGCCAGATGAGGGCGAAGCCGATCGCGGCGGCGAACCCCGCCTGGATCGGGCCGGTACCGCTATTGTGCGGCATGTGGATCTGCCGGTAGGCCGGCAGCGGGCCCATCGCGAAGCCCTGCTGCTTCAGGTCCCAGAAGGCGTCCTGATCCTCGACATGCGGGGTCGCCGCGAAATTGTAGAAGGGGGCGGGCGAGGCCACGGCCCATTCCAAGGTGCGGCCGTTCCACGGATCGCCGGTGAGATCCCGCAGCTTCTCGCGGTTGATCACGCTGACCGCGATCTGCGCGATCTGGGCGATGATGCCGAGCATGATGATGCCGGCGCCGACCATGGCGAAGACCAGGTAGATGTGCCAGACCGGGTTGTCGACATGGTTGAGGCGCCGCGTCATGCCCATCAAGCCAAGCACATAGAGCGGCATGAACGCCATGTAGAAGCCGATGAACCAGCACCAGAACGAGATCTTGCCGAGCCGTTCGTCGAGCTTGAAGCCCACCGCCTTCGGGAACCAGTAGCTGAAGCCCGCCATGCAGCCGAAGACGACGCCGCCGATGATCACATTGTGGAAATGGGCGATCAGGAACAGGCTGTTGTGCAGCACGAAGTCGGCCGCGGGCAGTGCCATCAGCACGCCGGTCATGCCGCCGATGACGAAGGTGATCATGAAGCCGATCGTCCACAGCACCGGCGTCGTGAACTCCACCCGGCCCCGATACATGGTGAAGAGCCAGTTGAAGATCTTGGCCCCCGTCGGGATCGAGATGATCATCGTGGTGATGCCGAAGAAGGCGTTCACATTGGCGCCGGCGCCCATCGTGAAGAAGTGATGGAGCCAGACGACGAAGGACAGGATGGTGATGCAGACGGTGGCGTAGACCATCGAGGTGTAGCCGAACAGGCGCTTGCTCGAGAATGTCGAGATCACCTCGGAGAAGATACCGAAGCAGGGCAGGATGAGGATGTAGACCTCCGGATGCCCCCAGGCCCAGATGAGGTTGATGTACATCATCGGGTTGCCGCCGCCGTCATTCGTGAAGAAATGCATGCCGAGATAGCGGTCGAGCGACAGCATCGCGAGCGTGGCGGTCAGGATCGGGAAGGCGGCCACGATCAGCATGTTGGCGCAGAGCGAGGTCCAGGTGAAAATCGGCATCCGCATGAGCGTCATGCCCGGCGCCCGCATCTTCAGGATCGTGGTGATCATGTTGACGCCGGCCAATAGCGTGCCGATGCCGGAGATCTGCAGGCTCCAGATGTAATAATCGACGCCGACGCCCGGGCTGAATTGCAGCTCGCTCAGCGGCGGATAGGCGAGCCAGCCGGTGCGCGCGAACTCGCCGATGCAGAGCGAGACGTTGATGAGCAGCGCGCCCGCGGCGGTCAGCCAGAAGCTCAGATTGTTCAGGTAGGGAAAGGCCACGTCGCGGGCGCCGATCTGCAGCGGCACCACCAGGTTCATCAGCCCGACGATGAACGGCATCGCCATGAAGAAGATCATGATGACGCCATGGGCGGTGAAGACCTGGTCATAGTGCTCGGGCGGCAGATAGCCCGGGCCGCCGGTCGAGGCGAGCGCCTGCTGCGTGCGCATCATGACCGCGTCGGAGAAGCCGCGCAGCAGCATCACCAGCGCCAGGATGATGTACATGATGCCGATATTCTTATGGTCGACCGAGGTCAGCCAGTCGGACCACAGCCAGCGCCAGCGGCCGAAATAGGTGATGAGGGCGACAAGCGCCAAGCCGCCCAGGACCATGAAGGTCATGGCGCCCATGATGATCGGCTGATCGAAGGGGATCGCCCCCATCGTCAGCTTGCCCATATCCATCATGGCTACATTCCCCTCGGATTGCTGCGATCGCACAAGGCCGCGGCGCCGAGCGCCTGCTTGGCCATGGCGTATTTCATCGAATCGTCCATGCAGGCCTGGCCGTCCGCGCACTTGTTGAGCGCGTCGTGATAGACGTTGGGCTCGACATCGCCGAAATAGGCGACGGGCGTCTTCTCGCTCGGCTGCGCCAGCTCGCGATATGCTGATTCGGTCAGCGATTGCGACGAAGCGCGCGCCTTCTCGACCCAGCCGTTGAAATCGCTCTCGCTCAGCGCCTTGGCGGTGAAGCGCATATCGGAGAAGCCGCCGCCGCTGTAGTTGGCCGAGACACCCTCATAGTCGCCGGCCTCGCTCGCGAGCAGGCTCAGCTTCGTTTCCATGCCGGCCATGGTGTAGATCTGGCTGCCGAGCTGCGGGATGAAGAAGGAGTTCATGACCGAGCCGGAGGTGAGGCGGAAATTGACCGGCGTTCCCACCGGCAGCGCCAGCTCGTTGACGCTCGCGACCTTGAGCTCGGGATAGATGAAGAGCCATTTCCAATCGAGCGAGACGACGTCGACCTCGATCGGCTTAGCGGTCGAGGCGATGGGGCGATAGGGATCGAGCGTGTGCGTCGAGACCCAGGTGACGTACGCCAGCACGGCGATGATCAGGCAGGGCACCAGCCAGATCGCGGCCTCGATCTTGTTCGAGTGATGCCAATCGGGCTCGTAGGCGGCATCGGTGTTGGATGCGCGGTAGCGCCAGGCGAAGCCGATGGTCATGGCGATCACCGGCAGCACGATGACCAGCATCAGGCCGGTGGCGAGCAGGATGATCGAGCGCTCCTCGACACCGATCGGCCCTTTCGGGTCCAGAAGGGCGATCTGGCAGCCGCCGAGCAGCGGCGCCATGGCGAGCAGCGCCGCGAAGGTGCGGCCGCGGCGCATCGCCAGATGACAAAGGGAAAGACGCTCGGCCGATGGCCGAACCGGTGCTCCAGGCATGATCGATCCGCAGGTTCAAGAACGTTCACACGCTCGATATCGCACCTGCGAGATGAAGGGGATTGGACAAACCGTCCAAGGGGCGCAATGGCGCAGGGGAGGGATGCGTTACAGGCGGGCGGCTCATGTCGGTTCAATCCGGAGGCTGTTGCTCGGACCGATAAGGCCGCCCTGTCAGCCGCCGCCTTCGGGCTGCGGATATTCGTATTGCGGCCATTGGCCTTGCGTCAGAGACGATGCCGGGGGCGGCACGACGTTGGCACAGGCGGAAACGCAGAGCACACTCGCGAGGAGAAGAAGAATCCCGGCGAGACGAGACAGTTTATTTGGCATGTCAGAGTTCCTTTCGGAAACGCGGCGTCACCGAGCGGAATTTGTCAGGTGTCGTCCCGGTAAATGCCGACTGATGATTGCGAGTTTCGATATATACTTGCTTATATACAAATAATACTCGCACTCGATCGAGTCCATTAAATAGAATTTCACCGTGTGAAATCCAATTCAGCATTGATTCGATGTTGTTGAAATAACCTGTGGTATCTGGACTTGGCGGTCCCCGACCAGTGTTGTCGTTTGGCCGGGGATCTTCCTTCTTGCCGTCCGGATCTCAGAAGCCGACCCGGGCCGAGACGATCCAGGCATGATCGAAAGTCGGCGTGAGGGCCGGGTTTTTCGTGAGGGTAGGCGACAGCGCTATCTGGTAGCCGACGCCGATCGAGCCCTTGGCGCGCTCGCCGAGCGGAAAGCGCCCGAGGATGACACCCGGCGTCAGGAAGACTTGATTTTTGCCGTCACGCAGGCCGCCGCTCCAATAAGTGTCGTTGAATTCGAGCTCGGGCCAGAAATGCTCGCCGACATGATATTGGAAGGCCAGGTTGGAAACGACGGCATTGCCGATCGTGCTTTCATGGCTGAGCGGCAGCTGCGCGCCGACAGTGGCCTGAATGTCGAAATCGCCCCAGCCCTTACCCGCCGCCAACGTCGGCGTCACGACCCAGGCGTCGTTGGTGAAGGCGGCGGCGCCGGTCGGCGCCTGGAGGCCGAGAAAGGCCGTGACGATGTAATTGCCATTCTCTTCGTTGGCACTCAGCAGCCGCTGCTTCACCGTCAGGAACGCCCAATCCCCCCATCCGGACGCCTGCGACTTGACGTTTCTTTCCTCATAGGGCGGCAGGTTGATCAGGATCTCGTTCGTCTCGGTCGGGATGAGTTCCAGACCCTTGCCGCCATCGATATTGTCGATCGAGGCGCCCGTGCCGAGATGCTGCCAGAACTGGTCGTAGCGGAACTCTTCTTCGAGCCTGGGCGTGACCGTGGCGAGCGGAGTCATCCAGTGCGGCTGGGAAGCCTGGGCTGCATCGACCCGCGTGAACCATTGATCGAAATAGGTCGAGAGCCAATCGCCGTTCGTCGTCGGATCGGCCATAGCGCTGTCGGGGTGACAGAGGACAAGACCAGTGACGAGGAAGGCACGCGCTGTTATCCGCTGCAATCCCGACTTGTTCGCCGAGATAATGATCTCCCGCGCCATGCTTGGGTGTCTCCGCTATATCTGTTGCGCTATAGCGACATACATGCCGAAGCAGAAAACCGGAGGCGAGTGAATAATACTAAATAAAGTTTCAGAACGTAAAGAATTGCATTGCCAGGCTTGATCTTATCTTTAGTCGAGGCGTGTCGGCATCTGCGCCGCTAATTACCCATGCAGCTACCCGAGATGTGTGATGGTCTTGGGGGATGGCGAGGGGACGTGCGCCAGCCGGCGCCAGAGTTGATAGATGCGGTGCTGCGTCACCTGGTGAACCCGAATGCCGTCATGGCCTTCCGGGCGGAAAATGGTGACCTCACGATCTTTGCGCAGCCCGCGTAACGCTGCATTGATTCCATCGAGGCATTTGTGCAGCTGCAAGTTATCACTAACATCTGTGTGATCGAGGAAGTCGGCCATCCGTAGAACGTAGGGCCGATGCTCGCCGGTATGGGGGTCGTAGAACTCGCACCCGAGCTGGAAGAGGACCTGGCACGCTAAATAGTCCCCCGAGAGCCGGTGCAGCAGCTCCTTGATTTCGAGTCCGCTGCAGATGGCGAGATTATCCTCTGAAGTGAGAAGTCCGTTCTGTTCGAGGACGAAGGAACTCTCAGGCGCTGGGCCGTAGTCGCCGACATCATGGAGCCAGCGAAGAATCTCGGCCGGTGCCGTTCTGATTTGCTCGGCCGTGATAAATACGCCGCCCTTGAACATGTCGTTCATTTCCAAAATCTCATCCACCTAACCCAGCCGCGCGATGTAGCCGGAGTCGTGCAATAGCTCGCAAGCAGCGTGCCGGCTTGGCCGGATATCCGGCTTTCCTTGTCCATGGTGGCACCGCTCGCTTTTTTCGGAGGACAGTGAGCGCGAGGGGGCGTGCCCGGACAAATTGTCCTTATTCAATCGGCGTCCCATTCGGCCAATTTGTCCGTTCCTTCCACCTCATATGATTGGTTGGAACCGCTTGGCGGTGCCTGCTGACACGACCTCTGGGTGTGTAGAACGGATAGATTCTCCAGGTGGGCGAAAGATCATCGAGCCTTAATCCGCGCGCTCTAAGACTTCAGCACATTGCAAAGGGCGGCCGCTGATGACCGATTACGTGACGTTGACGCAGGCCGAGATCGACACGGTCATCGACCGCCACGCCCGTTTCGTGGATTCGCGTCGAGACGGGGTCAGGGCGTCGCTGAAGTTTCATGATCTGGTGAATGCCAGGTTCGCCGGCTGCAACCTTTCCAGCGCTGATTTCACCGGCGCCAAGCTGAAGGGGGCGGACTTTCGCAAGTCCAATCTCGAGAATGCGTGCTTCTTCGGCGCCGATATGGCGGGGGCGGATTTCACCGACGCGATCATGTCCAAAGTCGATCTGCGCGGCGCCTCCCTGCGCGGCGCGACCCTGGCGCGCGTCGTCATGACCGAGGCCGATCTGCGGGACGGATATCTGGTCCGACATAAGAACGGAGAATTCGCCCCGGTCGCGGCGGAGAAGCTCCATGCCGAGCTGTCGAATGCGAAGATGAAGGGCGCCACGCTTAGCAGAGCCAAGCTTTCCAACGCCTTTATCATGCAGACGGACCTGCGCGATACCGACCTCAGATCGACGATCTTCGTTCGGGCGGATCTCACCAATTCGGACCTGACCGGCTGCAATTTGGAAGGCGCCGATCTGTCGGAGGCCAATTTGTCCGGCGCCAAGCTGGACGGCGCCATCCTCAACCGCGCGATCCTCAGAGGCACGAACCTGGCTAAGTGCAGCTTGGTGGGAGCGCTGCTCGACGGCGTGGATCTGTCGATGGCCAACCTGACCGGGGCCGACATGGTCGCCAGGATCGAGAATATCGCTGGTGTCGTGGGCGAGGTGTTGCGATCTCATCGCGACTGGATGCTGTCGAACGGGGCGAAAGGTCAGCGCGCCAACCTGGGCAAGACGGATCTGACCGGGCTCGATCTCAGCTCGATGAACCTTTCGGCCGCCAATTTCCGGGGCGCGGTGCTCAACGGGGCCAATCTGACCGGAACCGTGCTCGCCATGGCGGATCTCGGCCTGACGGATCTGCGCGGCGCCCGGCTGATCGGCGCGGATATCCGCGGCGCCTGCTTCGAGCGGTCATCGATGAACATCGCCAACCTGACCAATGCTGTCGGCGGCCCGATGGAGCTCCGCAGCGGCCAGAGCTGGCCGACCAACTTTCGCGGCGCCAGGCTGGGCGCCGCCCTCCTCGTTTCGGCCGACCTCAGATATTGCAATTTGGCCGAAAGCGATCTCACGCAAGCAAGCTTGAACGATGCCATCCTGATCGGGGCGGACGTCAAGGACGCGATCATGACGATGGCCGATTTACGCGGCGCCGACATTGCCAAGGCGGATTTTCGCGGCGCCAAGGACCTTCAGCTGCCCTGAACGGACCGTCCGGCCATCGCCCGAGGAGCGGCGGCTGATCGCTGAAATCTGGTCCCGGCCCGGCTAAGCATCTATGACGGGGCCAAGCAGCGGGCGATTCCCGCCGATAGGCTCACCGCCAATAAGATCAGCCGGTTTTCCGAAGAATTTTTTCGTCGGCGGCGTTCAGAGCGTGCTTGATTTCGGCAACTCGGCTTTGGCCCAGCCGCCGCCGAGCGCGCGGATCAGGCCGACACTGGCCTGCAGCCGTCGGGTTCGCAGATCCAGCGCGTCGCGTTCCGCTTCCAGGGCCGCGGTCTGGGCGGTAATGACCTGAAGGTAATTCTCGGCGCCGTCCCGGTAGAGCCGCAGGGCCAAGGTGACGGATCGCTGCGCGGCACTGGCGGCCGCTTCTTCGTCCCCGACCGATTGTCCCAGCCAGTGAATGAGGGCGAGATTGTCCTCGACATCCTGGAAGGCGTTGAGCACGGTCGAACGATAGCGGGCGCCGGCCGCCTCGAAGGCGGCCTTGGCGCCGGCGAGCTCGGCCCGGCGCAACCCGCCTTCGAACAGCGGAAGCGCCGCCGCCGGGCCGATCGACCAGAAGCTTTCCGGAAGGCTGAGCAGGTTGAGGCCGGTATTCTGGAAGCCGCCGAGCAGGCTGAGCGACAGGCTCGGATAGAAAGCCGCTTTCGCGACACCGATCTCTTCATTGGCGGCGGCGACCTGCCGTTCGGCCGAGGCGATGTCCGGCCGCCGCTGCAGGAGGGTCGACGGAATGCCGGCAGGAACGGCAGGCTCCGCGATCGGCGCGGCCGAGACCGTGAGCGAGAAGGCGGGGGCGGGCTGGCCGACGAGGCTGGCGATGGCGTGCTCCATGAGCGCACGGCGCCCGCGTGTATCGGAGAGCTGGGCCTTGGCGGAATTGAGCTGGGTTTCCGCCTGCGCCACATCCACGCCCGAGGCGATATCGCCCTTGAAGCGATTCTGCACCAGTGTCAGCGCCTTGTCATAGGCCCCGACCGTGTCGTTCAGGAGCTTGATCTCCGCGTCCAGCCCGCGCAGCGACACGTAATCGTTGGCGAGCTCGGCGTGGAGGCTGAGGCGTATGGCCTCCAGATCCGCGGCACTCGCCTGTGCTTCGTCCTTGCCGGCGGCGACGGCATCGCGAACGCGCCCCCAGACATCGAGCTCGAAATCGGCCTGGGCGTCGATCGTGTTGGCGCCAAAATGTGTCGGCTGATTGGCCGAGCGTAGCGGCCGATCGTTCGATTGCCGATTCTCGGTCACCGTGCCGCCGAGGCTGACCTGGGGATAGAGGCCGGATTCGGCCTCTCGAGCGAAGGCGCGGGCCTGGTCATAGGCGGCGAGCGAGGCGGCCAGTGTCGGGTTGGCGCCGTCGATATCGGCTTCGAGCTTGGTCAGCTCGGCATCGTCATAAGCCTCCCACCAGGGACCGCGCGGCAGCGCATCCGCCGGTTTCGCGGGCTGCCAGGGTCCGGCTTCCTTGTAATCGTCGGGTATCGGTAGGGTCGGTGGGACGTAGGGCGGCGCCAGATCGCATCCCGCCAGCACGAGCAGGCCGGCGAACGCCGCCCACAAGGGCGCATGCTTCATTCCTCGGGGCTCGCCTGAAGCGTTCTGCTGGCGGTTTGAGGAGAATTCGCCGTCGGCTGACCGGTCTCGGCCAATTGCACCCGGTCGCCGTCCGCCAGCGAATCCGATGGGCTGTCGACGACCTCGTCCTCGGGTGTGAGGCCGGTACGGACCTCGACCTCGGTCCCAAGATCGCGGCCGATGGTGATCGGCTTCAGGGCGATCTTGTCGCCGGCGCCGATGGTCGCGACTTCCAGCCCGTGTTGGCGGAACAGCAGCGCGCTGGTCGGGAGCCGGAAGGCGTTGGGATCGGGCGGCAGCTCGAAATGAGCTTCCGCGAAGGTGCCCGGCCAGAGCTTGCCGTCCTTGTTGTCGGCGATCAGTTCGACCAGGACCGTGCGCGATTCCTTGGCGACCGCGTTCGATGTGGTCGACAGCTTGGCATCGAATACCTCGTTGGGATATTGCGGCAAATGGAGCTTGACGACCATGCCGGGGATGAGCTGATCGGAATCGGCCTGAGGCACCCGGACATAGACGCGCATCTGGTGCGTGTCGGCGACCTTGAACAGCTCGACGCCCGAACCGCTGCCGGCATTGATGAGCGCGCCGATATCGGTCTGGCGGGCGGTGACGACCCCGTCGAACGGGGCCGTGATCTTCTTGAAGCCCTCCAGCGCTTCGAGCCGGTCGACATTCGCCTGGGCGGCCTCGACCAGCGCCTTCTTCGCCGTCGCTTGGCCGGCTTTCTCATCCGCGGTCTGGCGCGACACGGCATCGGAGGAGAGCAGAGCCTGCCATCGTTTCGATGTCAGGGCGGCGAGAGCTGAATCGGCGTCGACGCTCGCGAGATCGTGCTTGGCCTGGATCAGCTGCTGATCGAGCTCGGGCGCGTCGATCTCGGCCAGCAGCTGGCCCGCCTTCACATGCGCGCCGATATCCTGCCGCCAATCCTTCAGATAGCCGCTGACCCGGGCATAGATCGGCGCCTCGTAGAACGCCTCGATATCGGCCGGCAGCACCAGCTCCTGATCTTTCGTCCCGCGCTGCGGTGTCACGACGTCGACGGTCGGCAGCGCCTGAGCCTTGGTCCATTGGGCGAGCTTCGCCTCGCTGCGCTGGCGCGACAGCACGCCGGAAGCGGCGAGGAGGGCGGCCGCCGCCAGCACCACGCCTAGGGCCAGCCCCAATTTCCCGCGCTTGCGCCGGGTCTTCCGTTCGCTTGGGTCAGGCGTCATGGGAGATTCCGAGATCTTGTGCATGCGGACCTGCCTGCCGTGAGGAGCGGGATGACTTGGCGTCCTGGCCAGCGCGGCCATGGACGATGCTGAAAACCACCGGGACGAAGAACAGGGTGGCGATCGTCGCGAACAGCAGCCCGCCGATCACCGCCCGGCCGAGCGGGGCGTTCTGCTCGGCGCTGAGCGCCATCGGCGCCATACCGATGATCATGGCCAGCGCCGTCATCAGCACCGGCCGGAAGCGCGTGGCGCCGGCTTCGATCGCCGCCGCCGCGGCGTCGCGGCCGCTGGCCAGGACCTCGCGGGCGAAGCTGATGACGAGGATGCTGTTCGCGGTTGCGACCCCCATGCACATGATGGCGCCTGTGAGTGCCGGGACCGAGAGGGTCGTCCCGGTGACGAAGAGCATCCAGACGATGCCCGCCAGTGCCGCCGGCAGTGCCGTGACGATCACGAACGGATCCGTCCAGGACTGGAAATTCACGACGATCAGCAGATAGATCAGTGTGACCGCCAGCACGAGGCCCTCGATCAACTGGGCGTAGGCGCTCGTCATGGTCGTGACTTGGCCGCGCAGAACGATGGTCGAGCCTGGCGGTGCCTCGGCGGCCGTCTCGTCGAGCACCTTTTGGATGTCGCCGGCAATCGCGCCCAGGTCGCGGTGATAGGTCGTGCCGTAGATGTCGACGACCGGCTGCACGTTATAGTGCGAGACGACGGCACTGCTGGGACCGCGGGTCACGGTCGCGAGCCCGCCGAGAAGCTGTGTCTGCGCGCCGGCGGTGATCGGAATATTGTTCAGGCCGCTGATGGTATCGAGGCCATATTGCGGGATCTGGACGACGATCGGGTAGGAGACGCCGTTCTTCGGGTTCAGCCAGAAGGTCGGCGCGGTCTGAATGCTGCCGGCCAAGGTATCTTGCATGGTGGTGGCGGCATCGCGCTCGGTCAGGCCGACCTCGCCGGCGAGCGAGCGGTCGAGCTTGACGTTCAGCGTCGGCGCATCGAACTCCTGCTGGATGCGGGGATCGGCTACGCCCGGAATTTGCCGGATACGCTTGAAGAGCTTATCCGCATAGCGGCGGTCGGCGTCGGCGTCGGCACCGATCACCTGCACGTCGATCGGTGCCGGCAGGCCGAAATTCAGGATCTGCGTGACGATGTCGGCGGGCAGGAACGAGAAGGTCGTGCCGGGGAAAAGCCGCGGCAGCTTCTCGCGCAGCGCCGTCACGTAATCCTCGGTCGGTCCGTGCTCGGGCTTCAGCGAGATCAGGATATCGGCATCGCCGACGCCGATCGTGCCGGAATTGCCGTAGGCGATGTTGATGCCGCTGATCGGCAGGCCGATATTATCGACGATATTGTCGAGCTGTGCCGGGGGGACGACCTGCCGCACCGCCGCCTCGACCCGGTCGCACAGCCGTGCCGTTTCCTCGATCCGCGTGCCGGTCTGGGCGCGCACATGCAGCTTGATCTGCCCGGAATCGACCGAGGGGAAAAAGTTGCTGCCGAGGAACGGCACGAGCCCGAAGGACAAGGCGACCACGGCCAGGAATCCCGCCACGAAACGCCAGCGCAGCGACACGGCGAGCTCGATCAGGTCGCGATAGGCGCTTCGAATCCGTTCGAACCAATATTCGAAGCCCCGCTGGAAGCGCAGCAGCGGGTTGCGGCTCGGCGCCGACGCGCCGTGATGAACCTGGCCCCGGAGGAAATAAGCGGCCAGCGTTGGCACCAGGGTGCGCGACAGGACGTAGGAGCCGATCATGGCGAAGACGACGGCCTCGGCCAGCGGCCTGAACAGGTACCCTGCCACGCCGTCCAGGCCGAACATCGGCACGAACACGATGCAGATGCACAGCAGCGATACCGTCGCCGGGACGACGATCTGCCGGGCGCCGTCCATGATCGCCTGCTCGGTCGCCTTGCCCTGCTCCAGGTGGAAATTGATGTTCTCGATCGTCACGGTGGCGTCGTCGACCAGGATGCCGACGGCGAGGGCGAGGCCGCCCAGCGTCATCACATTGATGGTCTCGCCGAGTACGGACATGGCCGTGACCGAGGCAAGGATCGCCAGCGGGATCGAGATCGTGATGATGAGCGTCGAGCGCCAGCTGCCGAGGAACAGCAGGATCATGAGGCCGGTCAGGCTCGCTGCGATGACGCCTTCGCGGATCACGCCCGAGACCGCGTCATTGACGAAGACGGACTGATCGCCGACGGCGTCGAGCTGCAGGCTCTTCGGCAGCGAGGCCCGGATCTTCGGCAACAGCGCCTTGACGCCGTTGATGATGTCCAGCGTCGAGGCGGTGCCTGCTTTCTGGATCGTCATCAGCACTGCATGACTGCCGTCGACGCGGACGACGTTGGTCTGCGGCGGGCTGCCGTCATGTACGAAGGCCACGTCCTGCATGAACACCAGCGCGCCGTTCACCTTGCGGATCGGCAGCCGGTTCAGCTCGTCGATCGCGGCCGGCGCGTCGTTCAGCGAGACGATATATTCGAACTTTCCGATCTTCTCGGTGCCGACCGGCGTGATCAGATTCTGCGCGTTGAGCGCCGACACGACGTCCTGGGCTGAGAGACCATAGGATTGCAGCTTCTGCTGATCGATATCGACCTGTACCTGCCGGACCTTGCCGCCATAGGGCGACGGGACCGCGGCACCGGCGACGGTCGCGAGCTGCGGTCGGATGAAGTTCTGCGCCATATCGAACAGCTGGGACTGGGACAGCGTCTTGCTCGACAGCGCCAGTTGCAGAATGGGCACGCTCGAAGCGTTGAAGGTCAGCACATAGGGCGGGGTGATACCCGGCGGCAGTTGCTTCAGCACCGTCTGTGAGGCGGCCGTGACCTGGGCCAGTGCCGCATCGATATTGACGCCCGGCTGGAAGAAGATCTTCACCACGCCGTAGCCCGGCAGCGACTGGGACTCGATATGCTGGATGTCGTTGACCTGCGTGCTCAGCGTCCGCTCATAGTAATAGACGATGCGCCCCGACACTTCGTCCGGCGGCAAGCCGTTGTAGCTCCACACCGCACTGATCACGGGAATGCCGATATTCGGAAAGATATCCGTCGGCGTGCGGAACCAGGACAGCACGCCGAACAGCGCGATCAGGATCGCCAGCACGATGAAGGTATAGGGGCGGCTGAGCGCGACCCGGACGATGGCGATCACGATCGGCTATCCCTCGTGAGACAAACCAAACGGGCGCTGAGCTTTCTGGAAGAGGTCGGCATCGAGGCGGATCAGCAATTCAATGTCATTCGGTAGACAGTGAACTTAGGGTGCTGGATCCGGCGTTACCAATACATATAATTTCACAATATAAAATCAGCGACAGACTCTGAACGAAAATTCATCTCGCTGGAAAGTACTAATGTCGGTTCAGTATATCTTGTAGGAGTTCATTGGGGCACGCGGAGAATGAAGCCGACGCCGCGGACATTGTAGATCATCGGCATCTCGCCATTGGCGTCGATCTTGCGGCGCAGCTTGCCGATATGAACATCGACCAGATTGGTATGGGACAGGAACCGGTACTTCCAGACATCCTCGAGCAGCATCTCGCGGGTGATGACCCGTGACGGCCGACGCATGAGATATTCGAGCAGCTTGAACTCGCGCGGCAGGAGTTCGATGTCGCGCGACTTGCGCCGAGCCAGCCGATCGATCAAGTCGAGTTCGAGCGGACCTACCTGCAGTTTCGTCTCGCGTCGTTCGGACGGGCGCCTCAGCAGCGCTTCGACCCGGGCCGCCAACTCGGTGAAAACGAAGGGCTTGGCCAGATAGTCATCGCCGCCGGCCTTGAGGCCGCGGACGCGCTCGTCGGGCGCGCCGAGCGCGCTCAGGAACAGGACGGGCACGCCAACGCCCTCGGCTCGCAAGGTCTCGACGATCGACAGCCCGTCGAGATCGGGGAGCTTGCGGTCGACGATCAGCAGATCGAAACTTCCTTCCAAAGCCACGCCCAGCGCCTTCCGTCCCGACGCGACATGGGTCAGCTGATAGCCGCGGCCGGATAGATCCGCCAGGATCTCACCGGCGATTTCGTGATCATCCTCGATAAGGAGTAGCTGGGCGTCCACGGCCGTGGGCCTCCTGGTTAGCGATCGATATCGTACCCTGATATGTAAGTATAATTGGATAAATGAAATTCCGGCTCAACTAAATAGTAATTCATAGTTTGAATGGGTGTTCATAGAGTGAATGAAATTTCATTCATTCTTCCGATTGTCCTGATTCTCTGTCGAGAGGCTAAGTTGATTGGTTGTTATTGGTGTGACAATTTGTCCACCAATGAATCCTATTATACAAGGAATGAAATATTTTTCATCAATCTCTTTTCGTATCTTTACCACACTCCCCGGTATGCGCGCGACTTCTTTGCCTTGTCCATCGCCGCGAAAAGGGCCCGATTTCGCGCGCCGGCGGTTCTGATCAATATTCCTGAAAGGGCGGGGAGATCCAGGATGGCCGGTTGAGAAAAGGCGTATATCGCCGGACATCTCTCGAACTCGAGCGGTATAGTATGAGATATGAAATATTTTTCAGATCAGGTAAATCGTTATTTATTCTGTCTAACTTGACACACTGTCGCATGGTGTGAAATATAAGTTACAGTTATTTCCAACTATCGTAGATGAGTCTGTTTTGATTCGATCAATAACTCATATAAGATAATAAAAAATGCGGCATTGGTGTCGTTTCAATCAAGTTTCCCGATATACTTGATCATTATTTAGTCACTAACAGTACGTGAAAACGCCGTTATTCGGATTCTGTCCGGTAACCAGAGTCTTCTTTTCGAAGGCAATAAATTCCAACTAGGGGGAAGGTAATGATACAGCCGCGGAAAATCTTTTCTGCGACGTCGTGCGTAGCATTGATGTCTGTCCTATGGGGAAGTGCGGCGCTCGCCGACGAGTTGGGTGATCTCAAGGCCCAGTCGGAAAAGCTTCAACAGCAGAACCAGGAACTGCTCAAGAGGATCGATCAGATCGAGCAGCGGGAGCAGAAGCTCGAAGCGCAACAGCCGGCGAGCCAGCCGGCCGCCGCAGCCGCCAACACGCCGTCGCTGCCGGCCGCGGACGGCAGCCTGACTTGGCACGGCATCACACTCTATGGCGATATCGATCTAGGCGTGACCTATCAGAATCACGGCACGCCGCTGAATTCCGACTACGGACCGGGCCTGGAATACCTTGTTTCCAAGAACACCAACCATTCTCTGGTCACCTTTGCGCCGAACGCGTTGAGCTATTCCACGCTCGGCCTGAAGGGGACCGAGGAGATAATTCCCGGCCTGTCCGCGATCTTCAATCTGCAGTCGACCTTCGTTCCGACCTCGGGATCGATCTCCGACGGCCCGAAATCGCTGGTCGAGAATAATGGCGTGCCGTTGAACCGCCAGACTTCGAACGGCGATTCGAGCCGCGCGGGGCAGCCCTTCAACGGAGCGGCCTATCTCGGTCTCAGCTCGCCGCGCTATGGCACGATCACCTTCGGTCGGCAGAACTCGCTCACTCTCGACGGCGTGATCGCCTACGATCCGCAGGGCGCCTCCAACGCCTTTTCGGTCATCGGATATCAGGGCTCCACGGCCGGCACGGGCGATACCGAGGATTCGCGTCTCGACAACTCCCTGAAATATTACCTCAATTTCGGTCCCGCCCATGTCGGTGCGCTGTACCAGTTCGGCGGCGGCAGCGATGCACGCAGTGCCTATCAGTTCGATCTGGGCGGCAACTATGACGGCTTCTCGGTCGATGCCGTCTACAGCCAGATCTACGATGCGATCTCCGCCTCGTCCCTTTCGGCGGCACAGCTCGCCATGCCGGGCATCCCGGCGAACTCGCTGGCAGCCACCGTCTCCGACAATACCTCCTGGATGCTGCTCGCCGGCTATGCGATCGGCCGGCTCAAGCTGCTGGCCGGCTTCGAGCATATCCAGTTCGACAATCCGAAGAATCCGCTTGCGGCCGGCAGCACCACCATCGGCGGCTATGAGCTGAGCATCGTCAACAACGCCGCCTTCAACAACAACAAGATGCTGGACGTCTACTGGACGGGTGCCAAATATGCGGCGACGGAGGATCTCGATCTGAGCCTCGGCCTCTACCATGAGTACCAGAACAGCTTCCATGGTGACGGCTGCTCCACCAACGCCTTCTCGTCCTGCAGCGGCACGCTCGATGCCATTTCCCTCGTCGGGGTCTACAAGCTGACCAAGCGGTTCGATATCTATGCTGGCGCCATGTATTCCTGGGTGTCGGACGGGCTCGAGAACGGCTTCTTCCACAGCTCGAGCATCGATCCCACGATCGGCGCTCGACTCAAATTTTAGTCTCGACGCACCCCTGATCGACCGGTTCGGTTCGTAAGTGCCGAACCGGCTTTTATTTGCGGAAATTTAATTCCGCCACAGTGGAATTTCCCCGCTGTCGCACCGATCTATGGAACAGGGACGGTGCGCATTCAGCAGTCCCCTGCGCGACCGTCCGAAGCCGAGTTCGGAGGACGAGATGACCAAACAGATGCTTGCGACCCTGTTCGCCGGGCTAACGATCGTGGCGACCACGGCCGCCTGTTCCTCGCTGCCGTCTTCTGCCGATATCGGCGACAATCCGACGGGATGGGTCGATGCCGCGCAAGTGCCGAGCACTTCGGACTGGAGCTACCCGCTGATATCCAACCGGCAGACCGGCTGGCATCCCTGAGGCGGAATTCCGCTAGCTCGCGGAACCTGCGGTATTGACCAACAGCTCGATCGCGCAGCCCGGCTTATTGTCGCCGATATCGATGCTGATGTTGTGCAGCCGTGTGATCGCGGCGACGAGACTGAGGCCGAGGCCCATCCCCATTGTTCCCTTGGTTCGCCCCGAGCGATAGAAGCGGGTGAACACCATCTCGCGTTCCTCCGGCGCGATACCGGGGCCGTTATCCTCGATACGGATCACCGGCATGCCATCGCGCTCGGCCAGGATCACGCGGATCTTGCCGCCCTCCGGCGTGAACTTGACCGCATTGTCCACGAGATTGCCGATCGCCTCGATCAGCAGATCATGATCGCCGTAGATCGGCGCCGAACCGTTGGTTTCGAGCAAAAGGGCGATGTCCTTTTCCTCGGCGAGCGGCTGGTAGAGGTCATGGATGGCGCTGACGACCTCGGCGAGGTCGATCTGGGTGAAGCCGGCACGCCGACGACCGACCTCCAGCTCGCGGATCCGCAGCAGCGCGGTGATGATCGCCAGCGCCTGATCCAGGCCGATCGTCGCCTTGTCGATCGCGGCTTCCAGCTCCTCCGGCGTGGCATCGGCCCGCCGCGTATTTTCCAGGCGTGCCCGCACGCGGGTGAGAGGGGTCCGGAGGTCGTGCGCGATTTCGTCGCCGGTCGCCTTGAGCTCGTCCAAAAGACGCTCGATTTCGTCGAGCATCAGATTGACGCTGTGCGACAGCTTGTCGAACTCGTCGCGCGTGCCGCGTACCGGCAGGCGCTGCCGAAGATGTCCGCGCATGATTCGCTCGGCGGCGCGATGCACCTCCTTGACCCTGTTCGACGTCCGCCAGCTCAGGAACATGCCGCCGGCGAGGGCGGCGATCATCGCCGGGATCAGCCCCAGCTCCAGCGCGCTGATCAGCTCGGCGCGCAGGCGCTCCACCTCCTCGCTGTTCCGCCCGATGACGAGAAGCTCGCCGTCGCCCAGCCGGCGTTCCACCGCCCGGACCGATTCGAGCTCGTCGAAAGCTCTCTCCGTCGGCTGAATGCGGGTGATGTGGACTTTCCCATCCGGCGGCAGCCCCTCCGGCAGCGTGTCGAGATTGCCGGCGACGGGGTGGCCCTGGGCGTCGAAGAGGGCGGCGTAGCTCAGCCGGTGGAAATCGCCGGTGACGCGGGTTTCGACGAACTGCCGCACCGCGTCGCTGGGCAGTTCCGCGACGATCTTGGCGTCTTTCGCAATCAGATTGTCGATCCGATTGACCTCGGAACCGGCGGTTTGCCAGTAGATGAACAGGAACAGCACCACGGTCGATGCGCCGAAGAAGCCGGCAAAGGCACAAGCGAGCCGGAATGTTGTGCCCTGGGCAAGGTCAATTAGGAACACGGAGAATGAACCCGACGCCACGAACATTGTAGAACAGCGGTATCTCGCCCGGCGCATCGATCTTGCGCCGCAGCTTGCCGATATGGACATCGACCAGGTTGGAGCGTGGTGAGAAGCGGTAGTTCCACACCTCCTCCAGCAACATGTCACGCGTCATGACACGTGACGGCCGGCGCATCATATATTCCAGCAGCTTGAATTCGCGCGGCAGCAGCTCGATCTCGCGGGTCTTTCGGCGGGCGCTTCGCTTGAGCAGATCGAGCTCGAGCGGCCCAACCTGCAGCATGGTTTCGCGTGGATCGGCCGGGCGCCGAAGCAGCGCTTCGACTCGTGCCGCGAGTTCGGTGAGCACGAAAGGCTTGACGAGGTAGTCGTCGCCGCCGGCCTTGAGGCCGCGGACACGCTCATCCACGTCGCCCAAGGCGCTCACGACCAGAACCGGAACGCGAATGCCTTCGCCGCGCAAGGTTTCTATGATCGAAAGACCATCCAGCTCGGGCAGCATGCGATCGACGACCAGCGTGTCGAATTGCTGTTCGCGGGCGAGGTCGAGACCGCGCCGTCCATTATCCACATGGGTTACTTGATATCCCCGCGCTTTGAGATCGTCCATGATCTCAAGGGCAGTATCCAAATCGTCCTCGATCAGGAGGATATGAGATTCCGCAGTCACAGCGTCCCACTCGACAATCTTTATCGGCATCTCTTCCATAAGCCAGCTCCAGAGGCTTCCGATCGTCTTGCCGCATCGGCAAGCTTGGGAAATCTCTGGTCGCAGAGCCGGGGAAACAAGGGGTGCTCTTGGGCACCCCTCGTCTCGATTGTCCGGAACCTCAGCCTCCTCCGGCGATCGGAACCACGAGGGAGGTGGGATAAGGGACTAGTTTTCCTTCAACTGTTCGGATCAGCGCCGTCATGGCTTCGGCCGGAACCGCGGCGGCCTGCGCCGCCGGCAGTTCCAGCTTGCCGCTCGCCTGCGTCAACAAGTCGCTGCCGTGATAGAGGCTGGCATAGGCCGCGACCTGCACACCGGCCGTGCCGTCCGCGGGTGCCGACTTGGTAAATTTCCATTCGACGGCATATTGGCGGCGGTCGTCGCCCGGAGCCTCGTCCTGAGCCGGAAGGACGCGATCTCTGCCGGCATCATCGCCGCCGCCGGAGGAGGCGCGCTGTTCCAGGACCACCACGAGCGGCGCCCGTGCCCGGAAATTCTGATCCGCGCCCGAACAGCAGACGACCGGCGGGGAAGACCTCATGCCGACCCGCACGCTTTGTGAAAGCGCTTCGTCCGACAGGCCCGGCACGGTTCCTTCGATCGTCGTCGTCACCGGCTTGAAGCCGATCATGAACATGCTGTCCGGTTCGGAGTAGGTCGGATTTTCATAGGTGTAGTTGGCCGATATATCGAACTCTTCCGCGCGGCTCACGCCTGCGACGGTCATGCCGATGACGGCGATGGATCCGGCGATGAGGAGATGGCCTGCAAGTGTCCGTCGGAAGTCACATCGCTTCGAGGTGTTGATCATCGGCGAGTGTATTGTGCGTGTCGGAGGGATTATATTGCTCTTCATTTCAATTATCCTTCTCCAGTGGAGGGTTATATAATTGTCTGGTAATTGGTGCGATTCAATTAAATAAGCTTTCGTATTGTAAAATGAATTTTACTGATGAGCCCACGATATTGCGAAAATGGATTGTCGTATATTCCGACATGATGGCTGATTTCGTCAGTCGACGCGTACGACCTTAGAGAGGTGCATAGGCATCTTTGTGAAATAAATTTCATTCTAAGTAAAATCTTCGTCGAAATAATAAATAATCATTTCTGTTCTTGAAATACCCGAGACATAGAGTGTCGACACCATCGCCCGCACGGATTCCGAAGCAATCCGCGACTAGATGCGAAGCGAGGATCAGGTAAGTCATGGAACATTCTTCTCAACATAAAGCGAGGCGATGTGGAGAGGTCGGGCGGCAGCTTGCCGGCCGGACCAGCCGTACGGCCTTGCTTTCGATCTTGGCAGGAGCGGGTGCCTGTTTCGCCTCGCCCGCCCTGGCGCAAAGCGCCGTCCAAATCCAGCAGCTGCAGGATCAGATCAAGCAGCTTCAGCAGCAGCTGGACATCGTAAAGAATCAGCAGACGGCAGACGAGCAGAAGACCTCGGCGGCGGCGCCGGCATCGAACAGCATTCCGGTGAGCCGCAGCGACGACGGCAGCCTGCAGATCGGCTCGTTCAATCTGAAATTCGGCGGCTTTACGGAATTCGCGACCATCTACCGGACCCGGAACGAAGCGGCCGATGTCGGTACCGACTTCAACGGCATTCCGTTCCCCAATACCGCCCGGTCGAATGAGTCGGAGCTGCGCTTCAGTGCGCGCCAGAGTCGGATTTCCGGATTGCTGTCGACCGATGTGGACAAGGATACCCACCTGTCCGCCTATGTCGAGAGCGACTTCCTTGGCGCCAGCGACGTGTCCAATTCGCGCGAGAGCAACAGCTATCTGCCGCGCCTGCGCCAGTTCTTCGCGACCATCGAGAACAGTGCCTGGGGCTTCCACTTCCTCGCGGGCCAGGCTTGGAGCCTGATCACGACCAACATGGTCGGCATCACGCCGCGCAGCGAGCAGGTGCCGTTGACGATCGATGCGCAATATGTCCCCGGCTTCAATTGGGCGCGGACGCCGCAGGCCCGCTTCGTCGAGGATTTCGGCCATGGCATCTGGGCGGGTGTCTCGGTCGAAAGTCCGCAATCGTTGGTCGGCGGCAACAATCCCAACGGTACGGCCTTCGCGTCCAACCAGGCTAATCCCAACGCCAACAATCCCGGCGACGGCACCGGCCTGTTCTCCTCTAACCAGCAATTCACCACCGACACCTATCCCGACGTCATCGCCAAGCTCGCCGTCGATACGTCGTTCGGCCATTTCGAGCTGAAGGGGATCGAACGGATCTTCACCGACCGCTTCAACGGCGTGAACCACGACACGGTCGGCGGCGGCGTCGGCTTCGCGGCGGCATTCCATGTCATTCCGAAATATCTCGATCTGCAGACCAGCATGCTCGCCGGCTACGGCATCGGCCGCTACGGGTCGGGCCAGATCAATGATGTGAGCTTCAACACCGCCGGCGCCTTCGTCGCCACGCCGGAAATCGAGGCGCTCGTCGGGCTGATCGGCCATCCGATGACGGGGACCGACGTCTATGTCTATGCCGGCCTCGAGAATGTCGACAGCACCGGCACGCCCTCCGGCGCCGGCTTCGGTGCGTCCAACGTCAACAATAGGGGTTGCGAGATCGAGTTGCCGACCGCGGGCACTTGCGGCGCGCTCACTCATCGGTTGGAGCAGATCACCGGCGGCTTCTGGCACGATATCTATAAGGGCAGCTTCGGCCGCGTCGCCATCGGCGCCGAAGGCTCCTACACCAAGCGCTTCACCTTCCCGGGCCAGGGCGGGGCGCCGAATGTGGACGAGGGCGTGTTCATGACCTCGTTCCGCTACTATCCGTTCTAATCACTATCCTTTCGGAAGGACGCCAGCCTCGGCGTCCTTCCGTTTGCGTCCGCTTCAGAGATGGCCGCTATAGTCGTTCTGCTGGACCATCGCCTCGAGATTGCCGACGCAGCTGCCAAAGTTGGGCGTGTCGGGCGCCAGGCCCAATTCCGCGCACGCATGCTGCTCCTGCGCCATCCGTTCCACGCTTGCGCCGGGGGCGGAGCAGGCGGCGAGCGCCGTCAATGCCGCCATCGCCAGTATCAATCGAGCCATTCTTCTCTCCAATTCAGGGGCGTTCAGTGCTGGGATTGCTCATGGTCGAGCATGCAGAGCGCAAAGTCCGGCGTTCCGTCTTCCAATGCTTTGCTTACGCATGCCGACCGGGCGGCTTGGGTCGTGCGTGCCTGCTGAACGCCCGCCACCGACTGGCTCAGGCTCGCGACACATTCCGTGTAATCGAGTGTTCCCGGTGAGAAGCCCATTGTCGCCGAACAGGCGTGGGTGATCCGTGCGGATTGCTGCGGGTTTTCGCCGGCCAGGGGCGAGGCGGCGGCGCAGGCGGCGGGTGACAGCGCCAGCAAGGCGAGGCCAATGCCCCACCAACGCTGGATGCGAAGCGGGGCCGGTCGATCTCCGCCCCGTGTAACGAAGAAAGTGAGCGTCATGTCGGAACTCCTAATCAACGGCTTGAACCAACCTCTCGGAGAAGATTCACTCGTTTGAGGGTTGATCTGTTGATATATAGTGCCGGTACTGGTGCCAATACTTGTAAATAATCGTTCATTTTGTGAATGAAATATAATTCAGTAATCGAGGTCAAGAACTTGATCGAAAGAAATCGTCGATAGCGGAAAGACTGAAACATATTTTATTCTTAAATTCTTGACGGTGTACTCCCGTGATGAGAGCAGTCATCGTCTCTTGGTGACAGGTCTACCGATATGAATTCAACCAGCTCTCCCCATTTCGATCACTACGTGGGTGCGCTTTCGATCGAGACCGCCGAGGGCGGCATCGACGCGCTTCAGGCCAACGCCACGCGGTTGGCCCGAGACGCCAAGCTGCTTCTGCATGCGCGTCGGAATTCCAGTGCCGCCATGCTGGGCGTCATGGCGATCGCGGAACTTTCCCGGCTGCCGGATCTTCTCGACCTGGCCACGCGGGATGACGGACCTAGCCTCAAATCCGCCTGGCGGCGCTTCCGCGGAGAGGGCCATCCCTTTCCCTGGGTGATCTTCCAGGCGGCGGCGCAGAAGGTCGGCGAGGATTATCTGAACACCCTCATCGAGCTGATGAAGCACGTCGGATGCCGGGTCGAATGTGCGATCCCCGGCGCCTGGCTATCTCCGGATGATCTGATCAGCCGCCCACTGGCCGAGGCGCTCGTGAATACTGCGGAGATGCTGTGCGCTCAGCAGATCGATTTACGGGCGGCGCGGCTCTGGATCCAGGTCGTTCGATCGTTGCCGAAAACCGTTTCGACCAAGAGGACGTTGGAAGCTTACAGGGCGGCTCTCGTTTCGGCCGGTATGAATTTGGAAGCGGGAACGGTCGAGGCGCTCCTGAAATCCCCCAACGCCATGCGATCCGTTTAAGAGCGCTTCCTGCAGCGGTGGCCTGACTGGGCCGGCCTCAGCCTTCCGACGAGGCGGGCGCCTCCTTCGGCTCCGAAACGGCGCCGGCAGATGCGGCTCGCTCGGCGTCGCTCAGCGCTTCCAGGATCGGCAGAGCGGCGCGATAATAGGCTTCGCCCTCCCGGGTCAGATTGATCTGATGCGCTGTCCGCACCAGCAGGCGCACACCAAGCCGGCCCTCCAGCCGTGCCACGACCTTGTTGACGGCGAGAGGGGTCAGGCCAAGGCTACGGGCAGCAGCCGAAACGCCACCTTGCCGCACGACACTGGCGAACACTTCCATCTCGCCGGAACGTTCCATGAAAATACGCGGCAACGCTGCTCTCCCTCACCCGGTGCTCAATATGCTCATCTTGGTGACGGGAAGACGCGTTCCTTTGCCGCGGCAGCATGGCGGAAGTGAGCATTGATCACGACATCTTTACCGGACTGGGCATTCTGGGATAGGCAGTGGGCGGCCTTCCGATTATTGGTAACGAAATGTCGCGATGCCGGCATGCTATTGTTGGACGATTCCGAGGTATAGATACGGCATGGCGCAGAAAATTGGCTCGGCGCGCGCTTGGCATGGACGCAGCTACGATCTAGGACGCATGACGCTGCCCGAGCTTTGGCTGGCCTATGCGACCTATCCGGCGATTCTGATCTATGTCGCGTTGGCCGTCGCCTCCGCCGGGATCGTCGTCGCCATGGGCGCGCGCTGGGATCAGGTCGTGCTTCCCGGGCTGGCGGTGCTGATCGCCTATCCGGTGGTGTGGTATCTGATCCACCGGTTCATTCTTCACGGCCGCTGGCTCTACAAGATGAAATGGTCGGCCGGATTGTGGAAGCGCATCCATTTCGACCATCATCAGGACCCGCATCGCCTCGAGGTCCTATTCGGCGCGCCGAGCAATACGGTGCCGACCATAGCCCTGGTAACCGTGCCGCTCGGCTATGCGATCGCCGGCTGGTCCGGCGCCGCTGCCGCCTTCGCCGTCGGGCTGGTGACGACTTGCGTCTACGAATTCGTCCATTGCATCCAGCACCTCAATTACAAGCCGAAGAGTCGCCTCATTCAGAGGATCAAACAGGATCATCTCGTCCATCATTTTCATAACGAGAACGGCAATTACGGGATCATGAGCTTTACGCCCGACCTGATGCTCGGCACCTATTATCGTGGTGCCCGTGCGGTTCCGAAAAGCCCCAGCGTCTATAATCTCGGCTATGACGTCGAGGAGGCGCGGCGCTACCCATATGTGATGGAACTGACCGGCGCACCGCCCCGCGACCGTCCGCCGCCGGCTTTCGTGTCAGAGCTCAAAGCGGCCCCATGACGGCGATCGAAATCGTCCCGGTCAAGGGCCGGGCGCTGCTCAACCGCTTTATCAAGCTACCCGAACGGTTCTATCGGGACGATCCGCAGTATGTGACGCCGCTGCATCTCGAACGGCTAGACGCGCTCACGCCCAAGAACCCGTTCTTCGGGCACGCCGACGTACAGTTCTGGATCGCGCGGAGAGATGGGCGCGATGTCGGCCGCATCACCGCGCAGATCGATCATCAGGCGCTGGCCATTCGCCCCGATGCGACCGGACAATTCGGCCTCATCGCCGCCGAAGACGATCCGGCCATCTTTCAGACGCTTATCGCCACGGCCGAGGGCTGGCTGCGCGAGCGCGGCATGAAGCGAATGCAGGGCCCTTTCAATCTCAACATCAATGAGGAAATGGGGCTGCTGGTCGATGGCTTCGACACGCCGCCCATGCTGTTGATGGGGCACGACCGGCCTTATGTCGGGAGCCGGCTGGAAGAGCAGGGGCTCCGGAAGGAAAAGGACGTCTACGCCTATCTCTATGATGTCACTGTCGATCTGCCCGCGGGGGCCCGCAGGCTCATAGACAGGCCTTTGCCGCCGGAAATTCGGGTCCGGCGTCTCGATTTGAAGCGCTACAACGACGAAGTCCGGACCATTACCCAGGTCTTCAACGATGCCTGGCTCGATAATTGGGGCTTCGTGCCGCTCACCGAGATCGAGACGGATCATCTGGCCAAGTCATTGAAGCCGCTGCTCGATCCGCGTCTCGTGAGCATCGTCGAATACAAGGACGAGCCGGTTGGGTTTCTCGTCTGCCTGCCCAATCTCAACGAGGCGATCCACGATCTCGGCGGCAAGCTTCTGCCGTTCGGCTGGGCGAAATTGCTGTGGCGCTTGAAGGTCTCGGGTGTCAAGACTGCGCGCGTGCCGCTGATGGGCGTCAAGCGTTCGGCCGCCCAAGGCGTGATCGGAAAGCTGTTGCCCTTCCTGCTGATCGACGCCGTCCGCAAGAACGCCGCCGATATGGGCTTCACTCATGTCGAGCTGTCATGGGTGCTCGAAGACAATTTGCCGATGCGCCACATGAACGAAAGCTTGGGCGGCACGGCCTACAAGACCTATCGCATTTACGAGAAGCCGCTTTAGCGAGCTCTTATCGCAGCCACTTCGCCGATCGGTACCAGGCCGCCGTCTCGCGAAAGCCATCGGCGATCCCGATTTTCGCTCGATAGATCTGGGGCGGAAGCGCCTCGTCGGTCGGGACCGACCAGTCGGGATGCAGCATCTCGCGCGCCTTGCCGATCGTAAAGATCGGGGCATGGCCGCGGATTTGTCCCCACCAACTCGACGCCCGGCCGGCGGCGAGCAGGATCCCGTCCGGCAGGCGCACGAAGCGGGGAGTGCGATTGCCGAGAGCACGCGCGGCTTCGCCGAGCAGCTCCGTCATGCGGTATCCGGCGGGGTTTGGATCCGCCAGGGCGTGGAGACCGGGGGCGCCAACACCCGTCGCCAACCGCGTTACGGCGGCGGCGGCATCGGCGACATGCACGATGGCGGTCCGCCCTGACCCGAAGATGGGGATGGCGGCATGAGAGGCCGCCTTGAAGATCGCCAATGTCTCTCGATCCCAGGGCCCGTAGATGGCTGGAGGACGCACGATCACCAGGCGATCGCCGGCGTCGCCATAGGTCGCGCGCGCGGCTTCTTCGCCCTCTCGCTTGCTCGCGGCATAGTCGGAGAGTTGCGGCTCGCGGGCCGCAAGCGACGAGATCGCAATGAAGCGGGCCTCGGGCGCATGACGCCGCGTTGCCTGTGCCGCGGCGCGCGTGCCGTCGCGATTGACGCGCAGAAACGCCGCGCGGTCGCGCGCCTTGATCAGGCCGGCGACATGGATGACCGCATCGGCGCCGGCGACGAGCCGGTCGAGCGCGTCCGTGTCGTCGAGACTGCCCCGGACGACCTCGAGGTTGACGCCGCGCCAGAGCTCGTGCTCGAAGGGGCGGCGCGCGAGAATGCGCGTCCGCACCCCCTCCCGCGCCAGCGCCGCGACGAGATGCACACCGAGAAATCCCGTCGCACCGGTTACGGCGACGACGCGCTCGCCGGTCACTCGCCGGCGTCTGCCAGCGCGCTCGCCGAATTGTGCGAGAAAGCGTCCGCCAGGTACATCGTGCGCGCCCGGCTGCGGCTCAGCTTGCCTGACGAGGTCTGCGGCAGGCTGTGCGGCGGAACGAGAACGATCTTCGAATCGAGCCCGTGGCGACCGCGGAAGATGTTGCCGATCTCGGTCGCGAGCGCGGTACGGGCGGCCGGATCGGTGGTGCGGCACTGAACGAGGGCCACGACCTCCTCGTCCGTCTCGCCATCGACCGAGAAGACCGCGACGTCGCCGCTGCGCAAGGAGGCGATCTCCGCCTCCGCCGCCCATTCCAGATCTTGCGGCCACAGATTGCGGCCATTGACGATAATGAGGTCCTTCGCCCGGCCGGTGATGACGATCTGCCCGTCGACGAGATAGCCGAGATCGCCGGTGTCGAGCCAACCATCGTCGGTCATGACGCGTGCCGTTTCCTCCGGCGCGTCGAAATAACAGGTCATCAGGCTGGGACCGCGCACGAAGATGCGGCCGACGAGCCGATCCGGCAGGATTTTGCCCGCCTCGTCGCGCACCTCGATGTCGTGACCGGGAAGGATATGGCCGCACATCACGAAGGTGCGTGTACGTGCCTCGGCATCGCCGGCCGGCACGGCGCGATGCTCGGCCTCCAGGAGCGCACCGTCGACGGTGTCGTGCAGCGCGCCTTTACCCGGCGGCATGAAGCTCAGCGCGAGGGTCGCCTCGGCCATGCCATAGCTCGGCACGAAGGCGCCGGCGCCGAAGCCGTGCGGCGCGAACCGCTCGATAAAGCGCGTGAGCACGTTCGGGCGGATCATGTCGCCGCCGATGCCGGCGCTTCGCCAGCTGGAAAGATCGAGGCCGTCGGTCGGCGCGGTTTCCGCGCGCCGGACGCACAGATCATAGCCGAAGGATGGGCTGTAGGAGACCGTGCAGCGGTTGCGGCTGATGAGGTTCAGCCACAGGAGCGGGCGGCGCGCGAATTCGCGGGTCGGGATGATGTCGACGGACATCTGGCACGTCATCGGGCTCAGCAGGAAGCCGACGAGGCCCATATCGTGATAGAAGGGCAGCCAGGAAATGGCGCGATCGCCATCGACGACGGCGAGCCCGTCGCGCGAGATCCGGCTCGCATTGGCCATGAAGGCGCGCTGCGTGACCGCGATGCCGAGGGGAAAGCGGGTGCTGCCCGACGAGAATTGCAGATAGCTGAGGTCGTCCGGATTCTGCTTCGGCAAATCGCCCGCCGCGGGTTCGATATCGTCGAGCCGCTCCAGCGTGCCGGCGAGCTTCAGCTCGAAACCCGCGACGACATCGCCGAGCCAGTCTTCCAGCATGGCCGGACCGAAGATGGCGGTGACCTGGGCGCTTTCGATCAGGCGCCGCAGGTGCGAGATATAGCCGTCCCTGCCGCCGAAGGCCGCGGGCAACGGCAGCGGCGCCGGAACCAGTCCGGCATATTGACAGGCGAAGAAAGCCCGGACGAAATCGCCGTCGCTTTCGGCGATGAGCCCGATCCGATCGCCGGGCGCGAGACCGGCGCCGATCATCCGACGGGCGAGGCCGATGGCCTGCTCGCGCAAGAGGCTATAGGGCAGAACCTCGGTGAGGACGCCTTTGCCGGAATAGAAGTTGATGCCTGTCGGGCCCTGTGCCGCGTAGTCGAGCGCTTCGGCGATGACGCCGAAATCCGCATGCCGCGTAGGTTGCCCCGGATGATGGGAGGGGGTCGGTTCTGTCATGTCGGGGATTGCTATAGCCGTTCGTCTCGCCAGCTACCAGAATAAGAAGAGCACGGCACCCTCGCGCTCGGTGACGCGCCGTCCGGTCCGGACGGCGCGTCCGTGCGCAGCGATGGACTTCAAGCTATCCGTAGAATAGCGTGCGCCGACAAAATTATTACGCAAAAGGTCAGGCTGCATGACGATTCCCGCCCGTGCGCATTTTTGCTGGATCGGCGCCAGCCTGCCCTGGGCCTATGTCTTCGCGATCCTCTCGGCCGCCGAGCGAAGCGATCTGCCGGAGATCATTCTCCACCACACCGACGCTCTCGATGACGGCCCGGAGCTGCAGGCGCTTGAGCGGGCCCCCGGCGTCCTGCTATCCCGAGTCGATCCGCTCGCCTGCTTGAGCGAGGCCGGGCACATGCTCGGCGTGGGAGATGAACTCGTTACGCTCTACCTCGGACTCGAAAGCCCCGTCGTACGGTCGGATGTTCTACGAGCGGCGATCCTGTATCTGCAAGGGGGCATCTATCTGGATCTCGATACGATCACGACGGCTTCGCTTCGGCCGTTGCTCGCCGCTACCCAATTCGTCGGGTCGGAATTCATCGTATGGCCTCTTTTCGTGCGGGCCTCGCGTTCGCCGCTCATATGGGCGCGGCATCTTGCCCTCGATCTGCTGCGCAAGGTGCTGCGTCGGATGCCCGGCGGCTGGAAGGCATTCAGGCATGTGGAGAAATTCTATTTTCGCGGCGTGAACAACGCGGTGATGGGGGCCGAGGCCGGTTCGCCGCTGCTCTCGGACTATCTTCGGGCGATGCTCGCGGTACCGGTCGCCAGCCGCATGCAAGCCTATGCGCTGGGTCCGGACCTGCTGCAGGCGGTGGTCGACCGCTACCAGCCGGACGATCTGATCGTTCAGGAACCGCGAGTCTTCTATCCGATGCCGCCGCGAATCTCCGAGCAATGGTTCCGGATCGCGCCCGGCGCGCGCTCGGACGAGGTGCTGTCGGCCGATACGCGCGTCGTGCACTGGTATGCTTCGGTCCGGACCAAGTCCCGGGTGGCGCTGATCGACCCGCAATATGTGCGGGATCACCGGCAGGATCAGCTCTACAGCGCGCTCGTATGGTCTTGCATCCGCGATTTTCCAGAAGCGGCGTGAAAATTATTCATATCCGGCGCACAACGCAGGCATCACCGATTTCCCTCTTGCGTCGGGACCGACATCTCCGGATTATTGTGACCGATCCGCGACACTTTCAGTGTCGGCAGCCACAGATACCGTATCGATCGGCCGGGACATATGACTGCACCCGCCGAGGCGGTTTCATTGATTTTCCTCCGGCGCCCCCATATGGACCAGCCACTAGCAAAATGCTTTTGCCCAGCGGGTGAAGAGAGCGGCATGCGTCCAAGTTCATAAGGCTCCCGGTTGCGCGGGAGGCGTCGAAATCCAACCTAACTCCATCGCAGGATGGCTTTGGCACCGCCAGCGCCGCCGGATGAGACAGCCATATGCAGGTAGATCATGTTGAATAAGCGGGGCATTCGCATCGCGATTGCGGGCATCGGAAACTGCGCGAGCGCGCTGGTCCAAGGCATTTATTACTACACGCCCGAGCGTTGCCGCGAAGGGGTGGTCGGCCTTATGCACCGGGAGATCGGCGGCTATCTCCCTTGTGACATCGATGTCGTCGCGGCGTTCGATGTCGATGCCCGCAAGGTCGGCACCGACGTGAACCGGGCGATCTTCTCCAAGCCGAACTGCACCAAGATCTTCCAGAGCGATATCCCGGACAGCGGGGTGATCGTGCAGATGGGTCCGGTGCTCGACGGCATTTCCGAGCATATGGCCGACTATGCCGACGATCGGACCTTCATTCGCTCCGAAGCGAGGGAGCTCACCAAGGAGCAGATCGTCGCCGAGCTGAAGCGCAGCGGCGCCGAGATTCTGCTGAACTATGTCCCGGTGGGATCGGAGAAGGCGGCGCGTTTCTATGCGGAATGCGCGCTTGAGGCCGGCGTCGCCTTCATCAACAACATGCCGGTGTTCATCGCCAGCGACAAGGCGTTCGCCGACCGGTTCAAGGCACGCAACCTGCCGATCATCGGCGACGACATCAAGTCCCAGCTCGGCGCCACGATCACGCACCGGGTCCTGACCGATCTGTTCGCGAAGCGCGGCGTGAAGCTGCTGCGGACCTACCAGCTCAACACCGGCGGCAACACCGACTTCCTCAATATGAAGAACCAGCAGCGGCTGGTCTCGAAGAAGACGTCCAAGACCGAGGCTGTGCAGGCTGTCGCCAAGAAGCGCATCGAGGACGAGAACATCCATGTCGGCCCCAGCGACTATGTGCCGTGGCAGAACGACAACAAGCTCTGCTTCATCCGGATGGAGGGGCATCTGTTCGGCGACGTGCCGATGGATATCGAGCTGCGGCTTTCGGTCGAGGATTCGCCGAATTCCGCGGGCGTCGTCATCGACATGATCCGCTGCTGCAAGCTGGCGCTCCAGAATGGCATCGGCGGCGTGCTCGAAGGGCCGAGCGCCTATTTCTGCAAGCATCCGCCGGTCCAGTACACCGACGATGATGCCTATCAGATGATCGAGGCCTTCATCCGCACCAGCACCGTGAAAATCGCCGTCCGATGAAATGCCTCATCGTCGCGGCCGGGCAGGGCGCTCGGCTGAGGGAAAGGGGCGAGCTCAAGCCGCTGATCCCCATCAAGGGGGTCCCGCTCATCGAGCGCGTGATGAAGCGCGCGCTCGAGGGCGGGGTGGACGAGTTCCTCATCGTCAGCGGCTACCGGGGCGAGGAATTGCGGCGGGAGCTCGACGCTCTTTCGGCCCGGGAGCAGATCCGGGTCACGCATGTCGTCAATGACGAATGGAACCGGGCCAACGGTGTCTCCCTGCTCAAGGCCAAGCCGCATCTGAGCGAGCCGTTCCTGCTGACGATGTGCGATCATCTGGTCGATCCCGAGATCTTCCGCAGCCTGATATCCGGACCTTTCGAGCCTGACACGGTCACCTTGGCCGTCGATTTCAACATCGACAGCCCGCTCAATGATCCGGAAGATGTGACTCGCGTAAAATGCGCCGATGGCCGGATCGAGCATATCGGCAAGGTGATCCGCGACTTCAACGCCTTCGACACCGGGGTTTTCCTGTGCGCTCCGGTCATGTTCGAGGCGCTGGAGGAAAGCCAGGCCGGCGGCGACGACAGCATTTCCGGCGCCATGAACGTGCTCGCGCGCTGGGGCAAGGCACGTGCCTTCGACATCCAGGACCGGCTTTGGGTCGATGTCGATGATCCCGTCGCCTTCGACAAGGCGGAAAAGCTGCTCGATTCGGGGAAGTTCTGATCGCATGAGCGCTAGCTAGACGGTGGGCCAAGCGGAGAAACGAGAGACCATGGAGCATGCCGAGCCGATCCGGCGAACCTTGGAGATCGAAGAGCTGACGAACCGCTATTTCGTCCATCCGATAGCGGGTTGGCTTGTCCCGTTGTTCGCGGCCCTGCGGATTTCGCCCAACGCCGTTTCCATGGCGGGAATGGCCCTGGGGATCTCGGCGGGAGTGGCTTACGCCCGTTATCAAGATCCGCGCTACGTGATCTTGGGATTTATCCTGATGATCGCGTGGCATGTTATGGACGGTGCGGACGGGCAGCTTGCACGTCTGACGAAGTCGCAGTCCCAGCTCGGAAAAGTTCTGGACGGTATCTGCGACTACGTCACCTTCATCGCCGTCTATGCGGGCTTGGCGTCCAATCTCTCCGTTCAGTATGGCGATTGGGTCTGGCTGCTCATTCTGTCCGCCGGCCTCTGCCATGCCGTCCAGTCCGCGGCCTATGAGGCGCAGCGGCAGGAGTACAATTTCTGGGGCCTTGGCCGGAAATCCGCCGGGCTCTTTGAAGCAGCCGTGTCGGCACGGGGAGCGTCTCGGGCCTCTTTCGTGCAACGCCTCTCCGACGGCATTCATCGGGTCTATCTGGAGGTTCAGCTCCTCGTTTCCGGCGTCACCGTGGAGTTTCACGATAGGCTGGCCAAGACGCTCGACCTGCCACCCGAACGAGCGGCGTCCGTCCGGCGCCGGTATCGCGAGACATTCGCGCCGCTGGTGCGGCAATGGTCTGTGATGTCGGCAAATTACCGGACGCTCGGGATCTTCGCCTTCGCTCTGGCAGGGTTGCCGCTCTACTATTTCTGGTTCGAGATCATCGGCTTCAGCGCGATGTCGGTTCTTCTGCTGCGCAAGCGGCGGGTGCGATACGAGCAGTTTTTCAGTGGGCTGGAGCCGGTCGACGGGCGGTCCGTCTCGCTATCGATGCGCCCGGCGGAATAGGTAGGCGGCCAAGCTCATCAGCACGAGCGAAGGTGCGAGAGCAGTGGAGGCAGGATTCAGGTCCAGCAGCAGATCGAGGTGCCCGACGATCTGCTGGCAGAGCGAGAACACAATACCGAATATCGCGCCGATCATGATCTGCCGTCCCATGCTCTGTCCTCGCGGCGACCCGAAGACGAACGGGGCCGCGATCATGATCATGGCGACCATCGAGAATGGGATGCTGATCTTTCGCCACAGCTCTTGCTCGTAGCGGATGGCCTGTTGCTTGCGCTGCTGGAGATGATGGACATAGCGATACAGCCCGACCGGCGGCATGCTCTCCACCGGCAGCATCAAAAGCGTGATCTGCGGGCCTGTCACGAAGGATTTCCAGTCGAGCGTCGCGAGGTGCTCGGTCTCGAGGCCCGCGGCGACGGGACGCTTCTTCGTGACGCCGGTAAGCACCCATAGATCATCCGCCTGAATATCGGCGTAATCGGCGTGGATAAGGCTGTCCAGGCTGCCATCGGCCGTGAAGGCGTAGATATCGACATTTCTCGCGGCCTTCGCGCCGTCGAATTGCTCCACATTCAGATATTGATGGTCGTCCTGGGCCCAGAAGCTGCTGTCGGTCTCCGATGTCATCAGGGCGGCGGCTCGCGTCGTCTGTGCCAGCTGTTGTGCGGGCGGGATCACGAATTGCGCGACCAGGAACAGGATGATGACGATGGGAACGATGAGCAGCGCTACCGACCCAATGACGCGTTTCTCGGAGAAGCCGAGGCTCCGCAGCGCGGTGAGCTCGGAGTTCCTGGCGAGCCCGCCCAGCGCCCAAAGGCAGCCCAGCAGCATCGAAACGGGGGTCACCTGCAGCATTCGGGCGGGGGCGGTCAGCACGACGAAGAGCAGGGCGTCCAGAACGCCGTAGCTGCCCTGGCCGACGGAGCTGAGCTGCTCGACGAATTCGAGCAGGCTGAACAAGGCGGTCAGCGCCGTGGTTACCAGGACAAAGGCCCTGAATGTCGCGACCTGAATATATCGGTCGAGCGGTGTGATAGACGGCAGGAGAGCCGTTCGGAACCGCCCTGTCTGGCTCGTGGCCCAGCCGGTCATGCCTGTCTACGTCTGAATCTGGCGCCGAGCCCCGGTCCGAATACGAAAGTAAGCAGAAGCAGGGCGAGCATGGCCGGCGCCCACCAGATGCCCGGGAACACCCCCACCAGCCCGTGCTGAACCCAGGTTCGCGCTGAGGTGCAGAGCAGATAGTAGGTCGAATAGATCAAAATCGCCGTGCCGAATTTTTCATATTTGTTTTGCCGCGGCTTGCCGCGGCTCAGCGGTATCCCCAGCAGACCGAGAAGGAGGGTCGACAAGGGAGTCGACAGCCGCCATTGCAGCTCGGCGATATCCCGAGCCGAGTCGGATCGGGCGAGCTCGGCGCTGCTGACGGCGACGGAACTGTATTCGGGCGGCGTATCGTCAGGGCTGTTGGGATTGACGACGATCCCCGTCGCGGTCAGGACGCGGTCGGCCTTCTCGTCGTCATGGTCGAGCGTATAGATGTGGGCATCGCTCAGATAGACCTGGGAGCCGCTGTGCGGCAGCGGATAGGCGAGGTGAGCGCGAATGATCTCGGTGCGATCGCTGCGCTGAAGCTTGATGAACACATCCTGTGCCGGCGACTCCGGACCGTCACGGTGAGAAAGGAAGATGACCCGGTTTCCGTGCTGCCCCACATAGAACGTGCCCGCTTCCATCGCGTCGACATCGAGCGTCCGCTCGGCCAGCTTGGAAAGCTCATGCAGCTTCTCATACGCCCAGGGCCTCGCGATCAGCGATAAGGCGGCAACGACGAGGGCCAACGCGCCCGACAGGATGAGCACCGCGCGCATCACCCTTGCGGGCGTCACATGGAGCGCGAACATGGCGGTGAATTCCGAGTCGCCGTATAGCCTGCCGAAGGCGAGCACAACCGAGATATAGAGCGATATCGGGATGAGCACTTCCAGGGAGATGAGCGCCTTGAGGGCGATCATCTCGGCCACGGTATCGATCGGTACCAAGCCGTTGACCGCATCCGACAGAAAGCCGGCGGCGCTGTAGCTGCCGAACAAGGCGATGAGGATGCCGAGAATAACTGCCAGCGGCTTGCTGATTTCGCCGATCAGGTACCGGTTGATGATCATGGCCACAGCCTCCGATCGGCCCCGGAAACGAGGGGCCGCGAAACGGCGCGGCGAGGAATCGCCGCTGCGCCCGACATGCTCGGGCTTTGAGGCCGACGGATGGCTCGCATACGGTGCTGGCAGTTGCTCATCTAGAAGATTGCGAAGCCCGATCTCGCTGGAAGATTCGGCGTTGGTGCCATAACACACCTTGTTCGAGACAGGTGAAATTTTCGTGCCGCGACGATTGGGGACGAGAAATCCACAAAAGACCTCTTGAAGAAAACTTTCTGTCCCCTGTTTGCTTCCCATCCCTTGGAACCCGGGCAAGAAGATCTTATTTTTAGGGCATGAACGGATCGCCCGACCCAGCCGGAGCGGATCACACGGCTTGCGGCCGAGGAGCCTTTTTATAAATTCTGTGACATTCCCCTAGGGGACATCTTATAAAATCTCATATACGCAGGTCGGAGTTTTTCCGCGCTGGAGCGTAGTGGCAGCCTGGGAGCCGACGGAAAAGAACATGCAGGATACGCTCGGCGACATTCGAGAGACGATCTTCGACACCTTGCGCTCATCGCTGCAAAAGCTCGTCGAGCTCTCCGACCAGACCAACATCGTCAACGATCTCGGCCTCGACTCGGTCGCTGTCATGGACTTCGTGATGGAAATCGAGGACCGACTCGACATTTCCGTTCCGCTCGACCGGATGGCCGAGATCGAAACGCTGGGCGATCTCGTCTTTACCGTTCGCGACCTGAAGGCTAGCGCGTGACCGATGTCTCTCTTTGACAAGTTTGCGCCGCTCAGGGCCGCCTATAACGGCCTCGAGTCCGCCAAATCCAATCCGTTCAGCGTGGCCTTCGACCGCGTGCTGTCGCCGACCGAGGCGACCCTTGGAGGCCGGCAGATCCTTCTGCTCGGCACCAACAACTATCTAGGCCTCACTTACGATCCCGATGTCATCGCGAAGTCGATAGAAGCGGTCCGGAACTCCGGCACCGGGACAACCGGCTCGCGCATCGCGAACGGAAGCTATGACGGCCACAAAAGGCTCGAGCACGAGCTCGCCGATTTCTACGGCCGCGAGCACGCCATGGTGTTTTCGACCGGCTATCAGGCCAATGTCGGCATCCTCTCGACGCTTGCAGGTAAGAACGATCATCTGCTGCTCGATGCGGATTGCCACGCCAGCATCTATGACGGCTCCAGGCTGGGGCATGCGCAAGTCACGCGCTTCCGCCACAATGACCCTGACGATCTCGCCAACCGCCTGCGTCGCCTGGCCGATCAGCCCGGCGACAAGATCATCGTCGTCGAAGGCATCTACTCGATGCTGGGCGATGCGGCCCCCTTGCGTGAATTTGCCGAGGTGAAGCGCGAGTGGGGGGCGTATCTCGTCGTCGATGAGGCCCATTCGCTCGGCGTGCTCGGCGAGACGGGCCGCGGTCTTGCCGAGGAGGAAGGCGTCGAGGACGATATCGATTTCATCGTCGGAACCTTCTCCAAGAGCCTGGGCGGCGTCGGCGGATTTTGCGTCAGCGACATGGATGGCTTCGATATTCTGCGCGTCGTAAGCCGCCCCTACATGTTCACGGCCTCATTGCCCCCTGGCGTGATCGCGGCGGTGACGGAGGCGCTGCATCAGTTGCGCACGCGCCCGGTCTTGCGTCAGCGGCTCAACGAGAATGCGCGCCGATTCTACCACGGGCTTGCCGAGCTCGGCTTCAGCCTTGGTCCCGAGCCCAGCCCGGTCGTGTCGGCGATCATGCCCACCCCGGAAACCGCTTTCGCCTTTTGGTCCCGGCTATTGGAGGCGGGCCTCTATACGAATGTGAGCGTGCCGCCGGCGACACCCAAAGGATTGGCGCTCTTGCGTTCGAGCGTGAGCGCCGCGCACACGCCCGAGCAGATCGACCGCGCGCTGGACCTGTTCGCCCGCGTGGGGAGAGCCATGGATCTCATTCCGCCGGCGCATGACCGTGAGAGCGTGCGCAAGGCCGTCTAGTGGTGTGGCGGGCCGGCTCAGGCCCTCAATAATACTTCATCTTAATGGCGACCGGGTTGTCGCCGGCATGCAGCGCGACCCGAACCTTGCTCAGATCGGGCGGGCCCAGATAGAGAGTCGGGTTGTTGGAAAAGCCGTAACCTTCGGCCGGCACGCCCAGCAGCGTCGTGTCGAAATGCCCGTTGCCGTTCTCGTCGTGAAACAGGGCGACCGCATAATAGCCCGGCGCCGTGAAGGCGAAGCAGGCCTGCGTGACCGGCAGCACCACCGGCACTATCTGGCGGGCGAGCTTGTAAGCCCCGTCCAGGAAGTGATCGGGCTCGTCCGGATAGATCGTGATGGTGACGTTGCCTGCGGTCGAGCGCATGCCGCTGACGCTGACCTGGAGGCGGACTTGATTGGGATCGGCCGGGTCACAAGCCGGCGAAGCATCCGCGTGCGCTTGCCGATATCCGGACGCCAGCAGCAAGAGCGAGCTCAGCGCCGCAAGCCCAAGGACAGTCCGCGCCGCCCCGATACCATCGCAACCAATCCGTTTCATGCATCCGTCCCCGCGCTACCGATGCACCATCTTCGCATGGGATCAGACAAGCGATTTCCGTGAGGCCGCTATGTACAGTTTCCGTCGGCATCGGTGCAAGTGGCGGCTTGCTCAGGGTGCGCTCGGCTTCTACGGTAATAAAATATCGTCAGCTAGAAGGTGCTTGTGCGCGAGATCGCGATATTCCGCCATAACCTGTTCAGGATATCGGAACCGTTCATCACCCAGCAGGCGCAGCAGTTGCGACGGCACAAGCCGCTTTATCTCGGCAGGCTGCGCTTCGGCGCCCCACCGGCCGGCGCCGACTCGCTGGCGCTTCAGGATCAGGGCCGCTGGCCGCTGCCGCGCATAGGCTGGCAGATGATCACCCGCAATCCGCGTCCGTATCAGCGGCTGCTCGGCAGCCGCCGCCCAGCGCTCATCCATGCGCATTTCGGGGTCGAGGGCGTCTATGCCCTGCCTTTGGCCAAGCGGCTCAAGGTCCCTCTGGTCACCACGTTTCACGGGTTCGACGCCACCTTGTCGACCGCGGCGCTGCTGTGCTCGCCGGCATGGGCGAACTATCCGCTGTTTCGGCACCAGCTCGCCCGGCAGGGGGATCTGTTTCTCTGCGCCTCCTCGTTCATTCGCGATCGGGTGCTGGCCATGGGCTTTCCCGAGGCGCGCACGCGGATTCACTATATCGGCGTGGATTGCCGCACGATTCAGCCGCGCGACCCCGGAGAGGAAACACCGACGATCCTGCATGTCGCCCGCCTGGTCGAGGTGAAGGGGACCGAGTATCTGATCCGCGCTTTTGCAGCCTTGGCGCCGAGTCAGGCGAAGGCGGAGCTGATCATCATCGGTGAAGGCCCGTTGATGCGGCGGCTGCAGGAGCTCGCGAAAACGCTGGGGCTGGCGCAGCGGGTGCGATTTCTGGGCGCGCAGCCGCACGAGCAGGTGCTGGCCTGGATGCGCAAGGCCGCCCTCCTGGTGCTGCCGAGCGTGCGCACGGCCTCGGGACGGGTTGAAGGCTTGGGCATGGTCATGCTGGAGGCGGCGGCCACCGGCGTGCCGGTGGTCGGTTCCCGGATCGGCGGCATCCCGGAAGGCGTGCTCGACGGCAAAACCGGGTTTCTCGTCCCGGAACGGGATGCCGATGCCCTTGCCCACCGGATCGGCGACCTGCTCGACGATCCGGCGCTGCGGCACCGCATGGGGGTGGCGGCGCGGCTCCTGATCGAACGGCGGTTCGATATCCACCGGCAGACCGAAACGCTCGAGGATCTCTATGACGGACTCCTGGCCGAGCGGGCGGCCGTAACGTGAACGGAACCGCGTCGAGGGCGATCGTCGTCGCCCATCCGGACGACGAGACCCTGTGGCTGAGCGGCGTCCTCTCGTCGGCCGACCGGGTCGTGTTCTGTTTCGGCGATCAGTTCGAGCGGCCGAAATCTTCCGCGGCACGGCGACGGGCCGTGGCGGCCTTGCCCTTGACCGGCCTCGTCGATCTCAGGATGCCCGAGAGCGGCGCCGGCTTTTCGGTCGACAGAAGCAATCCACAGCAGACGCCGGCCGGCATCGCGATTACGGACGCTGCCGCCCGCGCGCGGTACGAAGCCAACTACCCGAAGCTGGTCGCGGCCTTGCGGGGTACGCTCGACGGCTATGACGAGGTCTATACCCACAATCCCTGGGGCGAGTACGGCCATGCCGAGCATATCCAGGTCCACCGCGCCGTCGTGGCGCTGCAGGCCGAGCTTGGCTACACGATCTGGTTCTCCAATTATATCGGCGCCGACAGCCGGCCGCTGGCCCTGCAGATCGGCCGACAGCCATGCTGGACGCATCGGCGCACGGCAGCACCCGACCAAGCCTTGGCGCGTCGGCTGATGCGCATCTACCAGCGCCATGGCGCCTGGACCTGGACGCGGTTTCATCGCTGGCCGGGGGAGGAAACCCTTTATGCGCAGCCGCCCGGTGAAAATTCGCAAGGCCGCCACCCGTTGACAGGGGAGTGGCTGCTGGACGTCTCCAGGCTACGATGGTGGCTGCCGTGGCGCCGGGCGCGCTGGCGACTCGACTGAGCGGCGCTCAGGTTCGAAACTTTCTTGGCGAGGGCGGCGAGCGCCACCACATCAAGCGTTCCCTTAAGGTAGCCTTATGACATCGATGACCGACATTCCCCTCCTGAACCGGCTGAGCGGCCTCGGCTCCGGCCTGCGCTTTCTCGCCAAGGCCTTCGGATCGCGGTACAATCCGCTGCTGGCCCAGGTCGTGGTGACGCGCCGCTGCAATCTGGCTTGCGGCTATTGCAACGAGTATGACGATTTCTCGCCACCGGTTCCGCTGAAGGACCTGCTTGCCCGCATCGATCATTTGGCGTCCCTAGGCACTGCGTCGATCACCTTCACCGGCGGAGAACCGCTGCTGCATCCCGAGCTGGATCAGGCCATCCGCGCCGCGCGCCGCCACGGCATGATCGTCACTATGATCACCAACGGCTTCCGCCTCACGCAGAGCTGGATCGATCGGCTGAACGCCGCGGGCCTCCAGGGCATGCAGATCAGCATCGATAATCTCAAGCCCGACGAGATATCGATGAAGAGTCTGCATTCGGTCGAACGCAAGCTGGGGCTGCTGGCGAAGAGCGCGAAGTTCAAGGTGAACGTCAATTCCGTCCTCGGCGTCAGCGGGGAGCGGACGCAGGACGTGGTGACCGTGGCTGAAACCGCCGCGAAATACGGCCTGCAGCATTCGGTGGGCGTCCTGCACGACCATACCGGCACGCTCAAGCCCCTGAGCCCGGCCCAGCTCGACGCCTATACCCAGGTCACCAAGATCTCGCCCTCGGTGGTGCACACGCTGAATTATTGGCTGTTCCAGAAGAATTTGATGCATGGCAAGGCCAATGACTGGAAGTGCCGCGCCGGCGCCCGCTATCTCTACGTCACCGAGGACGGCAAGGTGCATTGGTGCTCGCAGCAGCGCGGCTATCCCGGCATCCCGCTCTTGGAATATACGCGCGACGACATTCGACGCGAGTTCCATACCGAGAAATCCTGCAGCCCGACCTGCACCTTGAGCTGCGTGCATCAGATGAGCATGTTCGATCGCTATCGCGGCACGCAGAAGAAGACGCCGGACACGGCCACTGCCGCCGGCTGAGATATCACGCCGTCCGGTGAGACTGGCGCCGCGCGTGGAGGAACAGGCCTGCATAAGTGACCGCCACCGCCGCGAGCGTGATAGCGATGTTGATCCTGGCATCGGTGCTGCCGACCAGCAGATGCGCTCCTTCGGCGATCGCGACCATCGCGGCGATGCCGACGAGCGGCACGAAGAAGGCTTGCGCCAGCTCGCCCAAGCGCATGTCCCATTGCCGCTGCAGATATCGCGTTCCCCAGATCAGTAGAAGCGGGTAGACGCCCAGCCAGACGGCAGATACGGCGATGATGCCGGTTTGCGCGGGGAAGCTGAAAGCGGTAGCGAAGATGCCCACGCTGAGCAGCACGAGGGTCGCCGCCGACAGACGGGCCGCTGCTCCAGGACGTCCTGTCCCGATCAGCAACGGGTACAGCAGCTGCGAGGTGACGCGCAGCAGTCCCGCCGCCGCCAGCAGCTGGAGCGGCACGGCTGCCGCGGCGTAGCTGTTTCCTTGTTCGTCGTGGATCGAGGCGGTGAGCGGGCCAGCGACGAGGATCAGCCCCACCATCAGCGGCGCGACCAGGATCACGAGCCGGCGCAGCGACCATAGCAGCGATTGCGCCAGCTGATCCTTGAGCGTCGCGACGCGGGCGAAGACGGGCAGCGCGGTACGGTTGACGAGCGTGCCGACGGCCATCGCCGGTTCCATCGCGACATCGAACGCGACCCGGTACACCGCGAGCGGGGACGCGCCGTAGAACCATCCGATCAGCAGATAGGCGACGTTCTTGAAGATCTGCTCGAAGATGTTCGAAGCGGCAGCCCGGGTGCCGAAGCCCACCAGCGGCAGGATTTCCGGCATCTGAAACCGGAGTCGCGGCCAGAACGGCCTTGCCGCCATGGCGCCGATCAGGATGAAGAGACCGCTCGCCAAATAACCCCCGACGATCGCCCAGGCGCCGGTACCGGCGACGGCCAAGCCCAGGCGCGTCAGCGCTGCGGCCAAGGTCGCGCACACATTGACGATCGCGATGCGCTCATATTGCAGATCCCGGTTCATGAGCGCCAAAGGGATCAGGGCGGCGCCCACAAGCGGCTGCTTGACTGCCGCCGCGAGGATATAGGTCGCCATCCCGGCAACGCCATAGGCCGCTTCGATCCAGGGGGCGGCAAGCAGGGTCACGCAGGCGACCAGGGCCGCGGCGCCGACGACGAACCAGAACAGCGTGTCGAGTTGAAGCCGGGTCACCGATTTGGCCTGGACCAGCGCCTCGCTGGTGCCGAGGCCGTCGAACGCCTCGACGATCATGGCGATCGAAACGACGAGCGACCCGACGCCGACCTGCTCTTTGGTCAGGAACAGCAGCACGGCCAGGATCGTCGAAAAATCGATGATTTTGGCGATGATCGTGGCGCCGCCGAGCCAGTTGAAGCCACGGCCGAGATGGCGGTGAGGGCTATCCATGCGATCGGGCTCGGGTCCGGCGGCGGCCGTGGCGCCGCTCTACTCGCATTCCGCGGGCGGGAGAGGGGCGGCGGGAAGCACGGTGTCGGGCGGCAATATCCAGGATCGGCTTCGGACGAGGTGAACCAGCCAGCGGCGCGTTTGCCCCATCCAGGCGCGAAATTGGGCCCGGCCCCAGAGGCCGCGTTCCTGTCGCGCCGAGCGCAGCCGGTCCGTGACGGTTTCTGCGATCCGGTGGGCGCGCGCGTCCCAGGTGAGGTCGCGGCTGTCCGCCAGGGCCGTTGCGGCCAGCTGGTTGGCGAGAGTCGTATCGGTGACCAGCTTCTCGATTCCGGCAGCCAGGGCGTCGGGAGAATCCGGGCGGCAGAGGAAGGCGTTTTCCCCGTGTTTCAGAACCTCCCGCACGTCGGGCGTATCGCCGGCGAGGATCGGGCGCCCGGAGGCGAGATAGAAGAAGAGCTTCAGCGGAAGCACGGTCGAGCCGAATTCGGCCAATGGCTGCCAGGATGGCGGGATCAGCAGCACATCCGCGGCAAAGACATATTGAGCGATCGCGTCGGGCGGTTGCCAGGGGATGATGCGGACATTGGGGACATTCCGGGCCATCGCCTCGATCGGGCCTTCTCCGTAGGAACCGACCAGGATGAATAGGAGATCGGGCAGCTTCTTCGCGGCCTCGATGACCAGATGCAGCCCCTTCTTGTGGTTGACGCGTCCCGTATAGACGATTGTCTTCTGGTCCGCGGCGACGCCGATGTTCGCCTTTGCCACCTCGATTGGCATTGGGGCCTGCAGGCGCCGCGGCTCGAAGCCGTTTCGAACGCAACGCAATTTGTCAGCGGGGATGCCGAGGTCCAGATATTTCCGTCTGGTGTAGTCCGAATGGCAGATGTTGATGAGAAAGCGCCGATTGCAGATCAGCCGGTACAGCCAGAACTGCAGCGGCGGGATCTGATCCGGCCACGGCCGATAATGGTCGAACACGACCTGCTTTCCGAACAGCACCGTCAGCCAGGCGACCCAGAGGTTTCGGGTGTAGACCAGATCGGCCTCCCGAAACGCCGATCGAAACACGATGGTGAGCCCGCAGCACAGATGCCGGAGCACCGCCGGCCGCAACGGCGCATGGGCGCGGACGACCGGCATCCCGGCCAAGGTCTCGATCGCGTCTCGATCGGCGCCGTCCGGCATCGGAACATGCAGCCAGGATTGCGTGGTCAGAGGGGCCAGATACTTCGCGGTCGTCACAAAAACTTCGGCATCTGCCTCGGCGCTCGGCAGAGGATTCTCGAAGGCGAACAGAATTTTCATCGATAACCGCTGAAAGATGCAAGCCGGCGACGGCCAAGGAATGTCGAGCCGGAGCCGCATGCGGCTGCTCCAAATTATTCATATGGGCGTCGAGGATCAATAGAACAGATGCGCCCCGGTCTGCGGGGTGAGCAACCCGATCCGTTGTCGCGACGGCGACAGCCCGATCAGCCCGTCGCGATTTCCGGTTGCCGCCCGCCGATCTCGGCCGTGATAAGCTGAGCGCGGGCCTTCACCAAAGCGCCCAGCTCGACCAGCTTTTCGTCGGGAATGCGGGACGCGAGGCCAGAGATCGACACGGCGGCGAACACTTCGCGGTGCTCGTTGTAGATGGCGGCGCCGACGCAGCGAACGCCCATCGAATGTTCCTCATTGTCGATCGCATAACCAAGCTGTCGCACCTCGCGCAGCTCGCGGTGCAATGCCGCCGGCGTGGTGATGGTTCGCGGCGTCAGGCGGTGCAGGCGGATTCTCTGCAGTATTTTGTTCAGCTGGCCGTCATTCATGGCGGCGAGGATCGCCTTGCCCGATGCGGAGCAATAGATCGGCGTTCGTGCGCCCGGCCCGGCCAGCGCGCGCACCAGATGGCGGCATTCGACCTGAAGCAGGAAAATCATCTCGCCGCGATCTTCCACCGCCAAATTGACCGTCTCGTCGCTCTGCTTCATCAACTCGCGCAGATGCGGCCGGGCCAGGGTCGCGATATCGCGCGTATTGGCAAAGGCGGTGCCGTTGATGAAGGCCTGGACGCCCATGTACCAGAGGCGCCGCTCCGCGTCGAAACGGACATACCGGCCTTGCTGAAGACTCGTCAGCAGCCGATGCGTCGTCGAGGCCGCCAGCCCGACTCGAAGGGCCAGCTCCATCAGATGGATGCCGTCCTCCACCTCGGCGATGCAGTTCATGATCTTCATGGCCCGCACCACGGATTGAACTTGATTGGGGCCGGCTTCCGTCGAGTTCGCGTTGACCGCGCTTCGTTTTATCTCAATGACCTCGGTCATTTTCGATCCTCCCGATCGATTGAAGGATCGGCCAACCTTGGGCCGCAATCAAATCTTTTGATCGCTTGGGATGGTTATGCTTTCCACGATGCGGAAATGATTCGATCCGTCATCACGAAATACGCGAATGCCCGCCGACGAAGCGCCGTGACGCTGGAACAGGCCGCCAGCCGGGGCAAACGATAGGCTATCAGCCTCCGCGAGGCTGGTCCCGTCGGTGAGGAAGTCGCGCTTAGGTCGAGTACGATACACTCTTTCTAAAGAGTGCATGGCAAAATCGTCATGTTGCGACTGCGTTAAGTCTCTCTTTCACAGAGTACAATCAATCAACTTCCACCACGTGGAAGTAGCTTGCGTAAATCTATGGTGATTTACGCAGATTGGCTTTAATTGTGTCAGGTCAATCTCAAAAAGAAGGACGAAAAATCGCGGCAGGAAAAGGATTTGACCGTATCGAATCGTTCCAAAGGTCGCCGTCGAAACGATTGTTACAGTACAATAAGTGTATCAATCCCATGATGCGGAGCACAGGGCCTCCGCAGCAAACGAACAAAAAGACTAAGGGAGATCTGTCATGCGACGTAAAATATTGCTCTTCGCGCTCACCTTCGCACTTTTGTGCGTCAGCGGCTGGCAAAGCAGCGCGCTGGCTGCCAAGGCCGACCTGATCGCGGCTCGCCAGAAGTTCTTCGGATTCGAAAACGTGAACGCCAAGACCGGCGACGTGGATTCGAGCAAAGTCATCTTTGCCTGGATCACCAACGCCAGCCTGGCCGTCTCGGTCAAAGGCCAGGTCGTCCTGCTCGATACCTATCTGAACCGGCCCGAGCTGCCGCCCCAGTTCGGCGAGGTCGATCTGCGCCGGACGCCGATCAGCGTGCAGGATCTGGTCGATCTAAAGCCGGTCGGCATCTTCCTCGGCCATGGTCACGGCGATCACGCCGACAACGCGGCCTATATCGCCAAGTCGCTCAACATTCCGATCTATTCCACGCCCGAAACCTGCGCCGTCATGCAGGCCGACGTGGCGCGGATGGCCGCGGATCCCAACGCCATCAATGGCGGCGTCAAGATCGTCAAGAACGCGAAGCCGGTCACCTGCATCGAGACCGTGAGCCGTGGCTCGGTCCCGGGGGCGGAGATAAGCCGCATCAACTTGCTCGAGCCGATGGCCTGCATCGTCGTGTTCAAGCATATCCATTCCGGCTCGGTGCCGAACGATCCGAGCTTCCCGTTCTTCCCCGTCACCAATACGTCCGATCCGCGCGAATCCCAGCTCTATCCGACGGGCACCAGCTTCACGCCGGGGGCGACGCCGGTTCCGGGGCAGGTAAATACGACGACGACAGGCTTCGGCACGATACCCGGCAATGCCGGCGGTCCGATCAGCCTGTTCTACCAATTCATCATCCGCGACGATAACAACTTCAGCTTCGCCTGGCACAACACGACCGGCCCGCTCAAGGAAGGCGTCGGTTCCGACCCGGGCCTGCCTTCGCCGACCGTCGGTGCCAAGCTGTTCGCGATCATGGATGCGCTGCCGCACACCAATGTCGAGCTGGGCTCGATCGTAAGCCTCGGCTACACCACGAACGGCGTGCGCGACGCGATCCTGTACCAGGCGCACCTGCAGCCTCAGGTCTACATTCCCCTGCATGTGACCGATGTCGCCGCCATCAGCTCGTCGCTCTTCTGGAAGAAGAGCTATGTCCAGGCGATGAGCGCCATCAACTTCCAGGACCCGCCGGACGCACGCTGGATGGTCGATCCGGACGATTTCCTGAAGCCGATGGTCTATGATCCGGAGAATCCGGCCTGGTTCCATAAGGACAACGCCAAGCGGGTAAGGCAGACCTGCGGCTGAGGCGCTGCAAGTGCCAGCCTGCCGGGAAATTCCCGGCAGGCTGGGCTGCTCTCGGCAGTTTCTGCTGCCGGATCACGGCCCTCAGATTGGATTGCGACCGATGATTGCTGTGCAAAATCAAGAAAAGACCCGTCGGCGAGGGATTTTCGCCGGATTGCTGGCCGCGCTTTGCGCATCCGCCATGTTCGCCGGCGCGGAGGCGGCGGATCTGATGCCGGTTCGGATCGGGGTCACGCACGACGCCCGCTCCGGACCGCTCTTCGTCGCCGAGGCGAACGGCTATTTCGACAAGCACGGCCTCAAGGCGGAGCTTGATTTCTTCGACGATGACGCGGCGATCGCGGATGCCGTCGCGTCCGGCCGGATCGAGATCGGCGTTTCCGATCTCACCGCCCCGTTCTTCGCGGCCGCCGTCCAAAACCATTTCAAGCTGATCGCGGCCGAGAGCAGCGATCAAACCGGCTTTCCCATCACCGCCCTGCTGGTCGGCAAGGCCGCCTATGATGCCGGGTTTCGCACCGGCGCGGATCTGGCGCATAAGCGCGTCGGCATGAGCGGAGAGGGCTCCGGCCAACGCTATGCGCTCGCCGAGATCGAGGCGCGCTACAAGCTGGCGCCCGGCGACGTCGATCTCGTTTGGCTGCCGACCCCCGACCGCGAGCTCGCCGAACTATCGAGCGGCGGCATCGATGTCGCGATCCTCCCCTATCCGGTGGCTCAGCAATTCCAGGCGGCGGGCAGGGACAGCTTCATCATCCGGCTCAGCGATTTCGCGCAGCGGCAACAGAGCGCCCTATTCGCGTCGACGCGGACGATCGCTGCCGACCGGCCTCTCATCGAGAAGTTCGTCCGGGCCTATCAGCGCGGCGCCACGGACTATAGCCAGGCCTTCCTGGAGCGAGACGATGGCGGCGACATCCTTCCCGGCCCGCGCCATGACGAATATCTCGCCTTGATCGCGCGCCAGGCCGGCACGGTTCCGGACCATCTGCAGCCATCATTGCCCTATTGCGACCGGTTGGCGCGGCTCGACGCCGCCGATATCGGCGATCAGCTCAAATTCTGGCAAGGCGCCGGGAAGGTGGCCAAAGAGGCTACCGCGGCCGATCTGCTCGATCTGTCGTTCGTCGCCGAGTCGGCCAAGCAGAATTAAGCGTTGTCGAGCAGGTCGGCGAGGGTCAGGGCCACGACCTTCGTCGCCTTGAGCAGATCGTCCAGCACCAGATTCTCGTCGGCGCGATGGCCGTTCGCCTCGAGCAGCGAATGCGGACCGGCGCCGTAGAGCACGGTCGGCACGCCGGCAGCGCTGTAGAGACGCGCATCGGTATAGATCGGCACGCCGTTGGCCGGTATCGCCTCGCCGGTGACGGCTTCGCCGTGGCGTTGCAGCAGCATGACCAGCCTGTCCGTGCCAGGCCGCGGTACCAGCGGCCGAGCCAGCAGCACGCGGCGGGTGGCGATGGTGATGCCGGGCAACGTTGCGGCGACGGTTTCGATATGGGCGACGAGATCCCGCTCGACCTGCTCGGGTATTTCTTCCGGGATGATGCGCCGGTCCACGCGCAGCGTCACGACATCGGGCACGACATTGGTGTTGATGCCGCCGGAGATGAGGCCGACCACGAGCGTCGGATGCTCGATCCCGGCGATGTCGGAGCGGATGGCCTTGTAGGTCTCGCGCAGCGCGTAGAGCGAGGCGAGCAGCTTGGTGGTCGCTTCCAGCGCGTCGACGCCGGTATCCGGCCGCGCGGCATGGGCGGATTTGCCTTCGATCCGGATCTCCAGATGCAGGCAGCCATTATGGGCGATCACGACATTGTAGCTGAAGCCGGCGCTGATCGCGTAGTCGGGCTTGGCCAGGCCCTGGTCCAGCAGCCGGCCGGGTCCGATCAGCCCGCCCGCCTCCTCGTCATAGGTCAGGTGCAGCTCGATGGTGCCGGCGAGCGGCGGCCCGCTCTCCTCCAACGCCTTGAGCGCGAAGGCGTAAGTGGCGAAATCGGATTTGGAGACGGCGACACCGCGCCCATACATGCGGCCGTCATGGATCTCGGCGCCATAGGGCGGGTGGCTCCAGCCCTCGCCGGGCGGCACGACATCGCCATGGGCATTGAGCGCCACCACAGGGCCCGGACCGAAGCGCCGGCGCACGATGAGGTTGGTGGCGCTGATCATGCCATTGGCCAGCACCGCTTCGGTCGGCACCGGATGGCGCTCGACGGTGAAGCCCAGCCTCTCCAGCAGCTCTGCGGTCCGCGCGCCATGGGCGGCGCAATCGCCGGGAGGATTGTCGGACGGCATGCGTACGAGAGCGGCCAGGAATTCGATGGCGTCGGGATGCCGGCGATCGATCGCCTCCAGCAATGCCTGGCGCGATGATGGCGTCATGAAACCCTCTGCGGTTGGAAATTTTCGATGAAGCGCAGCAGGACGCGCGCGCCGGTCTCGGCATCTGCCGCCGTCACGGATTCGGCCGGATTGTGGCTGACGCCGCCGGCGCAGCGGAGGAAGATCATGCCGATATCGGTGAGCTCGATCATCGCCATGCCGTCATGCCCGGCGCCGCTCGGCAGACGGTGCGGTTCCACACCTTCCGCCGCCAAAGCCCGTTCGATTTGGGCGATCAACCACGGTGCCGCCGGCGCCGACCTGCCTTCATGGGTCTTGACCGGCCGAATCTCGACGCGCCGCCGCTCGGCGATCTCGGCGAAGCGGGAAAGAAGCTGCGCCTGGGCCTCGCGGCGCGGCGCATCCTCGGGCGCGCGCAGATCGAGCGTGAAGCGCGCCTTGCCAGGCACGACATTGACGGCGCCCGAAACGCTCTCGACGATACCGACCGTGCCGACCAGATCCGGCTGCGCGCGGCAATGCGCTTCGATCGCGAGGATGCATTCGGCGGCGGCGGCCACGGCATCGCGGCGTCCCGCCATCGGCACGGTGCCGGCATGGCCGGCCTCGCCCTCGATCTCTATCTCATAGCGGGTGGCGCCGCTGATCGCGGTCACGCAGCCGGCCGCTAATCCCAGCCTTTCCAACACAGGTCCCTGCTCGATATGAAGCTCGACATAGGCCAGGATCTCGTCGCGCCGGCGCGCGGCCTGGCCGATCGCCGCGGGATCGAGGCCGAACCGGGAGAGCGCTTCCGCCATGCTGAGACCGTCATCATCGATGCGGTCGAGCACTGTGCGATCGAAGCTGCCGGCGACGGCCCTGCTGCCGAGCAGGGTGGCGCCGAAGCGCGCGCCTTCCTCGTCGGCGAAGCCCAGGATCTCGATCGCGAAGGGCAGGCGCCGTCCGCCCGCCGCCAGCGTCTCGACGCAGGCGATCGCCGTCACCACGCCCAGCATGCCGTCATACCGGCCGGCATCGACCACCGTGTCGAGATGCGAGCCCAGCATCAGGCAGGGCAGGCCGGGCGCCGTGCCCTCGTAGCGGCCGATCAGATTGCCGATCGCGTCGGTGCGCACAGCCATGCCGCCCTCGCGCATCCAGCCGCCGACCAGTTCGTTCGCTCGCCGGTGCTCCTCGGTCAGGAAGCGCCGAACCAGCATCCCGGGCCGTTCGCTGATCCGGGCCAGCGCGTCGATGCGGGCGAGCAGGGCAGCGCCATCCATAAAGGTTCTCCGAGCTCCATGTTCCGGATCGCGCTCAGCTGGCACGCGACCAGAAATGATCGTCCAACAGGGCGGACACAGACATGAGGATACCGTCGTTTCCGCCGTCCGCCATCAGGCGGACATGCGGTGGGCAACCATGCGACTCGACGACCGATCCGACGACATAAACAACTCGAGAGTATGCGCCGACCTTCGTGAAACGGTCTCCGACCGAAACCTGCTCTGCCCGCACTTTAGTCTTCCCCTCATTGGCACGCCAGCCGGGGTCATCCGGAACGCCGGTGCGCCATGCATGCTCACAGGAGCTTTTAGGCCCAAACGTGCGGTCATGTCGGAATCATTTGAAGGCAACGGATCGAGCGGCATCTCCCCCAAGTGACACAAGCCGAGCCTCGCCGGTCGGCGGCGGAAATCGACCGAATCGTTGATCCAGCTCAATGCCCTCGTTCGGCCCGCCGGATACAGATAAAGACCCGGTTGCGCAAGGCGGCCGGCGCGAGCGAGGAGAGCGACGTTGAGCGGCAAAGCCCTATCGGCAGTACAAACGGGCGCCGAAGCCCCGGAGATCAACTTTCATATCGGCAAGAGACTGAAGCTGCTCCGCGTGACGCACGGCGAGAGCCAGGAAACGCTCGGCCGTAGTCTTGGCCTCACCTTCCAACAGGTCCAGAAATACGAACGGGGCACCAACAAGCTTTCCGCCGACAAGCTGTGGAGAATCGCCCAGCGATATGGCGTCGAGGTGGAGTTCTTTTTCGAAGGTATCGAGGCGCAAATCCCGCACGCGGCGGCGCAAGCCGCTCCGGCGAGCAGCGACGCCGCGCATGATCGCCTGCGCCTCGAAATCGGTCGTGAGGCGCGAGACGTGTCGCCGGCGGTCCTCCGGTCGGTGTTGAACGTGATGCGGGCCGTGGCCTCGCGTGTGAGCGAGCCTGCCGTTTCGGCTGACGATTAGTCGCGCATATTCCATCGCTGCGCTCCGTTCCCGGTCGGGAACGGAGCCGAGGCCGAAACTGGAATTTGCCGACCGGCGAGCCCGGCCGATGACCTCTTGCCTGCGGCGATCGATCGACTTTGTCGATGGGATCGCTGAAGGCCCTTTCCTGCGCTAGCTGATCTGTCAGGATCAGGGGAACGACCGCGACGGCGATGATCCGTCCGGCGCTTTCACGACCGCGCGATTGCCGGCTAAATGTGAAAGGCAAGGGGAGGACATGCAGTGGCTGACCTGGAAAATCTAGAGCTCGATGACGGGCCGAACCGCCTTCAAGCGGCGGCGCCGCACTTCGATGTCGTTATCGTTGGTGCCGGCCTCTCGGGCATCGGCGCTGCGTGCCACCTCCGGAAGCGCTGCCCGGGCACGACATTCACGATTCTGGAAGCGCGAGACTCGATCGGCGGGACTTGGGATCTGTTCCGCTATCCCGGTGTCCGGTCCGATTCCGATATGCATACGCTCGGTTACAGTTTCCGGCCCTGGCGCGAGGCGAATGCGATCGCCGAGGGCGGCCTCATCCGAGACTATATTCGCGAGACGGCCGCCGAGCATGGCATCGATCGGGCCATCCGCTTTGGTCGGCGGGTCAAGAGCGCCTCCTGGTCGTCGGAGGCGGCGCGATGGACGGTGGTGGCGGCCGGGCCTGAGGACGGTCCGCCCGAGCGGTTCACCTGCGGGTTCCTCCTCATGTGCAGCGGCTATTACAGCTATGCCGCGGGCCATTCGCCGGAGTTTCAGGGGATGAGCCAGTATCAGGGGCAGATCATCCACCCGCAATTCTGGCCTGAAGAGCTCGATTACGCCGGCAAGAGGGTGGTCGTGATCGGCAGCGGTGCTACCGCGATGACGCTGGTGCCGGCGATGGCGAGATCGACGAAACATGTCGTCATGCTCCAGCGGTCTCCGACCTACGTGGTTTCGCGGCCGGCAAAGGACCCGATGGCCACGCGCCTGCGCCGCTGGCTCCCGCAATCCCTCGCGAGCCGGCTCGTGCGAGTGAAGAACATCCTGTTCGGCCTGTTCTTCTATCGGTTCGCCCGCAAGAATCCCGAGCGGACCAGAGCGCTGATCATGGACGGTGTCCGGCGGGCGCTCGGTCCCGACTATGATGTCGGCACCCATTTCGCACCGCGTTACAATCCTTGGGACCAACGGCTCTGCCTCGTGCCGGATGCCGACCTGTTCAAGGCCATCCGGGACGGCCGCGCCTCCGTCGTCACCGATGAGATCGAGAGCTTCACGCCGGCCGGTCTCAAGCTCCGCTCCGGCCGCGAGTTGGAAGCCGACATCGTGGTCACGGCCACCGGGCTCAAGCTCAATCTGCTTGGCGATGTCCGCTTCGAGATCGACGGCCGCGCCGTCGAGATGTCGAAATCCATCTGGTACAAGGGGGCGATGCTGAGCGGCGTGCCGAACTTCGCTTCCCTGTTCGGCTATACCAACGCCTCGTGGACGCTCAAGACGGATTTGGTGAGCGCCTATGTCTGCCGGTTGCTCAACTACATGAAGCGGCACGGCTACGCGATCGTCACGCCGCATCGGGATGAGTCGGTCGAAGAGGAGCCGGCCCTCGATTTCACGGCCGGGTATATCCAGCGGGCGCGGGACCTGCTGCCGCGGCAGGGATCGAAGGCGCCCTGGAAACTGAAGCAGAGCTATCCATTCGACGTGGCCAACCTGAAACTGTCGCGCCTGCGGGACAAATCGCTCGTTTTCAGCCGCCGACCGGCAAAAGATCGGGCGGCGTGACGGACGACGAAGCAAAAAACAAAAATCGGTTTTGGGGGATCGAATGGAAAAGTCGGCGCATTCCGCCGTGGATTTGGAGGCGGTGGCGGAAGAGGCGTGGCTCTATGTCCTGCCGTTGCTGGAGCTGGCCGGCGCTCGGGCGCGCGGGGCTGCGGCTGGGGGGCGGATGAATCACTTCTCTTCGCTGCGCAACCTGGCGGACCATCGGGCCAGGAGTGTGACCACTCCCAACAACGACACGCTTTATTCGAGCGCCCAGCTCGATCTCGGCGCAGGCCCCGTGATCCTGGTCATCCCGCCGACGGGCGAACGCTATTTCTCTCTGGCACTGATGGATGCCTACACCAACAATTTCGCCATCCTCGGCACGCGCACCATCGGACCGGAGGGCGGGCGCTTCACCCTGATCGGACCAGAAGAGGCCGGCAGCGCCGGGCCCTATGTCATTCGCTCGCCGACCCGCCATGTCTGGGCGCTTGCCCGGATCATGGTTGCCGGCACCTCGGATTTGGAAGCGGCGAGGGCGGTGCAAGCCGGGCTCGCCCTCGAAGCGCCGGACGCCCCTCAGGACGAGCCGCCGCCGGGCCGTCGCGACGATTGGCGAAGCTATTTCGCCGGCGCCGACCGGCTGCTCGCCAACAACCCAGCGCCAGCGACCGATCTCGCATTGCTGCGCCGGATCGCGCCGCTCAAACTTGGGTCGGGACATTTCGACCCGACGGGTTTCTCCAACGCCGAGCAGGACGCCATCACCCGCGGCGCGGAACGGGCTCGACAGAGGCTGTTTCGCGGAGAGCACGGCACGCTGGTCGATGGCTGGAGCTATCCCGATGGTGCCTTAGGCGCTTTCGGCCAGAATTATCGCTTCCGCGCTCAAGTCGCTGTAGCGGGCTTGGCGGCACTGCCGATCGAGGAGGCCATGTATATGCGTGCGCTTGGGCCCGATCGCGGTCTGTACGATGGCCGGGAGGGATGGTGCTTGCGCTTCCCGCCGAACGAGACGCCGCCAGTCGACGCTTTCTGGTCGCTCAGCCTTTACGAGGCAACCGAGGACGGCCAGTTCTTTTTCACCGACAATCCCTTGGGGCGCTATGCCATCGGCGACCGGACGGAGGGATTGCGGTTCGCGGAGAACGGCTCTCTTACCCTCTGGATCGGCCACCGGCGGCCCGATGACGATCGCTTGGCCAACTGGCTTCCGGCGCCGGCAGGGCCGTTCGCTCTGTTCATGCGGGCCTATCTGCCGCAACCGGCGCTGCTGAACGGTCGATATCGGCTGCCGCCGATCGAGCCCGCATAAGGCGGTTCACGCCGTTCCAGGCTGCGCGCCCTGTCCTTGCAGGAAGAGACGCCACCTGTCCGTGCTTTCGAATGTCATGACGCTGAGCAGCATGTTGACCCGGCCGGTATCGTCGACGAGCGGCATGAGCAGATGGCGATAGAACACCAAGGGGCGATCCAGCCAATGGAGGGTTCGTTCGACGAGGCTGATCAGGCCTTCGTCGCGCACGGCGTCGAACTCCCGACGCGCCTCGGCGAGGAGCGGGCAGCGCAGCTCTCCGAGAAGGACGCCGCGCAGTTCGCCGAGCATGTTGTGACATACGTCGGTTCCCGCCAATCGGACGCGATAATCCGGCACGTCGTCAATTTCCCACAGGATCAGATTCGGCAGAACGAAGCCGAGGTCGCAAGGATCGATGTCGGCCCGACGAGGAGCGTGACGAGTTCCGCGCTTCTGCTTCCAATAAGCGAACACGCGCCTATGGGTTTGGTCCAGCTTCGCTTCGGGCACTTGCTCGGCGGGAACGGATATGCTGTAGAGCGTCCGTTCCTGCTGTACCAGGATCGACGTACTGATTACTTCGGCGGTCGAAATCGTCGCGGTGGCCATCGCACGAAATCCTTCGATGATCGCCCCCATCCGGCTGAAATATAGAACGGTTCGGCCCGCGCTCAAAGTCCTCATGGCGCCTCTGCGGTCCGCCCGGGCGGGCGCTGCGCCTCTCGCTACCGCTTCGCCGAAGATACTCGGGTCGTCGTCGAGATCAGAGACAAAAAGCCGTGATGGAACGACGGTGTCGAGGCTGGGCGAATCGGTGCGGCGAGCGACATCTCAACACATCGTTGTGTGGAAGTCGGGGCGCGAAAGGGGCCAATTGGATACTTTCCCGGCGGCGGGTGTTGACGTTTAATGCGCAGGTGGCACGGCGCTTCAGGCCTGACCGGTCGAAGAGGAAGAGTCATTGGTCTGGAAAGATAGGATTGTGTCCTTGCGACGGGCCGGCGCGTTGGTCGTTCCCGTGCTGATCCCGTTCGCCTTGGGGTTGGGGGCGCAAGCCCTGGCGGAGGATCTTGAAGCCGCCGCCGCCGCGCGAACGGGCGATTATGCGACGGCCATATCGCGTTGGCGCACTTTTGCCGATCAAGGCGACGGCGATTCTGCTTTCCGGCTCGGCCAGGCGTTCGAGACCGGCCAGGGAGTCGGGCAAAACCCTGCGGAGGCGGCACTCTGGTACCGCAAGGCCGCTAGCCTCGGCAATACCAGCGCCGCGCTGAAGATGGGAGCCCTCTATCAGGCCGGCCGCGGCGTGCCTCAGGATTTCGAGCAGGCGGATCGCTGGTACCGCATCGCTGCGGGCAACGGCTCCGGTGCCGCCGCCTACGCGCTGGGTGTCATGGCCGAGAATGACGAAAGGACGGACGGTACGCCGCGAGACCTGGATGCCGCCATTGCCTGGTACCGCAAGGCGCTCGAAGCGGGCGAGCCGGATGCGCAGTCCCGGCTTGCCGCCCTCGGCGTAGCACCTCGGCGGCCGCCGCCCGCGGATCCCGCACCGCCGCGCGCCGCTCCGCAGGCTTCGGCGCCGCAGCCCCGGCCAGCGCTCCCCGACGGGACAGCGAGTTTTGAGCGGGCCATCGCGATCTGGCGGGAACGGGGGTTCGACGCCGTGAGCCCTGCTGCCATTGCCGCTCTCGAAGCGGCGGCGAAATCCGGCCATCCTCTTGCCGAATACGATCTTGCCTATGCCTACGAGCACGGGCTGGGTATGCCGTCCGATCCCGCACGGGCCTATGCCTGGTACAAGATCGCCGAAACCTCCGACGGTCCCGCACGGCTACGCGAGGCCGCTCAAACCAACCGCCGTCTGCTTGACGGCCGTTTGTCGGATCAGGAGAAGCGGGCAGCGGAACATATCGCGATGGAGCAGCAGGCACGCGGACCCGATGGTCCGGTTACTCTACCGGCCGGGAAGGGGAGCAGGTAGAGCGACCAGCTGTCCCGCTTCGAGCGGGCTGTTCGGTTCCAGGCCGGGATTGACGGCAAGCAGCTCGTCGTAGGAGGGGCGGCGCCCCGGCGAACGATAAGCCGTACGATAGAGCGATCTCAGCGAATCCCCGTGCCGGGCGAAGATGAACAAGACATCCATGGGCTCCGGCGTGGGCAGCGGGGCGGCGGCCGGCGCGACCGACGAGGGCCTCGCCGCGGGTGCTGCCGCAGCCGGAGGCGGCGGCAGCTGAAGCTTGGCATCGCTCTTATCGGCGCTCCTCGACGCTTCCGCGGGCGGAGAAGGTGGGGAAGGGGCAGGTTGGGGTGGAGAGGAAGGCGACAGGATCGGCGGCAACTGAAGCTTGGCATCGCTCCTATCGGCATTTCTCGACGCTTCTGCTGGGGGAGAAGGTGAGGAAGGGGCGGGTTGGGGCGGAGAGGGAGGCGACGGGGTCGGCGGCATGAGGGCTGCGACCTGCGGCAGATCGGTGTTTTCGGAAGCGTCTCCCATCGGTGTCGGTAGCGTCTGGTCCGGGTATTGCCAGAGCCAAAGCCCGATGCCGAGCGCCAACAGCAAGGCGACTTCCAGAACTCCGATTTTGGCCGCGAGGCGGACGAAGGCTCGACCAGCGGACGCGAAACGCCCTGGTTCGGTGGACAAGGCCTGCTTCGGCTTTGCCGGAAGCCGCTTCGATCTGCCGTCGCCCTCGATCGCCGCCTCGGCGGTGGCATAGTCGATCGGGAGGCGGCCTTGGGCGAATCCGGCTCTCAGCACCCGGTCGCCCAGTTCGAGCAGCCGACGGGGAAGCCCGCTCGAGCCGATCACGATCGCCTCGATCGCCTCCGACGACAGAAGCGCTTCCGGGTTGGCGGCTCCGGCGCGACGCAGCCGCTCCTCGATCAGGGTGCGCGCCGCCGCCGGGGTGAGCGGCGGCAGCCGGACGCGCCCGCTCGTGCGGATCTTGAGTGCTGCGGCAGCCGGACGATTCAGCAGCTCGATCAGCGGCGGCCGGCCCGCGAGCACCACGGACAGCAACTCGCCGCCCGAACCGTCGATCGCCGTGAACGCGCCCAGTTCCTTGAGCTCGTCGTCGGTCAGATCCTGCGCGTCGTCGATGAGCAACACCGTCGCCTGACCGGCCTTGGTACGGCGGGCGAGCGTCTTTTGGACATCTTCGAAGCTCGGCTGCAGCGCGAACGGGCCGATCAAAGCCTCGCCGAACGCCGCGAGCAGGCCGATCCGATCGAGATCGGGTGTTGCCACCGCCACGACGCTCACCAGATCGGGATCGATGCTTCGCGCATAGGCGTGCAGCAGCTCGGTCTTGCCGGTTCCCGGCCAACCTTCGAGCCAGATCATGCCGACCCGGTTGCGAACGAGCTCGGCGATGGCGTCAAGCGCCGAACGCTGGTCGGCCAATTCGACGAGCGAAGACGAATCGGCCGCTAATTCGAACGGGGCCTGCCGCAGGCCGAAGAACGTTTGATACATCTCGGCTCCAGACCGCTCTTCCACGGGCGAACCAAGTCCGCCAACAGAGTTAACGCCTGACCGGTTTCCCTCGTGCTCATCTTCTCTGCGTCATTTTGTGGGCGCCGGACGCATTTGCGCTTCAGGGCCGATCGGCCCCAGGCGACGGCCCGCTCGCGCCAGCGGCTTCCGAGGACTGCAATTTTACGTCGAGCGGGTGCCGGAAGCCGGTAACGGCAACCGTCGGCAACATCCGGATCCCTTTCTTCTGAAAGGCGATCTTGATCCGGCGATTGAACTCCCGTTGCACGCCCCAACGAGCGGCATCGGTACAGACGATCTGTCCGGCCAAGGTTACCGTCATGCCGTCGACCCGATCGACGCCCCAAAGCTGCAATCCGCTCAGCATACCAGAGGCGAAAGCCTTTTCGTTGCGCAGCTCGGTCGCGACCTGGTCGAGAATTTCGCCGACGCGATCGGTGTCTTCCTCATAATCGACGGTCACGATGACGGCGGCGTTGCCGATGCCGCGATTGGCGTTGGTGACGGACGAAACCGAGCTGAACGGGATGAGATGGACCGAACCGTCCCCGGCCCTGAGGCGCAACGTCCTGATCGACAGATACTCGACCGTGCCTGACAGGCCCGCTACCGTGACGGTGTCGCCTACCTGCATGGCGTTCTCCACCAGCAGGAAGATGCCCGTGATGAAGTCCTGCACCAGCTTCTGCGAACCGAAGCCCAGTGCAACGCCGAAGATGCCGGCGCCGGCCAGGAGCGGGCCGATATTGAGGCCGATCTCGCTCAGCACCGTCAGCACGATGAGGATCATGAGGGCGATCAGCAGCGCATTGCGCAGAAGCGGAATGATGGTCCGCAGCCGGGCGGCGCGAATGACCGCTCCCTCATGCGCGAGCTCGTCGAGATAGACCTGGGTGGCTATGTTGAGCGCCTCCCACAGGGCCACCGCCACGCCCAGGGTAAGGATCAAGGTCAGGACCGAGCCGGCGAGGCGGGCGCCGAACGCATCCCGTGTGAACCAGTCGAAGGCGTCGAAGCCCCAGACCTGGAAAAGCGCGAAGGCCGCCACCGTGGTAACGGCGGTCCTGACGAAGAGGCGCAGCGGCCGATGATAGCGATTGATGCGCTCCTCGATACGAGAGAAACGGGAGGAATCCAGCCGCGTCATCGAGAAGAGCCGCTCGAGCGCGCCGAGCAGGACGATGTCGACCACGCGCGCGACCAGGGCGACCAGGATGGTCGCGAGCATGAAATGGATAAGCCGTTCGTAGCCGTCCCGGATTTCCGCGGCATAGACGATCCAGGCGCCGCCGACGAAGGTGACGGCGTAGATGTGCCATACGCGCGCCAGCCGCTGACGCAGGATGCCGAAGAAGCCCGGTTTCGCGCCGCCGAGCCAGTCCGCGACATTTGCCCGGCACTGCAGGATCATGATGATGATCATGACATGCACGAGCAGGCTGACCAGGCGCAGCATGCCCTCCTGCGTGTCGTCATCCATGCCGAAGAGGAGGGCGATCTGGGAGAGCGCAAAGCCGAAGACGATGGCGACCGCGATCCGTCTCACCCAGATCATCAGGTAGCGGGCACTTCCATCGGCGACCGGCAGAAGCCGGAGCCGGGCGGACGGCGCGCCGAAGACGGATCGCGCGCAGGCGCCGACGATTCGGACAATGACATAGGCGTCGATGACCGCGAGGATGATCGTCCGACTGGCGCTCGATCCCGCCAGCGGAGTCGCCAGCAGCAGCAACGCGATCCCTAGGAAGAGCAGCGGCGGCAGGAGGTCGACGGTCAATGCCACCAGGATGATGGGCAGCCGGCGCAAGAGCTGCCAGCCTTCGATCAGATGCCTTTGACGCGTGGCAAGCGTCTCTTCCGCCGGTTCGTCCTCTGCAACAGCGGCTGCGGCAGGAGGGGGCGGTAAGTCTCTTTCCTGACGGCCGGCGTCGACGGCCAATCCTTCATAAAAGCGGTGCGTCAGGCGCCAGACCAGAAGCTCGCCGCCGAGCCCGAGGAGCACCACGCACAGAAGACGCCCGGCCGAAAGGGCGCCCTTGAGCAGCAGGGCGGGATCCTGCATGACGCCGTTCAGCCACTGGATCAGGTCGGGCAGGTTGGTGATGCCGCGCAAGGCCAGTGCCAGGCTCGACGACAGCGTGTCGGCCAGCCGTGCGCCATGGACGATGACCTGGCTGCCCAGACTTCCGGGCTTGAGCGCCACCGCCGGCTTCGTCGCGGCTTGACCCGCGACGGCGGGCGTCGCGGGTGTGGGCGGGGTGGGAATGGCGGCCGCGGCCGGGCCGGCCTTTTGCAGGTTTTCCAGCGTCGAGATCAGGGCGGCCCGGCGGTCGGGGTCGTTGAGCGTATCGATGAGCTGTTGCATCTCCGCCGCATTCGGGGCGGGCGCTTGCGCGGGGACGGGCGCGGGCGGATCAGCGAATGCGGATGGCGTAGCGAGGCGGCACGCCAGGGCGCCGATCAGAAGGAGGAGCGGGAGGAGGCGAAGGTTGGCAGGCATGAAGCTTCCCTACCTTCAGGAAGCCGCTGCCGTAAAGCTTTTGGAATGGTCCGCGATGCTCCGGCCCCGGAACGAAGGACGCGGCAGCCGCCAGCCATAGAGGCTAAATCGGAGATTGTTGAGTTGGCTGGGGGACGAGGGCTCGAACCTCGATTAGCGGAGTCAGAATCCGCTGTCCTACCATTAGACGATCCCCCAACGCCGCGAGGCGCCGGAACGCGCTGACGGCCGGGGGTCTAGCACGGCGATCCTGGGGAGGGAAGCCCCTTCGCGTACAGCGCGGCATCTCGGCCGCGGCCAATGCATTGCGCTTCGCCGAATCCACAGGCATGCTGATCATCATGATGATCGGTCGAGATGCGATTCGGCAGGTCGGCGGCGGGAGACGCCCTGGTGCGGGCCGGGGATGCACGGGCAACGTTTCCAGCATGGTCGGCGCCGGACCGGGAGAGGCTGGATGAGCTTTTTCGAACGGACTGACGTATTCGCCGCCCTCGACCTCGGCACGACCAATTGTCGGTTGCTGGTCGCCCGGCCCGCGGGCGACGGTATGCGCATCATCGATTCCTTTTCGCGTATCGTCCGGCTGGGCGAGGGGCTCGACGCGTCGGGGCTGTTGTCCGACATCGCCATGGAACGGACGATCGACGCGTTGGGCGTGTGCTCGTCCAAGCTGCGCCAGCGCCGTGTTACTCATGCCAGGCTGGTCGCGACCGAGGCTTGCCGCCGCGCCACCAATTGCGCCGAGTTTCTGGGACGGGTGCGCAACGCCACCGGCCTCGAGCTCGAGATCATCCCGACCAGCGAGGAGGCGCGGCTAGCGCTCGCCGGCTGCGCGCCGCTGCTCGATCCGCACCGGCCCCACGCTGTCGTCTTCGATATCGGCGGCGGTTCGACCGAAGTGCTGTGGGTGCGCGTCCGCACCGGCCGCCGCGGCCGGCCGCGCACGGAGGTCAAGGGCATCGTCTCGATCCCGTTCGGCGTCGTCGCCTTGACCGAGCGCTTTTGCGAGCGCGGCCAATCGCCGCAGGCCTTCGACGAGATGGTCGATTATGTGCGGACCCAATTCCTCGATTTCGACGAGCGCTGGGGCATCTCGCGCCAGATCGCACGGGGCGGCGTGCAGATGCTCGGCAGCTCCGGCACGGTGACGACACTCGCCGGCATCAAGCTCGGCCTGCCGCGCTACGACCGGGCGCAGGTCGATGGCGGCGTGCTGGATTTTCGCGACATCGCCGATGTCACGGCGGGCCTGGTCGCGATGGATGGGGCGGGACGCGCGGCGCAACCCTGCGTCGGCGCCGGCCGGGCCGATCTGATGCCGGCCGGCTGCGCCATCCTCAAGGCGATCTGTACGCTCTGGCCGGTCGGACGGCTGCGCGTCGCCGATCGCGGCGTGCGCGAAGGCATCCTCGCGGGGCTGATGGCCGCAGCGCGGCGTTCCGCGACGCAGCCGGATGCGGTATCGAACGGCAGGCCGCTGCCGACCTGAAGGATTTTCTCTTTGCCCTATAGCCTCCAATGACCCGCAAGCCGACCCTGTCCGGCAGCGGGCGCTCAGCCGGCGTGCGCGTCAAGACCGCCGGCAAGCGTACGCTGTCCTCGACCTTATGGCTGCAGCGTCAGCTCAACGATCCTTACGTCGCCGAGGCCAAGCGGCTGGGCTATCGCTCGCGCGCCGCCTTCAAGCTGGTGCAGCTCGACGAGCGGTTCCATCTCTTGGGTCCGGGCAAGCGCGTCGTCGATCTGGGCTGCGCGCCCGGCGGCTGGTGCCAGATCGCGGTCGATCGGGTTGGCCGCAATGGCCGCGTCGTCGGCATCGATTACCTCGCCATGGAGCCCGTGCCGGGGGCAGAGATCCTGCAGCTCGATTTTCTCGATCCCTCGGCCCCCGACCGACTCAAGGCGGCGCTCGACGGGCCGGCCGATATCGTGCTGTCCGACATGGCGGCGCCGACGACCGGCCATGGCGCGACCGACCATCTCAGGGTCATGGCGCTGGCCGAGACGGCCTATGATTTCGCCGCCGAGATCCTGGCGCCGGGCGGGGCCTTCGTCGCCAAGGTGTTCCAGGGCGGTACCGAACGGACGCTGCTCGAGCTCCTGAAGCGGGATTTCACTGCCGTTCGGCATGCCAAGCCCGCTGCGAGCCGGCAGGATTCGTCGGAGGTCTATGTCGTGGCGACCGGCTTCCAGCGTGGGAACGAGGGCTGACCTTTCAACCCTGCGGAAATCGAGTGGCTGATCCGCCCCGGTAGCGAAGGCTCCGTACTTCCTTCTCTCCACATATTGTGTATATTGCGCTGCCACTCCCGATCTCTGGAGGCGGCATGCTACTCCGCGAAGCTTTTACATTCGATGACGTCCTTCTGGTTCCGGGGGCGTCGAACGTCGTTCCTACCGAGGTCAGCACGCGCACGCGGCTGACTCGCGAGATCGAGCTCGGCATTCCGCTGCTCTCCGCGGCGATGGATACCGTGACCGAGGCGCCGCTCGCCATCGCCATGGCCCAGGCCGGCGGTCTCGGCACCATCCACAAGAACATGGCGATCGAGCAGCAGGCGGCCGAAGTCCGCAAGGTCAAGAAGTTCGAGGCCGGCATGGTGGTCGATCCGCTCACCATCCATCCGGACCAGAGCCTGGCCGAGGCGCTCGCCCTCATGGCCGCTAATCGCATTTCGGGCATTCCCGTGGTCGAGCGCGGTACCAAGCGGCTGCTGGGCATCCTCACCAACCGCGATGTCCGCTTCGCCGACGACCGGGCGACGCCGGTCTCCGAGCTCATGACCAAGGACCGGCTGGTGACGGTGCGCGACACCGTCTCGCGCGACGAGGCGATGCGCCTCCTGCATCAGTACCGGATCGAGAAGCTGCTGGTGGTCGATGGCGATTACCGCTGCATCGGCCTCGTCACCGTCAAGGACATCGAGAAGGCGCAGCAATTCCCGAACGCCTCCAAGGATGATCAGGGCCGGCTTCGCGTGGCCGCCGCCACCGGCACCGGTCCCGACGGGGTCGAACGGGCGCAGGCGCTGTTCGATGCCGGCGTCGATCTGCTGGTGGTCGATACCGCGCACGGCCATTCGGCGCGGGTGATCGAGGCGGTGACCGAGATCCGCAAGCTGTCGAACTATACCCAGATCATCGCCGGCAACGTCGCGACCGCCGCGGGGGCGCGCGCGCTCATCGATGCCGGGGCCGATGCGGTCAAGGTCGGCATCGGGCCGGGCTCGATCTGCACGACCCGCATCGTCGCCGGCGTCGGCGTGCCGCAGCTGACGGCGATCATGGATTGCGTCGAGGAATGTCGGAAATCCGATATTCCGGTGGTCGCCGACGGCGGCATCAAATTCTCTGGCGATCTCGCCAAGGCGATCGCGGCCGGTGCCGATGTCGCCATGCTGGGCTCGCTCTTCGCCGGCACCGACGAGGCACCGGGCGAGGTGTTCCTCTATCAGGGCCGCACCTATAAATCCTATCGCGGCATGGGCTCGGTCGGCGCCATGGCGCGCGGCTCGGCCGATCGCTACTTCCAGCAGGAAGTCTCGAACAGCCTGAAGCTGGTGCCGGAAGGCGTCGAGGGCCGGGTCCCGCACAAGGGGCCGGTCGGCCAGGTGATCCACCAGCTCATCGGCGGCCTGCGCGCGGCCATGGGCTATACCGGCTCCGCCTCGATCGCCGAGATGCAGCGCAATTGCAGCTTCGTGCGCATCACCAATGCCGGCCTCGCGGAAAGCCACGTCCATGACGTGTCGATCACGCGCGAGGCGCCGAACTATCGCCAGGGCGGTTGAGGGTATTTTGAGCATGCGCTGCATCACCGGCGGGCCGGCTCGGAGACCCAACCGCAAATGACTCCAGGCGCGCGGATCCAGGCCGCGATCGAGCTCGTTACCGAGATCGGCACCGGCCGGGGTGCTGCCGACGATGTCGTCGGCGGCTATTTCCGTCGGCACCGCTTCGCCGGCTCGAAGGATCGCGGCGCCATCTCCGAGCAGATCTACGCCGTGCTGCGCCGGCGGGCCGCGATCGACTGGTATCTGGCGCGCGTGGCGCCGGGCGAGATGCCGACACCGCGCCGTCGGGTGTTCGCGGCCTTGCTGCTGGTGCTGGAGTGGCGGCCGGAAGAGATCGACCGCGCCTGCGACGGCGACCGCTTCCGTCCCGTGCCGCTCGATCGGTACGAACGCGACATCCTCCAGGCGCTCGCCGGCAAGACGATCGAGCATCCCGACATGCCGCGCGCGGTGCGCTTCAATTTTCCGGCCTGGCTGGAGAAGACGCTGGGCGATGTGTTCGGCCCGCGCCTCGGCGCCGAGATGGCGGCGATGAACGGTTCGGCGCCGCTCGATCTGCGCGTCAATCATCTGAAATCGAACCGGGCCGATGCGCGCCGCTCGCTCGCCGACGAAGGGGTCTCGGCCGTGCCGACGCCCTTCTCACCGACCGGCCTGCGCGTCTATGAGCGCATTCCGCTCGCCACGCTCGAGATCTTCAAGGCTGGCGCCATCGAGGTTCAGGACGAGGGCTCGCAGCTCGCCGCTCTCATGGCGCGGGTTAAGCCGGGCATGCGCGTCGTCGATTTCTGCGCCGGCGCCGGCGGCAAGACCTTGGCGCTCGCCGCGGAGATGCGCAACAAGGGCCATCTCGTCGCCTGCGACATCTCCGAGGCGCGGTTGCAGCGTTCGGGCCAGCGGCTTCGGCGCGCCGGCGTCTCCAATGTCGAGCGGCGGGCGCTCACGACCGAGCGCGACAAATGGGTGAAGCACCACGCCGAAAGCTTCGACCGGGTCTTCGTCGACGCACCCTGCACCGGCACGGGCACCTGGCGGCGCAATCCCGATGCGAAATGGCGACTGACCCAGCAGGATCTGGACGAGCTGACGGCGCTGCAGGCGCGCATCCTGGAAAGTGCGGCTCGGCTGGTGAAGCCGGGCGGAAGGCTCGTCTATGCCACCTGCTCGCTGCTGCCGGCCGAGAACGACGCGCAGATCGAGGCGTTCCTGGCCTCCCATGCCGAGTTCGTCCTGGTACCGGTCGGCACTGTCTGGCAGGAGGCGATCGGCGAGCCGTGCCCCGAGCCCGGCGCGATGCTGCATCTGACCCCGGCGCGGCACGGCACCGACGGCTTCTTCGTGGCGGTGCTCGAGCGGCGCGCCGGCACGAGCGCGGCGGATGCCGCGTGAGCCCGCCTGCCTCTTATCCTTTTCGACCCCTCGTCTCATGAGCGCGACCATGTCCGACCCGAATGCTTCCGCCCCCCTGCATGACCGCGTCCTGATCCTCGATTTCGGCAGCCAGGTGACGCAGCTGATCGCGCGCCGGGTGCGCGAGAGCGGCGTCTATTGCGAGGTCCACCCCTTCTCGATGCCGGAGGACAAGCTCCTCGCCTTCGCGCCCAAGGCGATCATCCTGAGCGGCGGGCCGGATTCGGTCACCGAGGATGCGAGCCCGCGCGCGCCGCAGAAAGTGTTCGAGCTGGGCGTGCCCGTGCTCGGCATCTGCTACGGCCAGATGGCGCTGTGCGCGCAGCTCGGCGGCAGCGTCGTCGGCGGTCTCCATCGCGAGTTCGGCCGCGCCTTCATCGAGGTCAAGGAAAGTTCGGCGCTGTTCGCCGGCATGCTGCGGCCGGGCGAGCGCGAGCAGGTCTGGATGAGCCATGGCGACCGGATCGACGCCATGCCGCCCGGCTTCAAGATCGTGGCGGCGAGCGAGAACGCACCCTTCGCCGTGATCGCCGACGAGCAGCGGCATTTCTACGGCGTCATGTTCCATCCGGAGGTCGCGCACACGCCGCGCGGTGCCGAGATGCTGCGCGCCTTCACCCACGACATCGCCGGCTGCAAGGGCGATTGGACCATGGCCGCCTTCCGCACCGAGGCGATCCGGCGCATCCGCGCCCAGGTCGGATCAGGCCGGGTCATCTGCGGCCTGTCGGGCGGCGTCGATTCGGCCGTGGCGGCGGTGCTGCTGCACGAGGCGATCGGCGAGCAGCTCACCTGCATCTTCGTCGATACCGGCCTGTTGCGCGGCGACGAAGCGGCCGACGTGGTCGAGACCTTCCGCGGCCATTTCAACATCCCGCTCGTCCATGTCGAGGCCGGCCGGACCTTCCTCGATCGCTTGCAGGGCGTCACCGACCCGGAGAAGAAGCGCAAGATCATCGGCGCCACCTTCATCGACGTGTTCGACGCCGAGGCGGCGAAGCTGGGCGGCGCCGATTTCCTGGCGCAAGGCACGCTCTATCCCGACGTGATCGAATCCGTCTCCTTCACCGGCGGCCCGAGCGTCACGATCAAGTCGCACCACAATGTCGGCGGCCTGCCGGAGCGGATGAAGCTGAAGCTGGTCGAGCCGCTGCGCGAGCTCTTCAAGGACGAGGTGCGCGCCTTGGGCCGCGAGCTCGGCATGGCCGAGCGCCTGGTCGGCCGCCACCCCTTCCCGGGCCCCGGCCTCGCCATCCGCATCCCGGGCGAGATCACGCAGGAGCGGCTCGACATCCTGCGCAAGGCCGATGCCGTCTATCTCGACGAGATCCGCCGCGCCGGCCTCTACGACGCGATCTGGCAGGCCTTCGCCGTGCTGCTGCCGGTGAAGACGGTGGGCGTGATGGGCGATTACCGCACCTACGACCATGTCTGTGCGCTTAGGGCCGTGACCTCGACCGACGGCATGACCGCCGATTACTACCCGTTCCCGCACGATTTCCTGGGCCGGGTGGCGACGCGGATCGTGAACGAGGTGAAGGGGATCAACCGGGTGGTGTACGACGTGACCTCGAAGCCACCGGGGACGATCGAGTGGGAATGAGGGGTATGGGATACCCCGGAGGGCTCCGGAGGCAAATAGCGTAGGAAAAATATAGGGTTACGGGATAGCTCATTGATCATTTGCCCTCCATCGTCTCTCCAGGCAATTTTTGTCCAAGTCATTGATTTGACGGGAGTCGACATTCGCTGCGGACGGACCAAGCCGACTCATCTGACGGTTCTTCCGACGGTTCGATCGGAAGTCGCAAGATGCGATGGAGAAAAGACCGTCAGTAATTGTAATCGTTCTGACGGTCTTTTTCTGAGACCTGCTGCCCGAAGCTTTCAGCGCCGCCCTCGGCGGAATCTTTGAGAAAGTGCGAGTTATCGTAGCTTGGCTACGGTTCACGCGCCGAATCCAAATTGGACCGCCGGGCGCCGACCGATAGACATAACTTCAGAATGTTGATTTCGAGGGCCGGACGAAGATGTCGTCTCGTTATTCCAGATGCGGCTTCAGCACATCTTCGATCCATTTCATGAATGCGCGGACACGGCGCGACAGGTTGCTCCGATGGGCTGCGACGAGGGACATGGCGAGCGACCGGCGACGAAAATCGGGCATGATCTCTACAAGCGCTCCACTCTCTAAGTATCGGCCGATCCCCAAGAGTGGCGCTTGAATCAGACCAAGACCGGCGAGGGCAGCGGCTTCGTAGGTCTGCGCGCTGTTGACGTGTAGCGCACCTGGCAACTGAAGCGTCGCGTAGCTGTCGCCGTCAGGATATTCCCATCCAATGGGTCTTGCGCCCAGCGTCGTCGAAAAATGAATTGACCGGTGTTCCTGACGCTGGAGATCTTCCAGCGATCGAGGGACACCATAGCGCGCCAGATAGGCGGGGCTGGCAGCGTTGACCACACGCAACAGGCCCAGCGGGCGGGCAATCAGCGTCTCGTCCCGGATGGGACCAAGTCGCAATACACAGTCGAACCCCTCTTGAACCAGATCGACTTGCCGATCCGTGCTCGACACCTCCAGCTCCAACTCGGGGTGAGTCGCCATGAAATCCGGCAGAGCTGGCACGATCGTCGTGCGCGCCACCTCAGTCGGAAGATCGACCCGCAAACGCCCGCGGAGCGCCACGCTATCGCCTGCGAACATCGAGTGCAGGTCATCGACTTCAGCAAGCAGATCGCGGGCGCGGGCATGAAATGCGCGTCCGTCCTCCGTCAACTGCACGCTGCGCGTCGTCCTGTGCAGGAGCCTGACACCAATATCCTCTTCCAGCTTCCGGATCGCCGTTGAGGCTCTTCCCTTTTGAATGCCCAGGCTACCCGCCGCGCGGGTAAAGCTCCCCATTTCCGCGACCGTCAGGAAAATGAGGATGGGCTCGAGCTTCTGCATTTTCGGTCCTTCACATTGTTCATTCTATGGAGAACAGTGGGTTCATTTCTTCGCAATTTATCACATCTGAGAGACACAGTAAGTAAGAGACCTCGAAGACAGGTAATCCTCTCGGAGAACGCCAAATGTCCGAAACTATGAACCTTCATCAGGCGCCGGAAGCCATGAACCTGCACCGCGCTCTGTGGGCCGGCCGGATCATGAGCGCGGCTGTCGTTGTCGCTTTGGCGGCGGACGGCGCTATTCAGCTTTTCGCGCCGGCACAGATCGCGAGCATGTTGCACGAAACCGGGTTCGCGATGGACCTGACCCATGTCGTGGGTCCGACCATACTCGCCTGCGCCATCCTCTACGCTATCCCGGCCACCGCCGTCCTCGGCGCGATCCTGGTGACGGGGTTTCTGGGTGGCGCCATCTGCGCCCATGTCCGCATTGGTGAGTTGGGATCGCCGCCGGAAATCATTTCCCTGCTTCTGGGCGCAATGACATGGGGCGGCCTCTACGCGCGCGATCCCCGAATCCGGGCTGTTCTGCCGCTCATCCGTTGAACCAACTGGGCCAGTGCCCTGTCCCTCAAGATCAGGAGAAAACACATGATTTTAGTAATGGGAATCACGGGAAAAGTTGGCGGCGCAACGGCAGAACATCTGTTGGCGCACGGCAAGGAGGTACGCGCGCTCGTCCGCAATCGCGAGAAGGCGGCTAACTGGGCGAACCAGGGCGTGGAACTGGTAGACGGCGATTGGAATGATTCGACAGCCATCGAGCAAGCGCTCAAAGGCGTCGAAGGCGCGTTCGTCATGTTGCCGGCTGTCTGGGCGCCCTCGCATGATTTCAAAGAAGCCAAGGGCGTGATTGCGAACTATGTCGAGGCGCTCACCCGGGCAGCACCGCCACGAGTGGTTGCGCTTTCGTCGATGGGTGCGAACAGAACCAGCGGGCTCGGGATGATCACGGCCTTGTCGCTTCTAGAGCAACGTTTTCGCGACCTGACATCCCCAATCGCATTTGTGCGCGCAGGCGGCTTCTTCGAAAACTTCCTCTATGGCTTGCATGTCGCCCAGGGCGGAACGCTACCGGTCTACTACAATCCGACAAACCGGAAATCGACCATGGTCGCGACGAACGACATCGGCGCGGAGGTCGCAACCCTTTTGACCGCGCCAGCGTGGTTGGGGCAGCGCGTCGTCGAGCTTGGTTCGATGGTCACTGCGGATGAAGTCGCGGAGCAATTGGGCGAAGTCCTGAAGCTCGACGTGAAAGCCTTTGCAGTCCCGCGTGCAGGATGGGCGGAAGCGTTCGAGCAATTCGGCATCCCGAAGGGTCACACCGGACCTGCCGAAGAAATGTTTGAGGCCGTGAATGCAGGATGGATGGACCTCGGAGTCGAGGGTACGGAGCGCGTAGCGGGTACGACGTCCGCACGCGATGTATTCGAGGCTGCACAGAACGCCGCCAAGGCGTAAGTCCGGGACGGATCTGGCATGAGAGGAACTGCGTGCTGGCAGAGTATGCCTGGCGTATCGTTCAGGCTCTTGCGAGCCGTGACGGTCTTTTTGCCGACGGGGCTAATCGTGAAGGCGCGGCTAAGGATGTCGAAAATCGACCAATCGATGCCGATAGTCGCTGAAACCGAGCAGATTTCGAATCGCCGAAATTCTCCTTTGAATTCAAGAGCGCAAATTTCTGACGGATCGGGGAGACGGTTCTTCATTGTGTACAGAAAAAATTTGTGCGCGGAATTCAACGCGTTAGGATCACTTAAAATAATCGAGTGGGAATGACGGGGAGTATCGTTACGCCGATTACTGCTCCTTCTTGAACAAATCCTGGAAGATGAGCTGGCCCCAAATGCGGCCGCGTGCGTGCACCAGCGCGCCACCCTCGTTGAGCTTTCCCAGCTTGACGGGTGCGAATCCCAGTTGTTTGGCCAAATCCGCCACGGGAGCGGTCGCGTCCTCGTCGTCGCTCGACAGAAAGACGACCCGGTGGCCGCCCTCGACGATCGGATCGGCAGCCAGAGTGGCTGCAATCAGGTGATTGAAGCCTTTCACGAGCTTGGCCCCGGTGAACGCCTTCGCGACGAAGGCGGAGGACAGGAGACCGTCAAGCTCCTCAGGGGAAACCAACGCGTTCATCGCGTCGATGACCGTCTTGCCTTCCCAACTCGGCAGGACCTTCGCAACCTCGCGATGCTCCCCGAACGGGACCGCCAAGATGATGGTGTCGGCCTCGAGCGCATCCCGCAGCGACTTGGCGGCGACCGTGGGTCCAATCGCCCGAGCCTGCGGCGCCAAAGCCTCGGGCGGCCGGCGGCTCGCGACGGTCACGTCGATGTTTTTGCGGGCGAAGGCGTGGGCGAGGGCCTGGCCTATCTTACCGAATCCTATAATCGCGTAGCTCATAATGCTTCTCCGATGCGTGTTGATATTGACTCCCCGGCCTTCAACGGCGCTGGGTTATCGGTTCCGCCGTGTGGCGACCTTCGCGTAGGCGTCCTGCCGTGAACGACTTCCGCGCGGCCGGGCGGACCGTTCAGCGCGGAAGTCGTTTCACCATTCCCGCGATCCGGCGCGATTTCAGATGGCCGAGAAGCCGCCGTCGACAGACAACTCCACCCCATTCACGAAGCTCGAATCGTCTGAAGCAAGAAACAGCGCGACCGCGGCGATTTCCTCAGGACGGCCCATCTTTCCCCGCGGGATCAGGGATTCGAACATCCGCTTCGCTTCCTCGGTGAGAACTTGGTCCTGCATCGGTGTGGCGATCGGCCCCGGGCTCAGCACGTTCACCCGGATATTCCTGCCCTTCAGTTCGTTGAGCCAGGTGCGTGCGAATGAGCGCAACGCCGCCTTGCTCGCCGCATACACGCCATAACCGGGAAAACCTTTCACCGAAGCAACCGACCCGGTCATGAGGATGGATCCGCCATCGTTGAACAGCGGCAACGCCTTCTGAACCGTAAACAGGGTGCCCCGCGTATTCAGGCCGAAGGTCGCATCGAAATGCTGCTCGGTAATCTCGCCTAGTGGAACGGCTTCGCCCATGCCGGCGCTCGCGTACAGGACGTCGATCCTGCCCTTTTCCCGCTTGACCGTGTCGAACAGGCGGTCGAGGTCGTCGAGATTGGCTGCGTCGCCGCGCACGCCGGTCACGTTCCGGCCAATCAGCTTGACGGCCTCGTCGAGCGCCTCCTGCTTCCGGCCCGTGATGAAGACATAGGCGCCTTCTTCAACGAACCGCTTGGCGCTCGCCAGCGCCATGCCGCTCGATCCACCGGTGATGACTGCAACTTTACCCTCAAGCTTTCCCATGAATTTTCCGTCCGTCTTTAGTTGTTCGGGGAGGCCCCGAGACCCTCAACATGGGTCCGTCGGAGTCAGGCGTTGAGTGCGGAAGCGCGCACATCGGTGGTGCGAAATCGATCCGGCTTGACCATTGCCGCCAGCCGCGACGATCGGTTCCCACCGTTCGGAATTGGGCGGCACTCGTCGACATAGGCTATGATGATCGCCCGAACTGCTGTTCGATGTGTTGGATACAGGCTTTGGAAGGCGCACCGCGCGGTGCTGGATTGCACCATGATCGACTGGGATGACGTTCGCTACTTTCTTGCCGTTGCGCGCGGAGGCTCAGTGCGGGCTGCCGGCACGCAGCTCGGGGTGAATCATTCAACCGTGCTGCGGCGCATCGCGCAGCTCGAGGAACGCCTCGGGGCGCACATGTTCGAGAAGCTGCCTTCGGGCTACCGCCTGACGGCTGTGGGGGAGGAGGTCCTCGAGCTCGCGGTCCAGATGGAAGCGTCGTCGCACCAGCTGGAGACGCGGGTCTTCGGCCGCGACCAGAGTGTGCGCGGGCTTCTGCGGGTGACACTGGCACCGACCCTCGCGACACACCTGCTCATGCCGGACTTCGCCGATTTCGCGCGTCTCCATCCGGACATCGAGATGGAAATCTTGTCGTCCGGCGAGCTGGCAAATCTGACCAACCGAGAGGCCGACGTGGCGATCCGCGTCGTCTACGACCGCAAATCCCTGCCGCTCAATCTCCACGGCCTGAAGGGACCGGAGCTGTTCGGCGGCGTCTACATGTCCCGCGATCGACTAGCCGCGGCGCGTGCGGGCGCGCCCGATCCCATCCGGTGGATCGTCATAAGCGGTCATGGCATCCCGGATTGGGCCCGCGAGGGTGAGCTTCGCACCACGGGGGTTCCGTTCAGGACCACGGACGGCGAGGCGCAGATCGTCGCGGTAAGGCAGGGGCTCGGCATAGCGACGCTGGATTGCTTTGTCGGAGATGCCGACCCGTTGCTGGCGAGGGTGCCGGGCACCGACCTGCACATGTACGGGACGCTCTGGCTCCTCACGCAGGGGGAGACACGCAAGACGAAGCGCGTGCGGCTCTTCACCGAGTTCGTATCCCGCAGGCTCGCCGCCTACGCGCCGCTTCTCGCGGGACTGTCCATATCGCGCGACTGACGCCGACCTCACTTCCGCGCAACGGCGGCTCAAGCTATTCTGAAGAACCTTGGGCGGAGATTTTGCAGCATGGCGACGCTCGTCTTTGGAATGAACCAGTCCTTGGACGGCTATGTCGACCATCTGGAGTTCGCGCCAGGTCCCTCGCTCTTTCGTCACTTCATCGAGCAAGTGCGCAACCTGACGGGTAGCGTGTACGGTCGCCGCATGTACGAGGTGATGCGTATTTGGGACGAAGACCTTCCTGAGTGGGGCACAGAGGAACGCGACTTCGCGGCGGCGTGGCGGAGCCAGCCGAAGTGGGTCGTGTCGCGCTCGTTGAAGTCGGTCGGCCCCAACGCCACTGTCGTCGACAATGACGTCGAGGCGGTGATCCGTGGACTGAAAGCTCGGCTCGTCGGGGAGATCGAGGTTGCCGGACCAAGCTTGGCGCGAAGCCTAACCGATCTTGGTCTTATCGATGTGTATCGACTTTACCTCCACCCCGTCGTGCTTGGCCGGGGCAAGCCATTCTTTGCCGGGCCCCGGCCGCCGCTCCGCCTTGCGGCCAGCGATCTGATTGGCGAGGACGTGATCAGGTTGACCTACGTTCCCGCCTAGTCACGCACTCGCCCGACGGACTGCGCCGACGCGTCGGGTCCGCTTTGGGGCGCGAGCAGTCATCTACGCCTTATGCTCTATGGCAAGAAGCTCGTCCAGTTGCTCGAACGTCTCGCTAAACCCACATGTGCTCCCGGAGGCGATGGCACCGTCGAGAGCTTCCTTCGAAGGATAGAGGTCGTGCATGACGACCAGGGTCTCCTCCCCTCGTTCTTCGAAGGTCACCGTGGTGATGGCCCCGCCTTCGCCACCTTCGTCATTCGTCCAGACGAGGCGGGCGTGCGGCGTCACTTCGATGTACCTGCCGAAGAACTCCATAGGCTGCTCTGAGTCGGGGTGGCGGAACACGAAGCGGTAGGTGCCGTCCGCAATAACATCGGCCTCGCAGGAAATGAAGGACACCCCAAACGACTTCGGTGCCCACCACCGCTTGAGCAGCTCGGGCTTGGTCCAGGCCTCGAACACGATGCGCGCGGGACCGTTGAAGGTTCGCGCAACGACCAGCTCACGCTCGGACTTCCGTTCTACCGTCGTGTGGTGCTTTATCGGGGCGGGCTCACTCTCCTTTCTTGCGTCCATCGACCTTCTCCTTCCGTTTCAGCAAGGCAGACCCGAAGGCGTTGTGTCAAATGCCGCTGCCCTCGACCGCCGAGAGATGCACTATACTGAAGAATACCACGCGATTGACCGGATCACCTCGGTACTGAACGGTACGATTCTGAATCGGACCTTGGAGAAAGCCCATGGCGCACGAGCCTCAATCCAGCTCGGCCGTCTGCCGGTGTGGTGAGACGATGATCGAGCTGACCGGTGACCCGATCCAAAGCGTGATCTGCCATTGTGAGAGCTGCCGGACCGCCGGGCGCGAGTTCGAAAAGGATCTGGGCGCGCCGCGGACCGTCAATGCAGATGGCGGCGTGGACTACTGCCTATACCGAAAGGATCGGGTGAAGATTGCTCGCGGCACTCACCACCTGCGGGAATATCGTCTCAGGCAGGAATCACCAACGCGCCGCGTGGTGGCGAGCTGCTGCGGTTCGCCGATGTTCTTGGACTTCACCCCCGGCCATTGGCTGACGATCTTCCGGGATCGCCTGTCTGGACAAGCGCCCGAGCCGCAGATGCGCATTATGATCAAGGACAAGCTCGAAGGCTTGGATCTGTCGGACGCCATCCCCGCCTACGATACGCGGCCGCCTCGTCTCATGATCAAGCTGCTCGTCGCCTGGGTGGCGATGGGGTTCCGCCGTCCGAAGATCGCCTGGTGACGGCGCCTGCCGCGCTGCCGAGCCGGTTGCGCCCGCGCGCTCTTCGAGCGATAGAATTGAGCGGCGCCCAACGAGGGATTCGCGAACATGATCACCGTCTTCGGCGAAGGGAGGGGGTTCCGGGTCGTCTGGCTGCTGGAGGAGATGGGGCTCGCATACCGGCTGAGGCCGGTGGACCTGCTCGCCGGTGTCGAGGGAGACGCGGAGTTCCTGGCCGTCAACCCCGCCGGATTCATCCCGGCGATCCAGGACGGCGACGTCACGATGGTCGAGTCGATTGCGATCATGGAATACTTGATGGCCCGCCACGGGCCGACATCGCTCGCACCGGCCCCGCACGATCCTGCTTTCCCGGCTTACCAACAGTTCCTGCACCTCGGTGAGGCCGGACTCGCGGCCTCCATCTACTTCGTCGGCGGCGCCCGTAATTTCGCGCCGGAGGCCGAGCGGCAGAATTGGAGCGCCCGCCAGGCGCTGGAAGTGTTCGAGAGCCGGCTGACGCTGGTGACGCGGCAGCTTGCGCGCTCGCCCTATCTCGCCGGCGACACATTCACGGCAGCCGATATTTCGGTGACCTATGCGCTGAAGTTGGCCCAAAGATTTGCCGGCGTCACCCTCGGCGATGCGGAGCAAGCCTATATGGCCCGCACCAGCGGACGCGCAGCCTACACGCGGGCCATGGATACATGTCAGGCCATGAAGCGGGCGTGGGCCGCTGAGGCCCCCGGTCAATGACCGGTCTTGGGAAAGGCGAAATTCTTCTTTGAATTCAAAAGCCATGCCCATCTTATGATCTGGGCTGCGAAAGTTTTTGCCGAGAAAGATCACTGCGTTTTGCGGAGGATCGAACAATCGAGTGGAGTGGGGCGTCGTCGCCTACTATCGTCTTGACCTAGCGCGCCCTGCGACGCACACAATCGATCGCAATCGGCGAAAAACGAAGTGGCGGGACGCGGCAAGCGCGATGGAGTAGGGATCACATGCTGACGGGGGAACTCCGATCGAAGATCGACGGAGTATGGAACGCGTTCTGGGCCGGCGGCATCGCCAACCCGCTTGAGGTCATCGAGCAGATTACCTATCTTCTGTTCATGCGCGGCCTCGACGAGGCCCATACGCGCGAAGAGAACAGGGCGAATCGGCTGGGGCGGCCGGTGGAACGGCGCATCTTTCCCGAGGGCAAGGACGGTCTCGGCAAGGAAGGTGGCGTCGCCTACGAGGATATGCGCTGGTCGCGGCTGAAGAACCGCGACCCGGCCACGATGTTCGAGATCGTGTCCGAGCATGTCTTCCCGTTCCTGCGCACCATGGCCGACGCCGACACCGCGCATGCGACCCACATGAAGGGCGCGCGCTTCACCATTCCGACGCCGGCGCTGCTCGCCAAGGTCGTGGATCTGCTGGCCGACATCCCGATGGAGGATCGCGACACCAAGGGCGACCTCTACGAATATATGCTGTCGAAGATCGCCAGCGCCGGCCAGAACGGCCAGTTCCGCACGCCGCGCCACATCATCGCGCTCATGGTCGAGATGACGGCGCCAGGGCCCAAGGACGTGATCTGCGACCCGGCCTGCGGCACCTGCGGCTTCCTGGTCGCGGCCGGCGAATATCTGCGCGACAACCATCCGAAGTTGTTCCACGACCAGGAAAGCCGCGACCATTTCAACGAAGAAATGTTCCACGGCTTCGATTTCGACGGCACCATGCTGCGCATCGGCTCGATGAACATGGTGCTGCACGGCGTCGAGAACCCGGATATCCGCTACAAGGACAGCCTGGCGCAGGAGCATGCCGGCGATGCCGACCGCTACAGTCTGGTGCTCGCCAACCCGCCCTTCGCCGGCTCGCTCGATTACGAGACGACGGCGAAGGATCTGATCGCCATCGTCAAGACCAAGAAGACCGAACTTCTGTTCATGGCGCTGTTCCTGAAGCTCCTGAAGCCGGGCGGCCGGGCGGCGGTGATCGTGCCCGACGGCGTGCTGTTCGGCTCCTCCAAGGCGCACAAGGAAATCCGCCGCATGCTGGTCGAGGAGCATCGGCTCGACGGCATCGTCAAGCTGCCTTCGGGCGTGTTCCGGCCCTATGCCGGCGTCTCGACCGCGATCGTGTTCTTCACCAAGACCAATTCCGGCGGCACGGATCATGTCTGGTTCTATGATTGCCGGGCCGACGGCTTCTCGCTCGACGACAAGCGCGCGCCGCTGCTGCCGCCCGAGAAGATCGGCCCGACGCCGGGCCGGTGGGAAGCCAGCCATTTCGTCAATATGCCGCTCACCGACGCGGAGCGCCCGAAGAGCGACCTGCCCGACATCGCCGCGCGCTGGGCCGAGCGCCACGGTTCCGAGCGCGAGCGGCCCCGCACCGCGCAGAGCTTCTGCGTGCCCAAGGCCGAGATCGCGGCGGCCGGATATGATCTCTCGATCAACCGGTACAAGGAAGTGGTGCATGAAGCGGCGGAGCATCGGCCGCCGAAGGAGATCATCGCGGAACTGAAGGCGCTGGAGAAGGAGATCGCCGAAGGGCTGGCGGAGTTGGAGAGGATGCTGTGAACGCGCGCGCCGCTCGCCTGGATGAGGTGTGTGAAATCAATCCGCGCATGCCGAAGGGGCTAGCCGAGCACGATGTTATATCCTTTCTTCCGATGGCCGCTGTATCGGAGGATGGACACATTGATTTTGAGGAAGAGCGGCAGATTAAAGAAGTCAAAAAGGGCTATACTTACTTCGAGCGCGGTGATGTCCTGGTTGCGAAGATTACTCCTTGTTTCGAGAATGGCAAAGCTACGCGTACATCATCGCTGGCCAAACCGATTGGGTTCGGCTCCACCGAGTTTCATGTGCTGCGGGCGGGTGCGGAAGTTGACTCTTCCTACCTCTTTCATATGGTTTGGAATTCGAAATTCAGGGATGTCGGTGCGAACAATATGACCGGTAGTGCCGGTCAAAAGCGTGTTCCGGCAGACTTTTTGAAGCGTCTGGAGATCCCGCTGCCTCCGCTCGACGAGCAGCGGCGGATCGCTGCTATCCTCGATAAGGCGGATGCGCTACGCCGCAAGATCAAACGGGCTCTCGATTTACTAGATATCCTTACCCAGTCGATATTTATAAAGATATTTGGTGATCCCGTGAGTAATCCGAAGGGCTGGAAGGGGGTGCAGCTTGGCGACCTTATACACAAAGCCAGCGACGGCCCGCATGTCAGCCCAACCTACTCAGCATCTGGTGTCCCATTTTTGTCAACGAGACATATATTAAAAGGTGTAATTTTATGGGAAGATTTGAAGTTCGTCGATCAGGAACAAGCAGAATTTCATTGGAAGAAGTGTAAACCGAAGCGCGGGGATATATTGTACACCAAAGGCGGGACGACTGGATTGGCAGCGGCCGTAAACACTGACGAACCGTTCGCTATCTGGGTACATCTAGCTCTTCTTAAGTTGGATCATGATAAAGTCGATCCTATTTGGCTCGAAAGTATGCTGAATTCTGATTATTGCTATCAGCAATCTCAGCGTTATACTCACGGAATTGCAAATCGCGATCTGGGGTTGAAGAGGATGGTAAAAATCAGGATGTTCTTGCCGCCGATGCAGGAGCAGCAGCGCTTTGCGGAAGCGATCTCGGTGGCCAGTCAGATTAAACTCAGATTGGTAGAGCAGGCGCTAAAGGAAGAATCCCTCTTCGCCTCCCTCCAACACCGCGCCTTCTCCGGCCAACTCTAGCTAGCGAGCCGCCATGTCCAACTTCGCCTTCCTCGCCGCCGAGTTTCCCGCCGTTCATGAAGCGGCGGTCGAGGCGGAGCGGCAGGCGGTGGTGTCGCCGACGGCGGCGGCGTTTTTTGCCGGCAAGACGGTCGAGATCGCGGTGAAATGGGCGTTCCGGACCGATCCCGGCTTGAAGCTGCCCTATCAGGACAATATCGCCGCCCTGCTGCACGAGCCGAGCTTCCGGCGCGCGGCGGGCGAGGCCGTGTTCGCCAAGGCGAAATATATCAACAGCTTGCGCAACCGCGCCGTGCATGAGGAGCGGACGATCCGCCCCGAGGACGCGGCCGGCGCGGTCAAGGAGCTGTTCCATGTCTGCTTCTGGCTCGCCCGCACCTATGGGCGCAGGAGCCGGCCGGCGGACGGGCTCGGTTTCGATCCCGCCATCCTGACTCAGCGCCAGGACAAGCTGAAGAAGGCCTTTCACTACATCAAGGCGCAGCAGGCCGCGCTCGACGCCAAGAATGGCGAGCTGACCAAGCTGCTGGCCGACAAGCAGAGCCTCGACGACGAGCTGAAGCAGCTCCGGGCCGAGGTCGCGGCCGCGCGGGCGGCCAGCGAGACGCTGCCCGACCGGCACGATTACAACGAGGCGGAGACGCGCGACCGCTACATCGATCTGCTGCTGTGCGAGGCCGGCTGGGCGCTCGACCGGCCGGAGGATATCGAGCTCCGGGTCGAGGGCATGCCGAACGCGGAGAACACCGGCTTCGTCGATTACGTGCTATGGGGCGCCGACGGCAAGCCGCTCGGCCTGGTCGAGGCCAAGCGCACCCGCATCGACGCTCGCCAGGGCCAGCAGCAGGCGAAGCTCTATGCCGACGCGCTCGAAGCGCGCTATGGCCAGCGTCCCGTGATCTTCTATTCCAACGGCTATGAGCACTGGATCTGGGACGATCTCGCCTATCCGCCGCGCCGGATCGGCGGCTTCTACAAGCGCGACGAGCTGGAGCTGCTGATCCAGCGCCGCGCCGGCCGCGCGAGGCTGGCCGAGACGCGGATCGCCCTCGGCATCGCCGGGCATAAGCGGCCCTATCAGCAGCGCGCCATCCGCGCGATCACCAAGAGCTTCGAGGAGGGCGAGCGCAAGGCGCTGCTGGTCATGGCCACCGGCTCGGGCAAGACGCGCACTGTAATCGCGCTGATCGATCTCCTGATGCGGGCGGGGTGGGTCAAGCGCGTCCTCTTCCTCGCCGACCGGGTGGCGTTGGTCAACCAGGCGGCGGGCGCGTTCAAGGCCTATCTGCCGGATTGCGCGCCGGTCAATCTCGTCACCGAACGGACCAGCGAGGGCCGCGTGTTCCTCTCCACCTATCCGACGATGATGAATCTGATCGACGGCCGGCAGGACGGCAAGGCCAAGTTCGGGCCGGGCCATTTCGACCTCATCGTCATCGACGAGGCGCATCGCTCAGTCTATCAGCGGTTCCGCGCGATCTTCGACTATTTCGACGGCTTCCTGGTCGGGCTGACGGCGACGCCCAAGGACGAGATCGACAAGAACACCTATTCGCTGTTCGACCTCGAAGACGGGGTGCCGACCGATGCTTATTCGCTCGACGAGGCGGTGGCCGACGGCCATCTGGTGCCGCCCAAGGCAATCTCGGTGCCGCTCAAGATCATGCGCGCCGGCCTGCGCTACGATGATCTGAGCGACGAGGAAAAAGACCAGTGGGACATGCTGGAATGGGGCGAGGACGAGGTCCCCGACAGCGTCGAGGCGGAAGAGGTCAACAAGCGGCTGTTCAACGCCGATACGGTCGATCTGGTGATCGCGCATCTCATGCAGAACGGCCTCAAGGTCGAAGGCGGCGACCGGCTCGGCAAGACCATCGTCTTCGCCAAGAACCAGGCCCATGCGCAGTACATCGAGGCGCGTTTCAACGCTGCCTTCCCCAATCTCGCCGGTCATTTCGCCCGGGTCATTACCTATGAGAGCGGGGCCTACGCGCAGACGCTCATCGATGACTTCTCGAAGAAGGCGAAGGCGCCGCACATCGCCATATCGGTCGATATGCTCGATACCGGCATCGATGTGCCGGAGGTCGTCAATCTCGTCTTCTTCAAGCAAGTGCGCTCGAAAACGAAATTCTGGCAGATGATAGGGCGCGGCACGCGGCTATGCGCCGATCTGTTCGGTCCCGGTCAGGACAAGGAATTCTTCCGCGTCTTCGATTATTGCCAGAATTTGGAATTCTTCGGCGCCAATCCCGAAATGAAAGAGGCGGGGGCCGCGAAATCGCTGTCGGAACGGTTGTTCGCGGCACGGCTCGATCTGGTGCGGGCGCTGGACGGGAAGCGGGGCAAGGCGGCCGGGTTCGCGGAGGAGGAGCCTGCCCCGTACGTGGCGGCCGGCGCACCGGACACGCCGCCGAGCGAGGCGGACATCCGCGCCGATGCGCTGAAGACGCTGCAGGAGACGGTCGCCGGGCTCAATCTCGATAATTTCATCGTTCGGCAACGTCGCAAGATCGTCGAGAAATATCGGGCACCGGAGTCCTGGATCGCGATCGACGATGAAAAGCGCAAGGAGCTGGTGGATGATGTCGCGCCGCTGCCGACGGCCAAAACACTCGGAACCGAGGAGGCGAAGCGGTTCGATCTTCTGATGTTCTCGCTGGAACTGGCCTTGCTGAAAGGCTCGAAACGGTTCGGCGCGCTCAGGAAGCAGTTGATCGAGATCGCGTCGGCCCTGGAAACGCAAACCGGCATTCCGGCGATCGCGCATCAGGCGGTGCTGATCGAGGAGATCCAGACCGATCTCTGGTGGGAAGGCGTGACCGTGCCGCTGCTGGAACTCGCCCGGCTGCGTCTGCGCGACCTCGTCCAGCATATCGAGAAGTCGAAGAAGGCGGTGGTCTACTCGAACTTCGCCGACGAGATCGGGGAGGGCGTCGAGCTCGATCTGCCCCAGGTCGGCGAAGCCGATTTCGCGCGCTTCAAGCTGAAGGCCCGGCATTTCCTCAGGACTCATGAAGATCATATCGTGCTTCATAAGCTGCGGCACGGCGCGCCGTTGACGGCGACCGATCTCGGCGAACTGGAAAGGATGCTGCTCGATGCCGGCATCGGCGAGCCGGGCGATATCGAGCGCGCGCGGGAAACGAGCCAGGGCTTCGGCCGCTTCGTCCGCACCTTGGTCGGGCTCGATCGCAAGGCGGTCAGTGCGGCGTTCGGCGACTTTCTCTCGGGCGGAACGGCGACCGCGGCGCAGATCGAGTTCGTCAACATGATCATCGAACACCTGACCGATCAGGGCATCATGGACCCGGCGCTGCTCTACGAGCCGCCTTTCACCGATATCGCGCCGACCGGACCGGATCAGATGTTCGACGAGGAGAAGATCGCGCGGCTCTTCACGAAGATTCGGGCGATCAACGACAGCGCGGTGGCGTGAGCGAGGGGGCCACGGCTAGTTCCCGGCAGCCCTTGCTTTCCCCGGCAAGCTCGTCGGGGTCGAGGAGCCCAAGGAAAGAGCAAGATCACCGGCGCCGTCAGGGCATCCGCTTTCCTGTTCCCTTTTTGTTCGAAAACTGCTATATGTCGGGTCCATGAACCGCCTGCCTGAAGGAGCATGGGAAATGAGCGCGACGGGCGAGCTTTTCTGGAACCGAGGCGGGGGGCGCCCGCCAGACGAACCCTCTCGCGACGCACCGAGGCGCCCCGGCACCGTGTATTTCGCCTTCAAGCCCGAGCCGGATGTGGCCGATCATGTGATATCGATCGGGAATCGCTTGCGTACCAAGCATGGGCTGGCGGGCGAGGTGTCGCCGGCGGTTCTGCATGTAACGATCTGCCCGATCGGATATTTTCCCGAGTTGTCGGAAGAGCGTATCGATGCCGCCCGCAAAGTCGCGGGACGCCTGATGGCAAGGTCGTTCGAAGTCACCCTGGACCACGTCAGGACATACCCGAATGGGCGGGAGAAGTTGCCGCTCGTGGCCTTCGCCGACAACGGCGTTCCCGGGGCGGCCCTGTTTAGGCACGCCTTGGTCGCGGATCTGCGGCGAGGCGGATTCATGTTTCCCAGCAGGTTGCCCGAGCCGCACATGACCTTGTTCTACGACCGCCGCGTCGTCGCCGAGGAGTCGATCGATCCAATTCATTGGATGGTGCGCGACTTCGTGCTGGTTCACAGCATTCAGCGCGAAGGCCGGCATGAGATCCTCGGGCGATGGCCACTACGCAGTTGAGCTGATTCGACGCCGCTGAAATTTGGAACTCCCGCGATTTCCGGCGTCACACGAGCAGCAGCTTGCCAAAGACAACCGCCTTGAATTCGAGGAGCGGAGCGTCGCTTCTTTCGGCGCGCATGCGCAGCAAGGCACCCTCCCAGCTATTCATGACGAACCGGGCCAACAACGCCGCCGGGAATTGATCGCTGATCGCGCCCTGTCGCTGCCCTTCGGCGATGCAATTCTCGAACAGGCCGCTCCATGCTCCGAAATGCTTATCCAGACGCTCCTGGATGAGCGTGCTGTGGTCGGCGGCTTCGGCGCTGAAATTGCCGAGCAGGCAGCCGCGGATATAGTTGGCGGCTCTGAACGCCTCGATCCGGTCGTCGAAATAGGCTTCCAGTCGCGCTAGCGGCGCCATGTCGGCATTGGAGAGGAAGGTACGCAGCTTTTCCTGTCCGCGGGCGGAGTAGGCGTCGATCACTTCCGCGCCGAAGGCCTCCTTGCTCGCGAAGTGATTGTAGAAGGAGCCCTTCGGTATATCGGCCCTCTCGACGATGCTTTGAATCCCGGTCGCGGCATAGCCGTCGGCGTGAATCATCTGCAATCCCGCCTGGATGAGATTGCTCCGTGTGTCGGGCCTCGGCTTCGGGCCCCGCCGGGCGGGTGTGCGAGAGTCCAACTGAATCCTCCTTGACTAATTCAAGACGACCGGTCATACCGTATTTGTCGTCGGTTCGGGGGTGCATGTCAAGATTGTCGCGCCTCGACGGCATCGGATGGCTTGGCAGGGAGAGCGATCATGGTTTCGAAGGCTAGTGTCAGGCTTCCCGCGGAAGGGGGCATCGAGCTGGGCGCCTGGCTGTTTCTGCCCGACGGGGCGGGCGGGCATCCGGCCATCACCATGGCCCACGGTTTCGCCGGCACCAAGGAACACGGCATCGAGCGTTTCGCCCAGGCCTTCGCCGCAGCGGGCTTTGTCGTGCTTCTTCACGATCATCGCAATTTCGGCACGAGCGGCGGCGAACCGCGCGGGGATATCGATCCGTGGCGGCAGATCGCCGACTGGCGCCACGCGATCTCCTATCTCGAGACGCGTCCAGAGGTCGATCCGGCACGCATCGGCCTTTGGGGCACGAGCTATGCGGGCGGGCACGCCATCGTCCTTGGCGCCACGGATCGCCGTCTGCGTTGCGTCGTGGCGCAAGTCCCGACGATCAGCGGCTATGAGCAGGGGCTGCGGCGGATTTCACCGGACGCGCTGCCTGCGTTGGAGCACGCCTTCGACGAGGATGAAAGGGCACAATCGCGCGGCGAGCCGCCGCGCCGGCAGGCGGTCGTGAGTGCCGATCCTGCCGTTCCGGCCGCCTATCGCTCGAAAGACGCGATCGATTTCTATCTGCAGCCTGTTCCTGTCGGGGTTTGGGAAAACGAGGTTACCCTTCGCTCGACGCGTGCCGCGCGCATGTACGAGCCGGGCGCCTGGGTTTCGCGGGTGTCGCCGACCCCGCTGTTGCTGGTGGTCGCCCGCGACGACAAGGTGACGGTGACCGATCTGGCACTCGCCGCCTATGAGCGCGCGCTCGAGCCCAAGCGGCTCGTGCTGATCCCGGGCGGCCATTTCGATCCCTATCTCAGCCAGTTTCCGCTCGCTGAAGCGGCCGCTACCGCCTGGTTCCGCGAGCATCTCGCCGGTGCCGGCGCGAGCGGCGCCAACGGCGTATTCGTACAACAGTAATGGAGAAGACGATGAGTTCCGTTGAAGCCGCGAATACGGGCTTGAATTGGGATGTGCTCACCATAAAGCGTCCGGGTCTGACGCGCGATTTGCCGGCCGGCAAAGAAAATTTGATGTGGGTGGCGAATTCTTCGACGCTCATCTATGGCAAGCGGGACGCCGTGCTCGTGGACACTTTCCTTACGACCGAGCAATCGCAGACCCTGCTGGATTGGGTCGTCGCCAGCGGCAAGAATCTCACCGCAATCTACATCACGCACGGACATGGCGACCATTTCTTCGGCCTTGCATCGCTTCTGGAGCGGTTTCCGCAGGCCAGAGCGGTCGCGACTCCCGAGGTCGTCATGACCATGCAAGAGAATCTCTCGCCTGCCTGGATGGAGAATTTTTGGCACAAGCTCTTTCCTGGCCAGATACCGGACCGCCTGCCGATCGCCGAGCCGCTCGGGGAAGGCGGGTTGGAGCTGGAGGGACACAAGCTCGTTCCGGTGGATACGGGGCGGACCGATACGGCTCGCTCGACCTGCCTGCACATCCCATCCAGCGGGCTGATCGTCGGCGGCGATACCGTCTATAACGGCATTCACCCTTATCTCGGTGAAACGGACACGCAGAGCCGGCTCGAATGGATTGCCACGCTCGACAAGCTGGAGGCGCTGGCGCCGCGGGCGGTGATCGCCGGGCACAAGGTGCCGGAAAACGACGACGACCCCAGGATCATTGGCGAGACTCGGCAATATCTTCGCGACTTCAATCGCCTGGATGCGGCGACGACCACCGCGCGGCAGCTCTATGACGCCATGCTGGAAATCTATCCGGATCGCGTCAATCCGGGCTCGCTCTGGGGGGCGGCGAATGCCGCCAAGAAGCGGGCTTAGTCAGGGACGCCGCTCGGATCGACATCCAGAGACCGGCATCGGCCGAAAGAATGAAGGATAGGAACATGCAAAGGATGGCTTTCACGGCTGTCTTCGCCCTGGCCGCTCTTTCGGCGGCGACGGCGGCGGCCGCATCCGCGGCCTATAAGGATCCGCTGGACGACCAGACCTTGGGCAAGATCAAGGCGCAATACAGCACGCTGGTGGAACTGGCAAATCGGCGGGATGTGGCCGCCTTGCGGAAGCTGTTTTGGCAGTCTCCCACCACTCTGCTGGTGGCGAAGAGCGCCATTCCCGCCGAGGGAAACTGGGCAGGGTTTTGGGGTAACGACGCCATCGGTCAAAAGCTGGACGATATCGCCGCGGCGGGAGGCGTGGTGATCACCCCCGATCTTTCCAAGTTCAAGGTCGTCGGCCGAACCTCGGGATGGGCTGAATCCTATGCGCCGGCGACCATCACGGTGTCATACGCCGGACAGGACGGGACGCCGAAGCCGTTCTTGATGATCATCAATTGGATGAAGGTCGCGAAGGACTGGAAAATTGCGTCCGAGGTCCTCCTGCCGGTGCCTCCGCCGCCCGCCTCATGGAGTAAGTAGAACCGCCGGCCCCGCTCTCGGTACCGGACCGCGCCGCGGGATTCCGGGCGGATCTGGGCTTGAGACCCAGCACGTCGTACGCGCTCGCCAGCGGCGCGATCAGCAACGCAGTGATGCTGTGGGGATCTTGGCCGGTTGGGGAGATGCCGAATTCGAGACGGGGTGTCTCTTTTTCCGGAACGCTGAGCGTGCCGAACATCCAGTCCCAGATCGCCAGAAAGCTGCCCAGGTTCCGATCATAATGGGCGGGATCGATGGAGTGATGGATCTGGTGATGGGCCGGGCTGAGAAGGATACGCCCGGCCAATCCCCGCAGCGGAATCCAGAACTGCGAATGCTGAAGATGGGCGAGCAGGAAGAAGAAGGCTACGGTAATGATATTGGTGTCGCTGATCAAATACAGGTTCACGTTCTTCCCGATCACATAGGTGAAGATACCATGTAAGGCTCCGGCGACAATCGCGACCACGTTTATGAAGATCAGCGTGTCGATCGGGTGGACGCGAAACACGGTGAGCGGAGTCAGGACCTCGGCGGAGTGATGTATTTTGTGAAATTCCCACAGGAAGGGAATTTTATGCTTCAGATAGTGATCCACATAATAGCCGAGCTCATAGCCGAGGAATGCGACCAACGTGATGCCTGTGCGCAACGCCCATTCGGGTGCCGTCGACGGTGCGCAGGCGCCAAAATTCGCGAGAAGCGCTCGAACGATCGTATCGGAGATCATCGAGCCGGAGAGAATTCCCCAACCGATCAGGCCGCCGACGGCGAATGTATTGACGAAATAATAGAAGAGATCGGCATAGGTCGAACGATTGAACAGGACACGCCGCGACATCATCGCCCGCAGGATCGCCGATGGTCGAACGGCATTGCGCCGGCGCATCTGACGGTAGGCGAGATAGGCAAAGGCGATCATGAAGGCGGCCGCGAGTTGCGGAAGCGAGAAGATCGACGCGGGCGACAGGAGCGACAGGGCGGCTTGGTGTAGCTTGCTGATCAGAAGATCCATTGGTGAACCCTGGCGCAGATGTCTCCATAGTGCGCTCGCCGGATTGAATGTTCCTTAATTCAGCTTCCCGATTGCCGCCGCTTGATATCGCCGATGAGGTCGAAGTCGCCTGCGAGAATGGCGGCGAGGCGGCCCGACCGCCAACCGCCGAGGATATCGCGAACCAGCGGCGTCGGCTCTTCGCGGTAGCGACGAACGATGCTGGCCGAGGTTGGAACCGCGGCGAGCAACTGGGCAGCGCCGGCGAACTCGCCGGACACCGACAGCTCGCGATCCGGGCCGCTGACCATGATGATCCGGGCGACGATGCGGCGGGCGCTGTCCGGTCCCTGGTCTTCCTCCAGCACATGCAGGCCGGCTTCCGGGCTCAGGGTGCGGAAGGCGCCGAAACCCGTGATTTGCAGGATCGGCATGCCCTTGCCGTCGGCGGGCGGGATTTCCTTGATCTGCATCCGGCGCTTCTGCGCCCATTGGCGATACATGCCCGTGAGCCTCCTGCACCACAATTCGACGGCGCCATGGCCGTCCGTGCCGGTATCCAGAGCCGGCTCGACGCGAAGCAGCGCGTCGATGGGGGTGTCAGCCGCGAGATCATCGATGCCCTGCCGCAGATTGTGCAGTTGCAGCGCCAACCGCCCCGCGAGCTCGCGCGAGGCGCGGTCGGTATGTTCGCTCGTCCTGTCATAGCGCTGGAACAAGCGCTCGGCCGTGCGGGCGGCTTCACCGATGCGGTCGGCCAGCTCGAGCCCGGAGAAGACCCGGTGGCGGTCGGCGCGCAACCAGATCGACGGATCGGCGAAGGCGAGGCGAAGCTGATCGATCTTGGCTCTCCAGCTCTCGCTGGCGAGCGTGCCGTCGACCTCGCGCCAATGACCGGTAAGCGAGGCGCGTTCGGCGCGCGTGCCGGTTTGGCGCAGGATGATCGCGGGTAGCGACAGGCTGCCTTCGGTTTCGGGTTCGACCGGTGCGTGCTCCGCCGGCTCGGCATCGGGATCGACGAACTCGACCTCGATCTCCTTGCCGTTCGATCGGACGAAAAGGAACTGGTCGCCCTCCGGAAAACGATGTTCGACCAGCGTCGCCGCCAATGGCGCCAGCAGCAGCTGATCGATCGCGCGCTTGAGCGGGCGGGCGCCCATTTCGGGCGAGAAGCCGCGATCGAGCAGAAACTCGATTGCGGAGGCCTCCCACTCTACGGCCCAGGCTCGCTCCCTCAAGCCCCGCCGTTCCTGGATATGGGCGAGCTCCTTATGCAGGATGCCGCGCATCAGATCGCGCGAAAGCGGCTTGAAGACGATGACCTTGTCGAGCCGATTGACGAATTCCGGCCGAAAGGTCTGGCCGATCGTCCGCAGCACCTGCTCATCGACGAAGACTCCGGGATCGGGCCGAAAGCCCAGCCCGCCGCCGCGGTGCGCCGTGGCACCCAGGTTGGAGGTGAGGATAATGATGCAATGGCGGAAATCAGCCTCCTTGCCGTTGGCGTCGGTCAGCCGCCCATCGTCGAAAATCTGCAGGAACAGATCCCAGCAATTCGGATGCGCCTTCTCGAACTCATCGAGCAGGATCACGGAGAAGGGCTGCTTGCGGATGCGGTCGATCAGCGATTCCACGCCGCTGTCGCCTCGGTGGCCAAGGATCTTGCTCGTCGCATCGATGGTCTGAAATTCGCTCATATCGAGCCGTGCCATGCGCTCGGCCGAGCCGAACAGAAAATCCGCGAGCGTCTTCGCCAATTCCGTCTTGCCGGTACCGGTGGGGCCGGCGAATAGAAAGACGCCAATCGGGCGGCCGGGATCCGTCAAGCCGGCCTTCAGCATGGCGATGCGGTCGACCATCGCCTTGACCGCCTCGTCCTGACCGATCACGCGGCGGGAGAAGAAGTCACGCACCTGTGCCAGATCCACCCGCTGGCTCGTATCGAGGATGACCGACGGCAGCCCGGAAATCTGTGACAGGGTGGCGACCACGCTTTCGGCGGTGAGGGTAGTCTCTCCGGCCGCGATCGACCGATTGGCCGCCCGCTTCAGCAATTCCAAGACGGCGCCGGGCAAATGCCCGGTGCCAAGGTAATGCTGTGCCAGATCCATCGCGGCGGCGATCGCCTGTTCCGGCACGCCGAGGCCGCTCTGCTCGGTGAGGCGGCTGCCGATCTCCATCGCCAGCGCCGATGTCTCGGCCTCATCCATCGGCTGCAGCGGCAGGACCTCCATCAGGGATCGCAGCGATGGCCGCGTCTGGAACAGGCGGGTCGCGGCGGCTTGGCTGCTTTCGCCGATGATGATCAGCGTGCCGGCGGCAATGGCGGGAAGGATCTGGTCGAGGATGCTGGCCGATTGACCTTGATGCGTGCCGCTATTCGCCATCTGCCCGAGATCGCGCACGTACCAGATCAGCTTCCGACGGGCGTGAAGGGCGTCGACGACCTTGCGGATACGGCCTTCCAACTGGCCGATATACATCTGATCGGCCATCAATTCGTTGCCGCTGGCCGCGAAGACGGTCCAGCCTTCCTGCTGGAGCCGGCTGCCGAGCAGCTCGATGAAGGCGGTCTTCCCGATTCGGGGATCGCCGCAGACCAGCACGGAACGCGGACGGAGCTGTCCGACGGCGGTTTCGGCGGCGGCCAGAGCATCCCGCCAAGCCTCGGGCAGGACCAGCAAAGGATCCCGCTCGGCCGGATCCCACAGCGTGCCGACACTGCTGAGGAAGGTCCGATCGACTCTCGTATCTTGCCAATTCCGCCAGGCCGCCAGTAGCTGCGTCGCGAAGGAATGCTGTATTTTCTGCAGTAGCCCGACGATGGCGACACTGTCTCGCTCGGCCTTGCCGTCGAGGTAGGTGCCGAAATCGGGCTGGTCGCCCAGCTCGGCGCTGTGCGCGAAATAGTCCTGGATGAAGCCCGGGATGACCGGATTGTTCTGCCACCATTGCTGTGCGGCAAGGATGACGGCGCCGAGCGGGGGCCGCTGTTCCAGCGACGTGAGGAAGCGCAAAGCATACATGAGGACGTAGGGGCGCATGGTTGCCAGGTGCCGCAGCACCGGATCGCACAAGGATTGCCGCTCCGGCCGCTCGGCCAGCACGAGGAAGGCCGCGCAGGCGAGAGGCCAATTGGCGCCCAGCGCATATTGGCCGAGCAATGGCAGCGTCGCGTCCGGGCGCCGGAAGGCCGCTAGTACGGCGTTGAATTCCGGCATGTCGAGCAATTGGCGGGGGTGCCCGACCTCTTCGGCCAAGGGCGCCAGCACCTTGCCGAGCGGCGGCAGGATGGCGGCGATCATGTCCGGCGCGGGAGCTGCGCCGGCGGTGGGAGCTTCGCTCGGAACGGGTGTTTCGGGCAGGACATCCGGCTCGAGGGAGCCCGCGCCGATGCCCGCGGAACGGGTTGCGGGCACGAGATTGAAGCGAAGTAGGGCGAGGCAGGCGGCGAGGCCTGCCATTCCACCGGCGAGGATGCTCCATAGAATGTTCGACATGCGCTGCCTTCCGAAGACCCGTCTAACGTGCAATTACCGAGACAGCAAAGTGGTCCTTTTGACAAGCCCCAGGAGGGAAGGGGTAGGCGTGATCCCGGATGTGCCGGCTGCGGGCGTCCAAGCGATCACGAAGCGTTGCATGTGGCTGCCGCTCGTGCGGATATGCTGTACCGGAGTTGAGCGACGGAGCCTCGAATGTCAGATCTTTCCGCTTTCCCGATCACCGCCCGCTGGCCGGCCGAGCATCCCGACCATCTGCAGCTCTACTCGCTGCCGACGCCGAACGGGGTCAAGGTGTCGATCATGCTGGAGGAGATCGGGCTGCCCTACGAGCCGCATGCGATCGATATCGGCAAGAACGAGACCTGGACGCCGGAATATCTGTCGCTCAATCCGAACGGCAAGATCCCGGCGATCATCGATCCGGACGGTCCCGGCGGCAAGCCGATCGGTCTGTTCGAATCGGGCGCGATCCTGCTCTATCTGGCCGAGAAGACCGGCAAGCTGCTGCCGGCCGATCCGATCGCGCGCTACGAGACCATCCAATGGGTGTTCTTCCAGATGGGGGCGATCGGCCCGATGTTCGGCCAGCTCGGCTTCTTCCACAAATTCGCGGGGCGCGAGTACGAGGATAAAAGGCCGCTCGAACGCTATCGCGCCGAATCGCAGCGCCTGCTCGGCGTGCTGGAAACGCGTCTCACCGGCCGGCAATGGATCATGGGCGAGGACTACACCATCGCCGATATCTCCATGCTCGGCTGGGTCCGCGCCCTGGTCGGTTTCTACGGCGCTCGCGAATTGGTCGCCTTCGACACGCTGAAGCGGGTTCCCGGCTGGCTCGAACGCGGCCTGGCACGCCCGGCCGTGCAGCGGGGGGTGGAGATACCGAAACGGCCGTGAGCGCCGTCAACGCCCCAGCGTGAAGCCGAGGGTGATGATCGCCAGCACCAGGGCTGCGAACCCACCGAGGCGATAGTCGCCCGCCCGCAGGAACGCGATCAGCATCACGAGCACGCGCACGACCGGCAGTAGAATGAACAGCCCTATGCCCAGGGCGACGATTCTCATGCCCTGCGATGTCGCGAAGGCGAGGGCGAGCGCCATGCCGGCGGCGATGACGATCGAGGCGATCCAGGTGCCGTAATGCAGCAGCGCCGCCAGATGCCGCTCCAGCCGGCCCTTCACGCGGCACCCCGGACGAGATCGATACCGAAGGCGCCGAGCAGCATCTGGGCCGCCAGCACGACCAAGGCTGCGACGAAGAGCAGGCGCAGCCGCTCGTTCGACACGCGCATGAGGATGCGCGCGCCGAGCACGGCGCCCCCCACCGAGCCCAGCGCCACCGGCCCGGCGACCGGCACGTCGATATCGCCCCGGGCGAAATAGGCGGCGGCGCTGGCCGCGGCCGTGACGCCGATCATGAAGTTGGAGGTGGCCGAGGACACCTTGATCGGTAGGCGCAGGGCGGTATCCATGGCCGGGATCTTGAGCACGCCGCTGCCGATGCCGAGGAGTGCCGATATCAGGCCGGCACCGTACATGAGGCTCATGCCCAAGGGCAGTCGCTCGACGCTATAGGCGACGTCGCGCCCGAGCGCGCGGTCGGGATAGCTTGAATCGAGCTGCAGAGCAGCCCAGCGGCCTTCCGCCGCGACCGGGCCCGCGACCGGATCACGCCGTCGCCCCATCATTTGCCAGGCCGAAAGCAGGAGGATCATCGCGAAGAGCGCGAAGAGCCAGGGCACCGGAATGACGCCGGCCAGAAAGACGCCGGTGAGCGCGCCCAGCGTCGTCGCCGTCTCCAGCACGATCGCCAGGCGGGTGTTGGTGAGGCCGCCCTTCAGGAAGGGCGCGGCGCTGCCGCATGAGCAGGCGATGACCGAGACGAGGCTGGCGCCGATGGCGGCGTGAATATCGATCCGGCCGAACATGGTCAGGATCGGCACGATGAAGATGCCGCTCGCCATGCCGAGCATGCCGCCGAGCGCGCTCGCGCCGAGCGACACGGCGAACAGCCACAGCTCGAAGCCGGGGGACATTTAACGACGACGCTTGCCGAGTTTCATTTGCTCATTATGACATCACGACGTCATTATGTCTATGGAGCAGACATGAATTGGCATGCGGCCACCGATGTGGCAGGGAAGCGGTCGGCATTGAGCGGGAGCCTGGCGATGGCGGCGGTCACGATCTATGGCATCAAGAACTGCGACACGATGAAGAAGGCGCGCGCCTGGCTCGACGCGCACGGCGTCGCCTATGAGTTCCATGACTATAAGGCGGCCGGCATCGAACGCCGGCGGCTCGAGGGCTGGGCCGAGGCGGTCGGCTGGGAGACGCTGCTGAACCGCGCCGGCACGACCTTTCGCAAGCTGCCCGACGCGGATCGGGACGGGCTGACCGAGTCGAAGGCGATCGCGCTGATGCTGGAGCAGCCTTCGATGATCAAGCGGCCCGTGCTCGATCTCGGCGGCAAGCTGCTGGTCGGCTTCAAGCCCGAATCTTACGAAGCGGCGGTGGGCTAGGAAGATGGCGGAGCAGCTCTCCCTGTGCGTGTTCGAGGTCAAGCAGCCGAATCCGATCTTCTTCGCCATCCGACCGGACGCGGAAACAGCGTCCTGGATCGCATCGCTCGCCAACAGCCTGCGCGACCGGCACGGGCTGCGCGGCAAGCTGATCGATCCTGCGCGCCTGCACATCACGCTGCATCTGGTCGGCCATGAGGGCCGGTTTCCCGAAAGCCGGATCGAGGATGCGCGCCAAGCCGCGGCCACGGTCGCCATGCCGCCCTTCAAGATCGAGCTCGATCGCGCGACCAGCTTTCCGTCCCGCGAGCATCCCTTCGTCCTCAAGGGCGGCAAGGGCGTGGAAGGTGTCACGGCGCTTCATCAAGCGCTCGGCGACGCGATGAAGCGCGCCGGGCTTCCAAAGGTCGGCTCCAGCGTCACGCCGCACATGACGTTGCTCTATAGCGACCGCGATATCGCAGAGCATGCCGTCGAGCCGGTGTCCTGGCTCGTCGATCGGTTCTTTCTCGTGCGCAGCCATTACGGCAAATCCCGGCACGAGATGATGGGGGAATGGAGCTTGCGCGGCTGAGCTTCGGCCCTTGCCTTCTCTCCATAATGGAACATATAGTGAACATTGGAGGGGCCGAGGCATGGATGAAAAACTGGCGGCGAAGCTGCGCATTCTGGCCGATGCGGCGAAATACGACGTGTCCTGCGCCTCCTCGGGCGCGCCGAAGCGGGCGGGGGGTGCGGATGGGTTGGGTTCGACCAGCAACGGCATCTGCCACGCCTATACGCCGGACGGACGCTGCGTATCGCTGCTCAAGATCCTGCTGACCAATTACTGCCTGTTCGATTGCGCTTACTGCATCAACCGCCGCTCCTCGAACGTGAAGCGGGCGCGGTTCAGCGTCGAGGAGGTGGTGACCCTCACCATCGAGTTCTACAAGCGCAACTATATCGAAGGGCTGTTCCTGTCTTCAGGCATCGTCCGCTCGCCGGACCTCACGATGGAGCAGATGCTTCAGGTGGTGCTGCGCCTGCGCCGCGACCACGGCTTCGCCGGCTATATCCATTTGAAAGCGATCCCGGAGGCGAGCCCTTGGCTCATCGAGCAGGCGGGGCTTTGGGCCGACCGGCTGTCGATCAATATCGAGCTTTCGTCCGAGCGCAGCCTGGCGCAGCTGGCGCCGGAGAAGAGCGGCCCCACGATCAAGGCGGCGATGGGCCAGATGCATGAGCGCATCGAGGAGGCACGCGAGGAGAAACGGCGCTTCTCACCGGCCGGGCAGAGCACGCAACTCATCGTCGGCGCCGACGAGACCAGCGACGAATCGGTGCTGCAAACCAGTGCCGGCCTCTATCAACACTATGCGCTCCGCCGCGTCTATTACTCGGCCTTCAGCCCGATCCCGGAGGCGAGCCGGGTGCTGCCGGCCAAGGCGCCGCCTTTGCAGCGCGAGAACCGGCTTTACCAGGCCGATTGGCTGCTTCGCTTCTACGGCTTCTCGGTGGCCGAGATCGCGGCCGGCGGGGAGGGCGGCATGCTGGCGCTCGATATCGATCCCAAGCTCGCCTGGGCGCTCAAGCATCGGGGCCGCTTCCCGGTCGATGTCAACAGGGCCGATCGCGAGCTGCTGCTGCGCGTGCCGGGGCTGGGCGTGCGCGCCGTCGACAAGATCATTTCCGCGCGCCGGCACGGGCGGCTCCGCCTCGCCGATCTGGCGCGGCTGACCGCGGGGCTGAAGCGGCTGCTGCCGTTCCTGATCGCGGCCGATCACCGGCCGGTGAAATTGCTCGACCGGCTCGATCTGCGCGGACGCCTGGCGGCGCCGGCGCGGCAGCTGGATCTGTTCTGATGGTGCTCCATCGCGCGACTCTGGCGCCGGGCGCCGATCTCGACGGCTTTCGGCAGGCGGTCCGCCGCTTCGCCGCCGCGAAGGCGGCGCCGCACACGGTGGTGTGGAGCGTGTCGGACACGCCCGACCTCTTCGGCGACGAGGCCGGCGACGGTGCGCCGCCGCTCGCCCTGCCGCGCGCCGTCGCCGAATTGATCGAGCCGGTCATCTGCCATCGCGATCCCGAGCGCCACGCACTGCTTTACACGCTCATCTGGCGCGTGCTAACCGGCGAGCGGACGCTGCTTGAGCATCACAACGACCCGCTGATCCACCGGCTCGAGGCGATGCGCAAATCGGTCGGCCGCGACCTCCACAAGATGCACGCCTTCCTGCGCTTCCGACGCGCGGAAACGGATGGGCAGGAGCGGTTCGTCGCCTGGTTCGAGCCGGAGCATCATATCCTGACCGCGGCGGCGCCGTTCTTCGTCGAGCGGTTCCGCAGCCTCGTCTGGTCGATCCTGACGCCGGACGGCTCGGCGCAGTGGGACCGGGAGCGGTTGAGCGTCGGTCCGCCGGGCAAACGATCCGACGCACCCGCCGAGGATGCGTTCGAGGCCGGCTGGCAGGGCTACTACGAGAGCACCTTCAATCCCGCCCGCACCAACCTGGCGCTCATGCGCTCGGAAATGCCGAAGAAATATTGGCGCAACCTGCCGGAGACCGGCGCCATCGCGAAACTCGTCCGATCGGCCTCGTCGCGTGTTGACGAGATGATCGAGAAGGAGGCGGCCATGCCGAGCAAGCGCAATCCGGACAAGGCCGTCGCCGCCATGGCGGCTCAGGAACCCGCATCGCTGGCCGAGCTCAACCGAATCATCGCCGCATCCGAGCCGCTGGTGCCGGGTGCCACGCGGGCGGTGCTGGGCGAGGGGCCGGAAGGGGCGGCGGTCGCCTTCGTCGGCGAGCAGCCGGGCGATCAGGAGGATGTGCTGGGACGTCCCTTCGTCGGGCCGGCCGGGCAATTGCTGAGCCGCGCCATGGCCGAGGCCGGGCTCGATCGCAGCGCCGCTTACGTCACCAATGCGGTCAAGCACTTCAAGTTCGAGCAGCGCGGCAAGCGGCGCATCCACCAGAAGCCGACCACGGGCGAGGTTAAGCATTATCGCTGGTGGCTGATGAAGGAGCTGGATTTCGTCCGGCCGCGCATCGTCGTGGCGCTGGGCGCCACGGCCGCGCTGGCGCTCGCCGGCAAGCCGCTGCCGATCACGAAATGCCGGGGCGCGGTGATGTTCGATGACCGGCAAGGCTATATCACCGTGCATCCCTCCTATCTGCTGCGTCTGCCCGACGAGGAAGCGAAGCAGCGCGAATATGCGGCTTTCGTGGCTGATCTGCGCCATGTCCGCGAGCTGGTCGAGGAGCAGGCTCGGCGAGCCGGCTAGTTTAAGGGCCGGCCTCTTTTCTATCTGCGGGGTTGTGATACATAGGGCCGTTCGTAGCGAGAAGGGCCTTCGATCGTGATCAGGACCGGGTTGGCGGCCTTTACCGCGATGGCCTCGCTCGCCGTGACCGCGGCGATGGCCGCGGCGGCGCCGGACAACAACGCCTATTACAGCCTGATCAGGACCGAGACCGGGCAGAACCCGCCGGTCGGTTGGACGCGATTGCCGATACCGGCTGGCAGTGCCGAGGTCGCGCGCGATGGCTTCTATGCCGATGCGTTTCAGAGCGAGGCCGGCGGGCAGATCGTCATCGCGTTCCGGCGATTGAACCCGGTGCCCTTCATCAATATGGGGACCTACGATACCGATCTGCTGATTCTCTACAACGTCGTGCCGACGCGCTATGACCAGGATGTGCGCGCCTTCGTGGCGGCGATGAAGAGCGTCGCGGTTGCGCAGGTTCCGCCGCTGTCGACCGCGCCCGACAATGTCTTCGTGACCGGAAATTCGCTCGGCGCCTATGGCGCGCAGATCGCGGCCAAGGAGTTCCACTATGGCGGAGTCGGCTTCGCCGGGCCGGGCATTCCCAGCTATCGGTCACCGCCGGATCGGGCCGCGAATTTCACCAACTATCTGCGTTATGGCGATCCAGTCGCCAACCATGCCTCTGATGCCGGCATCTGGTGGGCCGGGTGGCCGGTCATGGCCCGTCCCGGCGATCATTACGGCCGGATCGAGCGCCTCGGCGATAGCGGCAGTCAGTTCGCCCTGGGCACGACCGTGAGCCTCGCCGCCATCTCGCCCGTCGATCTGGTCCAGGCGGTCGGCCTGCTCGGATTGGGGGCCGAGGTCGGCCTCTGGCATATGAGCCCGCGCTACAAGACGCCGCTCCATATCGAGACCCTGCCGACCTCTCGCTAGGCCTTGCTACCTTAGTACAGTTGTTCGGGTCCGCGCCCCTGGTCGAAGGTCCCCTCCGGCCCGGCGCTCTTGTCATGTCCGGGATGGGGGAGCTTGGATGTCGAGACGCCGGTTCGTGCAAATTCTGTCGTTGCTGCTGGGAATCGTCCTCATCGGCATGCCGCGCGCCGAGGCGCACGGACCATCGCGGCAGAAGGTGACCAAAACGATCGAGATCAACGCGCCGCCGGAGAAGATCTGGGCCGTCATCGCCAATTTCCACGATATGAGCTGGGACCCGGCCGTGGTGAAGACCGAGGGCGAGGGCGGCAGCGCGATCGATGCGACCCGCACCCTCACGCTCAAATCCGGCGGCCAGATCACCGAGAGCCTGAGCCGCTACGAGCCGTCGGAATTTTCCTATTCGACCTTCCTGCCGCACAACGATCCCAAGGTCCTGCCGGTCGCGGATTTCTCGACCGTGCTGACGGTGACGGCGGGCGAGGGTGGCAAGTCGGTGGTGGAATGGCGCGGGGCGGCCTATCGCGGCTACCCCAACAACGACCCGCCGCCGGAGCTCAACGACGAGGCGGCGGTCAACGCGATCTCGGCCTATCTCGTCGCAGGGCTCGAAGGGCTGAAGAAGAAGGTCGAGGGGTCGGCAAGCTGATTCGCCTCGCTTTCCTGTGCGCGCTGGCCGCGATCGGGCCGGCGCTCGCCGCCGAGCCGGCGGAAGAGGCCTTCGTCACCGATCAGAAGGGCGATGCGCTGACCGTCCTCGATCTCTCGACCCGCAAGACCGTCGCCACCATCGGGATCGACGGCCATCCGGCCGGCATCGCCATGAGCCGGGACGGCAGCCGCGCCTATGTCACCAGTCCGGACGGCAGGATGCTGTCGATCCTCGATACGGCGGCGCGGCGTATCCTGCGCCGGGTGCCGCTCGAAGGCGGCCCGCTCGGCGTCGCAATCGCCCCCGACGGCAAGACCGCCTATGTCGCGGACTGGTACGGCACGCGGGTAACACCGGTCGACACCGTAAGCGGCACGGTCGGCGCGGCGATCGAGGTCGGGCAATCGCCTTCCGGCCTGGCGGTGACCCCGGACGGCAAGATGCTGGTCGTCGCCGATCGGATGGACGATGCGCTGTCGCTCGTCGATCTCGGCAGCGGCAAGGAGGTCGCACGTGTCAAGGTCGGCGCGCATCCGTTCGGCGTGACGCTCGATGCGGCGGGCAAGCGCGCCTTTGCCGCCGATGTCGAATCCGACGATGTCGCCGTCGTCGATCTGGAGGCGCGCAAGCTCGTAGCGCGCATCCCGGTCGGCCGACGCCCCTATGTCGTGGCGCTGGTCGGCGACCGCGGCTTCGTCACCAATGAATTGGCGGGGACGCTGACGGCCTTCGATCTCGGCACGCTCGAGCCGCTTGGCACCGTTCAGGTCGGCGAATTCCCCGAAGGCATCGAGGCCAGCCGCGACGGCAGCCGTCTCTATATCGCCAACTGGATGGATGACAGCGTCAGCATCGTCGATCCCGGCAGCCTTGCGGTCGTCGGCCAGATGAAGGTCGGCGACAGCCCGCGCGCTTTCGGCACCTTTCTCAGACCGACAGGACAAGGAACGCCCTGACCATGCGTATGACCTGGTTACTCGCGGCCCTGCCGCTCCTCGTGGCACCGCCCGCTTTCGCCCACGGCTCGAGCCGGATCAAGGTGGTCGAGAAGGTGACCCTGCCGGCAGCCCCCGAGGCAGTCTGGGCCGTCATCGGCAATTTCCACGATATGAGCTGGGACCCGGCGATCGCGGGCACGGCAGGCGATGGCGGCAACGCGCTGCAATCCTTCCGCACGCTGACGCTCAAAACCGGCGGCATGCTTGAGGAGGATCTGGAGCGCTACGATGCGGCGGCGATGAGCTATGCGACCTTCCTGCCGCACAATGACCCGACCGTGCTGCCGGTGACCAATTTCTCCACGGTGCTGACGGTGAGCCCGGCGGAGGGCGGCGGCTCGATCGTGGAATGGCGCGCCGCCGCCTTTCGCGGCTATCCGAACGACAACCCGCCGCCGAATCAGAATGACGAGGCAGCGGCCAAGGCGATGGACGCCTATCTACGCGCCGGACTCGATGGGCTGAGCCGCCGGCTCGGCGGGGGCAGCTAAGTTTCAAGCGGCGCCGAAGCCGCGACGCCAGCTGTGGCGCTCGACCGCGGCCAGGAAATCCTCCACAGCCCGGTTGAAGGCGGCCGGCTCTTCGAGATTGATCGCGTGACCGGTGTTGGGCGCGATCCACAGGCCGGCATTCGGGATCTGGCGCTTCAGGTAGAGATTGGCCTCGATGCAGGGCTCGTCCTCGTCGCCGATCGCGAGCAGCACCGGCAGGTCGAGCCGTTGCAGCTCGGCCTCGAATTCCCAGAGCGACGGCCTGCCGGCCTGATAGCGTGCCATCGTGTGGCTCGATCCTTCAGCCGAATGAAGGCGCAGATGGGCCATGAACTCCTGCCAGCCACGCGGATCCTTGTGCTTGAGCTGGATGCGGGTCGGGCTGTGTCCCATCGTTTCGGCGACGGCGGCGGAGCCTTCCTCGATAAAGCGGTGCGCATTGTTCTGTGAATCGCGGATGAAGGCGTCGCGCAGCGAGGGCGGCGCGCCCGAGCCGCAGCCGGCGACCACCAGCGCGCTCACCCGATCCGGATAGCGCAGCCCGAAGGTCAGCACCGCATAGGCGCCCATGCTGAGCCCGACCAGATGGGCCTTTTCGATCGCGAGCCCATCCAGAACCGTGCCGATATCGTCGCGCGCGTGCTCCCAGCCATACTGGTCGGGATCGGCGGGCACGTCGGAGGGCGGATAGCCGCGGGCATTGAAGGTAATGCAGCGATAGTGGCGCGAGAGCGCGCGGACCTGCTGCTCCCACTCGCGCGCGTCCGACCCGAATTCATGGACGAACAGGAGCGGATATCCCCGGCCGCTCTCATCGTAATGCAGGCGTACGCCTTGACGCTCAACGAACGGCATTGTCGACCTCCCTCATTTCATACTACCGCGCCCTTAAGCCAAACCTTCGATAGATCAAGCCTCTATCGGCCCCAACTTTTGAGGCTGATGGCGGTTTCATGTCGTCTGAGTTGAATACACCGGTTTGGCTCGGATCTGTCAAAAGCGCTTACAGTCTGCCGCGCATCCAGTTCAGGAAATTCGGCCAAGTGTATGAGAAAAAACGACTTTATGAACATGGCATGGCGATTGCTAAGTTGAATGCGAATTGTTGAACACTTACTGGGGTATTTATAATGGGCATGGTTCGTAACGCTTTGGTGGCCGCCGCGTTTGGGGTCGCCGGTTTGGTCAGCACGCAGGCGCACGCTACCTTGATCATCAGCGCCAACGGCACGAGCATGGGCTCGGACAGCACGAACATGGCGACGAGCTTCACCGGTTCGGTTGGCGGTTTCAACATCAACATCGTCTCGGCGATTGGTCAGGCCGCGTTCGGCAGCAATGGCGAGCTGCTCGATGTGAGCTCCCTGGATGTGTCGTCGGGCGGTTCCGGCACGCTGAAGCTCCTGATCACCGAGACCGGCGTGACGGCGAGCGCGCTCGCGAATTTTGCCGCATCCTTCACCGGCAACATCACCGGCGCCAACGTGACCCGTTCGATCTATCTGGACACGACCAATAGCGGTCTCGAGTCCACGCTGATCGGCTCCACCACTCTCGCCAGCCAGGCCTTCTCGCTGTCGAACGTGTCCTTGAGCGGCCCCTTCTCCTTGGTGGAAGAAATCGACATCACGGCGTTCAACGCCGGCGCCACGCTCAGCAGCGACGACAACGTCACGGTTCCGGAGCCGATGTCTCTCGCTCTGGTCGGCGCGGGCCTGCTCGGCCTGGGCTTGATCCGCCGCCGGAAGTAATTCTAGGCCGATGTATTCTTAGTAAGAACTTTTTACAGCGGGGCATGGGCGAGGGGCGTCTTCATTTTAAGAGGCCTCTCGTTTCCCTCTCTAAGCTGGGGTTTGGGATGGTGTGATTGATCGTACTTAAATATCACTATTGTCCTATGTCTAAAATGCATCGCAGTTTTTTGTGAATTTTGAGATAAACATTTCGCGTTTTGCAATTTGCTTTCGGATTCTGCAGTACATTGAAGCTAGTCGATTGATTTTCCTGGTCACGTAAACTGGAACCAGAATTGCTTTGGTGCCATTACCGGGAAGGTTAATAACCCATAAAGGGGTCCGCCATGTGTATGTTAAAGAGGGTGATTGCTACATCTGCACTAGCAGTTGCCGTCGCGGCTTCGGTACCTGCAAAAGCGGATATTTTTGTCCTTTTGACCGATAGCGCCAATGATACGCCGGTCTCGGCGCAGAGTTCCGCCGCTCAATATGCGTTCCAAGGCTCGATCGGAAATATTTCGGTCAGCGACCTGATCTCTCAAGCGACTGGTTCGACGCTGTTGAGCATCGGCGGCAGCGGGCCGAATTTCACGGCGACGGGGGCCGGCTCGGTCACGCTGCAAATCAGCGAGACGAACTTGTCCAGCGCCTCGCAGGTCATGAGCTTCGCGTCGCTGTTCGGCAGCATCACCGGTACGGGCTCGGGCGTCGCCGTAAGCCGCAAGACTTGCTTCGATTCCAATAACGGACCGTCCAAGGCCGGGCAGAACGAGCCTTGCTTCGACATGCTGGGTCAATCGAGTTCCGAGCTTTCGAGCGCCGCCGCTTCGATCGCCATGCTCGCCGGCAACTCGCTCTTCTCGATTTCCGAAGACATCACCTTCTCGGCCGATGGGGCCGTTCAGGTCTCGTTGAGTGGTGGTGACTCGGTCTCGAGCGATCCGCCCATCTCGGTCCCCGAGCCGATGTCGGCGGCTTTGCTGGGGGCCGGTCTGGTCGGTTTCGGCGTCGCTCAACGGCGGCGCCCCAAGGTCTGAGCCTGCTACTCAAGAGACGCATCTTCTAAAAGGCGGTCGTCTATGGCGACCGTCTTTTCATTTGGCTCCCGGTTTCATTTGGCTTTGGGGCGGCTCAACAGCCCAGCTTGTCGGCGAGGTCTTGAAAATCCTCGACGACAAGGTCGAGCCCATGCTGATCAGGCAAGTCCTGTTTCGGCCTCGGTCCGAATTCGGCGCGACGCCAGACGTAGCAAGTGCGAAAGCCGCACTCCTGGGCCGCGATCAGATCGGCGTAGTGGGCGGCCACCATCATGCACTGGTCCGGCGCCAGGCAGAGCAGATCGGCCGCGGTGAGATAGGTCTTGGGCGCGGGCTTGTAGGCCCTGGCGACTTCGGCGCCGAGAATGGCGTCCCAGGGCAGGCCGGCCCGCTTGGCCATATCAACCATCAGACGGATATTGCCGTTGGATAAGGTCGCCAGCATGAAACGCCGCTTGAGGCGCGTCAGGCCAACCACAGAATCAGGCCAGGGATCGAGGCGATGCCAGGCGAGGTTGAGATCTTGCCGCTGTGCCTCGGTGAGGCTCTCCAGCCCGAATTCGGGCAGCAGGCGATCGAGCGCCATGCGATGGAGATCGTCCAGCCGGGTCCAAGGCAAGCGGCCTTCGCGCACTTCGAGCATCATCGGCTTGTAAAGGCCGCGCCAGGAATCGGCGAAGGCACTCCAGTCCGCCTTCAGCCCAACCGTCCGCTCCAGCGATTGGCCTTCGCGGATGAGGCTGCCGCGCCAATCGACGACGGTGCCGAAGACATCGAAGGTAAGGGCGGCGATATCGGGAAGCGCCATGGAGATGCTCCTTCGTTGAATCCGATCGACCTCACCGGAGCCCCGGCCCAGCGTCAAGCCGGTATGCCCGGCGCCGAAGGCTCAACGCCTCGCTGGGTCGCGTCGCTTCAGGGCGCGATCCAGCGCCTTATAGACCTGGCTGGGCAGGAAGGGCTTCTGAAGGAAGCTGTAAGGCTGGGCGATCGCCGCGCGCTCGATATCTTCCGGATCCTCGGTACCCGAGATGAAGATGGATCCGATGCCGTGGGCTTCCCGCATCTGGCGCGCAACCTCGATACCGTCCATCGGGCCGGACAATTTTATATCGACGAGCGCGATATCGGCTCCGGTGTCGCGCGCGATCGACAGCGCCTCGGTGCCGGTCGAGGCGACGCCGACGATACTGAAACCCGATTCCGCAAGAACATCGGCGATATAGGTCGCCACCAGCGCTTCGTCCTCGACGATCAGCACACGCGTAACCGGCGGAGATGTCGCGCTGTCATCGGACCCAAAAGATGAATTCGGCATGTGCTGTATCTCAGCGTCCACGGTCGACGGACTATCGAACTTCATATAAGCAATACCCCCCAACATTGATTTTTCGTCTAAGTTCCATGCCGCCTGTCGAGTCCTTAAAATTACAATCAAAAACTAAAGAATATTTAGCATCTGAAATGAACCAGTGAATATATACGCGGGATCCCGGCTGTCGCATCGGTGTGGCCCGTGTCAATGTTGGGGCCAAGGCATCGGCTGATACGCCCCGATCGCCTGGAGCGCGGGTTTGCGTCCGGCGACGCGACCCGCTATGGTCCCGCGCGTTTGGATAATGGTTTGGAGGGCCGTGTTGGCCGATATTTTCCGCGAGATCGACGAGGATCTGCGCCGCGACAAAATGATCAGGCTGTGGCAGCGCTATGGCCGGCTGGTCATCGGGGCGGCGGTGCTGATCGTCCTGGCGACGGCTGCCTATGTTTTCTGGGATGCGCATCGGCGCCAGCAAGAAGAAGCGCTGGGGCAGCGCTATGCCGAAGCGACCGATCTCGCGCGCACGGACCTCACCAAGGGGATCGCCTCGTTCGAGACGCTGGGCGCCGGCGGCAATGCCGGCTATGCGCTCCTCGCTCGTCTGCAAGGCGCCGTTCTGAAGGCCAAGGGCAGCGACAAGGCCGGCGGCGTTGCAGCATTGAGGGCCATGGCGGACGACAGCAGTGTCGACCAGCCTTATCGCGACTTGGCGTCCCTGCTTTCGGCTGTCTATGGCGTCGATGACGAGCCGCCTGCCGATATCGAGGCGAGGTTGAAGCCGCTGACCCAGCCGACGAGTCCCTGGCGCTTCACCGCGATCGAGTTGACGGCTCTCGCACAGCTGAAGGCCGGTGACAAGCCCGGTGCGCTCAAATCCTATCAACAGCTCGCCGACGAACTCGAAGCTCCGCCCAGCCTGCGTGCCCGGGCGGCCGAGATCGTCGGGGCCCTCAGCCATTAGGAAATTGCCGGTGCGAATATTGCGCGTGCTGCCGCTGATTCTGGTCGCGGCATTTAGCCTTGCCGGATGCGAGGATCTGTTCAAGAGCGCCAAGGTTAAGCTGCCCGGCGAGCGTGTGTCGGTCCTGGCACTGGAAAAGGAGCTGGAGCCGGATCCGGAGCTCGCTCGCATGGTGGTGGCGTTGCCGCATCCGACGACCAATCGCGATTGGCCGCAATCGGGCGGCGTGCCGACCCACAATGTCGGGCATCCGGGACTGCCGGATGATCTCAGCGTTGCTTGGCAGGCCGAAGTAGGCGAGGGCGCCTCGCGCTTCGCGCAGGTGCTGGCCGGCCCCGTGGTCGCCGACGGGGTGGTCTACACGATGGATTCCAGATCGCTCGTCAGCGCCTTCAGCGCCGATGACGGCCGGCAGCTCTGGCAGACCGACGTCACCCCCGAGGATGACGACAGCCAGGCCTGGGGCGGTGGCGTCGGCTTCGACCACGGCAAGGTCTATGTCGAGACCGGCTATGGTCAGGTTCTGGCGCTCGACGCCGCGGATGGCAAGATCCTGTGGCGTGTCAGCGCCGGTGCTCCGTTGCGGGGGGCGCCGACGATCGCCGATGGACGCGTCTACATCATCACTGTCGATAACGAGCTGCAGGTGGTGTCGACCGACGACGGGCATAAATTGTGGACCTACGATGCCGTCCCGGAAGCGGCGCAGATCGCCGGCAGCGCCAGCCCGGCGGTCGAAGCCGGCGTGGTCGTCGCGACATTCTCCTCGGGTGAGATCACGGCGCTGCGGGTCGAGAACGGCCGCGTGCTCTGGACCGACAGCCTGGCCGCGACCCGGCGCTTCGACGCCATCTCCACCCTCGCGGATATTCGCGGCCGACCGGTGATCGATCGCGGTCGCGTCTATGCGGTAAGCCATAGCGGCCGCATGGCGGCGATCGATCTGCGCACCGGCGAGCGCGTCTGGGAGCAGGATATCGGCGGCATCTACACGCCATGGGTCGCCGGCGATTTCCTCTATGTCCTGTCGATCAACAACGAGCTCATCTGCCTCACGCGCGCCGACGGCCGCATTCGCTGGATCACCCAGCTCGACAGCTGGGAGAATATGGAAAGCCAGAGCGGTGCTTTGCACTGGGCCGGACCGTTGCTGGCCGGCGACCGGCTGATCGCGGTCGCATCGAACGGAGCAACTTGGTCCGTCTCGCCCTATACGGGCGATGTGCTCGGGCATATCGATCTGCCGGCCGGCAGCTTCTTGTCGCCGGTCGTCGCCGACAATACGCTTTATTTGATGACCAATGACGCCAGCCTGACGGCGCTACGCTGATCCGGAGGTTGAAAGGCTAAGGACTCCATGAGCTTTACCGCCGCCATTATCGGTCGTCCCAATGTCGGGAAATCGACATTGTTCAACCGGCTGGTCGGCCAGAAGCTGGCGCTGGTGGACGATCTGCCCGGCGTCACGCGCGACCGCCGCGAAGGTCGGGCCCGCTTGGCCGGGCTGGAATTCCAGATCATCGACACGGCGGGCCTCGAAGAGATCCACGATCAGAGCCTGGCCGCGCGCATGCAGGAGCAGACCGAGCGGGCCATCGAGGATGCCGATGTCGTGCTGATGGTGATCGATGCCCGCGCCGGCATCACGCCGCTCGATCGGCATTTCGCCGAGCTGTTGCGCCGGCGCGCCAGCGTGCCGGTGCTGCTCGTCGCCAACAAGTCGGAAGGGCGTGCCGGCCTCGCCGGCGCCTATGAGGCGTTCGAGCTCGGGCTCGGCGATCCGATCGCCATCTCGGCCGAGCACGGCGAAGGGCTGGGCGACCTGTTCGATGCCCTGCTGCCTTTCGCCGATGAGGAAACGGCAGCCGAGGAGGCGGAGGAGCAGCCGGACGAGTCCGAACCGGCGGAAGAGCCGGTGAAGCCGCTCCAACTCGCCATCGTCGGTCGGCCGAATGTCGGCAAATCGACCCTGGTCAATCGGCTGATCGGCGAGGATCGGCTGCTGACCGGGCCCGAAGCCGGCATCACCCGTGATGCGATCGCGGTCGAATGGCAATGGAAGAGCCGGGCCATCAAGTTGATCGACACGGCCGGCCTGCGCCGCAAGGCGTCGATCGAGGAAAAGCTCGAAAAGCTGTCGACCGCCGACACGCTGCGCGCGATCCGCTTCGCCGAGCTCGTCGTGCTAGTGATCGATGCCGAGCAGATGATGGAAAAGCAGGATCTGACCATCGCCCGGATGATCGAGGATGAGGGGCGGGCGATCGTGCTCGCCGTCAATAAATGGGATCTGATCGAGGATAAGCCCAAGGCGCTGGAACGGCTCAAGGACCGGTTGCAGATCTCGCTGCCGCAGCTTGCCGGCATCGCCGCCGTGCCGGTCTCGGCCGCGACTGGCGCCTCGCTCGACAAGTTGATGAGCGCCGTGCTCGCCGCCGAGACGGTCTGGAATACACGGATTCCGACGCCGAAGCTCAATCGCTGGCTGGCGGCGGTGCAGGAACGTCACCCGCCACCGCTGGTCGCCGGCAGGCGGCTCAGGCTGCGCTATATGACCCAGGCCAATATCCGGCCCCCGACCTTCGCGCTCTTCGCCTCGAAGCCGGGCGATCTGCCCGACTCCTATCGGCGCTATCTGGTCAATCTGCTGCGCACGGATTTCAAGCTGCCCGGCGTGCCGATCCGGGTAATGCTGCGCAAGGGGGCGAATCCCTACGCCGATAAGAAGGACTGAGCGATTGGCTGTTGCTCGATGAGCGGCAGCAGGCGCGCATCTTCCAGCGCCGCCGTTCGGTGGCCGAGGCCGACGAGATAGGCCGGATCTTCCGCGAACGCGATGAAGGCGGCCACGCTGTGCTGGCGCACCAGCATGGCCCGGTCCCAGCGCTCGTCCGGCGGCCCGATGAGGAACGGCCCGCCCATAGCGAGCAGGACCAGATCGCCGCCGCTCTTGCGTAAGAAGGGCAAGGTATGGGCGATGTAGCGGTCGAAGGCCTCGGCACCGCTGATCGGCTCGGCCGGCCGCAACGCCGGTGCGGCGCTGTAATCGGCCATGGCGCGGAAGCGTAGAAGGTTCAGCATCACGACCGGGCCTTCGAGCCCGCGCATGATGAAGTCCCGCCCGGCCGTCGGCGTCACGTCGAGATAGGGCCTGTTCATGCCATGTCCTTTGGGAAAGCGAGCCGGGACACGTGGTCGCGCACGTCGTCGGGCCAGTGGGCGATCTGCCGGTCGAAGCCGGCGCGATCCTGCGCGAAGAGCGCCCGGCTCGCCTCCTCGAAGCCGGGCAGATCTCCAGCCAGCGCCGACATGAGACGATAGGCGCGCTCCCGTGCCAAGCGCGCTTGCTGGATTTCGCCATCGCTGCGGCGTGCCGCATCGACCAGCCGGCGCAGCGTCACGGACGCACCGCCCGGCTGGGCCGCCAGCCAATCCCAATGGCGCGGCAGCAGGGTTACCTCGCGGGCGACGACACCCAACTTGGGGCGGCCGCGTCCGCGCGGCGGTTCCACGGTCTTGGCTCTCGAATAGCGCACCTGGATATCGGCGTCGGAGCCGCGCAGGTCGAGATCGACGACATGTCCGGTCGCGTCGTCGAAGACGAGAAGCGGCGCCCGCTCGCCGTCCTCGGTTGCCCGCCGGACCGCGAGCGCCACGATCCCAACTGGCCCGGCGGCAAGCAGCCGATGGCCGGCAAAGGCGGTACAGAATCGATCGGTCTCGTGCATGGGCGGAATATTGACCGGGTAATATTCATCTGTCAATATCGCCCGGGTGAAATTAGAGGCCGCCATGGACAAGCTGGATCGAAAGGCCGCTATCGCTGCCTATAAGGAGCGGAAGAGCGTGGCGGGCATCTATGCCGTGCGCTGCACGGCGACGGGACAGGTCTGGGTCGGCCAGGCGCCGAATCTCGACACGATCAAAAGCCGGCTCTGGTTCGGTCTGCGCCATGGCGGCTGCACCAATCCGGCGCTGCAGCGGGCCTGGACGGTCTGCGGCGCCGACAGCTTTACGTTCGAGCCGCTGGAAAGGCTGGCGGAAGAGACTTTCGCCTATGTGCGCAACGCGCTCTTAAGGGAGCGATCGATTCATTGGCGCGCGCAGCTCGGCGCGCAGGAGATTTAGCTGACCCCTGCGCCGATAAGAGCTGACGAGGCCGAAACCGGCGAGACTGATAAGGGCCGTCGCTAGGAGGGTGAGAGTGGACGGTTCGGGGACCGGCACCTGCGGTTCGATCGTGCCCGAGAAGCCGGGCAGAAATTCTGAGAGCGCCGACTCGCGAACGACCGCGAAGGTCGCCGTCTCGAAATCGGCCGGATCGATTGCGGACGGGATGGCGTCGCTCGCCAGCACGCCCAGATCGGGCGTCGAGAAGGTGATGATGAAGCCCTGGCCGGTCTGCGGATCGCCTGTCTCGATCTGGATCTCGTCGACGCCGCCGGCGCCGTCCAGCACCGTCATCGTCTGGAAGATGCCGGTATGGGTATCGCCACCGATGTCGGATGACAGGATCAGGGGCGTGCCGGGCTGGATGTCGTTGGTGTAGAGGCCGCTGTTGGGCGCGGGATCCTGGTCGGGGAAGGACGTGTCTATCGTCAGCGAGAGTCCGATCTTCTCGCCGACCGTGACGCCCGCGGGAAAGCCGGGCTCGACGACATCGACCGTCCCAGTCCAATCATAAGTGACCATTGCCGCTGCCGCCGGGTAAGCGGCGGCGTTCAACCCCAGGATAGTGAATCCCGCCAAGACTGTCATTCGCATCGGCATCCCCCGGTTGTGCGGAATTGTATCTACACGCCGCATACGGCGGCCGACCGGAATGGTTCCGGCCAGCTGAGGATTTTTTTCGGTGAACAGCCGCGCGGCATCGTCCGACTCGGCATCATCGATTGAATCTCACCAGGAAAAGGCCTCAAGCCCGAACTTGGTCGAGGTAAATGCATCGTAGGCCAGGGCTGATATTCCACGACCGATCGTATTACGAGAGTAACCTCATTTCGGATCGCCGAAATGCTGCAGCAACATCGCCGGGCCTATGGTTCCTTGAAGCTTAGTCAGGGAATACGCCGATGCTGAACCTCGACAGGTTCATTTCCGATTGCGTAGAGGCCGTCACGCGAGATACGAGGCATAAGGCCGTGTGCGAGGTCGTGGCTCGAGCGGTGAGCGAGCCGAGCGCGGTCATGGAGGCCTTGGGTGAGCCGCAGCAGGCCGGGGTCGGCATCCTCTACCGCGCACCCAACCTGACGATATTGAACTTGGTTTGGGGACCGGGCATGACGATCATGCCGCACGACCATCGCATGTGGGCCGTGATCGGGATCTATACGGGCCGCGAGGACAATATCTTCTGGCGCCGGCTGCCGTCGGATGCGACCCGAATGGTCGAAGCCGCCGGCGCCCGTTCTCTTGGCCGTGGTGACTGTGCGCCGCTCGGACCCGACATCATTCATTCGGTTACCAACCCGATTCCGCGTCTGACCGGCGCCATCCATGTCTATGGCGGAGATTTTTTCGAGCAGGAACGAAGCGAGTGGAATCCCGAGACGCTGTGCGAGCAGCCCTACGATCACGAAAAGGCCCGACGCCTTTTCGAAGAATCGAACCGGGGATTCTCTATCTAAACGGCTAAAGCACGCTCCAGGAACAGCCGCGCGGCGTCGTCAGCTGTCGGTAGCTTCGACTGGTCCTCGCCCGGGAAGGCCTCGCGCCGGAGCTGGGTTCCGGTCGGGCCTGGATCGATGACCTCGACGCTCAAGGGCGAAGCGTCGAGTTCGGCGGCATAGAGCTTCGCCATCATCTCGAGCCCGGCCTTGGCGACGGCATAGGCGCTCCAATAGGCTGCAGGCTCGCGGCCGGCGGCACAGCCGGTCAGCAGCACCTTTCCCCTGGGCGCCCGGCGCAGCAGCGGGTCGAAAGCGCGGATGAGGCGCCAATTGGCGGTGAGATTGACCGCCAGCACCCGGTCGAACTTGTCGGGATCGAGATGGCCGAGCGGCCCGAGCGCGCCCAGGATGCCGGCATTGCCCACCAGCAGATCGAGCCGGCCGAACCGCTCATGGATGGCGGCGGCCATCTGGTCGATCCTGTCGAACTCGGTGAGGTCGAGCGGCACCAGCGTGGCGGAGCTGCCCGCCTGGCGCACGGCGTCATCGGTCTCCTCGAGACCGCCGACGGTGCGGGCGACCAGGATAAGATGCGCGCCCTCGGCGGCCAAGGCACGGGCGACGGCGGCGCCGATGCCGCGCGAGGCGCCGGTGACGAGGGCGACGCGGCCGTCCAGCCGGCCTAAGCCGGGGCTACTCATCCGGCGACGACTTCCGCCATCTCGGACAGCGAGGCCGGGATCTTGCCCTGGTTGAAATCGGTCAACGGGATCGGGTATTCGCCGGTGAAGCAGGCATCGCAGAAGCGCGGCTGTATCGGGTCGCGACCGGGCTCGCCGAGCGCGCGATAGAGTCCGTCGAGCGAGATGAAGGCGAGGCTGTCGGCCTTGATGAACTTTGCCATCTCGGCCACATCCATGCGCGAGGCCAGGAGCTTCTCGCGCTCGGGCGTGGCGATGCCGTAGAAGCAGGAGTGGCTGGTCGGCGGGCTGGAGATGCGCATATGCACCTCGCGCGCGCCGGCCTGGCGGACCATTTCGACGATCTTGAGCGAGGTGGTGCCGCGCACGATCGAATCATCGACCAGCACGACCCGCTTGCCTTCGATCGCGCGCCGATTGGCATTGTGCTTCAGCTTGACGCCGAGATGGCGGATCTGATCGGTCGGCTCGATGAAGGTGCGGCCGACATAATGATTGCGCACGATGCCGAGCTCGAAGGGCGTGCCGCTCTGGTTGGAATAGCCCAAGGCCGCGGGCACACCCGAATCCGGCACCGGAATGACGATATCGGCATCGACCGGATTTTCGCGCGCGAGCTCCATGCCGATGCGCTTGCGCACCTCGTAGACATCGGTCCCTTCGACCATGCTGTCCGGCCGGGCGAAATAAATATATTCGAAGATGCAGAAGCGGCGGGGCATGGTCCCGAACGGGCGGATGCTCTGAATCCCCTCGTCGTTGATCAGCACGATCTCGCCCGGCTCGACATCGCGAACAAAGTCGGCGCCGATGATGTCGAGCGCCACGGTCTCCGAGGCCAGAACCCAGGCCGAGCCGACCTTGCCCAGCACCAGCGGCCGGACGCCGAGCGGGTCGCGCACGCCGATCAACCCTTCCTTGCTGAGCGCCGCCAGCGAATAGGCGCCTTCGATCTGGCGCAGTGCGTCGACCACCCGTTCCAGCACCGTGCGGCGCAGGCTGGTCGCGATCAGATGAATGATGACTTCGGTGTCGCTGGTCGATTGGAACAGGCTGCCCCGGCGGACGAGCTGGCTGCGGAGCTGGTAGGAATTCGTGAGGTTGCCGTTATGGCAGATGGCAAGGCCGCCGAACTCGAAATCGCCGAACAACGGCTGCACGTTGCGAAGTGCAACCTCGCCGGTCGTGGCGTAGCGGTTATGGCCGATCGCCGCCATGCCCTTCAGCCGCTCGATCACATCCTTGGAGCTGAAATTGTCGCCGACCTGGCCGAGGCCGCGATGGGAGTGGAATTGGATGCCGTCATAGGAGACGACACCGGCCGCCTCCTGACCGCGATGCTGGAGCGCGTGGAGGCCGAGGGCGGTGAAGGCGGCCGCCTCGACATGGCCGAACACGCCGAACACGCCACATTCCTCGTGGAAATGATCATCCTCGGCATCGAAGGGATTGGTCTGAAGTTCGGTCATTTCGTTCCCTGTGCCTGGATCAGTTGGTCGAGGCCCTTGGTATCCGAATTCGCCTCGGGATTGCCGGCAGAGGCCGGCTTTACTGCTGTCTTCGCTGGCGGCGGCTGGTTCAGCCGATCGAGCGAATTCTTGAAATCAGTGCCGGCCTTGGCTGTGTCTTGAACCTGATTCAACCGATCGGCCGCAGCACCCAGCGTGCCGGGCAGGTTGTGCGGGATCATCTGCTGCAATTGCTCGGCACCCTTGGCCAGCAGCGGGCGGCTATGCGCCTCGACCACCCAGGGCGGCAGATCCTCGGATTTCAAAAGATGCGTCATCACCAGATATCCGAGCGAAACCAGCAATACGCCACGTACCACGCCGAACAACAGGCCCAACGCCCGGTCGAGCGCGCCGAGGCCGCTGCTGCGAACTCGCGACGAGATGATACCGACCAGGATCGAGAACAAGAGTACCGCGATCAGAAAGAGTCCGATGCCGGCGATCAGCTCGGCCGCCAGCACCGATTTCACGATCGACTGCACGAGCGGTTCGACCGGCGTAAAGAAATAGATCGCGACCACGAGCGCGCCGGCCCAGGCGGCGATCGACAGCGCCTCGCGCACGAAGCCGCGCACGAAGGCGAATAGCCCGGACAGCGCCACCACCGCGACGACGATGAAATCGAGCGTGTTCATGCCGCCTCAGCCATGACCGCGCGCGCGGGGTCCGCTGGAGGGGATGAACATCTCGACGAGCTCTTGCAAATGTCCGACCTCGTTGATCCGGATGCTTGCGGGCGACTGTTTCGCGCGTCCGCGTCGCGTGGGCGCAAGTGCCCGCTCGAAGCCAAGCTTCCCAGCCTCCTTCAGCCGCGCATCGGCCTGGCTGACCGGCCTGATCTCGCCCGACAATCCGATCTCGCCGAAGACCGCCATATCGGCCGGTACCGGCTGACCGCTGAGCGCTGACACCAGCGCCGCCGCCACGGCAAGATCCGCAGCCGGCTCGGATATTCTAAGGCCACCTGCGACGTTCAGGTAGACGTCGTTGGCACCGATTGCAAGGCCGCAACGGGCGTCGAGAACGGCGATCACCATTGCAAGCCGTGCGGCATCCCAACCGACCACGGCGCGCCGGGGCGAGCCGGGCGGCGAGGGGGCGACCAGCGCCTGGATCTCGACCAGCACCGGACGCGTTCCTTCCATGCCGGCAAAGACGGCGGCACCACTGATGTCACCCTGCCGGTCGGCGAGGAAAAGCGCTGACGGATTAGGGACTTCCGAGAGGCCGATATCGGTCATCTCGAACACGCCGATCTCGTCGGTTGGGCCGAAACGGTTCTTGACCGCGCGCAGGATGCGGAATTGATGGCCGCGCTCGCCTTCGAAATAGAGCACCGTGTCGACCATATGCTCGAGCACGCGCGGTCCGGCGATGAGCCCTTCCTTGGTGACATGGCCGACCAGCACCAGTGTGAAACCCACGCGTTTGGCGAGCCGGATCAGCTCCTGTGCCGCGGCGCGCACCTGGCTCACGGTGCCCGGCGCTGAATCGAGCGCATCCAGATACATGGTCTGGATCGAATCGATGATCACGACATCGGGGCCGCCGATGGCTTCGAGCGAGCCGGCAATGTCGCGGATGCTGGTCGCGGCGGCGAGCTCGACCGGCGCCGAGGCGACACCCAGCCGGGCGGCGCGCAACCTCACCTGGTCGACCGCTTCTTCGCCGGAGATGTAAGCACATTTGAGCTTGGTGCCGCCGCGCCCTTGCGCCAAGGCGGCAACGACCTGGAGCAGCAGGGTCGATTTGCCGATGCCGGGATCGCCGCCGACCAGAAGCGCCGAACCGGGGACGAGACCGCCGCCGCACACCCGATCGAACTCGGCGATGCCGGTCAGGCGGCGCGGGGCCGTCTCGCTCGTGCCTTCGAGGCCGACGAAGGCGATCTTGCGGCCCTTGGCGGCACTTGCCGACAAGCTCTTGGGCGGGCCGTCGGCGACCGCCTCCTCGACCAGCGAATTCCAGGCGCCGCAGGCGTCGCAGCGGCCGGCCCATTGCGCATGAACCGAGCCGCATTCCTGGCAGACGTAGCGATTGCGGGGGCGTGCCATGGTTTTCAGCACTCCTCCGGGCCGGTCACGGGGCCCTGACCTCCATCCGGATCGGGCCATCGGCCCGGCCATGGATGAATTGGTCGACATAGGGGCTGCCCGATTGGTCGATCGCAGCGACCGGCCCCTCCCAGATGATCTTGCCCTGATGCAGCATGGCGATGCGGTCCGCGATCTTGCGGGCGCTCGCCATGTCGTGGGTGATCGAGAGCGCGGTGGCGCCGAGATCGCGCACCCGGTCGATGATGAGGTCGTTGATCACGTCGCTCATGATCGGGTCGAGCCCGGTGGTGGGCTCGTCGAAGAACAGGATTTCCGGCTGGGCGGCGATGGCACGGGCGAGGGCGACGCGCTTCTGCATGCCGCCCGAGAGCTCGGCCGGGTTGAGCTCCGCCACTTCCTTGGTAAGGCCGACCTTGGCGAGCGTCTCGATGGCGATCCGCTTGGCCTCCCCCCGCGACATGCCGCGCCCCTGGATCAGGCCGAATCCGACATTTTCCCAGACCGGGATCGAATCGAAGAGCGCAGATCCTTGAAACAACATCCCGAATTTGGCCATCAGGCGATCGCGGGCGCCGCCCTTGAGACCGACCGTCTCCTCGCCGTCGATCTTGATCGAGCCGCGATCGGGACGGATGAGGCCGAGCACGCATTTCAGCAATACCGACTTGCCGGTGCCCGAGCCGCCGATCACCACCAGGCTCTCGGCCGAATCGAGCTCGAGATCGATGCCCTGCAAGACCTTCTTCGGACCGAAGGATTTGTAGAGGCCGGAGATGGCGATCTTCTTCATTTGGCGAAGAACAGTGTGGTCAGGAGATAATCCATGAGGAAGATCGTGATCGAGGCGGAGACGACGGCCGAGGTGGTGGCAGCACCGACGCCTTGCGCGCCGCCGCGGGAGTTATAGCCGAAATAGCAACCCGAGACGGTAATGACGAAGCCGAACACCGCCGCCTTGACTAGGCCCGAGACGACATCCTCGGTCGTCACGAAATTCAGGGTCGAGACGAGATAGGCGGTCGGGTTGAAACCGAGCTTGTAAGTCGCGATCAGATAACCGCCGAATACGCCGATGATATCGGCCACCAGCACCAGGATCGGCATGGTGATAACGCCGGCCAGCACGCGCGGCACGACCAGATATTTCATCGGGTTGGTCGACAGCGTCGAGAGCGCGTCGATCTGATCGGTGACGCGCATCGTGCCGATCTCGGCGGCGATGGCGGCGCCGACGCGGCCGGCGACCATGAGTCCGCCGATCACTGGCCCCAATTCGCGCGTGACCGAGATCACCACGATGGTGGCGATGGCGCTCTCCGACGAGAAGCTGCGCGAGAATCCGGTATAACTCTGCAGCGCCAGCACCATGCCGACGAAGATCGCGGTCAGCCCGACCACCGGCAGCGAGTTGTAGCCGATGCTCATCATCTGCCGGAGCAGGATCTTGAGGTAGAAAGGCGGCCGGACGACGTGGCTGACGGCGCTGCCGGCGAACAGGGTCACACGGCCGAGCGCCGCCATGAAAACCAGGGTGACGCGGCCGATGGTGGCCACCGAATCGAGCATGGTCAGATCTTGGCCCGTAAATAGCGGCGGGGCAGGCGGCGGCTCAGCCGGGTCAGCAACTCGTAGCCAACCGTGCCGCTGTCGCGGGCGAGATCGTCGGCGCCGTAATGCGGTCCCAGAATATCGACGAAGCCGCCGGGCTGCGCCTGGTGCGGCGGCACGGCGCTGACATCGACGGTGATCAAATCCATTGAGATGCGCCCTATGACGGGAATTTCCTGAGGGCCGATGAAGCATCGGGCCCGATTGCCGGCGCCGCGCAGAACGCCATCGGCATAGCCGATGCCGATGGCGGCGACACGGCTCGGCCGATCAGCAGTCCAGGCCGCACCATAGCCAACCGTCCGGCCAGCGTCAATCTCCCGGACCTGGAGGATTTTGGCTTTGACGCCAACCACTTGCCGCATGGGGTTGGGATGGTTGGGTGTCGGGTTGACACCATAGAGCGCAGCTCCCGGCCGAACCAGATCGAACAGATATTCGGGACCGAGAAACATACCGAAGCTGGCGGCGAGGCTGCGGGGCGCCGCCGGCAGCTTGGCGCTCATCGCCGTGAAATCAGCGAGTTGGCGTCTATTCAGCGGGTTGTCCCTCTCATCGGCGCAGGCGAGGTGGCTCATGATCGCGGCGAGCGGCAATCCCGCCAGCAGCCCCGGATCCTCGGCGAGGCGGGCGCTTTCCGCCGGCGGCATGCCAAGGCGTGCGAGACCGGTATCGAGGTGGAGGATCGTCGCGCGGCCTGGTGCGACGCGGCGCCACAGAGCGAGCTGACCTAGATCGTTCGCGACCGGAACCAGCCTCGAATGGGTCGCCATCTCAGGTTCGGGGCCGGACAGCACGGCAATCTGCATGCCCTCCAGGCCGGCCAGTGCCGCATCGAGCGCCAGAGCCTCGTCGAATGAGTGGACGAAGAAACGGCGGCAGCCGACAGCGGCGAGGGCGGTTGCGACCGGCTCGAGCCCGAGCCCGTAGGCATCGGCCTTGACCGCCGCGGCCATGGCGCAAGTGCCGGCTTGCCGTTGCAGAATACGCCAGTTTTCGACCAGTGCCTCGAGATCGACGGTAACGATGCCGGAGGCTCCGACCGGCAGATCCGCAGCCTCGACGCTCGATTCCGGCATCATCGCCGCAGCCGGCCCGGCGCTAGTATCGGGCATCGGGCAAATGGTCTTGGCCGACGAAGTCGGAGAATTTGGTGATGGCGCCGTCGAAATGCAGCGTCACCGTGCCGATCGGCCCGTGACGCGACTTTCCGATGATCACCTCGGCCTTGCCGGCGGCGTCGCGGCAGCGATTGAACCAATTCTCGTAGCGCAGATTGAACTTCTCGGCCGTCTCATCGGCATGCTGGCTGGGCTTGGTTCGGTTCAGATAATATTCGTCGCGATAGACGAACATCACGACGTCGGCGTCCTGCTCGATCGAGCCCGATTCGCGGAGGTCGGAGAGCTGCGGGCGCTTGTCCTCGCGCTGTTCGACCGAACGCGAGAGCTGCGAGAGCGCGATCACCGGCACCTCCAGCTCCTTGGCCAGCGCCTTGAGGCCGCGCGTGATCTCCGAGATCTCCTGCACGCGATTCTGCTCGGCGCCCGGCCGCGCCGAGGCGTGAAGCAGCTGCAGGTAATCGACCACGATCAACTGCAGCCCGTGCTGCCGCTTGAGGCGCCGCGCGCGGGTGCGCACGGCCGAGATGGTGAGCGCCGGCGTGTCGTCGATGAAGAGCGGGACATTCTCCAGCCGGATCGTCGCCTGGACGAAGGCATCGAACTCCTCATGCCCGACCTCGCCCTTGCGGATCTTGTCGCCGGACACGCCCGAATCCTCGGCGAGGATACGGGTGGCGAGCTGCTCCGACGACATTTCCAGCGAGAAGAACCCGACCACGCCGCCATCCTCGGGCTGGAGCTTGCCGTCGGGACCGTGGCCGGCGCGATAGGCCTTGGCGACGTTGAAGGCGATGTTGGTGGCGAGCGCGGTCTTGCCCATCGAGGGGCGGCCGGCGAGGATCAGAAGATCGGACGGGTGCAGGCCGCCCAGCATGTCGTCGACACCACTGAAGCCGCTCGACACGCCGCTGGTCTTGCCGCTGCGCTTGAAGGCGAGCTCGGCCATCGCCGCGGCGTTCTTCATGGCCTGGCGGAAAGCCTGGAAGCCGCCTTCGGCCGTGCCGGCGGTGGCGAGGTCGAACAGCTTCTTCTCGGCGGTCTCGATGACCTGCCTGGCCTCGATATCGATGCCGCGCTCGTAGGAATCGTTGACCGTCTCGGTGCCGATCTCAATCAGCTGGCGACGCAGGAAATCGTCATAGATCGAGCGGCCATAGTCGGCGACATTGATGATCGTGACGACGGAGGCGGCGAGCTGGCCGAGATATTGCGGGCCGCCGATCTCGGCGAGCACACCGTCATGATCGAAATAGCCCTTGAGCGTCACCGGATCGGCGATCTGGCCGCGCTCGATCAGTCGAACGATGGCGGCATAGATGCCCTGATGCGCGGGATTGTAGAAATGCTCCGGCGTCAGGAAGTCTGAAACGCGGCCGTACGCGGCGTTGTTGACCAATATCGCGCCCAGCAACGCTTGCTCGGCCTCGGTATTGTGCGGGGCCTCGCGATAGCCCGGTCCGGCATTGCCGGTGGGCTGTACGATGCTAAGCGGGCGTGCGGATTCCATGACCGTCGGAGCTTACCACCGGCGGGCCGGAGCCTCGCCTATATTCAATGCACAGCCCTGTGAATAGCGGGGACGGAAAGCGCCGGCGGACCGGCGCTCGCCGAATTACTCCGCCGTCTCGTCCTCTTCCACCGCCTCGGCCTCGGCTTCGGCCGCCTCATCGTCGGCCGCATCGGCGGCCGCGGCGATCTGGGCCGAGGTCATGCCGCGCGCCTGGGCGGCCGCTTCCTCGACGGTAAGGGCGATATTGACCGTGACCTGGAGCGAGACCTCGGGATGCAGGCTCACCTTGATCTTGTGCAGGCCGAGCGTCTTGATCGCATGATCGAGCGCCACCTGGCGGCGCTCCACCGTGAAGCCCGACTCGGTGATCGCATCGGACACGTCGCGCGCCGATACCGAACCGTAGAGCTGTCCGGTTTCGCCCGCCTGCCGGATCATGACGACCGACAGGTCGCCCATCTTGGCGGCGACCGCTTCGGCCTCGGCCTTCAGCTTCAGGTTATTGGCTTCGAGATGCGCACGCTGCGACTCGAAATATTGAAGGTTATCCTTGGTCGCGCGCAGCGCCTTCTTCTGCGGCAGCAGGAAGTTCCGCGCATAGCCCGGACGCACCTTCACGACCTGGCCCATGTAGCCCAGATTCTCGACGCGTTCCAAGAGGATCACATCCACCATCATTCATCTCCTCGGCGAGGCTGTGCAGCCAAACGCTGCCGCAACCCGGCCCATTGCTCAACCACACCCAGGGCGACGACCATGACGATCGGCAGCACCAAACCAAGAACCACGACGTAAAACAACGTCAAAACCATTTGCCGTGCCGGATGCCGGGCGACCAGGGCGTGAATCACGCCGAGGCCGCCGAACAGCAACGGAAAGGCCAGGATCACCGCGAGATTGGCGCCCATGAAGGCGATCTCGCCCTTGCCTGCCCATGCCGCGATCACGGCCGCCACGAACCCGATGCTCGTCACCCGCGGCACCGACAGCATCGCCATATCGGGTGCGGTGACCAGGCTTCGTTGAAACCGAGCCAAGGCACCCTGCGCCAGCACGCCATCCAGCGCCACGATCAGCAGCCATCCGACGATGCCCGATCCAGGCAGCCAGAACGCCAGCCGCTGCGGCTCGCCGAGCTGAGACGCGTCGAGTTCCGGCACCTGCTCGGCGATTTGCCGAAACCCTTCCGCCACCGTCTGCGTCAGCATCGCCTCGAGCCCGCCGGTCTCGCCTCGGAAGGAGAGATCGAGCAGGAGGAAGCAGACCACGCCCAACGCCGTCAAAGCCGACACCAGCCAGCCGCCGCGCGGTGCCGGCGGGCGTAGCGCCAGCGGCACGAGCAGGACGACCGGCAACGCCGTTCCCAGGGAAAATGCGATCCCCAGGTGCGGATCGAGCGCCCAGCAGGCGCCGATGCCGACGATCGCGGCGATGATTGCTGCCGGCACGCCGAGCGCCAAGCCTGCCGCGAACAGCGGCAGAGGCGCCATCGACCGTAGAATCACGCCGCCGATTCCCGCCGGATCGACCGCCGTCGACATGAGCATCATGCCGGCGATCAATCCTGCGAGAACCGCGAACGGCAATCTCCGAGCCGCCATCATGATCGTGCGACCCGGACGGACCTCGACTACTTGATCAGATAGGGCAGCAGGCCGAGGAAGCGGGCGCGCTTGATGGCCTGGGCCAGCTCGCGCTGCTTCTTCGCCGACACCGCCGTGATCCGGCTCGGCACGATCTTGCCGCGCTCCGAAATGAAGCGCTGCAGGAGCTTCACGTCCTTATAGTCGATCTTCGGCGCGTTCGGGCCGGAGAAGGGGCAGGTCTTGTGGCGCCGGAAGAAGGGCCGCCGGGCAGCTCCGCCGCCACCGCCGCCGGCACGCGGGCCGCCGGACGCTGCATCGGGACGATCGATATTCGACATTATTCATACCCTCCGGGACGGGGCTCGCCAAAGCCGCCGGAGCGCTCGCCGAAGCCGCGGCGCGGCCGGTCGTCGCTGCGGCCGCGGCTCTGCAGGGCGGCCGACGGGCCTTCCTCGAGCTCGTCCACGCGAATCGTCAGGAAGCGCAGCACATCCTCATTGATGCGCATGGTCCGCTCAAGCTCCTTCACTCCCGCGGCAGGCGCGTCGATGTTGAGGAGCGCGTAGTGGCCCTTGCGATTTTTCTTGATGCGATAGGCGAGGTTCTTCAGGCCCCAATATTCCCGCTTCGGCACCGTGCCGCCCTGCTCGGTGAGCACGGTGGTGAAGGTGTCGAGCAAGGCGTCGACTTGGGTATTCGAGATATCCTGACGCGTGATGATCACGCATTCATACAAAGGCATAAGCCGTAAACCCCTTATGGCTGTTGGTGGTTCGGGACTTTGCCAACCGATTCGGCAAAGCAAACGAACCTTAGCCGGCAGTGCCGGCAAGGAGTTGAGGGCGCGGACTATACACAAAAGACGTCCGGCCGCAAGCGCGCTTGACACGTATCTGCCCAACGCTATCACTGGCGGCCACAATTCGAAAATGATGCGGGAGTGAACCGTCTTGAGCAAGCGTGCATTGGTATTTCCCGGACAGGGCTCCCAGGTGGTCGGCATGGGCGTCGAGCTCGCCCAGGCCTTCGCCGCCGCGCGGGAGGTCTTCGAGGAGACCGACGACGCGCTCGGCCTGAAGCTTTCGGCGATGATGGCGGAAGGCCCGACCGAGACGCTGATGCTGACCGAGAACGCCCAGCCGGCATTGCTGGCGACCAGCGTCGCCGTGCTGCGCGTGCTGGAGCGGGAAGGCGGGCTCGATCTCGCCAAGCATGTGGCGTTCGTGGCCGGTCATTCGCTCGGCGAATATTCGGCGCTCACCGCCGCCGGGACGTTTCAGCTCGCCGATGCCGTCCGGCTCGTTCGCCGCCGCGGCCAGGCCATGCAGGCGGCAGTGCCCGTTGGCACCGGCGCCATGGCGGCCATCCTCAATATCGAGCTCGAGGCGGCGCTCGATCTCGCCCGCGCCGCGGAGGCCGCGACCGGCCTCGTCTGCGCCGCCGCCAACGACAATGGCAGCGGCCAGCTCGTTCTGTCGGGCCATCGCGAAGCCGTCGAGAAGGCGATCGAGATCGGTGCCGAGCGCGGCTTCAAGCGTGCGATCATGCTGCCGGTGAGCGCCCCCTTCCATTCGCCGCTGATGGCGCCGGCGGCCGAGATCATGGCCGAGGCGCTGGCGGGGCTCGACCTGGCTGTGCCGGCAGTGCCGCTGATCGCGAACGTCACTGCGCGCGCCGTGCGTGACGTCGAGACCATCCGCCGCTTGCTCGTGGAGCAGGTGACCGGCCTCGTGCGTTGGCGGGAGACCGTGCTGCATCTCAAGGAAGAAGGGGTGAGCGAGATCGTCGAGCTCGGCGCCGGCAAGGTCCTGTCGGGCCTGGTGCGCCGCATCGATAAGGAGATCGCCACCCGCTCGATCGGCGCCCCTGCCGAGATCGAGGCTTTTCACGCTACTCTTTAGGAGCATCCGAATGTTCGACCTCTCGGGCAAGACCGCCCTGGTCACCGGGGCCACCGGCGGCATCGGCGGCGCCATTGCCCGCTACCTGCATCGCGCGGGCGCCACCGTGATGTGCGCCGGCACGCGCATCCAGCTGCTCGACCAGCTGGTGACGGAGCTGGGCGAGCGCGCGCTCGCGGCACCGGCCGACCTCAAGGACCCGATGACCGGCGACGCGCTGGTCAGGCGCGCCGAATCCGACATGGGCAAGCTCGACATCCTCGTCAACAATGCCGGTCTCACCCGCGACGGCCTCGCCATGCGCATGAAGGACGAGGATTGGGCCGAAGTGATCGAGGTCAATCTGACCGCCGCCTTCCGCCTCATCCGCGCTAGCCTCAAGGGCATGATGAAGCGGCGCGAGGGGCGAATCATCTCGATCACCTCTGCCGTCGGCGTCGCCGGCAATCCGGGCCAGGCGAACTATGCCGCCTCCAAGGCCGGGCTCATCGGCATGACCAAATCGCTGGCCCAAGAAGTGGCCTCGCGCAACATCACGGTGAATTGCGTGGCGCCCGGTTTCATCACCACGCCCATGACGGACGCGCTCACCGAGCAGCAGCGCGAGCGCGTCATGCCGAGCCTGCCTGCCGGCCGATTCGGCGAGCCCGGCGATATCGGCGCGGCGGTGGTCTATCTCGCCTCGAACGAGGCTTCCTATGTCACGGGCCAGACTTTGCACGTCAATGGCGGGCTGCTAATGCCCTGACGATGGTAATGGCACTACTGGTGTTGCCCGATTATCTATGATAAGGCACCGCACCTTCGCCCGGGCTGTGGTGCCTTCAGGGTCGCGCCGGGTGTCAGGTTAGGGCTTGGGGATTACCCCTGTGAAAAAGGCAAGCGCGCTCGAATCATCTTGCTCCGCAGAGCGGGCTTCGAGCATTCATGCTGCCGACCATCGCTTCGATTTCAAGGATTAGAAACATGAGTGACATCGCCGATCGCGTTAAGAAAATTGTCGTCGAGCATCTGGGCGTCGACGAAGCCAAGGTCACCGAGAATGCCAGCTTCATCGACGATCTTGGCGCCGACAGCCTGGATACGGTCGAGCTCGTGATGGCGTTCGAGGAAGAGTTCAGCTGCGAGATCCCGGATGAGGCGGCCGAGAAGATCGTCACGGTCAAGGATGCGGTGAGCTTTATCGAGGCCCATAGCTGATTATTCGGCAGGACTCGGCCGGCATGTCCGGCCCGCCGACCCGGCGGGGCGCGTGCGGCGAAAATAGGATGCTAGGACGGCCATGAGACGCGTCGTTGTCACCGGGGCCGGGCTGGTTACGCCTCTCGGCATCGGTATCGAACATAATTGGAACGCCCTGATCGAGGGCAAGTCCGGGATCCGGGCGATCCAGTCCTTCGATGTTTCGGACCTGCCGGTCAAGATCGGCGGCCAGGTGCCGCGCGGCGCCACGGCGGACAACCTCTTCAATGCCGACGATTGGGTCGAACCCAAGGAACAGCGTCGCATGGACGAGTTCATCGTCTTCGCGATGGGGGCCGCGGTTCAGGCGGTCGAGGATTCCGGTTGGAAGCCCTCGAATGACGAGGATCAGTTCCGCACCGGCGTGATGATCGGCTCTGGCATCGGCGGCATCCGCGGCATCTCGGAGGGCGCGGTCACGCTCGAGACCAAGGGACCACGCCGTGTGAGCCCGTTCTTCATCCCGTCGAACCTGATCAATCTGGCTTCCGGGCACGTCTCGATCCGATTCGGCTTCAAGGGACCGAACCATGCGGTCGTGACCGCCTGCTCGACCGGCGCGCATGCGATCGGCGATGCGGCGCGGCTGATCATGTGGGACGACGCCGACGTTATGGTCGCCGGCGGTGCGGAGGCGGCGATCTGCCGGCTCGGCATGGCCGGATTCGCCTCGGCGCGCGCGCTCTCGACCGGCTTCAACGACGAGCCGCACCGGGCCTCGCGCCCGTTCGACCGCGACCGTGACGGCTTCGTCATGGGCGACGGGGCGGGCGTCGTCGTGCTCGAAGAGCTGGAGCATGCCAGGCGGCGCGGCGCCAAGATCTATGGCGAGGTGATCGGCTACGGCATGGCGGGTGACGCCTACCATGTGACCTCGCCCTCCGAGGATGGCAGCGGCGCCTTCCGCTCCATGCAGGCCGCGGTCAAGCGCGCCGGCATCCGGCTCGACCAGATCGATTACGTCAACGCCCACGGCACCTCGACCCCGATGGGCGACGGCATCGAGGTCGGCGCGGTCATGCGCTTGTTCGGCGACTGGGCCCACCAGCTCAGCATGTCGTCGACCAAATCCTCGGTCGGCCATCTGCTCGGGGCCGCCGGCGCGGTCGAGGCGATCTATTCGCTGCTGGCCATGCGGGACGGCATCGCGCCGCCGACCATCAATCTGGAAAATCCGGATGTGGGCTGCGACATCGACCTGGTGCCGCTCGTCGCCAAGCGAAAAGAGATCCGGTACGTGCTGTCGAATTCCTTCGGCTTCGGTGGCACCAACGCTTCGCTCATCTTCGCCCCGCCGCCGTAAGCGACATGCGGCGTCTCCGTCTGGCCGGTCTCGTCTGCCTCGTTCTGGCGGCCGCGGCCGGCGGGGCGGGCTGGTGGGCATTTTCCTGGTTCCGTGCCCCAGGCCCGCTTGCCGCGCCCAAAAGTTTGGTGATCGCCCGCACGGGCCGCCTCGAGCCGGTCGGCGCCGAGCTGGCCGAAGCAGGCATCATCACCCATCCCGAGCTGTTTGCCGCCGCCACCTGGTTCACCCGTCGTCAGGGCGAGGTCAAGGCCGGCGAATATGCCTTTACGCCCGGCATGAGCCCTGAGGCAGCACTGGCGCTGCTGCGTTCGGGCAAGACGGTCGTTCACCGGCTGGTCGTGCCCGAGGGCCTCACCAGCGCGGAGATCGTGGCGCTCGTCGAGCATGGCGAGGCGCTCGCCGACCAGATCACCGACGAGCCGGGCGAGGGTCAGCTCGAGCCCGAGACCTATTTCTATTCCTACGGCGACAAGCGCCAGGCCTTGATCGATCGAATGAAGCGGGCGCGGCAGAAGCAGCTCGCCGAGCTCTGGGCCGCCCGCGATCCCGAGATCCCGCTTAAGGATGTGGAGGAGGCGGTGACGCTTGCCTCGATCGTCGAGAAGGAAACCTCGATCCCGGCCGAGCGTCCGAAGATCGCCGCCGTCTTCTATAACCGGTTGCGACTCGGCATGAAGCTCCAGGCGGACCCGACGGTCATCTATGCCGTGACCGGTGGCAAGCGCCCGCTCGACCGCGCGCTCACCAAACCCGACCTGGCGATGGAATCACCCTACAACACCTATCAGGTGCAGGGACTGCCGCCCGGGCCGATCGGCAATCCCGGCCGCGCGGCGATCGAGGCCGTGCTCAAGCCCGACCACTCCGACGCGCTCTATTTCGTCGCCGACGGCACCGGCGGCCATGCCTTCGCCGCGACCTTGGACGAGCACAACAAGAACGTCGCTCGCTGGCGGCAGTCCGGAACCCATTAAGACTTCAGCGCCGGATCCCGAGCATGTAGCGATCGACGAAGTCCGGCGGCAGCATCATCAGCAGATAGGTCAACGCCAGCATGCGGCGCGGGAAGGCGATGCGCGCCTTTCCCTGCGCCAAGCCGCTGGCGATGATGGCGGCGGCGCGTTCGGCCGGCATCAGCAGCGGCATCGCGTTGGTGTTGCGGGCGGTCATGGGCGAGATGACGAAGCCCGGCAGCACCACGCTGATCTTGAGGCCGCGCTGCAAATATGGCGCCCGCAGCCCTTCGCCCAGCAGGCGCACCGCCGCTTTGCTGGCGCCATAGGCGGCGCCCCCTGGCAAGCCGCGAAATGATGCGAGCGAGCTTACCAGCGCCACGGTCCCGCGGCGGCGCGGTGCCATCGCGTCGAGCGCCGGGAGAAGCGTGTTGAGCACGCCGCCGAAATTGACCTCCATCACCTTGAGCACGGCATCCGATGTCTCGGCATTGCCGCCGCCGATGCCGGCATTGGCAATGACCAGATCCAGTGGCCGTATCGCGTCGGCGTTACGAACCGCGTCGGCGCAGGCTTCCCGATCGATCACGTCGAAGCGTGCCGTCTCGACTTCGGCTCCCTTGGTCCGGCAGGCGAGAGCCACGGCATCGAGCCGGTCCGAGTCGCGGCCGTGGAGCACCAGGCGGATGCTGGGGCCGGCATAATGGCCGGCGAGGGCGGCGCCGATGCCGCTCGACGCGCCCGTGATCAGGATGGAGGAAAAGCTTTCCGGCATATCGGCGTTTTTATCGCATGATCGCAACCGGGCGGCACGGACTATCCGTCGCCGATTTAGGGCGTTATAACGCCTGAGCACATTCTTTCGGGAGGGTCGGTGGCCGTATCGAGCATGACCGGGTTCGCCCGGACCGAAGGACGGATCGACAGCCTCAATTGGGCTTGGGAGTTGCGCAGCGTCAACAGCAAGTCGCTTGACCTGCGCTTTCGCCTGCCGTCGGGCTACGATGTGCTCGAGATCCTGCTGAAGACTCGGCTAGGCGAGATGTTGAAGCGCGGTTCGATCAACGCGTCGCTCACGATCGCCGAGGAAAGCCGACCCGCTCGCTTGCGCGTCAACGAGGAAACGCTCGCCCAGGTGATCGCGCTGATGCGCGATCTCGAAGGGCGGATCGATGCCGCGCCACCGCGCCTGGACGGGCTGCTCGGCATTCGCGGTGTCATCGAGTTCGCCGAGGAGGCGCCGGGCGAGGATCGGCGCGAGACGGTCCATGCGGCACTCACGGTCGGCTTCGAGGTCGCCCTTGCTAGCTTGCGCGCGGCACGGGACGGCGAGGGCGAACGGCTCGAAAGGATCCTCTCGGCTCGGCTCGACGAAATTGCCGCCCAAGTCGCCGAGGCGGAGAAATCGGCTGCCGCCCAGCCCGATGCGATCCGCGCCCGCTTCAAGGCCCAGATCGCGGCGCTGTTCGAGGGCGTGCCGCCGCTGCCGGAAGAGCGGTTGGCGCAGGAACTGGCCGTGTTGATCGCGCGCGCCGATGTGCGCGAGGAGCTCGATCGGCTGAACGCTCATCTCGCTGCCGCGCGCGAGCTCCTTGCCGAGGGCAGCAATGTCGGCCGCCGGCTCGATTTCCTGTGCCAGGAGTTCAATCGCGAGGCCAACACGCTCTGCTCGAAATCGGCCGATCTCGGCCTGACCCGGTTGGGCTTGGCGCTCAAGGCCGCGATCGAGCAGCTTCGCGAGCAAGTCCAGAATATCGAGTAGCGACTTTCCGATGGTAGAGATTACCCGACGCGGCTTCATCCTGGTGCTGTCCTCGCCTTCGGGCGCCGGTAAGACGACGCTGACGCGCCTGCTGCTCGACACCGATCCGGCGCTGTCGCTGTCGGTCTCGGTCACGACCCGGCCGCGCCGCCCGAACGAGGTCGAAGGCACGCACTATCATTTCATCGACAAGGACAAGTTCGAGCGGATGGTCGCGGCCGGCGAATTGCTGGAGCATGCGACCGTCTTCGGCAACTCCTACGGCACGCCGCGCGGCCCGGTCGACGCGGTGTTGGCTACCGGGCGCGATGTCGTCAGCGACCTCGATTGGCAGGGCACGCAGCAGCTCAAGGCGACGGTTCGCGACGATCTGGTCAGCGTCTTCATCCTGCCCCCCTCGGTCGCCGAACTGGAGCGGCGGCTGACCGCGCGCAACCAGGATAGCGCCGAGATCGTCCGCCAGCGCATGGATCAGGCACTGGCCGAGATGAGCCATTGGCCCGAATATGACTATGTCATCGTCAACAACGACCTCGAAGAGAGCGTCGCCACCCTGCAATCGATCGTCCGGGCCGAGCGGGCCCGACGGGTCCGGCAGATCGGCCTCGTCGAGTTCGTGCGCGAAATCAGTCGGAGATAGGAAATGAGCCTGATGGCGAAAGCGGCGGCCGGCCTGGCCGCACCGGTCGCGGCGCGGCACCAGCACCGGGTCGAGCACCACGGCATTGCCTTCGACGATCCCTATGCCTGGATCCGCGATCCGAACTATCCGACCGTGAACGATCCGGCCGTGCTCGCCCATGTCGGCGCCGAGAACGATTATTTCCAGGGCGTCACGGCGCCATTGCGGCCGCTGATCGGCAAGCTCTTCGAAGAGATGAAGGCGCGCTACAAGATGGACGACGCCTCCGTGCCGGTCGAGCGCGACGGCTGGCTCTATCAGTGGCGCTACGAGGATGGTGCCGAATATCGCCGCTGGTATCGCACGCCGGTGGCTGGTGGCGCCGAGATGCTAATCCTGGACGAGCCGGCGATGGCGGCGGGCAAGGAGTTCTTCAAGCTCGATGCGGTCGAGCCGAGCCCGGACGGGCGCCTTCTCGCCTATACGACCGACGATAGCGGCGGCGAACGCTTCACGCTGCGCGTCAAGGATCTCGCGTCCGGGGAGGTCTTGCCGTTCGAGATCGGCGAGACCATCGGTTCGCCGGTCTGGTCGGCCGACGGCGCGGTCCTTTTCTACAATGTGCTGAATGCCGAATGGCGGCCGCATCAGATCCGCGCCCATGTTCTGGGCACGCCGGTCGAGCAGGATCGGCTGATCTATCAGGAGTCCGATCCGGGCTTCCGCGTCGGTGTCGGCAAGTCGCAGAGCGGCAAGATCATCTTCTTTTCGACCGAAGACCACGTGACGAGCGAGGTTCGGTTCGTGCCAGCGGCCGAGCCCTTCGCCGAGCCGATGCTGATCGCGCCGCGCCGGACGGGTCTGCAATACCATGTCGATCATGGCGGCGGCGCCTTCTATATCCGCACCAACGACACCCACAAGAATTTCCGGGTGGTGAAGGCGCCGGTCGAGACGCCGGCGCCTGAGCATTGGGTCGAGGTGATCGCCGGCGGCGATTCGCGCTATCTGCGCCATATCATTCCGTTCGAGACGCTGCTGGCGGTGCAGGAACGGGTCGATGGGCTCGATCAGATCCGCTTGCGCGCGGCCGACGGCAGCGAGCGGCGCGTGGCGTTTCCCGACGCCGCCTATCAGGCTGGCCTCGGCGCCAACCCGGCGGTCTCGCCGAGCCGCATCCGCATCGAATATTCGGCCATGGCGCGCCCGGCCACGACCTACGACTACGATCTCGCCACCGGCACGCTGGTCACGCTCAAGGTCCAGGAAGTGCCGTCGGGCTTCGATCCCGAGAACTACGTCACCGAGCGGCTGCTGGCGCCGGCGCGCGACGGGGTGCGGGTGCCGGTCTCGATCGTCTACCCCAAGGATTGGCGCCGCCACGAGGGCAGGCCGCTGCATCTCTATGGCTATGGCGCCTACGGGTTCGGCATGCCGCCCGCCTTCGCGCCCAACCGGTTCTCGATTCTAGACCGCGGCTTCGCCTATGCCATCGCCCATATCCGCGGTGGCGACGAGCTCGGCTATGGCTGGTACGAGGGCGGGAAGCTTGAGAAGCGGACCAACACCTTCAACGATTTCGTCGATGTCGCCCGCTTCCTGATCGAGGAAGGCTACGCCGAGGCCGGCAAGATCGCGATCTCCGGCCGCTCGGCCGGCGGCGAGCTGATGGGCGCGGTCGCCAATGACGCGCCGGAGCTGTGGGCGGCCGTCGCCGCCCACGTGCCCTTCGTCGACGCGCTCAACACCATGCTCGATTCGAGCCTGCCGTTGACGCCGCCGGAATGGCCGGAATGGGGCAACCCGATCGAGGACAAGGCGGCCTTCGAGCTCATCCGCTCCTATTCGCCCTACGACAATATCGCCGCCAAGGCCTATCCGCCGATCCTGGCGACCGCCGGGCTCAACGATCCGCGCGTGACCTATTGGGAGCCGGCGAAATGGGTCGCCAAGCTGCGCGCGACCAAGACCGACGGCAATGTCGTGCTGATGAAGACGAACATGGGCGCCGGCCATGGCGGCAAGTCCGGCCGCTTCGACCGGCTATGGGAAGCGGCGGAGGAGTATGCCTTCTTCCTCGATGCGTGCGGGCTGGCGGAGTAGGCCGCTTCCAGGGCGCGCAGTATCACTCGAGCACGAGGCGGGGGAAGTAGAACGAGACGATCCAGTTCGGCAGATCGACGATTTCGCTGATGCGCAGATCGCCGCAAACCGAGCACAGCATATAGGCGTCGACTGGCGTCATGCCGTGCGTGCGGGCGAGCAGATCGATCATACGGCTGACCGCTTCCTTGGCGCCGCTCATGAGGTCGGGGCCGATGCCGGTGGTGACTTCGTAGCCTTTCTCATCAAGGTGCCTCGTGACCGGCCCGGCCGTCGTGAAGCGCGGTGACGGCAGCTCGGCGCCCTTCACCAGGTCGAGGGTCAGCGCCACCGACATCGGGCTTTCGATCGCCGTGCCGCAGATCTCGCCATCGCCCTGCGCGGCGTGCGTGTCGCCGACCGAGAACAGGCCGCCCGCGACCTCGACCGGGAGATAGAGAATCGTGCCGGTCGAGATGTCGCGCACATCGATATTGCCGCCCGTCCGGCGCGGCGGCACGATCGAATGGCGGCCGGGCTCGGCCAGCGCCAGGCCGATCGTGCCCGTGAAGGGCTTCAGCGGCACGCGGCCCATCGGCGAGAAGGCGGCTGGCGTCATCTGCAGCTTATCGTAGGACCAAAGATGGAGCGCCGGCTCCTTGAACTGGTCGGCGAGCAGGCCGAAGCCGGGAATGTTGGCGGTCCAGCCGAAGCCCGACGGATTGAACTCGCCGATCGTGACCTTGATCGCGTCGCCCGGCTCGGCACCGTCGATATAGACGGGGCCGGTCACGGGATTGATGCGGGCGAAATCGAGCGTCGCCACGTCGGCGACCGTGCTCGCCGCCGTCAATTGGCCGGCGGACGCGTCGGGGCAGTCGAACTCGATCGTGGTGCCGGGTGCCACCGTCAGGACCGGTGGGATCGAATGGTCCCAGCCGAAATGATGATGGTCCTTATGGATGGTGTGATGTGCAGCGGCGGACATGATCGCTTGCTCCCCCTTAGTTCTCGGTCTCCGCAACTGCCCTTGCGAGCGCGCAGAAGGCGGCGACATCGAGCTCCTCCGCGCGCGCCGTGGGCTCGACCCCGGCCGCTTCGCACAGGGCCAGCGGATCGAGGCCCAGCGTCTTGAGGCTGCCGCGCAGCATCTTGCGCCGCTGGCCGAAGGCGGCGGCCGTCACGCGTTCGAGCGTGGCGAAATCCGCCGGCGCCAGCGGTTCGGGCCGGGGCCGCAGCACCACCACGCTCGAGGTCACTTTGGGCGGCGGCATGAAGGCGCCCGGCGGCAGGTCGAAGGCGATGTCGGGCTCGGTCAGCCACTGGGTCAGGATCGAGAGGCGGCCGTAATCCTTGGTCCGCGGAGCGGCGGTCAGGCGTTCGGCCACTTCCTTCTGGAACATCAGCCCCAGCACCTGCCATTCGTCGATCCGGCGCAGCCAGCGGACGAGCAGCGGCGTCGCGATATTGTAAGGCAGGTTGGCGATGATCCGGCGCGGCGAAGGCACCAGCGAGGCGATGTCCACCGACAGTGCGTCGGCGGGCACGATCTCAAGGCGGCCCGGATAGGCCAAGGCCAGTTCGGCCAGGGCCGCGACACAGCGATCGTCGCGCTCGATCGCGACGACGCGCTCGGCGCCGGCGGCGAGCAGCGAGCGGGTGAGGCCGCCCGGTCCGGGACCGACCTCGACGATATTGATCCCGTCGAGCGGGCCGGTCGCCTCTGCGATGCGAAGGGTCAGCCGCGCATCGAGCAGGAAATTCTGGCCGAGCGAGCGGCGCGGTTCCAGCCCGTGCCGGCGGATGACATCGATCAGCGGTGGCAGGGCAGCCGGATCGGCGCTCGCCAAGAATCAGGACCCGCGGCGCGCGGCGGCCATCTGCGCCGCCATGCTCAAGGCCGCGATCAGGCTCTCGGCGCTGGCCCGTCCGGTGCCGGCGATATCGAGCGCCGTGCCGTGATCAGGCGAGGTGCGCACGAAGGGCAAGCCCAAGGTGATGTTGACCCCGCGCTCGAAATCGATGGTCTTGAGCGGAATCAGCGCCTGGTCGTGATACATGCAGATCGCGGCGTCATAGGTGGCGCGGGCGCCGAGATGGAACATCGTGTCGGGCGGCAGCGGTCCCTGAACCTGGATGCCTTCGCGGCGGAGCTGGTCGAGTGCCGGCGCGATGATCTCGATTTCCTCACGCCCGAACAGGCCGCCCTCGCCGGCATGCGGGTTGAGACCGGCGACGGCGAGGCGCGGCCGGTCGATGGCGAAGTCGCGCCGCAATGCCGTGGCGGTGATGCGCGCCGCCGTCAGGATGCGGTCGGCGTCGAGCATGCGTACCGCGTCCTTGAGTGCCACATGGACGGTAACGGGCACGACGCGCAGGCCGGGGCAGGCGAGCATCATGATCGGCACCGTGCCGGGGCCGGCCAGCTCGGCCAGGAACTCGGTATGGCCGGGATGCTTGAAGCCGGCTTCGGCCAGCACATGCTTCTGAATGGGGTTGGTGACGAGGGCAGCGGCCTCGCCATCCTGGACCAGCCGAACCGCGGCCTCGATCGAGCCGAGCACGGCGTCGGCGTTGCGGGGGTCGGGCCGGCCGGGCATCGATGGGGCGGCAAGGCGGATCGGCAGCACGGGCAGGGAGGTGGGCCACACCTTGACGGCTTCCGCGAGTGTCTCGATCTCGCGCAGCGGTACAGTCAGGCCGAGCTTGTCGGCGATGGCGCGAAGGCGGGCCGGATCGTCGATCATGGCGAAAATCGGAATGCCCGAGCTCCGCCGCGTCCAGGCGCCGAGCGCGATCTCGCCGCCGATGCCGGCCGGCTCACCCATGGTCAAGACCAGCGGTTTCATCGACGATCCTGCCGCAACGGCGTCGTCGCCGGCTCAGACCCGCATATCGACATAGGCGATGAGGCGAAGGTCCGACAGGTAGCGGCGGGCGAGGTTGTCCAGTCGCTGATGCAGCAAATTGTCGCCGACCAGATCGCGATCAACCTCATCGCCGCCCTCTTTCTTGCACACCATGAACACGCCAATGCCGCCATGCACAGGCACCGGCTTGGTCGGCACGGCGACCTCGGCAGCCAGAATGACCGGGCGCAAATCGGCCGGCATTTCCTTGACGTGAACGTCGCCGATCGGGCCGGATAGATCCGGGGAAATGTCGCGGCCGAGCTTGGCCATCTCGCCGCAGCTCCGCGCCTCGGCGGTCGCCTTGGTCGCGCGGTCGACCGTCTCCTGCTTGGTCTTCGCATCCGCGTTGTCGGCGAGCGGGAACACGACCTGAGTCAGGTTCGCCACCACATCGCGCGCCTCGCTCGGGCTGCGCTTCTCGACCAGCATGTAGATGTAATAGCCGCCATTCAGCCGCAGCGGCGGCGTGAGCTGGTTGGGCTGCATCGAGACGATCATCTTCTCGACCTCGGGGTCGAGCATGCCGGGCAGCACCCAGCCGATCAGGCCACCTTGCTTGGCCGTCGCGGATTGCGAGAATTGCTGGGCGATGCCGGGGAAGGGGGCGCCCTTGCTCATCTCGTATTCCAATCGCGTCGCCAGGTCCTTGACCTCGCCGTCATGCGACGGGCTGTCGACCGACAGGAAGATCTCGGCGACGCGGTATTGGGTCTGGTCGCGCTGCATCTGGATCTGCTTGACGGCGTCGTTGATCTCGTCGTCGCTGACCGAGAAGCTGTGGCCATAGCGACCACGCACGGCGCGCCCCCACACGATCTGTGCGGTGAGCTGATCCCTTACGGTCTGCTTGTCGATGTGATGACTTTCCAGGAACTTGTCGAGATCCGGTCCGGACATGTGATTCTGATCGGCGAGAGACTTCAACGCCTGGTCGATCTCTGTGTCGGACAGCTTGACGTCGTGCTTCTTCGCCTCTTCGATCTCGAGCTTCTCGTCGATCATCTGGCGCAGCACCTGCGGCATGATGCGCTGGCGGTTGGCCGGCGTGTCGGGCAGGCTGGCCGAGGCGATGACCAGATTGATCCGGGCGTTCACGTCGCCCATCGAGATGACCTGGTCGTTGACCACGGCCGCGATGCGGACCTCGTCATCGTCGTTGGTCGGCACGCTCGGCGGACCGAGATCGGGGGTCTGCGCCCGACCGGCCGCGATCGGCAGGGCGAGCAGGATCACGAAAGCGCCGAAAAGGGCGCCGGCACGCTTCAGAGGCAGCACTGACTTGTCCCAAATCTACCATCGCCCCCGCTTGGGCGATGGACGGTGTTGTACACCTGTTCGACGGGCGCCGTCACTACGAAGAACCGGTGGGCGAGAGCTGGAGTGCGGGAATCCCGATCTCGCCGATATTCTTGAGCACGAATTGGAAGAGCAGGGTCGTGCCCGGTCGGATGTCGCGATTGTGCTCGCCGGTCTGAGAGATCGAGGTAATGAAGGTCAAGCACTCGTCGCTATACTGCAGCCCGGCCGTCGATGTGAGCGCGGTGCCGTCGCCGGCGAGCTCGCGCGTGCCGGATGCCGAGGCGCTCCAGAACTGACCGAACTTAACGTACATGTTGAGGCTCACCTCGGTCCGCTCGGTCTCCGCGTCGCGCTCGTTGGGACCGAGCTGAAGGAGGCTGGTGTTGACGCGGAAATCGCCCGGGCCGAACCCGACATTCACTTCCTGGCGCTGCGATCGCAGGTCGCGTTCGTCGTAGCGGAAGCGATAGCTGAGATCGAGCGTTCCGCCCGGCGTGAAGGTGAGGCGTCCGACATAGTCCGACAACGGCCGGTCGAGGCCATCGCCGGTGCCGTCGAGGGCGAAGGGCGAGGCGTTCTGGAAACGATAGCTCTGACCGACCAGGAATTGGATGGTCTCGCCGCTATTGGCGTACCAGGCGCCCTGCAGTCCATAATCGACGCGCTGCCCGCTATCGACTTGGTCATACCCTTGGGCGCGATTGCGCGTGAACAGGTCGGCATCGCTGAAATCGACCGCCTGGCTGTCGTCGTTCGGGATCTTCGACGGGTTGAGGCCGACGGGGGCGGCGTAGATCGCGGCGCGCGGGGTGAGGACGAAGTTAGACGACGCTGTGCGCTTGGCCCAGGGATAGCTCCATTCCAGCCCGACCTGCGGAAAGACCCGGCCGGAATTGCCGCTGAACAAGGGGCCGTTGGTCGTCTGCTGGACATCCGAGACGTTGTAGCCGTCGCCACGCAGCCCGGCCACGAAGTTGAAACGCTCGCCGTCGGATGTCGTGAAGGGCAGATCGAATTCGGAGCCGAGCGAGATGCGGCGGCTGTCCGAGCCGGTCTGCCGCAGCAGATCGATCGTATTAACGGTCGTGGTGAACTTTCCGCCCCAGGAAAGTGGTGCACCGGCCCAGGTATATTCGACCGAGGGCAGCACGATCGGTTGGGTATTGTCGGTGACGCCGAACTGCAGTGACTGGAAGGCGTATGAATTGACGACGCCGTAATTGCGCCCGTCGAAATCCTCGACATAGCCGCGACTGGTCAGGTACGGGGTCGAGCTGCCGAACTTGTAGAGCTGCAGATAAGTCTGATCCGAGACGCGGTGGATGGCGAAGCCGGCGCGCCAATTCTGGTCGAGATCGAAGTTGGCGTAGCTGTCGACGTTGAAGCGAAGCTGGTTGGGGGTCGTCGATTCCGAATCGAGCGTGGTGCCGTTGCCGGCACTGGCGTTGACGAAGCTGCCCAGGAACGAGAATTCGCCATTGGAGAAGCGTTGCCGGTACTCGCCTTCCAGCAGGGTGCCCGCCTCGCTCGTGAACATCGGCGAGAGGGTCGCGTCGCTGTCCTCGTCGATCACATAGTAATAGGGCTGCTTGTAGATCGTGCCGAGGGTGCTGGACCCGCCGACGGTCGGCGGCAGGAGGCCGCTCTGGCGCTTCACGGTCGGGTCGGGATGCGAGAAATAGGGCGAGTAGAAGACGGGCACGCCGTATACGTCCAGATACACGTCCTTGTATTCGAGGACCTGCTGTTCCTTGTTATGGATGATCGTGCCGGCGGAGAGGTCCCAGAGCGGCGGCGCGTTGGGATCGTCCTTGCACAGATCGCAGGGGCTGTAGACGCCCTTGCGCAGCTCGACGCGGTTGCCGTCGCCGGTACGCCGCCCGGTATTGCCGACCAGCCGCGACCGGTCGGCGAGCATCATACGGACATCCTCGAGGAAGCCGTTGCGCATCGAATCGGTCAGCTCGACATAATTCGCGAAGACCGTCTCGCCCGTCGCCTGCAGCATCGTGACATGGCCCGATGCCGCGACCGTGTCCGTCCGCTCGTTGTAGGTCACCACATCGGCGAGGACGGTGCGGTCGCCCTGGGTGATCTCGACATTGCCGCGTGCCGTGGTGATGCCGAGATCCTGGTCGTAATCGACCTCGTCGGCGCTGAACACGACTGGCAGCGGATTGCCCTTCTGGTCCTTGGTCGGGCTGCCGACGCGTGACCGGCCCTGGGCCTCGGCGCTTTCGCCGGTGCCGAGCGTCAGCAGCGCTGTGCCCAGGCCGACAACGGAGAGCCGCGCCAACCACTTCGTCACGCCGTTACCCATAAGATCCTAGCCGTCTTCGAGATGCAGGAGAAAAGTCATGCCGAGCAGGGTGCTGATGCCTGCGGGGGTCCAGGCGGCGAGAGCTACAGGAATCGTCGACGACACGCCAAGTGCGAAGACGACGTCCGAGACGAAGTACAGCATGAAGCCGGCGGCGACGCCACCGATCAGCATCGCGGTGGTCCCGCCGCGGCGCTGCATCCGCAGCGAGAAGACGGCGGCGATCAGCACCATGGCGCAGAGCAGGAACGGCCGCGCCAGCAGCGAATCGAAGTAGAGCTTATGCTTCTGGGCAGAGAAGCCGGAATGCTCCAGTAGGTCGATGAAGCTCGGCAACGTCCAGAACGACATGGTGTCCGGCGTGGCGAAGCTTTCCTCGATCTTCTGCTTGGTGAGGTTGGTCGGCACCGTCAGCACGTCGTGATGCTGCGAATCGTCCCGCTCGGGCCGCCATTCCGCAACGTCCGACAGCACCCACCGCCCATCCTCGAGCTGCGCCTTGTCGGCGTCGAGCCGGCGGATGAGGCGGTCATTGTCGCGGAAGAAGAAGATCGAGACCTTACCCAGCTCCATGACCGGCTGGTTCAGCTTGAAGGCGTGGATGACCGCTTGGGTTCCCTCATGGTCGCGCTGTCGCAGCCACAGGCCGGAACTGGTGAGCGCGAAGGAATCCGTCTGATTTTTCAGCAGGTTGTTTTCGAGCTGCTTGTACTCGGTCTCGGTGAAGGCGGCGAGCGGGTTGAACATGGTGACGCCGATGGCGCCGATCATGAAGGCGATCGCGATCGCCGGTGCCAGAAACTGCCAGACCGAGACGCCGGCGGCGCGGGCCACGATCAGCTCGCGGCTGCGGGTCATGCTCCACAGCGCCATGATCGAGCCGAGCAGCACGGCGAAGGGCATGACCTCCTGCGCCGTGTAGGGCAGCTTGAAGGCGGCCATCTTGAGCAGGATGCCGACGGTCGCCTCGGGCCGAGCGGCGGCGCGCCGGGTCAGCTCCACGAAGTCGCTGATGAAGATCAGCATCAGGAACAGCAGGAACACGGCGCCGAACCAGAGCAGAAACTGCCGCGCGATATAGCCGAAGAGTGTCGCCGGAAAGTTCATGCCCCGGCCTCGGCCGCACGGCGGAAGCTCAGCAGGCCGAGGAAAGGCTGGTACCCGACCAGGATGAGCAGGATCGAGACCGGCATGGGCAGCAGCGCGTTCAGATACATCAGCGGAATGGCGCCGGCATTGCGGTTGGCGAGGTTGGTGGTCCAGAAGGACAGCGTCACCAGCACCACGATGATGCTGATGGCCGTCAGCATGCGCTTGCCCTGGCCGCGCCGGTTGAGCTCGCCGGTCAAGAGGCAGGCGAGGCCGATCAGCACGTAGGTCATGCAGTAGAGCGGACTGACCAGCCGATTATGGCCTTCGACGATGAGACGGTCGTACAGCACCGGATCTCCCGCGGCGTCGGCCGGGTTGAACAGGTCGGGCAGATAGCGCTCGTCGGCCTGGGGCACGCGCGCGCCGGGCGCGTCGTGGAACTCGTCGAGATTGAGGCTGTAGCGGTCGAAAGCGAGGCTCGACAGGCCCTTCTCATCGTCCCAGCTCTGGCGCGTGCCGTTGTTCATGATCACGCGCGGCACGCCATCGACCTGGACGATGAGCCCGCTCTCGGCGGTAAGCGTCACGGGCTTCTGCCGATCCCGCAGATCCTCGATCAGCAGGCCCTGCATATGCCCGGTCGAATCGCGCGAGCGGGCATAGACGGTAAGCGTGTCCGATACCGGATTAAACGTGCCTTCCTGCAGGATCACCGAGGTGAACTGGTTGCGGATCGCGAATTGCAGATCCTTGAAGGCGTTCTTGGAGGCCGGCAGAAAATAGACCGAAAGCGACAGCATGGCGCCCACGCCGATGATGGCGACGATCAAGGCCGGCCGCGCCAGTTTCGCTTGCGACAGGCCACAGGCGCGCATCACCACCAGCTCGCTGTCGGTAATCATCTTGTTGTAGGTGAAGAGCACGCCGATGAAGCAGCCGATCGGCAGCACGAGCTGGAGGATCTGCGGCAGGCTCAGCACCATGAGCTTAATGAAGATGCCCGTGCCTTCACCTCGGTCCACGACCAGCTCGACCAGCTTGAGCGAGGTGATGAGCAGCACCGCCCCGGTCAGGACGAGCGTAACGAACGACGTCAGGGCGATACTTTGACGGAATATATAGCGCGTGAGATGGTCCATCGCGGCCGGACTATACAGAAGCCCTCCCCGCCAAGCCTAGGACCAAATCGTCCTTGATCGCGGCCCGCGCGTCCACCCCGATCGCGGCGCGCGCGTTCATATGTGCGCAAACGTCTCGTGGCGCGCCCAGGGGTTTGCCTAGGCGGGAAAAGCAATGCTAGAACGCGATCGGGCTGCCGGACCGAGATCGTCGGTAGGCAATCGGGAATGTGATTATGAAGGACGTGACATGAAGATTTCCTTTGCCGAAGCATCTCTGCCGAAGAGCGGCGCCGTGGTCGTCGGGGTGGGCGAGGATCGCGTGCTCTCCGAGGCGGCGGCAACGCTCGACCGCGATACCGGCGGGGCGTTGGTGCGGGCGATGGCGGCCAGCCGTTTCAACGGCAAGAAGGAGCAGGTGCTGTCGGTGCTGAGCCCGACGAACCTGTCGATCGGCCGGATCGTGCTGGTCGGCCTCGGCAAGCCGGCCGAGATCAACGCCGTGCTGCTGCAGAACCTGGGCGGCAGCATCGTCGCCCATCTTGGCGGCAGCGGCGAGGCCGATGTGGCCGTTCTGCTGGGCGAAGGCGCCGATCTGGGGTTGCCGGCGGCCGAGGCGGCCGCTCATATCGCCTTCGGGGCGCAACTGCGCAGCTATCGGTTCGATAAATACCGGACCAAGATCAAGCCCGAGCAGAAGCCGAGCCTGAAGAAGCTGTCCGTCCTGCTCGATGATGCCGCGGGTGCCCGCAAGGCCTATGGCGCGCTGGAGAAGATCGCCGACGGCGTGTTCTTCACCCGCGATCTCGTCTCCGAGCCGGGCAACGTCATCTATCCCGAAAGCCTGGCCGAGCAGGCCCAGTCGCTGACCGAGCTCGGCGTCGAGGTCGAGGTGCTCGACGAGAAGAAGCTGAAGAAGCTCGGCATGGGCGCGCTTTTGGGTGTGGGCCAGGGCAGCGTCAAGCCGCCCCGCCTCATCGTCATGCAGTGGAACGGCGGCAAGTCCAAGAAGGCGCCGGTCGCCATCATCGGCAAGGGCATCACCTTCGATACCGGCGGCATCTCGCTGAAGCCCGGCGCCGGCATGGAAGACATGAAGTGGGACATGGGCGGCTCGGGCGTGGTCATCGGCCTGATGAAGGCGCTGGCCGGGCGCAAGGCAAAGGTCAATGTCGTGGGCGTCGTCGCCGCCGCGGAGAACATGCCCGACGGCAACGCCATCCGCCCGGGCGATATCCTGACCTCCATGTCGGGCCAGACCATCGAGGTCAACAATACCGACGCCGAGGGCCGGCTCGTGCTGGCCGATGCGCTCTGGTACACGCAGGATCGCTTCAAGCCCGTCGCCATGATCGATCTGGCGACGCTCACCGGGGCCATCCTGATCGCGCTCGGCCATGAGCAGGCCGGCCTCTTCGCCAATGACGACGCGCTCGCCGAGGATCTCATCGCGGCCGGCCGCGAGGTCGACGAGCATCTGTGGCGCATGCCGCTCGGCGACCGCTACGATCGCCAGATCGACAGCGACATCGCCGATGTGAAGAACATCTCCGGCACGCGCGAGGCCGGCGCTTCGATCGGCGCCGTCTTCCTGCAGCGCTTCGTCAACGGCGCCAAGTGGGCGCATCTCGATATCGCCGGCATGGCCTGGTCGAAGCGGGATGCCCTGACCGTACCGAAGGGGGCCACCGGCTACGGCGTCCGCCTGCTCGATCGCTACATCGCGGCCAAGCACGAGGGCTAAAGCCTGATGACAAGACAGCGATTCAGACTTTAGGTCGTTCGACCTAAAGTCATCGCGGTCTAGAGCACGATCATATTGGCTGGAAACAGCCAATATGTGAATCGCACTCTAACTGTTTGAAAAGAGACGGATTCACGAAATGGGTGGATTCCACCCATTTCGATCCGGCTCTAGTGCCGGAGCATCCGTGACCGAGATCGGTTTCTACCATCTGACGAGGAGCCCGCTCGGGGAGGCGCTGCCGCGCCTGCTCGAGCGGGCCCTCGCGGCCGGCCATCGGATCCTGCTCAAGGCGCCGAACGAGGCGGAGGTCGAGCGGCTGAACTCGATGCTCTGGACCTATGGCCAGGCGAGCTTCCTGCCGCATGGCAGTGCCAAGGATGGCTGGGAGGCGGAGCAGCCGATCTATCTCACCTTCGAGGACGATAATCCCAACGGCGCCGATCTCGCCTGCCAGCTCGGCGGCAGCGAGCTTTCGGGGCTCGAGCGGTTCAAGCGCCTGCTCGACCTCTTCGACGGCGGCGACCCCGATGCTGTGGCGGCCGCGCGCGAGCGGTGGCGGCGCTACACGGCCGCGGGTCATCAGCTGACCTATTGGCAGCAAAAGCCGAATGGCGCCTGGGAACGCAAGACATGAATGCGAGGGTGCCACGCGGCATCCGGTTGCGGCCGGGCCGGGCCTGCCTGTATAAGCCCGCCCCATAACGATCCGGCACCCCGCCGCACCGATGTTGGAGAAGCATTCATGGCCGTCGAGCGCACCCTTTCGATCCTCAAGCCGGACGCGACCCGGCGCAACCTCACCGGCAAGATCAATGCCCGGTTCGAGGAGCAGGGCCTCCGCATCGTCGCCCAGCGCCGCGTGCAGCTGAGCCAGGCGATGGCCGAGCAATTCTACGCGGTCCATCGCGAGCGGCCCTTCTTCAAGGACCTGGTCTCCTTCATGATCTCCGGCCCGGTCGTGCTTCAGGTGCTGGAAGGCGAGGGCGCCGTCGCCCGCAATCGCGAGATCATGGGCGCTACCAACCCGGCCAATGCCGCACCCGGCACCATCCGCAAGGATTTCGCCGAGTCGATCGAGGCGAACTCGGTCCACGGCTCGGACAGCGCCGAGAACGCGGCCGTCGAGATCGCCTTCTTCTTCGCCGGTTACGAGATCGTCGGCTGAGCCTATCCGGGAGGAGCGGCGCAAATGCGTCGCTCCTCACACAAGGCTCAAGCCGCCTGCGTCTCGGCCGTGGCGGTGTCTTTTTCCTTGACGCGGATATAGGCCGGCCGCGCCTTGGCGCGCTCGACATACTCCATGATCGCCGGCAGCTCGGGCACCAGCTTGAATGCCGTGACCCAGCTTAGCGCCGCGCCCCACAGCACATCCGCCGCGGAAAAGCGCTCGCCCAGCAGATAAGGGCCCGTCGCGAGCTGGTCGGCCAGCGTATGGATGGTCGTGTCGTAATCGCCATAAGGACACATGGATAGAGGTGCTGCCTCGCGCTGCAGCGCCCGGTCGATTACCGCGGGCTCGAAGCTGGCGGCATAATAGACCATCCATCGCAGATAGGGGCCGCGCAGCGGATCGTCGAACGCCGGCGCCAGGCCGGCCTCGGGAAAGAGATCGGCGAGGTAGAGGCAGATCGCCACCTGCTCGGTGATGAGCGCATCGCCATGCTTGAGCGCCGGCACCTTGCCCATCGGATTGATCGCGAGATAGCCGGGCTGCCGCTGCTCGCCCGCCTTCATGTTGACGATCTGCAGCTCGTAGGGAACGCCCAGCTCCTCAAGGAGCTGCACCGTGCCGGAGGACCGGGTGTTGGGCGAGTGGAACAGCGTGAGGGTACGATCCGCGCTCATGATGCCTCCGATTTTCGTTCGTCGTTCTCTGGCACGATAGAACAAAAAAGGAACGCCGACAAGGCTGCCGGATGGTAGGACGCTCTATACCGGCGAGAGCAGGCGCTCCACCGCCGCTGACAGATCGGCACGCATGAAGGGCTTCTGCAGGGTCGGCGTTTCGGCATAATCGGCCGACAGGCCATGAGTGCCGTAGCCGGTTGCGAACAGGAACGGGATCCCGCGGGACTTCAGGATGGCGGCGACCGGATAGCTCGACTTGCCGCTGAGATTGACGTCGACGATGGCGAAATCGAAGGCGCCGGTTTCCGCCGCCTTGACCGCCTCGTCGAGTTGTGCGGCGGTCGCGGCGACCTCGCAATCGATATCGATGAGGAGATCTTCGATCAGCATGGCGATCATGCCTTCATCCTCGACCAGGAGAACCCGACGCTTCGATGCCGGGGCGCTCATCGGATCGACGATCCGTTCGAGATCGAGGCCTGGGTGGCGGCTGTCGGAGCCGGGAATTCGGCGGCTGCATTCGGCTTGCTCAGCATTTGCTCACGCCTCCTGTTGCCCAGCCTCGCCTCTTCGGGACCCAGAACTCTATATAACACCGAAAAGGCATGCTCCCGCCGCCTATCGTAAATTTTAGACGATCGGGCGGGAAGCCCGGCCGGCGGGTGTGAACAATCTGAAGTAGCAAACACTCTCGGCGCTCCGCATTCACCGCAAGAATACGACCTGGCGCGCGCTTCGCGCGGGGACGGTGATATCAGCCAGATGATCGCGGCATGAGGCGTTTGGTTCCCTCGGCGGCGAACGGCCGAGGGTAAGGGCCTAAAGAATCAATGTCGCCCAGAGGATGACCAGGAGAAGGAGGACGCCGCCGGTGCCGAGCTTCACGAAGGTCGTGAAACTCTTCCAGATTTGCTGGTGACGGATCAATTCGGCATCGGCCATCTTCGGTTTCCCCCGGGGATTTATGTTGAACGGGTGCTACCTCAGCCGGCGACGCTTGGCAAGAGCCGCGGGTTGAGGCCGCTGGGCCCCGCGGGAGCGACGGCTCCGACGATGAGGGCGCGCTTGCCTTCGATCCGGACCCGGCCTTCCGCGATGAGGCGCAGCGCCTGTGGATAGGCCTGATGCTCCAGCTCCAGGATTCGGGCGGCGAGGGTGCTTTCGTCATCGTCCGGCCGCACCGGTACGATGCCCTGCACCAGGATCGGCCCGTCATCAAGGTCTGGCCGCACGATGTGCACCGTGCAGCCATGGAACCGAACCCCGGCTTCGAGCGCTCGGCGATGCGTGTCGAGGCCGCGAAAGGCGGGGAGCAGCGACGGATGGATATTGAGGATCCGATCCTGCCAGGCGGTCACGAACTCGGCCGTGAGCACGCGCATGAACCCCGCCAAGCAGACGAGCTCGACCCGATCCGCCCGCAGCGCCGCGTCGAGCGCCTGGTCGAAGCTCGCCCGATCCGGAAAATCCTGATGCCGGATGACTCGGCTGGCGATACCGGCGCGGGCGGCGCGGTCGAGCGCTCCCGCCCCGGGCTTGTTCGAGATGACGGTGACGATCTCGGCCGGGAAATCGGGCTGGGCGCACTGATCGATCAGCGCCTGGAGATTCGAGCCGAAGCCCGAGACCAGGACGCCGACCCGGAGCTTGCTCAATCCGGCCATCTCTCGTCCAGGCCGCGCACCGTGCAGCCGGCCATGTCGCCGCTGCGGGGAACGATGCGGCCGATGCGCCGGACCGTCTCGCCTTCCTGCTCCAGCCGCCGCTGGATCGCATCGGCATCGCCGGGCGCGACGACAGCGATCATGCCGATGCCGCAATTGTACGTCCGGGCCAGTTCGGCCGAGGCGATGCCGCCGCTCTGCTGCAGCCAGCGGAAGACCGGCGGCAAGGTCCAGCTGGCGGCGTCGAGTTCGGCCGCGAGCCCGTCCGGCAGAACGCGCGGGATATTCTCCAGGAGACCGCCGCCGGTGATATGAGCCAACGCCTTGACCCCGCCGGCGCGGACGGCGGCGAGGCAGGATTTGACATAGAGCCGGGTCGGCGTCAGCAGCGCCTCGCCCAGGCTCTTGTCGTTGGCGAAGGGCGCGGCATCCTTGTATTCGAGGCCCGATTGCGCCACGACGCGGCGGACCAGCGAGAAGCCGTTGGAATGGAGCCCGGACGAGGCCAGGCCGAGCACGATGTCGCCTTCCTGGACCGTGGCGCCGGTCACGACCTGGTCGCGCTCGACGGCACCCACGGCGAAGCCCGCGAGATCGTAGTCGCCGTCGCTGTACATGCCCGGCATCTCGGCGGTCTCGCCGCCGATGAGGGCGCAATTGACCGCGCGGCAGGCCGACGCGATGCCGGCGATGATCTGCTTGCCGGCCGCGACATCGAGCTTCCCGGTCGCGTAATAGTCGAGGAAGAACAGGGGCTCGGCCCCCTGGACGACGAGGTCGTTGACGCACATGGCGACCAGGTCGATCCCGACTGTGTCGTGCCGGCCCGATTCGATCGCGACCTTGAGCTTGGTGCCGACGCCGTCGGTCGTGGCGACCAGCAGGGGATCATGGAAACCGGCGGCCTTGGGATCGAAGAACGCGCCGAATCCGCCGAGCAGGGCGGTGGAGCCGGTGCGCGCGGTCGCCTTGGCCAGGGGCTTGATCGCCTCGACCAGCGCATTTCCCGCATCGATATCGACACCGGCGTCACGGTAGCTTTGACTCTTGATGGCATCCTCGCGCGTTATACCGTCGCCGACCTCTTTCGGCGGGGCCACGACCATACTTCAAGCGAGACGGTTTGTAATGCCAGAGCGATGCTTCCCAGGTCTGCGCGCCGCGGTGCGCCTCGCCGTTCTGCTGATCGGGCTGATCCTGGCCGGGGCGGCGCCGGCCGCGACATCCTTTCCGCAGGCGTTCGTCGTCGCCGGCGTGCCGGTCGACGCGACGGCGCAGAACGCCGTGGCGGCGCGCGAGGCGGCGCGTATCCAGGGCCAGCGCACGGCGTTCCGCCGTCTGCTCGAAAGGCTGACCCAGTCGAGCGACTGGCCGCGCCTGCCGTCGCCGGGCGACGATGCCGTGACCAACCTGGTCCAGGATTTCGATGTCGCAAACGAGCACAGCTCCGGCGTCCGCTATCTCGCCGCCTATACGTTCCGCTTCAAGGCGAGCGCCGTACGCGCGCTGCTGCGCGGTGCCGGCATCGCCGAGAGCGAACTTGCGAGCAAGCCGGTGATACTGGTGCCGGTCCTGCGCACCGCCGACGGCACCAAGCTCTGGGACAATCCGAATCCGTGGCGCGACGCCTGGGTCGCCACGGCCGGCAAAGGCGGTATCGTACCCTGGATCGTGCCGGCCGGCGACGCCGCCGATGCGGCTTTCGACCCGGCCGGTCCGACGCCGGATCAGATCTCGGCGCTCGCCCGCCGCTATGGCGACGGCGATGTCGTCGTGGCGACCGCGTCGGCGATGGGCGGCGATCCTGCCGGGCTCGACATCAATGTCAGCCGCTACGGTCCCGAGGGCAACGCCACGACGGCGACCGCCCAGGTTTCGGGCCGGTCCGATTCGAGCCTCTACCAGGCCGGGGTGCTGGCGGCGCAGCGCGAGCTCGAGGAGCAGTGGAAGAAGCTGTCCTTCGCGGTCTCGACCAGCGGCGGCGAGCCGAGCGAGATCGAGGTCTCCGTGCCGATCTCCGGCGTTCGCGATTGGGCTGCGGTCGAGGAGCGGCTCGCCAAGGTGCCGACGATCGAGCATCGGGAGGTCGAGCTGATGAGTCGCAGCGAGGTGAGGCTCCGTCTCAAGATCAAGGGCGACAGCAATCTGCTCAAGCTGGCGCTGGCCCAGCAGGATCTGACGCTCGGCAACGGCAGCCCCTATGCCACGCTGCAGCTCCGCAGCCGTGCGGCAGAGTGAAGCCGTCATGCGCCTGAGACCTGCCGGAGCTGCCGCGTGATGCAGGCATGGATACGCAGCCTGTTCTGGATCGGCATCGTCGCGGCGCTGATCCTGGCGCTGACCTTGCTGAGCCGGATCCTGCCGCCCTTCGTGATGGGGGCGGCGATCGCCTTCTTCCTCGATCCGGCGGTCGACCGGATGGAGCGCATGAGGATCCCGCGCACCGTCGGCACCGTGCTGGCGCTGGTCGGCTTCCTCACCATCATCGGGCTGTTCATCCTGCTGCTGGTACCCCTGCTGCAAGCCCAGATCACGCAATTCGTAACCCGTTTCCCGACTTATCTCGGCGCCGGGCGGGCGCAGCTCGACCATCTCTTCGAGCTCTTGGAGGACCGGCTGCCACCGGAGGACATGCAGCGCCTGCGCGATGCCGCCAGCGCCAAGGTCGCCGAGATCGCCGGCGGGGCAGGGCAGGTGCTCACGGGCCTGCTGACCGGCGGTGTCGCCGTCGCCAACCTGCTGTCGCTGATCCTGATCACGCCGGTCGTGGCCTTCTTTCTGCTGCGCGATTGGCACATGCTGGTGGCCGAGATCGATTCCTGGCTGCCACGCCAGCATCTTCACACCATCCGCGAGCAGATGCGGCTGGTCCAGGAGACGCTCTCCGGCTTCCTGCGCGGCCAGGCAGCGGTCTGCGCGCTGCTCGGCATGTTCTACGCCGCCGGGCTGACGCTGATCGGCCTCGATTTCGGGCTGGTGCTCGGCCTTTGCGTCGGGCTGCTCATCTTCATCCCGTTCCTGGGCGGCCTCACCGGCGCGGTGATCGCGATCGGCCTTGCTTTCGCCCAGTTCGGCGATTGGCACCGGCCGCTCTATATCGCGATCCTGTTCACCGTCGGCCAAGGTCTCGAAGGCAACATCATCACCCCGAAGCTGGTCGGCGATCGTGTGCATCTGCACCCGGTCTGGATCATCTTCGCCTTGCTGGCATTCGGCGAATTGTTCGGTTTCGTCGGTGTGCTGCTGGCAGTGCCGGTGACGGCGGTGCTGGGCGTGCTCGTTCGCTTCGCGCTCAAGCGCTACCTGCTGAGCCCCCTCTACGATCCGCTGAACGGACGGCCGGCGGACCCGGCATCATGAACGGTACGGCGCAGCTCCCGCTCGACCTGGCTTTTCGCCCGGCCTATGACCGTGCCGCCTTCCTCGTCACCGAGGCGAATGCGGCGGCGGTGGCCTGGATCGACCGATGGCCCGGCTGGCCGGCGCCCGCCCTGGTGCTGCATGGGCCGGCGGGCTCGGGCAAGACCCATCTGGCCAGCGTCTGGCGTGCCCGCTCCGGCGCCGGCCTGATCGAGGGCGACAAGCTCGACGAAGCCGCGGTGCCCGGGCTGGTCGACCGGCATGCGGCACTCGCGGTCGAGGCGGCATCGACGGCGCCTGAGGCGGCCCTGCTTCATCTCTACAACATGATGGCGGAGCGTCGGGGCCATCTGCTGCTGATCGCCGCGGCTCCGCCGGCGCGCTGGCCGACCCGGCTCGCCGATCTGCGCTCGCGCCTGAATGCCCTGCCGGTGGCCGAAATTGCGGCGCCCGACGACCAGCTCATCCGTGCCGTGCTGATCAAGCTGTTCTCCGACAGGCGATTGCCGGTCGCGCCCGAGGTGATCGATTTCCTGGCGCTCCGGATGGAGCGGTCCTTCGAGGTCGCCCACCGGCTGGTCGCCGCCATCGATTCGGCCTCGCTCGCCGGCCGCCGGCGCGTGACCGTACCGTTCGTGCGGACGATGCTCGACGAGCTCACTCCCCCTGCGTCGTGACGAAATCCAGAAAGGTGATGGGGCTGCGTTCGAAATCGAACCAGCTCGGTGCGTCGATGGCGAAGACCGCGCGCGCCGCGGTCGGAAAATGAGCCGCGAGCGACGGAAATTTCTGGCGGCCGGCAGCGTGCTCCGCCAATTGCCGGGCCAGGTCGTGCACGCCGGGATTATGGCCGATGAGCCAGATCCGCTCGAGACTGTCCGGCGCCAGCTCGATCTGACGCCGCAAGGCGGTCGCTCCGGCGAGGTATAGCCCGCGTTCGTAGCGCACCGGCGGTGTCGTGCGCCAGCCGCGGACCAGGGAGGCGAAAGTCTCGCGCGTCCTGAGAGCGGTCGAGCACAGGACCAGATCGGGCAGCGCCCCGGCCGTGTCCTGCCCGACCTGAACCCCCTGACGCAGCCCTCGCTCGCGCAGCGGGCGTTCGTGATCGTCCAGATCGGACGAGGCCTCCACCGCCTTGGCGTGGCGCAAGATGGTTAAGATTTTCATGACTTCCTGTGTCGCGCCGTCGGCGCCGCGATGCAAGGCTTGATGCTGACCGTCGGTGCGCTTTCTCGTTTTTCCGGTCGCATTTGCCGGCAAATTCACTAGGGTTGCGCCGCCAACCACCCGCGAGCCCGAGGAAGCTATGGCCGACGACAGCAAGATGGACGAGATGTACGACCAGGCGGCCGAGATTGCCGCCAAGCATTTGAATGCGGCGCTGGATGAGGGCGGTCCGCTCGAGAATCTGGTTGCCATCATGATGGTCGAGGCCGCGGTCAATGCCGCGGTCGACGCCACCAGTCGCGAGGATGTCGTTCGGCTGCTCGAGGATCTGGTCAGCCAAATCGAGGATGACGAAAGCGAGGATTCCTAGTCCCGCGATCGGGGGGCGCCTGTTTCGTGCTCAAGAAATGGGCGCCCGACAAAATGCCTCCAATACGATCACGATCAAATCGTGCGTTCTATCCGCCCTTAAAATGCAGAAAATTTCGTTGCTTGGATCTGTCTATTACGATTTCTTCGTACTTGATTGATCTAATCGACAGCGTACATATAACTGCATGTAAGATCGGCACGATGCCGCGAACGAAAGCATGTTCACGCCGTTGTCATCTCAAGAGGACCGGTTTGCTCGCTTTCAGGATCGCCGGATCCGGATGGGATGACTCGAATGCTGTATCAGGCTTATCAGGCTCACACTGACTTCATGGCGCCATGGCGGCTGATGGCTCGAACGGCCAATAGCCTGCTGCAGCAGCCTTGGCCGTGGGGAGAAAGCAATATCTTCCTGCGCAGCATGGCGGCCGGGTGCGAACTGCTCGCCCGCGCTGGCATGAGCCATTCGCGACCCGATTTCGGCATCGCCGAAACGATGGTGGCGGGCCGGCGCGTGGGGATCAGCGAGGAAGTCGTTCATCAGACGCCGTTCTGCTCGCTGCTGCATTTCAAGAAGTCTTCGTCGATCGAGCAGCCGCGCGTGCTGCTGGTGGCGCCGATGTCCGGGCATTTCTCGACCCTGCTGCGCGGCACGGTGAAAACGCTGCTTGCAGACCACGATGTCTACATCACCGACTGGCACAATGCGCGCAATGTGGCGCTTGTCCATGGCGGCTTCGACCTCGATGATTTCATCGACCATATCGTCGATTTCCTGCATGTGCTGGGGCCGAAGACTCATGTCATCGCCGTCTGCCAGCCTTCGGTACCGGTGCTGGCCGCGGTCAGCCTGATGGCGGCCGACGATGATCCGGCCCAGCCGGCGAGCATGACGCTGATGGGCGGACCGATCGATACCCGCGAGAATCCGACCCAGGTGAATGTGCTGGCGACGACGCGTCCGCTCGAATGGTTCGAGCGCAACGTCATCGGCATGGTGCCGATGCGCTATCCGGGCGCGTTCCGTCAGGTCTATCCGGGCTTTCTCCAACTCGCCGGGTTCATGACCATGAATCTGGACCGGCATGTGAACGCGCATGTCGATCTGTTCCATCATCTCGTTAAGGGCGACGGCGAGAGCGCCACGGCCACGCGTACCTTCTACGACGAATATATGTCGGTGATGGACCTGCCGGCCGAGTTCTATGTCCAGACGATCGCACGCGTGTTCCAGGAGCATGCGCTGCCGCTCGGCACGTTCGAATCAAGGGGCCGCCCGATCGAGCCTTCGGCGATCGAGCGGACCGCGTTGCTCACGGTCGAAGGCGAGAATGACGATATCTGCGCGCTGGGCCAGACCAAGGCCGCGCATGCCCTCACCACCAAGCTCGCCAAGGGTAAGCAGCATTATCACATGCAGCCGAAGGTCGGTCACTACGGCGTCTTCAACGGCCGCCGCTGGTCGAACGAGATCTACCCCGTGGTGAAGGATTTCATCGTCGCCAACGGCTGAGTCCGGGCGGCCCGACTACGGGCTATCCCTAATAGCGGATCGGCGGGCGTGCGCTGTAGCATTCCGGCCCGGTGACCTTACCCGAGGACATCGGACGACCGGGGAAGCAGCGTGCCCACTGTCTATCTCATTGACGACGACGACGGCGTGCGCGAATCCATTCACGCTATGCTCGAGACATGGGATTTCAGCGTTGAGGAGTTCGCCTCCGGCGAAGCGTTCCTGGCGCGCTGCAACGACAGGCTCGCCGGCTGCGTCCTGCTGGATCTCGATCTCCCCGGGCTCTCGGGACTCGAAGTGCTGGAGCAACTCCGCAGCGAGCTCGACAACCCGCTGCCGGTGCTGCTGATGACCGGCCATGGCGACGAGCTCACGAAGGACCGGGCCTTCGCCGCCGGGGCTTCGGCTTTCCTCGAAAAGCCGTTCGAAAGCGGTGTTCTGATCAGCATGGTACAGCTCCTGCTCGGTTAACGATTGCGGGATGCTGGTCAGCAATTCTTTCACGCCTCCCCCTTGGTTTCGCATGACAGATTCCCCACGCTCTGCGGTGAACGCAGGCGATCGGGGCTTTTCGCCCTATCCGAAAAGAAGCCGATGCCGCCAACCCTGCGGCAATTGGCCTGTCTCGGATTGTGGTTTTCCCGATTAGGGATGGAATTGTTCAGCCGTAGAGCCCGTCTAATGGGAAGTTTGCTCTAATCAGGGCAATTGCCCTGCCGGTTCCGATATTGTCCAATTCGGGCAACCGGCGATCGAAAAAGACCTTGTTGGGGATTATCGATGTGGATTGTCAGGATCGCTTTGCAGAGGCCTTACACGTTCATCGTGCTGGCTCTTCTATTGATGATCTTCGGTCCTCTGACCATCATCAACACCGCCACCGACATCTTTCCCAATATCGGCATTCCCGTCATCAGTGTCGTCTGGAACTATAACGGCCTGCCGCCCAATGAGATGGGCGATCGGATCGTCGGCAATTTCGAACGCGCGCTCACGACCACGGTCAATGATATCGAGCATATCGAATCCCAGTCCTTGACCGGGATCGGCGTCATCAAGATCTTCTTTCAACCGAGCGTCAATGTCGATCTCGCCAACAGCCAAGTGACGGCGATCGCGCAGACACTGCTGCGACAATTGCCGCCGGGGACCACGCCGCCGCTCGTCATCAATTACAACGCATCGAGCGTGCCGATCCTTCAGCTCGCCTTGTCGAGCGACACGATCTCGGAGCAAGGCCTGTTCGATATCGGCAACAGCTACATTCGCACCCAGCTTGCGACGGTGCAGGGTGCGGCCATCCCGTTTCCCTATGGCGGCAAGCAGCGCCAGGTGCAGGTCGATCTCGACCAGCCGGCGATGCAGGCGCAGAGCCTGTCGCCGAACGACGTCAACAACGCCCTCGATGCGCAGAACCTGATCCTGCCGGCCGGCACCGAAAAGATCGGCGAATATGAGTACAACATCAAGCTGAACGGCAGCCCGACCAAGGTCGACGAGCTCAACGATCTGCCGATCAAGGTCGTCAACGGCACGACCATCTATATGCACGATGTGGCGCATGTCCGCGACGGCTACTCGCCGCAGACCAATCTGGTCCGCGTGAACGGCAACCGTGCCGCGCTCATGACCATCCAGAAGACCGGCAACGCCTCGACGCTCGATATCATCGACCGGGTGAAGGAGCGATTGCCGCTGATAAAGGCGGGCACGCCACCTGAGCTCAATCTCCAGGCGATCGGCGATCAATCCATCTTCGTCAAGGCGGCTGTGCAAGGAGTGCTGCGCGAAGGCGCCATCGCGGCGGCGCTCACCGGGCTGATGATTCTGCTGTTCCTCGGCAGCTGGCGCAGCACCCTCATCATCACCGTCTCCATTCCGCTCTCGGTGCTGTCCTCGATCATCGCGCTCGCAGCACTCGGCCAAACCATCAACATCATGACGTTGGGCGGGTTGGCGCTGGCGGTCGGCATTCTGGTCGACGACGCCACGGTCGCGATCGAGAACATCAACGCGCATTTGGAGCAGGGCAAGGAGGTGGAGCCGGCGATTCTCGACGGCGCCCACGAGATCGCCGTGCCCGCCCTGGTGGCGACGCTCTGCATCTGCATCGTGTTCGTGCCGATGTTCTTCCTACCCGGCGTCGCGCGTTATCTCTTCGTGCCGCTGGCCGAGGCGATCTGCTTCGCCATGCTCGCCTCCTACATCCTCTCGCGGACACTGGTGCCGACGCTCGCCAAGTACCTGCTGCGCGCGCATCAGGCGCACGGCCATGACGATCCGCCGCCGCGCAATCCGCTGGCGCGGATGCAGATGGCGTTCGAGCGTGGTTTCGAGGCGCTGCGGGCGCGCTATCGGGCGGTGCTGGTCGTCGCGGTCGAGCGGCGCAAGCTCTTCATTCCCGTGTTCCTGGCTTTCGTCCTGGTCGCGTTGCCGTTGGTGCCGTGGCTCGGTAATGATTTCTTCCCGAGCGTCGATAGCGGCCAGATCAAGCTGCATCTGCGCGGACATACCGGCCTGCGCATCGAGGAGACGGCGCGGCTGTGCGATCAGGTCGAAGCCGCGATGCGCAAGGTCATTCCGCCGAGCGAGATCGATACCCTCGTCGACAATATCGGCCTACCGGTCAGCGGCATCAATCTGTCCTACAGCAATTCCGGGACGATCGGCGACGCGGATGCGGATATCCTGATTTCGCTGAAGGAAGATCATCACCCGACGCAGGGCTATATCCGCGCGCTCCGTGCCCAGCTGCCGAAGAGCTTTCCGGGCGTTCTATTTGCCTTCCTTCCGGCCGACATCGTCAGCCAGATCCTGAATTTCGGCCTGCCCGCTCCAATCGACGTGCAGGTCGTAGGCCCCAACGCCGGGGACAATTACGCCTTCGCGCAGAAGCTCCTGGCCAAGATCAAGCACGTCCCCGGCATCGCCGATCTGCGCATCCAGCAGGCGCTCGACTATCCCGAGTTCGATGTGAATGTCGATCGCAGCCGGGCGCAGGAGTTGGGGGTGGCGCAGCGCGATGTCGCCAACAACATGCTGATCTCGCTGACCGGCAGCTTCCAGACCGCGCCGACCTTCTGGCTCGATCCCAAGAACGGCGTGTCCTATTCGATCGTGACCCAGACGCCGCAATATCAGCTCGACTCTCTCGATGCCCTCCGCAACGTGCCGGTCACCGGCCTGCCCGGCAGCCAGCCGCAGATCCTGGGCGGGCTCGGCAGCATCACGCGGGGCGTCGGGCCGGCCGTGGCATCGCATTACAATGTCCTGCCCGTCATCGATATCTTCGCAGCGGTGAACGACCGAGATCTGGGCGGCGTCGCCGACGATGTGCGCAAGCTGGTCGACGACGCCCGCAAGGATCTGCCGCGCGGCTCGAGCCTGATCCTGCGCGGCCAAGCGCAGACCATGGCCACCTCATTCGCCGGTCTCTATGGCGGCCTCGCTTTCGCGATCCTGCTGGTCTATCTCCTGATCGTGGTGAACTTTCAATCCTGGCTGGATCCGTTCATCATCATCACGGCCTTGCCGGCGGCCTTGGCCGGCATCATCTGGATGCTGTTCCTCACCCATACGACGCTGAGCGTACCGGCACTGACCGGCGCCATCATGAGCGTCGGCGTTGCCACCGCGAATAGCATCCTTGTGGTAAGCTTCGCCCGTGACCGTATGAGAACTCACGGCGACGACGCGATAACGGCAGCGATCGAAGCCGGGTTCGGGCGCTTTCGTCCCGTGCTCATGACCGCGCTCGCGATGATCATCGGCATGGTGCCGATGGCGCTCGGTCTGGGTGAGGGCGGCGAGCAGAACGCGCCGCTCGGTCGCGCCGTTATCGGTGGTCTGCTGTTTGCAACGGTGGCGACGCTGATCTTCGTGCCGTCCGTGTTCTGCTTGATCCATAACCGCCGCGAGGCGGAATCTGCGCGCGTTTGAGCTGTGGAGCCCCTCGTGACCCAAACCCGAAATATTGCGCCGAAATCCAGCAAACCCCGCCTGCCTTGGGGGGCGGGGCTCGTCGGCCTGATCGTCTTCCTTGCTTTGGCCGCTTGGGGCATTTCGACCCGGCTGCATGCCGAGGCGAATTTGAAGGATGCGACCGAAGACGCTGCCATTCCGACCGTCGTGGTCGCGAAGGCCCAGGCCGGGCCGGCCGTCGACGAGATCGTGCTGCCCGGCACCGTCCAGGCCAAGTTCGACACGCCGATCTTCGCCCGTACCAGCGGCTATCTCAAGAAATGGTACACGGATATCGGCACGCGGGTGAAAGCCGGCCAACTCTTGGCCGAGATCGAATCGCCCGAGATCGATCAGCAGCTGCGCCAGGCCCAAGCCGATCTCGTAACCGCTCAGGCCAACAACCGGTTGGCCCAGAGCACGGCCAAGCGCTTCCAGTCGCTGCTCGCCACCGATTCCGTCTCCAAGCAGGAAGAAGAGGATCGCACCGCCGATGCCGCAGCCAAGGCGGCGCTCGTCTCCTCCGCAGAGGCGAATGTCGAGCGCCTGCGCCAGCTCGTCGGGTTCGAGCGGGTCGTCGCCCCCTATGACGGCGTCGTGACCGCGCGCGAGACCGATATCGGCAACCTCATCAATGCCGGCAGCAGCACGGGCGCCGGGTTGGAGCTGTTCCGCGTCGCCGACACCAGCAAGCTGCGCATCTACGTCCAGGTGCCGCAGACCTATTCCTCCCAGATCAAGCCGGGCATTTCGGTTTCGCTGCGCTTTCCCGAGCATGCGGGCAAGGAATTCCCCGCCGATCTGGTGCGCACCTCCGATGCGCTCGATCCGCGTGCCCGCACGCTGCTGGTCGAGCTGCAGGTGGATAACGCCAATGGCGAGCTGCTGCCGGGCGGCTATACCGAAGTCCATATGAAGCTGAACTCGCCCGATCGCGGCGTGCGCCTGCCGGTCAGCGCGCTGCTGTTCCGGGCCGAGGGGCTCCGGATCGCGACCGTCGAGCCGGACGGCCACGCCAAGCTGCATGAAGTGACGCTCGGGCGCGATTTCGGCACGGCCATCGAGATCCTGACGGGGATTGGTCCGGACGATCAGATCATCGTCAATCCGCCGGCCTCGCTGCTCTCGGGCGATCAGGTGCGCATTGCCGGCACGCCGCCGTCCAATGCCGTCGCGAGTGGCAAGAATTGATCAGCCGGTTCCTGCCGGGGGCGGGCGGGCTGCTCGCCCTCTATGTCCTGTCCGCCTGCGATCTGGCGCCCGAATACCATCCGCCGCTCGTGGCGACCCCCGTCGATTTCAAGGAAACGGCGGAATGGAAGCGGGCGACGCCCAACGATGCGGTCCCTCGCGGGCCGTGGTGGAGCATCTTTCAGGATAGCGAGCTCGACGCGCTCGAGGATCGGGTGACGGCGGCCAACCAGAATCTCAAGGTCGCCGTGGCGCAGTTCCAGGAAGCGCGCGCGCAGGCCAAGGAAGCGCGGGCAGCGCTCTTCCCGACCATCAACGCGACAGGGGCCGCATCGCGCAATCAGACATCGCGCGAGACCGCCTTCGTGCGCCCGAATCCGTTGTTCAACGATTTCGAGCCGGCGCTCGACCTCACCTACGAAATCGATGTGTGGGGCCGCGTGCGCAACAGCGCTCTCGCCGGCAAGAATCGTGCCCAGGCAAGCGCCGGCGATTTGGCCTCGGTGGATCTCAGCCTCCATGCCGAACTCGCGGCCGATTACTTCATCTTGCGCGGCGACGATGGCGAGCAGGACGTGCTCGACGGCACGGTGAAGGACTATGAGAAGGCGCTGGAGCTCACGCTCAGCCGCTACAAGGGCGGCGATGCTGCCGAGGCCGATGTCGCCGAGGCCCAGACCCAGCTCGAGACGGCGAAGACTCAATCTGCCGACACGGCGCTGCGGCGGGCCCAGCTCGAGCATGCGATCGCTATCCTGACCGGCGTGCCGCCCTCGAATTTCAGTCTCGAGCACAAGCGGCTCACGGCGACGCCGCCGAAGATCGATGCGATACTGCCGGGCGAGCTGCTGGAGCGGCGGCCCGATGTCGCCGCCGCCGAGCGCCGCGTCGCCGCGGCCAATGCCGATATCGGCGTCGCCCGTGCCGCCTATTATCCGGTCTTCAACCTCACCGCCATGTTCGGGGTCGAGGCGTCGCTGCCGGGCCATCTCCTGAATGCGGCATCGACCGCCTGGTCGATCGGCCCTTCTGCCGTGTTCAATATCTTCGATGGCGGCTTGCGCGACGCCCAGAACGAGGAAGCGCTCGCCGCTTATGACGAGGTCGCGGCCGATTACCGCCAGACCGTGCTCAGCGCCTATGGCGATGTCGAGGACAATCTGTCGGCATTGCGCCTGTTGGAGCAGGAGAACATCACGCAGAGCGCCGCCGTGGCGGCCGCCCGGCGCGCGACCTTCCAGGCCGAGCGTCGCTATGCGGGCGGTCTTGCTTCCTATTTCGATGTGGTGACGGCTCAGAATGTCGAGCTGTCGGCGGCCTTGACCGAGGAGGATATCCGCATTCGCCGCATGACGGCGGGCGTCTTCCTGGTCAAGGCGCTCGGCGGCGGCTGGCAGCGCGAAGACGGGCTCGATCTTCGGAAGGTCGATCCGGAAGGTCCGTTCGGGCCGCCCAAGGCGGAGACTGCCGCGGCCGAGGTCAAGGCCGGGCCGGCCAAGACGGAATAACGCCTCTATTGCCGCTCGGGTCTCGTTTCCGGCATCGCGGTCCAGGCAAGGAGGCCACCTAAGACCCCGATGATGCCGAAGCCCAGGAAGGCGGCCGGATCGCCGAAGCTGTCCGCGACCAGGCCGGCGAGCGTGGTGCTGATGGTGGCACCGATGCCGATGGCGAAGCCCACGAGCCCTAGGCAGAGATTGAAGTGCCCGGAACGGCCGGCGATGTCGGCCGTGACGAGCGGGATCATCACGCCGAAGCAGGCGCCGGCGACGCCGTCGAGCGCTTGTATGGCGACGAGCAGAATCGGCTCGCTGACGAAACTGAAGATGAAGGCGCGCGCCGAGAGAGCGGCGAAGCCCGCGAAGAGCAGGATGCGGCGGCCTCGCTGCTCGGCCAGCCTGCCGACCGCGGGCGAGATCAGCGCCACCAGCGCTTGCGGCAGGATGATGCAGCCGGCGATCATGAGATTGGCCTCGCTGGTCGCGTGCTTGGTCACGCCGATGCTCGCCAGCGGCAGTAGAGACGCATTGCCGAGGGAAAAAAGGGCGGCGGCGGCTGCGAAGACGAGCAGCCGGCGATCGCGCAGCAGGCGCCAGATCGGCTTTGGGCCCTCTTCCTTGGCGGCGGCCGATGGCGCCGCGCGCCAGTCGAAGCGCCAGAGCGGCACGAGCGCTCCGATCGCCGGCAGGCTGAGCGCCGCTGTCAGGAAGAAGACCGACCGCTCCGAGAAATAGTAGCCGCAGGCGCCCATCAAGGCCGCGCCCACGCCATTGCCGATCGAGGCGAAGCGGGCGTTGCGCCCGAGCCGCTGGCCGAGCAGGCCAGGTCCGGCGATCGCCAGGCTGAGGGCGGCGATCACCGGGCCGAGCGTGCAGCTCGAAAAGCCGTGCAGGATCTCGGCGATATAGATCGACAGCGGGATCGGCCAGAGCGCGAACAAAAGCGCGCTCAGTGAGAAGGCGAGGATGCTCGCGAGCGCCACCCAGCTCTTCGCCGCGATGGCGTCGACCAGCGCGCCGGCCGGAATCTGGCTCGCCATGGCGGTGATCGTGCCCAGGCTCAAGGCCACGCCGATCGCGGTCTGGGTCCAGCCCTGGCTGGCCAGGAACACGGCCACGAACGGACCGAAGCCGGTCTGGATGTTGGCGACGAGCAGGTTGAGCGCGTCCAACCCGTAGCCGGCCGAGGCGACCGATACGCTCCGATCGCGGGCCGTGGTCAGGGCGGCCCTGGCCAGCGCTTCATCGGCCGGCATCGGCCGTCGGCGGCCCGACCATGGTCGGCGGCTGGGCCGTGTCCTTATATTCCGGAGCGCCCTTGATTTCGTCCTTGCCGAGATCGAGCACGATCGGCGTGGTCTTGTTGTCCGGCTCGAAATGCAGAAGTTGCCAGTCGATGGCGATCCGCCGAGTGCCGACCCCCAAGAAACCGCCGAAATCGATGACCACGGCGCGTGGGTGAGTTTCCTTGTCGAACAGCAGATCGACGACGCGCCCCATATCCTCGCCTGCCGGCCCGTGAACGCTCTTGCCCAGGATCGAATAGACCTGGTCCGGCGGGATCGGCTCCAGAGTGACCGGCGGCGGGGGAGGTGGGACCGGCGGTTTCTCCTCCGGCGGCGGGACCGGCGTGTCGCCGGCCGGGTTCGCCGGCGGCGGCTGGGTTTGCTGGTCCGGCGGCGGCCCGGGTTGGCTTTCGGCGGGCTTCGGCTCCTCGGGTGTGGCGGGTGGTTCCGGCGCCTGCTTCTGATCGTCGGCCGGCTTCGTCTCGGGCGCCGGCTTGCGGTCCTCGCTTGGTGCCTGCTGGGTCGGCTGGGCGTCCGGTGCGGGGGCCGGCTGGCCTTGGGCGGGCCGCAGGGCCAGGCTGCCGGCGATCATCAGCAGGGCGAGCCCCTGGTGGGCGGTGAGGCGGCTCAATCGTCCCCTGCCCAGGACGGGGTGGTCACACCGGCCAGTTGCCGCTTGTACATGCGGCTATAGACGCCCTTCCGGCGCAGCAGCTCGGCCGGCGGCCCATCCTCGACGATGCGGCCGCGGTCGAGCACGATGATGCGGTCGAAGGAATTGAGCGTCGACAGACGATGGGCGATGGCGACGACGGTGCGATGGCGCACCAGCCGCATCAGCGCCTCCTGGATCGATTGCTCGGATTCCGTGTCGAGCGCCGAGGTCGCCTCGTCGAGCAGGATGATCGGCGCATCGCGCAGGAAGGCGCGGGCGATCGCCAGCCGCTGCCGCTGGCCGCCCGACAGCTTCAGGCCACGCTCGCCGACGACGGTGGCGAAGCCTTCCGGCAGGCGATTGATAAATTCGGTGCAGTGGGCGGCCTCAGCAGCACGATAGACCTCCTCGTCGCTGGCGTTCGGCTTGCCGTAGCGGAGGTTTTCCAGGGCCGTGCGGTGGAACAGCGAGATGTCCTGCTGCACGACCGCCACCGAATTGTGCAGGCTTTCCTGCGTCACCTGCGAAATATCCTGCTCGTCGATCAGCACGCGGCCTTCGGTCGGGTCGTACAGCCGCTGGAGCAGCGCCAGGATGGTCGATTTGCCGGCGCCCGACTTGCCGACCAGCCCGACCTTCTGCCCGGCCGGAACCTGCAGATTGAAGTTCTGCAGCACTCGTTCGCCACTGGGATAGGCGAAGCCGACATTTTCGAACACGACCGTCCCGCCCAGATTGATCAGCGGCTTGGCGTCGGGCACGTCCTGCATCTCGTGCGGCAGGCCCAGCACCTGCACAGCCTCGCCGAGCTTGGCGAATTGCTGGAAGAGATCGACCAGTGCCATGGCGAGGTCGCGCGAGGCGTGCAGCACGGTGAAGCCCAGCGTCGTCGTCAGTACCACGCCGCCGGTGGTGATCTGGCCGTGGCGCCATAGCTCGGTCGACCAGACGAGCACGCCGGCGGTGACGATGAAGACCGAGAAGGCATGGAAGAGGCGTAGCCGTTCCAGTGATTGCAGGCTTTCGCGCTGGGCCGACATCTCGTTCTCGATCTTGCGCGACAGCCTTTCCTGCTCGCGCTGGGCGGCGCCGAAGGCTCTGACGAGGCTCATATTGCTGACGACATCGGTGATGTCGCCGCTGACCGCCGCGGCGCGTCCGGCGAAGCGGGCATGCAGATCGTGACCCGATGCCGCCAGCTTGCCGATGATGAGGGCGAGCGCGAACACGATCGCGAACAGCACCGCCGTCATCTGCCAATCGATGATGCCGAGAAGGGCGATGCTGCTCAGCACGGCCGTCGCCGGCGGAATGGTCGTCCAGACCAGAGCGTTCTCGATCGTCCAGGCGGTGTTGGCGGCCGTGGTCACGCGACCGGCTAGGGCGCCCGGAAAGTTATCGGCGAAATAGCGCGTGCCATGGCCGGACAGATGATCGAACAGATCGAGCCGGAGGTCGCCGCCGACCGCGACGAAGGCGTAGGTCGCGACCCAGCCGGCCAGCCGCCAGAGGAGATTGTCGCCGGCGACCAGACCCAACAGCAGCCCGACCGCGCTCCACAGATCGAAATCGGTGGGTTTGGGGCTGCTGAGCGTGTCGACCAGATGCTTGACGCCGTATTGCGAGCCGATGGCGCAGCCGACGGCGGCCAGCACGGCCAGCAGCACAATCAGATGGCTGCCGAACCGGCGCCGGACATAGTGCAGCAAGAAGCGGACCGGGCCGCGGCTGGCGTAACGGGGGAGGGACATTTACACAACTCTCCAACGGCCAGCAGGATCTCTGGCTGGAATCACGGTGCGACGACGATCTCGACGGGACCGGTCTTGTCCAGCAACTGCACCGCGACCCCGTGATGCTCCCGCCGAAGCCTGAGATCGACCGCATGGGGACCCAGCCTCAGATTGCCGATCCGGCATTCTTCGATCCAGTGCGGCAGTGTCGTCCGGGCGAAACGGATCTGGTTCTTGGCGGGATCGAAGGATATTCCGAGCGCGGCACCCATCAACCCGAATACCGCGGCCGACGACCAGGCCTGCGGGATGCAGGCGACGGGGTAGGCCGTGGGACCCGAGCCGCCGCGCCGGCCGAAGCCGCAGAACAGCTCGGGCAGCCGTTGTTGCTCCATGAAGCTGGCGGAATCGAACATCGCCTCGATCAGCACGGCCAGCGGCGTACGCAGCCCATAGCGCGCGAACCCCATGCCGATGAGCGCGTTGTCGTGCGGCCAGACCGAGCCGTTATGGTAGGACATCGGATTGTAACGCGCCTCGCTGTCGGCGAGCGTGCGGATGCCCCAATCGGAGAAGCTGGTCGGCGACATCAGGGTCTGGGCCACCCGCGCCGCCTTGTCCGGGGTGGCAAGACCGCCGAACAGCACGTGGCCGGCATTGGAGGCGCGGACGCGGCACTGCTGCTTCCGTCCGTCGAGCGCCAGGGCATAAGTATTCAGCTCCTCGACCCAGAAGGCCGGCTCGAACCGTTCCTTCAGCGTCCCCGCCGCCTGCCCGAGGGAAGCGGCGCGGGCATCCTCGCCGAGTGCCGCGGCAAGCTTGGACGCGCCCAGATAAGCGGCATAGGCATAGGCCTGCACCTCGGCCAGCGCGATCGGCGCCTCGGCGAGCGTGCCATCGGCATGGGAGACGGAATCGGCGCTGTCCTTCCAACCTTGATTGATCAGCCCATTCAAGGATTTCCGGTCATATTCCAGGAAGCCGTCGCCATCGATGTCGCCATAGTCGCGCATCCAGGCGAGTGCCCGCTCGATATTGGGCCAAAGCTTGCGGATGAGGTCGAGGTCGGCGGTGCGCTCGTAGTAGGCGGCCGCCAGCACGATGAAGAGCGGGGTCGAATCGACGCCGCCGTAATAGAGAGCGAACGGCACCTCGCCGAGATTCGCCATCTCGCCCTTGCGCGTCTCGTGCAGGATCTTGCCCGGTTCGGCATCGGCGCGCGGATCGAGCTCGGTCGCCTGATGGGCGGCGAGAAAGGAGAGGGTGCCTGCCGCCAGCGTCGGATCGAGCCACAGGCATTGCAGGGCCGTGATGATGCCGTCGCGGCCGAAGGTGGTCGAGAACCAGGGAATGCCGGCATAGGCATAGAGCCCGTGCGAGGTGTCCGTCACCAGCATGTCGAGATCGGCTTGCGAGCGCCGGAGCCAGGCGTTGAAGCTTTCGTTGCTGGTCGACAGGCTGGCGATCTCCGATCGGCGGGCCGCCTGCCAGCGGGCGCCGTCGGTCAGCGCCGCGGCATGCGTCATCGCCTGGGTCGGGCGCCCGTCTCGTTCGCAGCGGACATCGAGCTCGATCACATGTTTGCCGTGCGCCGGCAGATCCAATTCCCAGGCGGCGCGGCGCGCGCCGGTCATCATCGCCATCGGCGAGAAGATGAGGCGAGTCCGGCGTGTGATGCCGTCGAGCCCGTGGTAGCCGAGCACGAGGCCGTCTGGCAGCGCCTCGTCCGGCAGCAGGCGGCCACGCCTGGCCCGATGGCTGCCGCGGACCTCGAACATGTCGACGAAATCGGCATCGAAATTGAGCTCAAGGCGGAAGCGCGCCGGCGTGTCGCCGAAATTCTGGACGGCGAGCTTCTGGAGCAAAGCGTCGTCGCTGAGGACCGTCGTCATCAGGATGTGGATCGTGCCCTTGACCAATTGCGTTCGCCTGCCGCCGCGCTCGGTCGGCATCAGGTCGGGATTGGTGAGGTCGGTCGCGAGCGAAAGATTGTCCTCGGTGACGTAGGAGGACAACAGCAGGGGCCGGACGCCGTCGATGGTCAGCGCCAGTTGGCCCAGATAGCGGGTATCCTCGAAGAACAACCCCTCCGCGGCCGGCCCGGTCGCCTGCGCACTGCCGAACCGGTCGAGGACGGCGAAGGCATCGCCGCGCTTCAAGACGCGAGACCTTTCATTGGCTGTCTCCGCGGTTGCCGAGATATACCAGGGGGTGACTTGCGGCGCCCCCTCCTGAAGCTTGTCGGTCGCCATGCCGCCCCCTTTCGTACCGGTCACGCCAGCATGAGCATGGGCGCCTTGCGCGCAGCGATCAGCCGCTCGTAAAGCGCGACGTAATCCTCGGCCATGCGCCGCGCGGTGAAGCGCTGCTCGAATCGCTCGCGGACCTGGCGCCGGTCGAGGGAGGGCAGGGCCGAGACGGCCTGGATTGCCGCCGCCTCGCTTTCGACGATGAAGCCGGTGATGCCGTCATCGATCACTTCCGGGACCGAGCCGTTACGCATGGCGACGACCGGCGTGCCGCAGGCCATCGCCTCGATCATGGCGAGACCGAATGGCTCGCGCCAGGCGATCGGGAACAGCAGGCCGGCGGCGTTGCCGAGGAACTCGCTCTTCTGCTGGTCATTGATCTCGCCGATGAAATCGACATGCGGCTGCGCCAGCAGCGGCTCGATCTCGCGCTCGAAATAGGCCTGGTCGACCTTGTCGACCTTGGCGGCGATCTTGATCTTCATGCCGGCCTGACCGGCGATCCGGATCGCCGCATCCGGCGCCTTCTCCGGCGAGATGCGGCCGATGAAGGCGAGATAGCCCTCCTTGCCGTCGCCCAGCCGCAGCAGATCGGCGGGCAGGCCGTGATGAATCGTACCGACATAGTTCGCCTGGGGCAGCGGCTCGCGCTGGGAATCCGAGATCGAGACGACGGGAACCTTGTCGAAGACATCGTACAGCCGTTGCAACTCGGGCAGGTCCAGACGGCCATGAAGCGTGGTGACGAACGGCACGCCGATCCGTTCCAACAGCGGATATCCCAGGTAGTCGATATGGAGATGGATGAGGTCGAACTCGTCGGCCTGGCGGGCGAGCCGCTCCAGCAGCACGATATGGGGGGCGAGATAGTCCTTCATGCCCGGTTCGAGCCTGAGCGCGTTGGGCCAGGCCGCGTCGAGCTTCGCCTTGGTCACGCTGTCGCCGCTCGCGAACAGCGTCACGTCATGGCCGAGCTCGACCAGTTCGTCCGTCAGGTAGGAGACGATCCGTTCAGTACCGCCATAGAGCTTGGGCGGAACCGCCTCCATGAGCGACGAAACCTGCGCGATCTTCATGAGCTGACCTTCTTCTCGGAGGGAGGCGATGACGACGGCACGCCGCAATGACGGCGCTCCACCGGAGGACACAGAAACCCGCTTTCTAGTTCCCGAAATAATTGCCGCACCGCAGCGATCCGCGCGGGACGAAATTTCGACGCGAGTTCGCGCACCTGAGGGTTGAAACGATCAAAAATTGATCTTGTGCCGAGCCACCGGAAACTTGAGCTGCGATACGGAACTCTTGGGAAGGTCTTGACGATCCCCCGATTTCACGAGTTCAGAGCGAGGATTACGAACTCTCTACGCGAAGCCTAGCGCCGATCGCTTGCAACTTGCGTGGCATCGAAGCGGCAATCATAGGGACCGCCCTCGTCGTTACGTCTGTAGCGCTTCGGCCGGACTCGGACATCGCTCCGTAACGTATTGATTCTTATTCATTGAAGACGAGTAGGGGTCGAATAGGTCGAGAGTTCATGTTCGTGAGCGATGGCGCCATGGCGACCGCCGCGTCGGGAGCAGATCGCGCCACCGTCGCCGTTCTGAACGGCTTCGGACGGGCCTTGGGCGACGCTATCATCGGCTTGCAGGCACTCCATGTCGCGGTCAGGCTCGGCGCCGTGCCGCTGCATCCGGTCCTGTTTCGGCTGCCTGGCCTTCCGCCGATGGTGGAGGCTGTCCATGCGATGGCGGATTTTGCCCGGATCCGCACCCTGCCTTGGGAGTTCGCGGCACCGGAAACGAGCTTCCCGGCCGGCCGGTTCGACCGGATCGTCGATCTCCGCGACTTCGCCTTCGATCCCGATTTCCGACGCAGCCCCATGATCGACTTCTTCCTGCGGCGGCTCGGGGTCGAGCCGCGCCTGGTGCCGCCATCCTCGCGGCGCAATGGCTGGCTCGCCCAGCATGCCCGGCCGGAACCGCCGCCGCTTCCGGGCGGTTACGTCCTCGTCTGCCCCAAGGCCTCGACGACGCTGCGCGATATGCCCTCGATCATTCACGAGCGCATCCTCGAATGGACGCTCCCGATGGCGCCGGTCGTGACCCAAGGCTGTGTGCCGGACGGGCTTGGCGGCAAGGTCGTTCATGCCCCGTCCTGCGCGAGCTTCGCCGCGCTCTGCGGGCTGGTGCGCCATGCGCGCTGGGTGATCTCGACCGACACCGCAATGGTGCATCTGGCGGACGCTTTCGAGGTGCCGTGCCTGGCCTTCTTCCCGACGCACCGCCCCGAATGGCGTGTCCGCGACTATCCGCGCTGCATGTCCGTGGCGCTCAGGACCGGGTTGCCGCTCGGCGCCGAATTCGCGCGCGGCCCCGGCGACGAGGCGCTGGCCAGGGCTGCGTGGTTCCCCGAGGGCCGGGATTTCACCTGGCTCGATCGCGCGCTCGCGATCAGTGCCGCGCAAGTCTGAGATCGCCGTCACGGCAATGTGTTGCGGCGTGTTTTCGCAAGGCGCCGCGAGGGATGGACCGACATCGGCCGGTGTACTATGGTGGCATGAGAGTGATTATCAGTTGCTGAGATGTCGGATCTTTCGATGACCATGCCCGAGCGGTTGATGAATCTCGCCCATGGGCGGAAGGGGTTGCGCGGCACGGTCGCCAAGGTCGAAGGCCTCGGCCCGGAGAGCGAGGCGGCGGAGCTGGAGCGGCGCCTGCTCGAGATCGGCTTCGTCGAGGGCGCCTCGGTCGAGATCTTGCATGAGGGCTTCATCGGCCGCGATCCGATTGCGGTCCGGGTCGACGATATGCGCGTGGCGATCCGCCGGCGCGAGGCGGCGGCGATCCTGGTGCGCCCGGCATGATCGCCGGTACCCTGGCGCCGACGCGGATCGCTCTGGTCGGCAATCCCAATTGCGGCAAGACCGCGCTCTTCAACGCGCTGACCGGCAGCCGCCAGAAGGTCGCGAACTATCCCGGCGTCACCGTCGAACGCAAGGAGGGGCAGTTCCTCACCCCCGCCGGCCACCGCGTGCAACTGGTCGATCTGCCCGGTACCTACAGCTTGCGGGCGCGCAGCCCGGACGAGGTGGTCACGCGCGACGCCGTGCTCGGCCGGCTCGACGGCGAGGCGGAGCCGGATCTGCTGCTGTGCGTTGCCGATGCGACCAATCTCCGGCTGGTCCTGCGGCTGGTGCTGGAACTGAAGCAAGTCGGCCGGCCGATCATGCTCGCCGTCAACATGTTCGACATCGCGCGTCATCGCGGCATCGGCATCGATCTCGACCGGCTGGCGGCCGAGCTCGGCATGCCGGTGGTGCCGACGGTGGCGGTCCGGCGCAATGGCATCGAGGATCTCTTGAACCGGATCGATCGGCTCGAAGCCTTGCCCGCCGGGGCCGAGCCCCAGCGCTGGCGCGAGCCGGATGCCGGCGAGATCCGCGCCGCCCATCGCGAGGCCGAGCGCATCCTCAAGCTCTGCGTCAAGCCGCCGGCCCGGCCCGACGATTGGACCAACCGGCTCGACGCCGTGCTGCTCCATCCGGTGTTCGGCATCCTGATCCTGCTCGCCATTCTCTTCGTCATGTTCCAGGCCGTGTTCACCTGGGCCAACACGCCGATGGACCTGATCAAGGCCGGCTTCGACGCGCTCGGCGCCTGGGTGGTCGACACATTCCCCGACGGCATGCTGCGCAGCCTGGTCAGCGACGGCCTCATCGCCGGCGTCGGCAGCGTGCTCGTCTTCCTGCCGCAGATCCTGATCCTGTTCTTCTTCATCATCCTGCTCGAAGATTTCGGCTACATGGCGCGGGCGGCGTTCCTGATGGACCGGATCATGGGCGGGGCGGGGCTCCATGGCCGCGCCTTCATCCCGCTGCTCTCCAGCTTCGCCTGCGCCATTCCCGGCATCATGGCGACGCGCGTCATCGACAGCCGGCGCGACCGCCTCGCCACCATCCTGGTGGCGCCGCTCATGACCTGCTCGGCGCGCATCCCGGTCTATACCCTCATCATCTCCGCCTTCGTGCCGCACCGACAGGTCGCGGGCTTCATCGATCTTCAGGGGCTGGTGATGTTCGGGCTGTACGCCACGGGCATCCTCAGCGCGCTCGCCGTCGCCTTCGTGCTGCGCAAGCTGGTCTGGCGTGGCCGGGTCGAGCCCTTCATCATGGAGCTGCCGGCCTACAAGCTGCCGAATCTCCGCAATATCGCGACCGGCCTCGTGCTGCGCGCGCGGATCTTCCTGCAGCGCGCCGGCACCATCATCCTGTCGATGATGATCCTGATCTGGTTCCTGAGCTCGGTGCCGGGGCCGCCCGAAGGGGCCGTGGGTCCCGCGATCGATTACAGCTTCGCCGGCCGGATCGGCCACGCCCTGGAGCCGGTGCTGGCGCCGATCGGCTTCACCTGGGAGATCGCGGTGGCGCTCATTCCGGGCATGGCCGCGCGCGAGGTCGCGGTCGCGGCGCTGGGCACGGTCTATGCCGTCAGCGGCGGCGAGGAGGCGACGGGCGCGCTCGGCCAGACGCTGGCTCAACATTGGGGCCTGCCGACCGCGCTCGCCTTGCTCGCCTGGTACATCTTCGCGCCGCAATGCGCCTCGACCTTGGGCGTGATCAAACGGGAAACCAATTCATGGGCCTGGCCGTCGATAGTCTTTGTGTACATGATCGCGCTCGCCTATGGCGCCGCCTTCCTCGTCTTCCACGCCGCGACAGCGCTCGGAGCCTGAGCCGATGATCCAGATCCTCGCCACCTATCTCATCGTCGCCCTGGCCTTCGCCTGGGTGAGCTGGTCCGTCCTGCTCCCGAGCCGGCAGCGGGCGCGGGTGCGCGCGCTGGTTCGCCCCGGAAAGCGCACGAATTGCGACGGCGGCTGCCCGCGCTGCGACTAGCTCTGTCCGCGGACCTAGCGGGGCTCGAACAGCTCGACGACGTTGCCGGACGGGTCCTCGCACAGGATCTGCCGGCCGCCGGGGCCGTCGAGAATCTCGTTTCGAAACGTCACGCCCTGGGCGCGAAGCTTGGCGACCAGGGCGGCGAGATCCTCGACCTCGGCGACGAAACGGTTCCAGCCGCCCGGCTCGGGCACGCGCCCGTCAGGCATCGGCTTGGCGGCCGAGGCCATCGGCCCGGCGAGCCAGAGATGGAGATCCTGCCGCGTCAGGATCGCCATCGCCGGCCCATATTGCTGCTGCAAGGCGAAGCCGAGATACGCCGTGTAGAAGGCGACCGCTTCGTCAACGTCCTTCACGAGATATCGAACGATGGCCATCGCATCAATGTTCGGTCGGTTGCTATTTGGAGATCACCTTGAGAATGGGCAGCATGTCCGTGTCCGCGATCCTTTGCGCCACCCTGATGAGCTTCTTCGGATCTCGGTTCGGCGGCACTTGAGTCAACATGACGACTTTACTCCATCCGCCGAGCTGAACGCTGTTATCGTTGAACAGATCAAGGCCCGTGATTTGACCGTCCGAGTGCTTGATCGATAAATAAGCCTTCGGCAGAGACGGCGTGCCAATGGCTGTTTGCCAGTTGATCCTGGTCCTTTCCAGCCAGCGGGAAAGCTCGGCCAATTCGCCGCTACCGAGCGATCGGCTGACCGAGCCATCGAAAACCTCGGCCGATACGATCGGCGGAAAGGTGAGCCGGGGAGTGAGTTGCTCCTCCAGCCAGATGCCGGCGCCTGCGACGAGCAGAGCGATGATCGCCAAACCGATCGCGAGCTTTCTCATAACTTCATTAGCGGCTGGGTTGCGCCGTGATTCAAGAGGGCTCGGAAAGATATCCACAGCCCTCTTTCACGGCGCGATCGGATCGGGCTCGCCTTTGGGCTCTGTTTCTTTCGCCGGGGCCGGCAGCACGCGCCGCGCCTCGATCGCCTGCCAGATCAGCAGCGTCGGCACCCCCAGCGCCAGGTCACGCGCGCTTCAGGAGCGAGAGTATCAGCACGGATTCCGGCGTGAGGCCGGATATCCCGCCGAGCATCGGCGATGGTTTCGGTGAAGGCGGCGACGATTGCGCCGGCCCGCCTTTCCGTGTGTCGCACCTCCCGCCGGAACGGCACCATGCGCAGCCGTTCAAGCGAGGTCGAACTCGGGCCAAGGCAGCGTTGCCGGCTCGAACTCGTCTGAGCCGATCCTCACGAGGCGTTCCCGGCGGCCGACGCCATGGCGGACGGCTTGGGCTTGGGCAGGAAGCGGCGCGCGAGAGCGGCCAGGAACGGCACGGTGGTCGGCCGCAGCAGGCGCTTATCGTAGCCCGCCATGCGCCGCTCATTCTCGGCCAGGCACAGCTCGACAAGCTGGCGGGGCGAGAGATCGACGCCGACGGCGCTGCCGCCGGTCATGGCGAAATTCGCGTCGATACCGCGGGCAATCCCGATCCGTTCCCAGATCAGGAAAGCCCAGACGGCGAGCACGCGCGCCTCGAAACCGATGCGGGCGAGCCAGCCGAGGCGGCGACGGTGCCAGGCGACCCAATTGGCGAAGAACAGGATGTGCCGCGCCTCCTCCTGGATCACCGGCTCGAAGGTCTCGACCAGTTCCGGCGGGAAATAGCCCGATTGCTTGGCGAGCGCGAACAGGCCGAAGGCGAAGAAGCTGTCGATGCATTCGCTGTAGCCGGTGACGAGCCAGGCCCATTCGGGATCCTGGGGCGGCGGATAGTCGGGCTCGGGCGCGAGCTTGATGCCATAGGAGGCGACGAGGTGGCTGAGAACGACCTTGTGCCGCGCCTCCTCGCCGGCATCCATGTCGAGCGCTTCGCGCAGGAGCGGATCCCGGATCGTCTCGGCGAAGGTCTTGACCCGGATCGAGGCGCGGCCCTCGGTCTGCACCGCGATGTCCCAGATCGGCAGCGAGGTCAGGCGGGCGAGGGCGGCCTGGTCGAGCTCGGGCCAGACCATGATCGCCGGCTTATAGGGGTTGTGGGTGTCGAGCAGCATGCGCCCGAACAGCCAGAGATGCTCGCGCGAGCCGAGGCGGACCGGAGCCTCGCCGGGCCCGATCCAATGCCGCATCGCGTAATCGGCGGCTTCGATGGTGGTTGGGCTCATCAGTGCATCTTCATCCCGTCGTGACCGGCGGCGCCGTTGGGCTCGACCGTGACGGTGGTCACGACCGCGCCGGCCTTCTCGAAGGTCATGGTCAGCGGGAAGCTGTCGCCGACCTTGAGCGGCTGCTTCAGGCCGATCAGCATGATGTGCATGCCGCCGGGCTTGAACTCGGCGCTGTCGCCGCCCTTGACCGGCAGCACCGGCAGCGGGCGCATCTTCATGACGCCGTTCTCGTCGAGCGTCGTGTGCATCTCGGTCTTATCGGCGACGGTGCTGGCGACGCCGGTCAGTTGGTCGTCCGCGCCGTGATTGGCGATGGTCACATAGATCACGCCGTTGCTGGCCGAAGCCGGGGTCGGGCGCGACCAGGCATGGCTGAGCTCGATCGGGGAAGTTTGCGCCCAGGCGGAAGCGGCGAGGGCGGCACTGAGCGCGAGCGTCGAAAGGATAAGGCGCATAGCGATCTCCACGGGTGGGATTGCGCGAGGATAAGTCGATGAGATTGGTCGGCCGGCGGACGAAGTCGCCGCGGCGGAAGCGCCCGGCGATGCCGGCGCTGCTTCGTCAGGCGGTGCGGGGCGGTGCGCGCGGGCGCCCTTCGTAAGCGGTCCAGAGCGGCGCGGTGCCGGTGGGCGGGTTCGCGAGCGCGGCGCCGGCCGTGCAGCCCGGCATCGGCACGAGTAAGGCGATCGGCGGCAGATAGCCACCCATGAAATGCAGCGCCTGGCAGAGCGGGCAGGGCGGCGGCTTGTGTGCCGGCAGCTCCCTGGCCGGCTGATCCTTGGTCGGGACGGCGGCATGGGCGCTACAGACCGGCACGTCGAGCACGAGCCGCTGCGCCGGAGCCAGCGTCAGGCCGGGATGATGCAGCACCGGCAGCAATGTCTGCAGCAGCAAGGCGAGAATGCCGATGAACACGCCCAGCCGAAGCCGACCATCCTCGCGCGGGGCGAGCCGGTCGAATTCGGTCATGAGCATGGCATGCGCGCGCTGCACGAGGCCGTCACCCTTTGAATCAGGAGGATGATCCTGCCATAGCTGCAACCTGCTGTCGCCGTCTGATCTGTCGCATCGCCGACAGGTCAAACCCGGTCAGGAATCCTCGACGCGCGGCGGATGTGGCTCCAGTGGCCGGACGATGCCGGTACCGGCGAGCCGGTAGAATTTGAGAGGTGGGTTGGGCGGCTTCGCCGCCTTCGCTTCGGCCGCCTGCCGTTCCTCGACCGCCCATTCCTCGTCCTGCCAGCGCTCCCAATCGGGCTTGACGCCGAGCAGCTTGCAGATGCGGGCGATGACCTGGCTCGGCGGCAGGTCGAGGATATCCTCGTCGAACCGCTCGCCATCGAGCCGCTCATGCAGATCGCACAGCGCGAGACCGAGCGAGAACCCTTCCATCTGGTCCACGATCGCCCGCTCGACCGTCCGGCGGATCTGCTTCTTGCGCCGACGCAGGGTCCGGCGCGCCGGTGCGAGCGGCCCTTCGGCGAGCTTCGCCTCGAGCGCCACGGTCTGGCGCACCGCCTTGGCGACATGCGCGAAGCCCTGGGCAAGCTCGGCCGCCTTCTCGGGTTCGGCCTCGGCCTGCTGCCGGATGGTCCGCGCCAAATCCATGCCGATCTCGGCCAGTTCCTTGAGCGTGCGCAGATGCCGCTCGGTCATCTCCTCGACCGGGTCGCAGGCACGGCTCTCCGCCCGAGCCCCGATGGGGTCGGCTTGGGCCGTGGCCGCCGAAGCGGCGATCTGCGTCACTATAGACATGAACGAAACAAGAACATGGATCGGACCGAAGGTCAAGTCTCTTCCGACCGAACATCTCTCCCGTTAGTAACTTGCATTATGATAGTAACATCGACATATGATACCCGTCATCGAAACAACCGGTTCGCTCCCATGCAGCGCAAAAGCTTCGAAACCATGGCCTGCCCGATCGCCCGCAGCCTCGAACGGGTCGGCGAATGGTGGAGCATCCTGGTCCTGCGCGACGCCTTTCAGGGCATGACGCGCTTCGACCAGTTCCAGAAGAGCCTGGGTATCGCGCCCAACATCTTGACCCGCCGGCTCAACGCGCTGGTCGAATCGGGGCTGCTGGAGCGGCGGCGCTATAGCGAGAAGCCGCCGCGCGACGAGTATGTGCTGACCCCGCTCGGCCGCGATTTCCGGCCGGTGCTATGGGCGCTGCTCGCCTGGGGCAATCGCAATTTCGCGCCGGAAGGGGCATCGATGCTGGTGGTCGACAGCGAGACCGGTGCGCCGGCCGATCCCGTGCTGGTCGACCGGGCGAGCGGCAAGCTGATGACCGAGCCCAATTTCCGTTCCGCACCCGGACCCGCCGCCGACGAGAGAACGCTCCGGCGCTTCGCCGAGGCCGAGCAGCGCCGCAGCGCCGGGAGCGTGCGATGAGCCATATGACCGCCATCCGCCCGCCGGTCGATCACAGCCCGCGGACAAGGCTCCTGCTGCACGGGCCGATCATGCCGACCCTGCTGCGCATGGCCTGGCCCAACCTGCTGGTGATGCTGGGGCAGGCCTCGACCGGTCTCATCGAGACCTGGTGGGTGTCGCGCCTCGGCAATGATGCGCTCGCCGGCATGGCGCTGGTCTTTCCCGGCTTGATGCTGATGCAGATGATCTCGGCCGGCGCACTCGGCGGCGGCATCTCCTCCGCCGTGGCGCGGGCGCTCGGCGCCGGCCGGCGCGACGAGGCCGATGCGCTGGTGCTGCATGCCATCGTCATCAATGCCGTGCTCGGCATCGTCACCTCGGTGCTGATGCTGACGCTCGGCCCGGCGCTCTATCGGGCCCTCGGCGGCGACGGGCCGTCGCTCGATGCGGCGCTGCGCTATTCCAACGTCGTCTTCGCCGGCAATGTCCTGCTCTGGGTCATGAACGGGCTGGCGAGCGTCATCCGCGGCACCGGCAACATGTTGGTGCCGGCCCTGGTGATCTGCCTCGGCGTGGTCGTGCTGATCCCGCTGTCGCCCTGCCTCATCTTCGGCCTCGGGCCGTTTCCGGCGATGGGCATCGCCGGCGGCGGCGTGGCGCTTCTGCTCTACAATGCCGGCGCGCTCGCTATCCTCGCCTGGTACATCGCGTCCGGCCGCAACCTCGCCCGGTTCCGCCTGGCGCCGCTGCGCTGGTCGCTGCTCGCGGCGATCCTGCGGGTTGGAGCCGTGGCGGCCATCTCCTCGCTGCAGACCAACCTCACCATCGGCGTCACTACGGCGCTCGTCGGCAACATGGCCGGCCCGGACGCGGTCGCGGGCTACGGCACCGGCGCCCGGCTCGAATATCTGCTGGTGCCGCTGGTCTTCGGCTTCGGCGCGCCGGTCGTGGCCCTGGTCGGCACCAATATCGGCGCGGGCCAGCGCGAGCGCGCGCTGCGGATCGCGCTCATCGCCGGCGGCCTCGCCTTCGGCATGACCGAGGCGATCGGGATCGCCGCCGCGATCTGGCCGCTCAGCTGGCTCCGCCTCTTCGGCGACGATCCGGCCATGCTCGCGACCGGGGCGGCCTATCTGCGCGCGGTCGGGCCGGCTTACGGCTTCTTCGGGCTGGGGCTGCTGCTCTATTTCGCCTCGCAGGGGGCGGGCCGCCTGTTCTGGCCGCTGCTGGGCGGAACCCTGCGCATGGGAGTGGCGATCGGCGGCGGCTGGCTGGCCTTGCGGGCCACCGGCTCGCTCGGCTGGTTGTTCGCGGCCCTGGCCTTGGCGCTGGTGATCTACGGCATCAGTCTCGCCGGTGCCATCGCTTCGGGCGCCTGGTTCAAGAGCGTGCGAGCAGTCCCGGCAGGATCGCCGGCAGCACAGCCGGATCGAGCATGAAATCCGCCGCCGGCCCGTCGAGCTCGACGCATTTGACGCCGAGATAGGGCAGACCCAGCAGCACGGCGAGCGTGTGATAGACCCGAAGCACGCTGCCGTCCCGGCGCTCGGACAGAAGCTCGACCAAAAGCGTGCCGGGCTGCGAGAAGACGAGGTTGCCGAGGCCGGCGCCGTGCGGCGCGACGATCGTCCGCGCGGAATGGAAAAGCTGCCGCTGCGCTTCGAAGCCGAGCCTGGTCAGCGAGACCCGCTCGAAGCCCAACGGCGCCAGCCCGGCGAATACCGCGTCCTCGTTGGCGAGGCGGCGCCAGCGCGCGTCGCTGCGCGAGATGTAGAGACGGCGGGTCGCCGGCGGCCCGGCCTCGGCGAAGCGGTCGCGCACCCAGCGCACCGGCTCGGGCCGGACCGAGCCGCGGATGGCGCCGAAGGCGGGCAGATAGAGCTCGTCGCAGACCAGCGGCTCGCCGTCATGGATGACCCAGCGCTCGCGGCCGATACCGAGCCGCAGCAGCGTCTCCTCGCGCGCCGCATCGAGGCCGCGCGGCAGCAGCACCTGCATCTCCGCGAAGCCGTCGAGCGTCTCGGCGGCCTGGAGCCGGGCCAGATTCTCGACCACCCAATGATACCAATTGGCCGAGCCCATGACATAGATCAGGCTGAGCGCGCGGCCGGGCAGGCGGCGCACGCCGGCGGCGATCCGGGCTTCGAGCGCCCGGCAATAGGCCGGGTCGCGCAGATCATGGGCGGCATAAAGGCTTTCCGCCAGGAACACGCGGTCGCGCATCGATTCGATGAAGACATGGCCGGTGCGGTCGGCGACATGGCCGGCCTCGTTCAGCAGCAGCCCGTGGCGCAAGCCCACGACGTAGAAGGGATAGATCAGATGCGGCTCGATCGCGATCTGCTCGACCGCCGGCGGGTTCAGACGTGGGTTGAACACGTTCATCTTGGGCACGGATTGCCCGCCGGCCGGCAGGATCAGGCGGCAGCAGGCATCGATGCCGGGCGCCAGCCGGTCGGGGATGCCCGGGCGGAACACGGCCTTGCTGGCACTGCCGAAATAATCGAGCGCCTCGCCGAGGCGGAGGGCGAAGCCGTTTTGGGCCGGCGCCGTCATGAGCGGTTTCCGTCAAGGGGTTGGTGGGCCAAGAGTAAGCACCGGCCGTGGCGGAAGCGAGGCCTATCGGTTAGGCTCGGCGCATGAGCAATCCCTCCGCCCGGCTCGTCCAGGATTCGGTCACCCGCATCCAGCGCAATCCCAACGATCTGCCGGCCTGGTCGCAGCTCTTCATGGTCTTCGCCCAGGCGCGCGACCACGCCAACCTGCAAGGGCTGGTGACGGCGCGGCAGCAGGCGCTCGGCGACGGGCTGGGATTCTACTATTACGTCATGCGCGACCTGCTGGCGCTGCGGCAGGATCAGGTCGCGCTCGAAGTGATCGAGCAGATCCCCGCCGGCCATGTGCTGGCGCCGGTCGGGCTCTATATGCGCGGCCTCGCCGCCGCCCGGCTGGAGCGGAGCGACGAGGCGGTGGCGCTCATCCGCAGGGCGGTCGAACAGTTCGAGCGGCCGGACCTCAAGGCCTATGCCGCCCGCGACAAGCTGTTCAACGACTATGCCAGTCGGCATATGGCGACCGAGGCCGGGCTGCTGCTCGATGCCGAAGAGGTGAGGGCGCTCGGCGCCGCCCCGGCCGAGCCGCCGCCGGAACTGAGCTTCCATGGCGAGGCCCCGCCCGGCGCCGGGCCGGTGCTGCTCGCCGCCTGCGACAAGGGTTATTTCAGCCGCTTCGGCGACGGGCTGATCCAATCGGTCGCGGCGGCGACCGGCGGCGCCCAATTGCTGCACCTCCATATCGTCGGGCCTGACGCGGCGACGGAGCGGCAGATCGCAGCGCTGACGGCGGCGCATCCGTTCCTCAGGATCAGCACCGAGCCGGGCGAGTACCGCGCCGCCTACTATGCCTGCAGCCGCTTCCTGGTGCTGCGGCAGCTGCTCGACCGCTATCGGCGCCTGATCGTCGCGACCGATGTCGATATCCGCGTGCTGAAGCCGCTCGACGGCATCGCCCGGGCGATGGCGGGGGCCGATCTCGGCTGGTTCGAGGGCGGCAAGCAACTGCCCTTGCCGACCCTGTTCTGCGACTGTCGGCTGACTGCCTTCGCCGATACGGCGGCGAGCCGGCATGTGCTCGATCTGTTCGAGCACTATATCCGCGGCAAATATGCCGAGGGCTCGAAATGGATGATCGACCAGGGCGGGCTCTGGTCGCTGAGCCGGGCGCTCGGGCCTTCGCTGCGACGAGTCGATCTCGGCCGTTCGCTCGGACCCGACTATGACGGCGTGCTGGTGCCGGTCGAGGAGCAGGACACGAAGCTGGCGCTGCGCGACGCCGCCAATCAGGCCGACGCACCCGGATCGCCCCAATAGGCCGAGAATTCGCCGGGCGGCACCAGCGCCTCGTAGCGCAGCGTCACCGTGCCGGCGGGACCGGGCGCGCTGTCCGGCGCGATCTCGATCGCGGCCTCGGCGCTCTGGTCGTCGACCAGCAGCATGAGCGGCGGAGGGGCCGCGGCCGGGAAGTTTCGGATGGTGGCGAGGATGCGACGCTCATCGCCCAGATCGTCGACGATAATGCTGGCCGTGGCGCCGGCGGGCAGCACGGCGTCGATCCGCGCGGCCTCGCCGGCACCACGCACGGCGCCGGCCGCGTCGGCGGCGAATTGCCAGGGCTCGGGGCCGAGGACGGCATCGGCCAGGATGCGCGAGCTGTTGGGGACGGCGCCGACGACGATCCTGAGCGCGGCCGCGATATGGCGCAGCCGCTTGCGGGCGGCGTCGGCAGCGCGCATCCGGGCGTAGCGGCCCAATAGCCGATCGGCCTTGGCGTCGAGCGCCGCCGCGGTATAGGCGGCCGGTTCGGCGCGCGCCTCCAGCGCCTCGTAGAGCAGCTCCTCGACCGTCTTATCGGGGGTCGCCATGCCTGTCTCCGCCTCGTCCCGGCCGGGCCAGGATATCGTCGATACCAGATTCGGAGAAGCCGATGAAGCCTCTCCGCCATAGACGAACGCGTTCCTGGATTTTGACAGTGCGAGGAGATTGCCAAGACCGGGCCGGCCGGGGAAGATCGTCGCCATGGATTTCGCGCAGCGCCTCGACAGCCTGTTCCGCCGCCGCTTCTGCGCGGGCGGTCAATATGCCCGCACGGTCCGGCGCTGGCGCTTCGCCTTCCGGCAATTGACCGCGGAGGATGTCGAGGACGGCATCCAGGCGGCGTTCGAGAGCGTCTACGGCAATCACCTCGACGCCGGCCGCGTGCCGGAGACCGAGGAGGCACTGGAGGCGCTGATCAACCGGGCGATCCGCAACAAGCTGATCGACAAGCTGCGCAGCCGGATCCGCGAGCCGCTCGACCGCTTCCCCGAGGATCCGGGCGACGCGGCGGAGGATGACGACCGCCTGTTCGGCGCCTTCGTGCGCATCGACGACGAGCTCGCGGTCAAGGATCTGCTGGCCAAGATCTACGACCGGCTCGAGGAGAAATGGCAGAAGGTGGTGCGGCTGATGCTGGTCGGCTGCGACCCCGACGAGATCGGCGCCCAGTTCGAGCAGAACGGCTATGTGCTCAGGCGGTGGGTGCGCAACCGCATCTGCCGGATACTACAGGAACTGGCCGGCCTCGGCGATCCGATGGCGGGGGACTTTCATGGGCGGTGCTGTGTTTAGGGTCGGCTTCACTTACTCAGCTGATTTCAGCGGAATGGGGCCTTTCAAGGGTCGTCCGGGAAGTCCGTAACCCGCCTGATTGCCGGCCTGACTACCCCAGTGTCGTCATCTTTATCTGTTGGTCCCGGGCGAGGCAGGGGTTTTGGGGGCCACGAAGCTTGTCCAGATATACATACCCGCCAAGCGAGACAAACAATGAAACTGCGACGGGATAAAATATCCAGCCGCCAAAAAAAGTGATTAAAGGGGTGTGATCGTATCGAAGATAGTTGCGAAACATTTTAATATATTTGATCAAGAAAGCGCCAAGAAACGACACCATAATGAACCAATCAAATATTCGTTCGAATTCACTGACCTCGGCGACCTTAGGATCGCTTAACGGATCGCACACGCCATCGGTGTAGGGAAAAAATATCGCGATGAAGGTCACGTAAACTAATACCGTGATTATACTTAACGTCTTCCAAGAAGTAATTTTTGCCAGGGCAAGAGATGTGAGTGAAAAGATAATGGCGTACGGGATGAAGAGAAAGGAGATAATGATCCCTGCAATCATCTGAGCACCTTAAGATTCTTAAGCCGCTGAACCAACAAGGTCGGAAGGGATATGATCGCAGCCAGCGGCACGCCCGACCGTAATGTGATCGCGTTAGCCCCTAAACCCGCGCCACCAGATTGACCGCATCCCCAGGCCGCCGGACATTGGGTCCGAGATCCGTTACGAGGCCGTTCTTGATCGAGTAGCACCAGCCATGGATGGTGAGGTCGGCGCCCTTTTCCCAGGCTTCGAGCACGAACGGGTTGGTCGCGACATTCTCGACCTGGCGCAGCACGTTGAGCTCGCACAGCCGGTCGTGGCGCGCGGTGTCATCGGGGAGCGCTTCCAGCTCCACGGCATGGAGGCGCGCCAGCTCGCGGATCGGCGACAGCCAATGGTCGATGAGGCCGTGCCGCTGCGACTCCATCGCCGCGCGCACGCCGCCGCAGCCATAATGGCCGACGACCAGGATGTGGCTGACATTCAGCACCTGCACGGCATATTGCAGTACAGACAGGAAATTGGCGTCCTGCGGCGGGGCGAGGTTGGCGACGTTGCGATGGACGAACATCTCGCCCGGATCGAGCGCCACGATCTCGGTCGCCGGCACGCGGCTGTCCGAGCAGCCGATCCACAGGAAGGCGGGAGTCTGCTGGGCGACCAGCCGCTTGAAGAAGCCGGGATCGTTCGCGGTCTTGCCTTCTGCCCATTTACGGTTGTTGGCGAGGAGGTCGGAGACCGTGGGCACATGTTTGCTCATCGCGTGATCGCGGATTCCCTTACAGCACCCACAGCCGGGCGCGGGCGGAGCTTAGGGGTGCGGCCGCCGGGCGTCCAGTCTCAGCGCCAGTCGCCGAGCAGGATGAAGGGCGCCCAATAGAAGGGGTGGCGCGTGCCGAGCTGCTTCGCCTGGGCCGCGCGCAGCGCCGCCGCCTTGGTGGCGCCGGCTCGGCAGGTGGCGTAGAAATCACCCATGATCGCGGCCGTGCCGGCATCGTTCACCGGCCACAGCGTCGCCAGCACCGAGCGGGCGCCCCGGCTCTGGATCAGGGCGGCCAAGCCCTCGACCTCGCCGCCGGTGCCGATCGCGGTCTCGCAGGCCGAGAGCGCCACCAGCTCGCCCGCGATCGCGAGCTCCTGCCGGCGCAGCTTTTCGAGCGTCAGCCGCTCGCCGGTGCCGAGCAGCAGGTAGGAGGCGAGGCCGTCGGCCGGGTCGAGCACGAAATGGCTGGCGATATGGGTCACCGGATAAGAGCCGAGGGCGGCGAGCAGGCTCGCCTCGGTGAAATCCTCGTCCAGCATCAGCGTGCCCGGATAGAGCCCGTCCCGCGATGCCTCGGTGCGGATGATGGCGTGAAGCTCGGCCGAGACGGCGGCAAGCGGCGCATGGCCGGGCACCGCCCGCGCCAGGCCGAGGCCGGCGACGCGCCAGGCTTCCTGCTGAGGTGCCGCGCCGCTGCGGCCGGCAGGGGTCAGGGTCGCGAGCTCGAACCGCTCGACCAGATAGCGCTCGCCGTCATGGAGGGCGGCCATCGGCACGTAGCGCAGCACGCCGTCGAGCATCACCAGCAGCCGGCTTATGCCGCCCAGATGCGCTTCGAGCGGCGCCACCAGATGGCGATAGAGGCTGCCCGCGATGAGCTCGGCATCCTCGGTCCGGCGCTGGAGGGCCACACGGAACTCATGGACCAGCCGGTTGAGAATCGCCCGGTCGAGCTCGATCGTGAGGCCGATCCGGCCGGCGGCGGTGGCGAGGATGATCGAGACCGCCTGATCGGTGACGAGATATTGGGCAAGCGCGGTCTCGGCGTCGAGCGCCGGCAGGTCGAGCGCCGGCTCGGCCACGGCGGCGGGGGTGGCCTCGAAGGTGGCGCGCACCTGCTCCAGCCAGGATTCGACCGCCTCGGCGGCGCCGGGAACGGGATCGAGCCGCCAGCGCGCTTCGAGGGCAGTCAATGCGGTGAAGCTCAGCCGCCGGTCGCCGAGCGCCTGGCGCAGGAAGGCGCGGAACTCCTCATCCTTGAGCAGCAGCAGGATCTCCTGCGCCTCGGCCAGCCTGCCGGTCCGGATCAGCAGATCCGCGAGCGTGCGGTAGACCGGCTCGCGGGCGCGGGCGAAGCCTTGCTGCTCGGCGGACGTGAAGGCGATGGTGCTCGGCCGCAGCGCCTGGATGGCGTCGACCGCCATCTTGCCGAGATGGATCGCGGCCGGTAGCTCGCCCCCGGCGGCGAGTGCGAGGCTCAAGGCCCAGAAGGCTTCCCAGCGCAGCGAGGCGGCCTCGTGCCGGAGCGCGATCGCGAGCGCCAGGGCGGCGTATTGCCGGGCCGCCGGCGGATCGCCCGCCGCCAGATGGGCATGGGCGAGGTCGGCGAGGCTGGCGCCGGTCTCGGGATGGTCCGGGCCCAGCGTCCGTTGCCGGATGGCGAGCGCTTCTGCGAGGCAGGCGCCGCCGGCGAGCGCGTCGCCCGTGCCCAGGTGAAACCGGCCGAGATTGCGCAGGCTCAGCGCCACGTCGGGATGGTCGGCGCCATGGAGCGCCCGCCGCCGGTCGAGCGCCTCGATCAGGCGGCGTCGGGCCTCGTCGGAGCGTCCCTGCTTTTCCAGCACCAGGCCCAGATTGTCGAGCGTCGCGGCCCGGGTCGATTCGGGCGCTTCGGCCTCTGTGTCGAGGGCGGCCAGCACCTGTTCGAACAGCGTCTCGGCGCCGGCGAAATCGCCCATGATCGCCAGCAGCGCGCCTTGCGCCCGCCGGGTTTCGACGACCAGCGGATGCGCCTCGCCGAGCAGGGGGCGGCGGATCTCGATCGCCCGGTCGAGCGCCTGCCGGGAGGCGCCGTAATCGCCGAGCCCGAGGCGGATGGCGCTCAGGCTGTGCCAGCTCGCCGCGACCGGCAGGCCGGCATCGCCATGGATCGCGATCTGCCGGTCGAGCGCCTGTTCGGCCAGCGCCTGCGCTTCCGCAAGGGCGCCCTGGTGGAACTTGCTGCCGGCGAGGCTGGCGAGGCTCCCGGTGGTGAGCGGATGGTTCGGGCCGTAGAGCCGCTCGCGGATCTCCAGCGCCTCGCGATAGTGGGATTCGGCCTCGGCGTCGCGCCCGCGGACCTGCATCAGATGGCCGAGGCCGGAGAGCGCCATGGCGATGCCGCCTTCGCGCGACGCCGCGCGATAGATGGCGAGCGCCCGGCGCAGCAGCGCCTCGGCCTCGTCGAAATCGCCGAGCTTGAGGGCGAGCGTGCTCAGCAATTGCAGGGTTGAGGCGGTACGCGGATGGTCGGGGCCGAGCGTCTGCTCCAGCATCTCGACCGCCTCCAAGGCGGCGGCGCGGGCGGCGAGCGGCTCGTGCAGGCCCGACAGGATGAGCGCCAGATTGTCGAGGGCGCCTGCCGTCGCATCATGCCGGCCGAGGGCTGCGCGCAGGATGGTCACCGATTCCTCGGCATGGCGCCGGGCCTCGGCATACCGGTCGAGCCGCGCCAGCGCCAGGGACAGGGTCACGAGGCCGAGGCCGATCGCGGGATGGCCCGTCGGCAAGGCCTCGCGCCGGGCGGCGAGCGCCCGGAAGGCGGCGTCGCACGCACCGGGGAAATCCAGCCGATCGGCCTTGGCCGTGGCGAGCCGGTCGAGCGTATCGGCAAGCTCGAGACGGCTTCCCGGCTCCGCCGCCAGCGCTGCGGCACGGGCCTCGAGAGCAGCGATTTCGGACGGATGGGTGGTCAGGGGCCGGCTCCGACTGAGGGCCGGCGGGGCAGGGCGGCCGCCTCGATTATAGGCGTCCGCGCAAGCGCTTCGAATTTTTTTCGGATCGCTCTGTCAATCCGGCGCGCGCCCGGCGTCAGAACAGGCAGACGGTCGCCGACAGCGCCGTTTGACGGTGCAGAAAAAGCCTGGTCCATGCTAAGGTAAAATTGAGACAATATTGGATCAAAGGGCATCGTTTCTGCGACCGGAGCGTGAATACGCCGCTGCGCGTTGGGCAGCGGCCTACCTTGAGGAGTTGGTGATGACTGGCTTCAAGCGGATGGCGAACTCTGGCGCTGCTTTGTGCGCGCTCTTGGCGGCCGGCTCGGCCCATGCCCAGCAGATCTTCAACGGCAGCGGCATCAATCTCGGCGGCCTGTTCCAGTCTCACGGCTTCGCGCCGCAAGCCTTCGGCAATCCGCCCGCCTGCGTGACGCTGCAGGGGACTCCGCCGCTGCCGGCCCAGGTCGATCCGGCCCAGGCGGCTCAATCGATGAACATCCCCGCTTCGGCCGCCCCCGACACGCTGGTCAGGTTGGCGCAGAGCTGCGCCAGCCAGCGGCGGCTGGGCGAGGCGGCGGCGGCGGCCTGGAAGGCGGCGAGCCTGCGCTCTCCGGCCGGCGAGCAGATGATCGGCTATTTCTACGTCCAGGGCGTGGGCGTGCCGCGCGATCCGGCCAAGGGGGCGGCCTGGCTCAACCAGGCGGCACTCGCCGGCGATCCCTCGGCGCAGGTCACGCTGGGCGCACTCTATTTGCGCGGCCTCGGCGTCAACCAGGATCCGGGCTCGGCCTTCCGCCTGTTCACGGCCAGCGCCAAGCAGGGCTTCCCGGCCGGCGAGCATGCGCTCGGCGTCGCCTACGAGTTCGGCCAGGGCACGGCGCGCGATCGGCAGCAGGCGGTGTTCTGGCTGAAGCAGGCCGGCGACAAGGGCGACCGCGCCGCCTCGCTCGAAGCGCGCGCGCTCGGCAATCCCAAGGCGCCGCCGCAATTCCAGAGCGAGCAGCAGCTCGTCTCCTATGCCCAGCAGGGCGGGGCACCCCTGACGCCGGCCGAGCAGCAGGCGCGGGCGCGCCAGGCGCAGAGCGACATGGCCGTGCTCGGCATGGCCGGCTCCATGTTCGGCAAGGGCTTCGGCATGTTCAACCTCGGCAACACCGTCGGCGGCGGTGGAGGCGGGGGCGGTGGTGGAGGCGGCGGCGGCAACCCGTGCGAATATTACAGCGACTACGCCGCCTGCAACGCGCACAAGGCGGGCGAGGACTGGACCGCCGACCGGCTCCAGCAGGAGCATAATGACGGCAACGAGCAGTCGAGCTCCGACCGCGACTGGTACGGGCAGTAAACGCCATGCAACCGACCATGACGCCGAAGCGGCCCGAGATGAAGATGGAGCGGGCGACCAAGACCGACCCGGCGCTCGAGCGCAAGCAGAGCCAGGGCGGCTCCGGCCAGGACCAAGGCGGCGGCGACAAGCGCGGCTCCGGTCGCGGCGCCTGGATCGCCGGCGCGGTGCTGCTGGCGATCGTGGTCGGCGGCGGCGCCTGGTTCATGAACCAGCCCGGCGCCGACACGCCGCATGTCGGCATCAGCACGACGCTGGGCGACGGCGAGGCATTCGGCGGCGCCGTCTACTACACCGCCGACGACCAGGTCTCGGACAAGCAATGGCAGGAGCGGGCCGACGCCTTCAAATCCTTCAAGGCCAAGGGGCCGGTGTTGCTCGACCGGGCCGAGGCGGCACAGGTCAACGGCTTCGTCAATCAGGCGATCCCCGACGCGCAGAAGCGCCAGGTGCTCGCCAAGGACATTCAGGACAAGAAGGTCGATATGGTGGCGATCGGTTTCTACGATGATTGCGCGGTCGACGGCGACACGGTCGGGATCCTGGCCGGCGGCGTCGACATCACGATCCCGCTGACCCATCAGGTCCAGTACGTGCTGGTGCCGGTGCCGCATGGCGGCAGCGCGCCGGTGACGGTCCAGGGGCTGAAGGACGGCACCGGCGGCATCACGCTGGGCATGGTGACGCCGGCCGGCGTCGTCCATATGCCGGCGCTGAAGCCGGGCCAGCAGATCGGCTTCACGGCGCGCTAGGCGGGGACCGACAATGAACGCCCAGATGCGCAACATGCTGCCGATGCTGGTGATCGGCGCCCTGGTCGCGGTGCTGGCGCCGCGGATCGGCTCCTTCGGCATCCTGTTCGTGATCCTGGCGATCGCCGGCTGGATCGTCGTGATCGGCTGGATCCTCGACCGAATGGGGCGGCTGCCGGAAGGCATCTCGCGCCTGTTCAACCAGACGGCGCGCAGCCAGAAGCTGTCCGAGCTGCAGGCCGAGCAGAAGGAGCTGCAGCGCCGCCGCCTGATCGAGCTCGTGACGGCCGAGCATGTACGCACGGTGCTGGACGAAGCGCTGATCGGCCAGTCGCAACTCGCCGAGGATGTCGGCCAGGCGGTCGAGATCTTCCTCGGCAAGAAAAGTCCGGCGAAGCCACTCTCGATCGTGGTCTCCGGCCCGACCGGCTCGGGCCGCACCAGCTTCGCCGAGGCGGTCGGCATCGCCGTGGCGCCCGAGACCTCGCCGTCGCTCACCCGGATCGATTGCGCCAGCGATTCCTCGCATGATCTGGTCGAGATCGGCGGCCGCATCGCCGGCCACGCGCTGCCGGTGCTGCTGATCGACAATTTCGACAAGCTCGGGACCCAGCGCCACGGCGACAGCTTCGTCAGCGACCTCACCCGGCTCATTGACCAGGGCATCGTCGATGGCAAACAGCGGCTGCGGCACGCGATCGTCGTCCTGACGGTGATGACCGAGCCCGTGACCTCGGTCGAGGCCTATCGCGAGATCGCCAAGCGGCCCGAGGAACGCCCGCTGATCATGCGCGAGTATCTGCATGTGTCGGGCAAGCTGCCGGCCGATCTCTTGAGCCGCATCGATGTCGTCGGCCTGCTGAAGCCGCTGGAGGATATCGAGCAAATCATCGTGGTGTGGGAGATCTTCCGCGGCATGGCTCGGCGCGAGCACGAGATCACCATCCTCGAAGGCGAGGAAAGCCTGGGCGAGGGCATCGAGGATTTCCTGCTGGAGGCGCGCGAACGCTGGCTGAAGGCCGGCGTCAGCGGGGCACGCGAGGCGGCCCGGTTCGTGGCCGCGGCGGCCGACCAGGCGCTGGTGCAGGCCAGCCGCTCGGGTGCCAGCCAGGTCCGGGCGACCTGGGACAAGGGCACGGGCCGCATCCGCCTGGAGCCGGTCGAGCCCGAGCTTGAGCAGGCCCAAGCCGGCGCGGGCGGGATCGATGTCGAGACCGAAGCCGAAGCGGCCCATTCCCATCCGGAGCCGATACTCACCAGACCCAACACAGCAAGCACAGGACGCGTCCAATGAGCCTGAGAAACAACCCCAAGATCATGGCGGATCTCAAAGCCAAGATCGATGAGACCAAGGGCAACAGGGATACGCGCAAATACGATGCCGGCGAGATCGCCGCCAAGATCAAGAGCCGCGTCATCGGCCAGGATACGATCGCCGACACCATCTCGTCATTGGTCGCGCGCAAGGCCGCGCGGCGGACTCGCAAGGGCACGCTCGCCAATGTGCTGGTCTCGGGCCCGCCCGGCACCGGCAAGACCGAGATGGCCAAGGCGATCTCCGAGGCGATCTTCGGGTCCGAGGAGTACATGCTGAACATCTCGTGCAACAGCATCGGCACCTCGGAGACCGGGCTTTCGGCGCTGGTCGGGGCACCCAAGGTCTATTCCAACTCCAGCCGCGGCTCGATCATCGAATATCTGATCAAGAACAAGGGCGAGGGCGTCATTCTGTTCGACGAGTTCGAGAAGGCGGCGCCGAACAAGGACGCGCCGGTCGCCAAGATGCTGCTGACGCTGCTCGACGAGGGCAAGATCCAGTCGCAGTACGATATGAACGTTTACGAGGCAAAGGGCTGCATCGTCATCCTCACCTCGAATCTGAAGCAGGAAGAGCTCGGCAAGCTGTCGCAGCAGGTGAAGGACCCGGAAGAGCTGGAGCAGGCCTGCAAGCGCGTGCTGATGGATGCGCTGGCGCCGGAATTCTTCGACCGGGTCGATCTGGTGACGACCACGGCGCCGCTCGACGACGAGGCGCGCTCGCAGATCCTGCTCATGCATTTCGAGCGGGTGGCGAAGGCGCACGAGGTCGAGGTCGTCGATGTCGATGCCAGCTTCTACGATCTGCTCATGCTCGGCGTCGAGAAGTTCAAGGAGACGAGCGCGCGCACGGTCATGCGCTGGCTCGAGAAAGTTGCGGACGAAGCTTTCATCGATGCGGTCAACGAGAATCACTGGCAGCGTGTCGTGGCCGGCTGGGACGGCCGGCAGATCGTGCTGACCGAGGCAGGGCCGGAAGAAGAGCAGGAATAGGGCGGAGCGAAGAACATGGTCATCGGCGACATGATCACCACCGGACGCATTCTGTTCGTCGAAAGCTGGGGCTTTCGCTGGCTGACGTTGGCGACCGCGGCCTCGACCATCCTCGCGATCGTCGCCGGCACCGGGGCCGGCGGTACCGGCGGCGGCAATAGCGGCGGCGGCAATCAGGGCCAGGCCCAGCCGAGCTTCGCTACCCAGCCCGGTCCCGCGGCCGGCGGCGGCCAGCCTTATAGCTTCGGCCAGGCCTCGGCGCCGGGGGCGCCGGCACCGCTCAATCTGCAGAACCCGACCTATTCCGGCGGCACGGTCATATCCGGGCCGCCGCCGGAGAAGAAGCCGGCCCCGGCCGAGGGCATGAGTTTCGGCGAATTGGGCAAAGGCCATAACTGACCGAATCTTTATTGCGGAGACGCGAAATGAGCTCACGTAACTTCACGTGCCTGGTGTCGGCGCTCGCCCTCGTCACGGCGAGCTGCGCGCAGGACGGATCGAACCAGAAGGAAGTGCTCGGCACCGGCATCGGTGCTGGATTGGGCGGCCTGATCGGTTCGCAGTTCGGCCATGGCTCCGGCAAGATCGCGGCCACCATCGTCGGTATCGGTGTCGGCGGCTTCCTCGGCAACCGCATCGGCGCCAAGCTCGACGAGCTCGACAAGCAGAAGGCGACGCAGGCGACGCAGCAGGTGCTGACCGACCCCGGCTCGGCGCCGGCGCATTGGGACAATCCGCAGAGCGGCAACAGCGGCACGGTCAAGGCCGAGCCGGTCTTCTATCGGGGCGGCAGCGGCCATGCCGCCGCGGCTGCACCGCCCAAGCTGGCGCCGCCGCCGGCCAATGCGGAAGCCGCGCCCGCCGTCTGGGTCGCCCATACGCAAAGCCCAGTCAATCTGCGCGCGGCGCCGAACGCATCGGCCGGCGTGGTCGGGCATTTGAAGCCCAACCGGAACTTCCAGGTGCTGGGCAAGGTGCCGGGCAGCCCGTGGCTGATTGTCGGCCAGAACGGCCAGCATGTGGGGTATGTCAGCAGCACCGTGGTACAGCCGGCGGGCACGGCGCCGCCGGTGGTGCCGATCGGGCCTGAAACAGCGCCGGCGCAGGCGAATAACGGTCCGCCGCCGAGCGACCAGACGCCGCCCCCGCCGCCGTCCAACTGGGGCGACAATGCGGCGCCGCCATCGGCACCGGTGCCGTTGACGCCCTCCCCGCAACCGCCGCCCCAGCAGGCGCAGACCCCGCCGGCCGGCGGCGGCATGATCGATCCGGGCGCCATCGATCGGGATATCGGCCTGGCGCCCTCTGCCCAGGGCGGGCAGGCCTGCCGCAAGACGGTCTCGACCATCAAGATCAAGGGGCAGGATCAGCCGCAAGTTTCGGAGGTGACCTTCTGCCAGCAGCCCGACGGCAATTGGGCGCCGGTCACCACGCCGACGTGAGGATCGCCTGATGTCGAGATGGTTCGGCCGGTCGGCCCTGCTGTTGCTGGCGCTCGCGATCGCGGCGGGGGCATGGGCGCAGCAGCCCGATCCGCTGACCGCGGCCGGGCTGCTGCAGGGTCAATGCCAGGCGATCGAGGTCAGTGCCGCGGCCGCCTGCGGCAAGCTTTCGGGTGCCGTCGCCAACGGCCGCGACCCGAGCGCCGGCCTGCCGGCGACCGACCAGATCCAGCCGGGCGACCTGCATCTCTTCGGTCCGTGGCAGCAGGCGATCGTGCTGCGCAAGGATGCCGCCGGTTGGTCGGCGCTCGCGGTGACGGGGGCCGCCACCGGGCCCGACATCGTCGTGACGCAAGTCGCCGACGCCGCCCAGGCCAAGGCGCTCTTCCAGGGCAAAGGCATCGAGGCGGTCGCGACCGCGTCCTCCGACCCGTTCGGCGAAGGCTGGATCACCGAGGTGCGCAAGCGGGCCTCGACCGACGCCTCCAAGGTCGGCGACGATGTGCTCGCGCGCTATATCTCGCCGGGCGGCGGCAAGCTCGATATGGGCGCGTTCGTCTCGGCCATGCCGGTTCGCTGGGGCTATCTCGATATCGCCTATGTCCATGACGGCTTGTTCCGGGCGGACCAGGCCGGTGCTTATCGCTTCGCCGTCACCTTCCAGTCGCATGACAATGACTTCACGAAGAAATGGGTCTGCTACCCGCACCTCGCCTTCGTGCAAGGCAATGACAAATTCCCGGTGCTGCAGGCCGAGGAGTTCGAGATCGGCGAGGACGCTCTTGCCGAAGACATCAAGAGCGTGGTGTCCAGCACCGTCAACATGCCGGTCGGCTTCAACGCCATGGAAATCACGGTGGAGTGCACGCCGGACAATTTCGTTTGGAATTCGCTCGGCGGCTATCTCCATGCGACCGCCAATGGCGGCCGCGGCGCCAATCCCTGGCCGGTGCTGGTGCTGAGCGTTCAGCGCCCCGGCGATAGCGGCTTCACGCCGATCCGGCCCGGCGAGATCCTTTATCCCAAGAAGGATGCCGCCGACGCGCTGCCGCTGGGGCAGCGCCCGAATCTTCCGGTCACTGATACGCTCAAGGAGCTGGGCTTGCCGGCTTCCTACAAGCCGGGATGGTTCGTCGACGTGTTTCCGGTCGTGGGCGATCAGAGCGCCTGGTCGCAACCGCCGAGCGCTCCGCGCCAGGGCACCTTCATCGGGCGGCCCGACGGCTTCGCCGTCAACGATCACATCGCCCATGGGCTCATGAGCAACGGCGCGCCGGACCGCGCCGGCAAGATCTTCGTGGCCACCTCACTCTTTCTCGCGCCCAAGGCGGGACGCTATTCCTTCCTGGTGGAAGCCGAGAATGCGCCGGTCGGCCAGGCCAAGGATGTCGAGGATTGCGTCGCCGATCTCAGTGCCACCACGCCCAAGGGCGAGACCATCTCGATCATCGACGGCTCGAAGGCGAACGTGTCCTATACCGGCGGCGCGGCCAGCGTCATGATCGCTTCCACCGGCGGCATCGACCTCGCCAAGGGCGCCTATCGGATGAGCCTGCGCGGCTCCTGCTACGTCGCCAACCTCGCCGACATCACCCAGAGCGGCTACGGCGCCACCCGTTTGCGCCTCTATATCCGCCGGCCCGGGGAGCAATTGCTCTCCCCGGCGCGCGACGGCGATTTCGTCTACAAGACGGCGGGGTAGATTAAGGTTCGCCCGGCTTGAACGGCTCTTCCTTGCCCGGCGGCACGGTTTCCTCGGCGGCGGCGAGCAGCATGGCGACGGAGACGTAGGTGCCGTTCACCATGGTCAGGTCGACGACGCCCTGGTCGCCCAGGAGCGCCTTGGCGCGGGCGAAGGTCGCGTCCGAGATCTTCTGCTTGGTCGAAAGCTCCATGCAGTAATCATACACCGTCGCTTCGTCCGGCTGCATGTCGGCCGGCCGCTTGTTGGCCTTGAGATCGGCGGCGACATGCTCCGGCAGCCCGGCCTTCACCGCGAGCGGATAATGCGCGTACCACTCGACCTGCGAGCGCCAGAGCCGCGACTGGATCAGGATCGCGAACTCGTTGAGCTTGGTCGGCACCGAAGTATGCCAGCGCAGGTAATCGACCAGATCGTACATACGCTGCGCCATGACCGGGCTGCGCAGCATCGGGTTGTAGGGGCCGGCGAGGCCGACGCTCGACACCTTCATGATCTTCTCACCGAGCGGCCGCTGCGCGTCGTCGAGCTGGTCCATGGTGAGCTGCGGAAAGCGCGACGCCGGCGCATTGGCGATGCCGGCCGCGCTCCAGCCGCAGGCGAGCGCCAGAACAAGCGACAGCCCCCAGGCGATACGATGCTTCATTGTTTCCTCCCGGTTGTTTGGACGGGAGTCTAACCTCTCCTCCGCGACGCCGCCCACTCTTGCAGCGCCACCAGCGCCGGGCGCAGGGCCGCTCCATCCGCCGTCAGCGCATATTCGACCTTGGGCGGCACTTGCGGATAAACTTTGCGGACGACCACGCCGTTGCTTTCGAGCTCACGGAGCTGCTGGATCAGCATCTTTTGGGAAACGGCGGGGATGGCGCGGCGCAGCTCGGAAAATCGGAGCACCGGCGTGCGGAAGAGATGGAAGATGATCAATGTCTTCCATCGGCCTTCCAACACCTTCAGAGCCTCTTCCAGCTCCGCCGGAGAGCATGGTTTCTGCGAGATCTGCGAAGCTTCGCTCATGGTTACCAAAAGGTGTGTATTGCACTTTTCGGTGCGTTCTTGCGCCGTGAATACCGCATTTATATCCTTCGCGGAACCCCGGCGTCCGGCCGGGACAAGGCGAGGATCGATCATGAGCATGGTGGCCGTCGTTACGGGCGCGAGCCGGGGTGCCGGCAAAGGCATCGCCATCGCGCTCGGGCAGTCGGGGGCGACCGTTTATGTGACGGGGCGCAGCAGAACGCCGGATGCTTCGCCCTACGGCGGCACGGCTGCGGAGACGGCGGCGCTTGTCGACGAGGCCGGCGGCAAGGGTGTTCCGATGTTCGTCGATCATGCCGACGACGAGGCTGTGGCCGAGCTGTTCGCACGGGTCGGACGCGATCATGGCCGGCTCGACATATTGGTCAACAATGCGGCGAATGTGACGGACATGACGCTGCCCGGCGGATTCTGGGAGAAGCCGCTGGAAGCGGCCGATCTGATCACGGTCGGCCTGCGATCGCACTTCGTGGCCGGCTTCTATGCGGCCCCCTTGTTGATCGCGAACGGCCGAGGGCTGATCGTCAATACCGGGCACTATGGGGCCGTGGCCTACTATCACGGTCCCGCCTATGGAGCGCAGAAGGCGGGGGCCGATAAGATGGCGGCCGACATGGCGAAGGAATTGCGGCCGTACAACGTCGCGGCGATCTCGATCTGGATGGGCGGCCTCGATACCGAACGCGCCCGTGCCTACCTCGCCGGGCTGCCGCCGGCAGCGAGGCCGACGGCCAAGCGGGAAACGCCGCAGTTCACGGGCAGGGTGATCGCGGCGCTCTATGCGGCGGACGATCTCATGCGGTATTCGGGCCGAGCCCTCATCGGCGCCGAGCTGGGCGCGCGGCTCGGCGTGACCGACATCGATGGCAGCGTCCCGCGCTCGCTGCGCGACACTTTGGGCGGGCCGCCGGAGCTCCATTCCAGCCTCCGCTGATGCGGCCGGGCGCCATCCCGCACGAAAGCAATCAGGCGGCGGATCTGCCCTGGACCGGTCCCATCTCCTCGACATTGGTCGGCAGCGCCAGGATGGACGGCTCCGCCGCCACGAGACGCTCGTCGAGCTGCTCGCTGATCACGTCCCAGAGCTGCCGCAGCCGGCGGACATGCAGGTCGTCGCGGATGAAGCTGACGATGGCGTCGAGATCCCGCGTGAGGTCCAGCGTGGATTGGCTGTTCGCTCCGGTGGCGTGCGCCGAGCTGTCGAAGCATGGTATCTGCGGTGACTTGCCGTCGCCTTCCTTCACTTCCAGCCGATCGCTGGTGAGGATCTTCAGCAGCTGCCGGCGCAGCGCCGCATTGTAGAGCCCGCGCTCCAGGTCGAAGATGGTTCGAACATTGATCTCGCGCAGCAGGCTCGTGCGGATGGAGCCGACCGCGAGGATGAGCTGCGCCTGCGCCACCCAGTCGATGACTTCGTAAAGCCCGTAGGGCGTTTCCACGAAGATCTGGATGGGATTGATGGTGGCCAGGTTCTGGACATCCTCGATCTCGAACTCGCCGAGCCTCAGCTTCATGAACGGGTCGATGCCGAGGATCATGTCGAGCGGCAGCTCCTCCTGGAGCGCCCGGCTGCCGGCGCTGACGCGCCGGAGCTTCATCCAGGGGAATTTCGCGATCAGTGCCCGCAGGAAAATGTCGGGGAAGAAGCCGATCACGAAGGCCAGCGCCACCAGCGCCTTCGCGCCCACGGCACCGAAGAGGCCGGAATGCCAGATCGCCGCGGTCACGAACAAGGCCATCAGCATATGCGTGATGCATTGAAAGAAGGAAATGGGCGACAGATCGTAATTGGCGATGCGTTTGACCAGGTACCGGATCGTCCAGATGTAGGAGCCGAGAAAGGCGTAGGTCAGCGCGCCGACGAATGTCGGAACCGAATTCGAGAACGGGCTCACACTCTCGGTGCCGGGCAGGGGCGTGAAGGCCATGTGAAAGCACAGGCTGGCCAGCACGACATAGATCAGCACCGGAAAGAGATAGTATCGGAACGCGTTAGCGTCCGCTTCTCCCGGTGGGCGCTCGGGATTCGAGTCGGGGTCGTACTTGTATTTGACCAGCTCGAGCGAGGGCAAGATAAGCGGGCGCCCCCTGGTCTCGGCAAATCTGAACAGCTTCTCCAGATCTCTGACGATCTCCCGTCGGCTCACTCGAATATTGCTTCGACCGACAAAGATGCCGACCGGTACAATGCAGCTGAAGAGTGCAACCGAGATGACGCGTTGGGCTTCTTCTATGGAAAGTCCGAGATCCATGGGGCACCTCTCGCAAAGGCGATGGAGGATAGATCAATAAGACATCATAGGGCAGAGTACCGTCTTTACCGTTCTTAAGTCTTCTTAAAAAAGATGACAGGCGGAGGTTGTCTCCTGCGCACGATTTACGTCCGTATGCTTTCGCTTGGATCGCGGGGCCGATGCGATACTTGGGCCGGGCGATCCGACCAAAGCAAAACGCCCCGGATCGGGTGATCCGGGGCGTGTCTCAGGCTGCCGAAGCGGACGAATTTAGCGCCCGAGCGCCTTCGCGTGATGGGCGATGTGGTCGGCCATGAAGCTCTGGATGAACCAGTAGCTGTGATCGTAGCCTTCCTGCCGGCGGAGCGTCAGGGATTGGCCCGAGGCCTTGGCGGCCGCCTCCAGCGCTTCGGGACGAAGCTGGTTGGCGAGGAACTGGTCGCTCATGCCCTGATCGACCAGGATCGTGCCCGGCCGCGCCTTCCGGCTCATCAGGATGCTGGCATCAAATTCCGCCCACTGGGCGCGGTCAGGGCCCAGGTAATTGGAGAAGGCCTTCTCGCCCCACGGCACGGCGACCGGATTGGCGATCGGCGCGAAAGCCGAGACCGAATGCCAGAAATCCGGATGCCGGTAGGCGGAGACGATCGCGCCATGGCCGCCCATGGAATGGCCGAAGATGCCGCGCCGGCTGCTATCGACCGGGAAGTTCGCCTCGATCAACTTCGGCAGCTCGTCATTGACGTAGCTGCCCATGCGGTAATGGCCGGACCAGGGTGCGGCCGTGGCGTCGAGATAGAAGCCCGCGCCGAGGCCGAAATCCCAGCTGTCGCCTTCGCCCGGCAGATTGGCGCCGCGCGGGCTGGTGTCGGGGGCGACGAGGATGAGCCCATGCTCGGCGGCGAGGCGCTGCGCCCCGGCCTTGATAGTGAAGGTCTCCTCGGTGCAGGTGAGGCCGGCCAGGTAATAGAGCGCCGGGACCGGGCGAGCCTGGGCCTGGGGCGGCACGAACACGCCGAAATTCATCTTGGTGCCGGTGGCGGCGGACATGTGGGAGTAGAAACCCATCTCTCCGCCGAAGCAGCGTTGCTTGCTGCGCGTCTCGATGCTCATGCCAATCTCTTTCGGTAGGGGCCGCAGGGGATGGTAGCCCGCGACGGCCGATCGGGGAACCGGTCGGGCGTGCTACTAAGGTCGAGCTTGTCCGATCCGGCGCGATGCGACCAAGTTTTCCGACCGTCGAGCCAATTCTTCCGACATAGAGAAGGAGCCGCCGATGATCGAATATGTGGCCGTCATCCTGATCTGCGCCAGCTCGATTCCGGCCGAGCAATGCACCGAGGACAGCGCCCTCGATGTGATGTCCACCGTCGTCGACAACGAGCTCGGCTGCGCCAGCGGCTGGCAGGACGTGATCGCGCGCTCGCCGCTGCAGAAGGATATCGGCACGACCGCCTATGTCCGAACCATCTGCAAGCGCCGGGAGATCGACGACAAGGAGGGCGCTTCGACCCTCAGCCAGCCCCATCCCTGAGCAGGCGCAAGGCGGCGGCGGTACCGAGCGCCGCTTCATGGCCGGCGCGGCGGCGGTCGGGCGGCACCGCGTAGCTCGCGACCACACGAGCCGGTCCTTCCGACAGCAGCAGCACCCGGTCGGCGAGCGCGCCGGCCTCGGCCAGATCGTGCGTCACCAGCAGGACCGCGACCGGATGCCGGCGCCAGAGCGACAGCAGCAGGGCGCGGGCGCTTTCGGCCATCGCCTCGTCGAGCGAGACGAAGGGCTCGTCGAGCAGCAGCAACCCCGGCTCGATCGCGAGCGCCCGGGCGAGCGACAGCCGGCGCGCCATGCCGAGCGAGAGCTGCGAGGCCCAGCGGTCGCGAACCTCGCCCAATCCCACCTGATCGAGCAGCCGGTCGAGCGGTGTCGGATCGGCATCGGGCGGCAGGACGAGGCGGAGATTATCGCGCACGCTGCGCCAGGGCAGCAGGCGCGGCTCCTGGAACACGGTGCCGATGCGCGGCTGGGGGCCATGCCAATCGAGCCGCCCGTCGAATTCGGCGTCGAGGCCGCCGACCAGCTTCAGCAACGTGCTCTTGCCGCAGCCCGACGGACCGACCAAGGCCAGGATCTCGCCGTCCTCGACATCGAAGCGCAGATCTTCGAGCACGGCCCGGCCGCCGATTTGCTTGCGCCGGATCTCGACCGTGAGGCTCATCGGCGCCACCGCGCGACATGGCGCTCGAACGGTTGCAGCAGTCCCCATTCGATCAGCTGCACGACGATGATGAAGGCGAGCGTGTAGGCGAGGATACGGGTCACGTCGAAGAGCTGGAAGGCGATCTGGATCTCGAAGCCGACGCCGTTGCTGCGGCCGAGCAGCTCGACCACCAGCACGATCTTCCAAATGAGCGACAGGCCCGAGCGGGCGGCAGCGAAGAGATAGGGCGCCAATTGCGGCAGCACGATATGGCGGAGCGTGCGGCCGCGGCCGATATGGAAGCTCGCCGCCATCTCCAGCAGCCCGCGATCGACGGCGCGCGCGCCCTCGCGGATGGTGACCGCCGTCGCCGGCAGCTTGTTGATTGCCACGGCGGCCACCGCCGAGATCTCGTTCAATCCGAACCAGATATAGAGCAGCACGATCACGACCAGCGCCGGCACATTCAGCAGGGCGATGAGCGCACTGTCGAGCAGCAGATCGAGCCGGCGCCAGCGCCCCATGGCGAGCCCGAGCAGCGTGCCCAGCACCATCGCGAGCGTGAAGGATGCGGCGACCCGGGCCAGGGTGACGGCGAGGTTGAAGGGCAGCACGCCCGATCGGGTCTCGGTCCACAGCATGGCGAAAACGCGCGACGCCGCGGGCAGATGCGGATCGCCGAGCGCGCGCGCGACCGCTTCCCACAGTGCCAGCAAGGCGAGCAGGGAGATGAGGCGCGCGCCCAGCGCCGCCCGGCCGGTCAGAGCGCTGCCGTCGGCCAAAACGTCCCCGGCGCCAGGCCCTTGTCCGATCCGACCAGGGCCGGGCCGCCGGTCTCGGCCAGGAGCTGATAGAGCTGATCGGCCGCCCGGCGTTCGGTCTCGCCCCATCGCTGCGGGATGCCGCGCCGATACCAACCGACGAGCCGGGCCTGCTCGGCCGCGTTGCCGGCGCCCATGATCGGCGCCAGGCGCTGCCACTCCGCATCGTCATGGGCAAGGAGGTCGCGTGCCCGCTTGACGGCGCCGAGGAATCCGTCGACGGCGGTACTGTTCGCCTCGGCCCAGTGCTCGGAGAAGACGTAGCCCACGATCGGCACGGCGCCGATGCCGAGGCCAGCGATCGCATCCTCGACCGCCAGAAGCTGGCGCATGCCGGCCGCCTCGGCCTTGGCGGCGAAGGGCCAGTAGGTGAGCGCCGCATCGAGTCGGCCGGCCTTGAGCTCTTGGTCGAGCAGGGGCGCGGCGGCGAAGCTCTTCTCCACCTGGGCGTCGAGGTCGAGGGCGAATTTGCGCTGGGCATAGGCGCGCAGGATCAACCAGCTCTTGTCGATCGGGCTGCCGGCGATGCCGAGCCGCTTGCCGGCCAGGTCCGGGATCGACCGGATCGGCGAGTCCGCCGCGATCATCACGGCGCCGACGCTGTTGGAAAAGGGGGTGAAGGTCCAATCGGCGCCGGCCGCGCGCTGCCTCGATACCCAGAGCCAATCGACCACGATCATGTCGACATCCTTGGCCTGGAGCGCCACCTGCGTCGCCTGAGCGCCGGCCAGCTCGACCGGCTCGATCGCGATCCCGGCTTCGGTATCGAAGCCGTGCCGGCGGATGACGTCGACCTCCCACGACACCGTGCCGAAGCGCAGCACGCCGATGCGGATCGGCGCCGCGGCGGCCCAGGCCCGGCCGGCGAGGGGGCTCGCCAATATCCCCGACAGCACCGTCCGGCGTGCGATCCTCATGCGGTCTCCTCCGTTATTTTGGGTGATTATCGGCGCGCCTGGCGCGGCCCTGTCAACCGTCGGTGGCCATGGTTCTTAAGTATTAGGGTCGCAGGTCTTTGTTTTCACTGGCCTCGGCCCGAGGGGCTCGGCATTATCGCCGCCTATGGGAGGGTGCGATGCCGTTTGGACGCTTCGCGGCCCTAGCAATGATCGGTCTCGCCATGTCGGCCTTGCCGGCCCGGGCGCAAAATCAGACCGACGCGCGGGTCGATATTGCCTATCTGGCACTGGCGGTGAAACGCGTGGTGCCGTTGAGCTACCTCGATCAGCCGCCGGCCGATGACGGGCTTCAGGGCGCACGCCTGGCCCTTGCCGACAATGTGACGACCGGCAAGTTCATCCATCAGGATTACCACCTGGAAGAGGCGATCGAGCCGGATCCGGCCGCCGTCATCGACCATTTCAAGCAGCTGGTCGGGCAGGGCTATCGGAACTTCGTCACCGACCTGCCGGCCGACCTGTTGCTCAAGGTGGCCGATCTGCCCGAGGCCAAGGACGCGACTTTGCTGAATGCGACCGCGACCGACGATCGGCTGCGCGGCGCCGATTGCCGGGCCGGCGTGCTGCATATGCTGCCGAGCCGGGCGATGCTCGCCGACGCGCTGATGCAATATCTCACCATCAAGAAATGGCAGCGCATCCTGCTCGTCTCGGGCCAGACCGACGACGACAAGGCTTATGCCGAGGCGATGCGTCGCTCGGCCAAGAAATTCCAGATCCGCATCGTCGAGGACAAGCCCTGGACCTTCGTGCCCGGCGCGCGGCGTACCGATACCGGCCATTTCCAGATCGAGGCCGAGGTTGCGCGTTTCACCCAGGGCATCAGCTACGATGTGCTGGTGGTCGCCGACGAGGAGGATAATTTCGGCGACGATCTCTCCTACCGCATGACCGATCCCCGACCGGTGGCGGGCACGCAGGGGCTGGTGCCGACCTCATGGGCAAGGCCGTTCGAGCAATGGGGGGCGACGCAGCTTCAGAACCGCTTCCTGAAGCAGGCCGGGCGCTGGATGACCGAGCGCGATTTCGGCGCCTGGATGGCGGTGCGCGCCTTCGGCGAGGCGGCGACGCGCGGCAACACGACCGATCCGATCGCCATGGGCAGGTTCATGCATGGCGACGAGTTCGAGCTCGCCGCCTTCAAGGGCGCGCGCCTGACCTTCCGCCCCTGGGACGGGCAGCTCCGCCAGCCGGTGCTGCTGGCCGATGCCCGCTCGCTCGTCTCGGTCTCGCCGCAGCCGGGCTTCGAGCATCAATTCTCCGAGCTGGACACGCTCGGCTACGATCAGCCGGAGACGACATGCCATATGCATTGATGGTACTTGCCACCGTGCTGCTGCTGGCCGTGCCGGCGCGGGCCGAGCAGATCCTGGTATCGAACGAGAAGGACAACACGATCACAGTGCTCGACGGCGAGAGCCTGAAGACGATCAAGACCGTGCCGGTCGGCGCCAGGCCGCGCGGCATCGTGCTCTCCAAGGACGGCAAGAGCCTCTATATCTGCGCCAGCGACGCCGACCATATCGAGGTGCTCGATCTCGCCACATACGAGGTGAAGCGCGTGCTGCCGAGCGGACCCGACCCGGAGCTGTTCACGCTCAGTCCCGACGGCAAGCTCCTCTATGTCTCGAACGAGAACGACAATATGGTCTCGGTGCTGAATATCGCCGAAGGCCGCATCGATACCGAGATCCCGGTGGGGGTCGAGCCGGAGGGCATGGGGGTCAGCCCCGACGGCAAGGTGCTGGTCAATACCTCCGAGACCACCAGCATGGCGCATTTCATCGACACGACCACGCATGAGGTGATCGCCAACGTGCTGGTCGACAGCCGGCCGCGCATCGCCGAATGGACGCGCGACGGGTCCAAGGTCTGGGTCTCGTCCGAGGTCGGCGGCTCCGTCGCCATCATCGACGCCGCCCAGCACAAGGTGATCCAGAAGATACGCTTCGACATTCCAGGCGTGCCGAAGGAATCGATCCAGCCTGTCGGCGTGGCACTTACCGAGGACGGCAAGACCGCTTTCGTGGCGCTGGGGCCGGCCAACCGCGTCGCCGTGGTCGATGCGCAAAGCTACAAGGTGGAGAAATATCTGCTGGTCGGACAGCGCGTCTGGCATTTGGCATTCTCGGGCGACGGCAAGAAGCTCTACACCACCAACGGCGTCAGCAACGATGTCTCGGTGATCGACGTGCCCGACCTCAAGGTGACGAAATCCGTGCCGGTCGGGCAGGCGCCTTGGGGCGTCGTGGTGGCGCCGTGATGGTATGACAGAAACAGCGCTCGCCGTTTCGGGGCTCAGCCATTCCTTCGGCAAGACCAAGGTCCTCGACGGGGTAGGGTTCTCGGTCAGCCCGGGCGATTTCACCGTGTTGCTGGGCCTGAACGGTGCCGGTAAGACCACGCTTTTCGCGCTCGTCACCCGGCTCTATCACAGCCGCAGCGGCTCGATCGCGGTCTTCGGCCATGATCTGCGCCACCATGCCGCCGAGGCGCTGGCGACGATGGGCGTGGTGTTCCAGCAACCGACGCTCGATCTCGATTTGAGCGTCGAGCAGAATCTGTTCTACCACGCCTCGCTGCACGGCATGGCGCGGGCGGCGGCGGCACCGCGCATCGCGGCCGAGCTCGAGCGCGTCGGCCTGGCCGAGCGCCGGCACGGCAAGGTGCGGCAGCTTTCGGGCGGCCAGCGGCGGCGGATCGAGCTGGCGCGGGCGCTCATTCACGACCCGTCGCTGCTGCTGCTCGACGAGCCGACGGTCGGGCTCGACATCGAAAGCCGACGCTTCCTGATCGAGCATGTCCGCCATCTTTGCGCCGAGCGGCGGCTGGCGGTGCTGTGGGCGACCCATCTCATCGACGAGGCCAATGACGAGGCGCGGGTGATCGTGCTCCATCGCGGCCGGGTGCTGGCCGACGGCCGGGTGCCCGAAGTGGTGGCGGCGAGCGGTGCCGCCGATCTCAAGGGCGCCTTCGACCGGCTGACGCGGCCGGCGGGCGAGGGGCGGGCATGACCCCGGTCCAATATGGGCGCTGCCTCGGCGGCATCATCCGGCGCGAGGCGCTGCGCTGGATCTATCAGCGCAGCCGCTTCGTCTCGGCGCTGGTGCGGCCGCTGGTCTGGCTCGGCATCTTCGCCGCGGGCTTCCGCTTCGTGCTCGGCGTCTCGATCATCCCGCCTTACGAGACCTATGTGCCCTATGAGGTCTATATCGCGCCCGGCCTGGTCGCGATGATCCAGCTCTTCAACGGCATGCAGAGCTCGCTCTCGATGGTCTATGACCGCGAGATGGGCAGCATGAAGACGCTGATGGTGAGCCCGTTCCCGCGCTGGTTCCTGCTGACGGCCAAGCTGCTGGCCGGTGTCGCCGTCTCGGTCGTGCAGGCCTATATCTTCCTCGCCATCGCCTGGTTCTGGGAGATCGAGCCGCCGCTGTACGGCTACCTCACCGTGCTGCCGGCGCTGATCCTGTCCGGGTTGATGCTGGGGGCGCTCGGGCTGGTGCTGTCCTCCTTCATCCGCCAGCTCGAGAATTTCGCCGGCGTCATGAATTTCGTCATCTTCCCGATGTTCTTCGCCTCCTCCGCACTCTATCCGTTGTGGCGGGTCAAAGAGGCGAACCTCACCCTCTATTGGGTGTGCGAGCTCAACCCGTTCAGCCATGCGACCGAGCTCATCCGCTTCGCGCTCTACGGCCAGGTGACTCCGGTATCGGCCGCGGTGGTGGCGGGGTTTCTCATCCTGTTCATGGTGCTCGCCGTCTATGGCTACGACCCCGGCCGCGGGATGATGGCGCGGCGCGGCGGCGGCGAATGAGGAGATATCAGATGTGGCATCGTTCCTGTCTCGCGGCTTCCCTCTATCTGATGCTGGGCGGAGCCGCTCTGGCGCAACCGGCGCCGCCGGATGCGGATTGGCCCTGCCGCCAGCGGCTGGTGCCGGAGCTGACTGCGGGTGGCCTGTGGAACGGCCCGCCGCCGCCCGCCGACCGGAAATGGCAGGACGACAAGCGCATCGCCGGCCTCGTCACTTCCGTCTCGTCGCGCGACCTGCCGGTCGATGAAGGCAAGGCACAGCTCAACAAGTTCGCTGACGGCGTCAAGCCGGCCGAGCGCAAGGTGATATTGCCGGAAATCTTCGCCGGCATCGTCGATGAGGTGAACCGCCAGCGCGGCGAGGTGATAGCGCGTCTGCGCGAGATGACGCGCAGGCAGCGCGATATCGGCGATGTCGTCGCCAAGGTCACGACCGAGCTGCAGCAGATCCCCGAGACCGCCGAGGGGGCGGATGCCCAGCGCCGCGCCGAGATCGTCCAACGCCGCAACTATGTGATTCGCGCCTTCGAGGAAACCGAGCACACCATGCGCTATGCCTGCGAGGTGCCGGTGGCGCTGGAAGCGCGCCTCGGCGACTATGCGCGCCTATTGCAGGGTAAGCTCGGCGGCTGACCCTGCCTCGTCGGCCGATCGGTCAATCATCGTCTTCGCCGATTCTTTTTGGTCTTCCTCTTGGGAGTTTACCGTCGGCTCTGGCTTTGAGGTAGGCGTAGATATCGTCGAGATAGAGGACGACATCGTCGGTTGTGCCGAAGGATGGCATGACGTTGTTGTTGGCGGTGTTGACGTTTTTGC